>Ga0302347_1002494_pt1 | contig 18462 bp, 13 predicted proteins | sample PhyWR1_FD_202178 | JGI IMG/M metagenome (GOLD analysis project Ga0302347, IMG submission 202178) | Leaf surface microbial communities from wheat plants in UC Gill Tract Community Farm, Albany, California, United States - DLSL W.R1 (v2)... | ecosystem: Host-associated > Plants > Phyllosphere >...
TACCACTGGCATCAAATATAGTGACAGAGATCACTTTCATCGACTCCATATTTCTGTACTCAAAATAATCCCGGGCAGGATTTGGATAGATATCCACTTTTGATCTGGAGTCTGCATCTGCCACATTCAGAAAGTCACATTCGGCATTCAGCTCATACAGACCTTCCTGATTCAGCAGCTGAAACCAATCGTAGGTATTGCCGCCCATTGCAATACTTTCCCCCACAACGCCTTCACCCGTTTCATAATGCGCTGTGGTAGACCAGGCATTGGCATCAGATTTTGTACTCATCCAGACTCTCCCCTCAGACATCATTCCGTTCAGGATAATCGGAGTAGCCAATTTGATTTTTACTTTTCTAACAATGAATTCATGCAGAGGCTCATAACCAACATCTTCGTAAGATTCTATCGTGCTGTTTGTGACAGCCAAGATCTGCTGATTTGGGATGTTTCTTCTCGGATCTTCAGGATCTTCGGGGGAAGAAAGCGTGTTGTCATAGAAGATAAAATTCACAAAAGTAGGCGGCAGCTTGCTCGCCAAGGTCACCACAATACTGTTGATTTTAATGGTCTGATTGGCCGCCAACGGAATATCAACTGCAGCCTTCTGACCACCGTTTCCGATGATGAAAATCCCGTTTTCTTCCTCCGTATCATTGATGACGACGGTATTACAGGTTTCTGCTTTTGCAGCTGCTTTTTTTGATTGAGAACTTCTTGGAGTAGAATCAGAGAAAGATTTTCCGTAGCCTAGGCTTTGAGAATGTACCAGCAGAGATCCAAAGGCGGAGAAAAGGAGTAAGCTTTTTTTCATAATTAATAATTTAAAGATTTAGTAAAACAGTTCAGATAAAAAATTAGTCACTTGTCTAATTCTTTAAAGTAAATGTAGATGTATAAATCATTAAAAAATAACATTATCCTTTCGAAATATCATATTTTAAAAGCAAAATAAAATACATAAAGCATTGATATACAATTATTTATTATTTTTTAAATTTTAATTCTGCCTCGCGCAGAAATGCAGACGGCGAAATACCCGTCACACCTTTGAATACCGTAGCAAAAGCGCTATGCGAAGAAAAACCTGCGTGCTCTGCCAGATAACTTATCTTATAATTGAGGAATTCCGGACGTTCCAGAATCTGCTTACAGATATAGTTGATCCGCAGCTCATTAATATAAGTATTGAAATTTTTTTCTTTATGTTTTTTAATCGTTTCCGAAAGATAAGTTGGATTGGTTTTGAACAGCACTGCCAGACTCGCCACAGAAAGTTTGGAATTGGTAAATTTATCAGAAGCTTCAAACTTCTCCAGTTTTTCAAGAATCGCGGATTCTGCAGCACTGGGAACTGAGAAGGATACTTTCTCCTTTCCCTGTTCAACTTCCGGCCCCAGAAAATTATCGTGCTGACTATCATCCAGATTTTGCAGGAAGTTCTGATAAAGCAGTTTTTCCCGCTTTCTTTTCTGATTGATAAAAAAGATGAAAATCCCAGCAGATAAAATCAGGAGCGCACAGAGGATCAAAAGCAGCAGATTATGATTTTCCCGTTCATCAATTTTCCCTATCAGATCCTTCTGCTCTGCATTGACGGCCGTCACAATGGCCTTTTGGTTATTTTCCTTGACATCAGGATCCAGCTTCAGCAACTTCTCAGAATATTCGATATACTTTTTGTTGTTGCCCAGTTTTTTGAAAGACAGAATAAGCTGCCTGTACATGTCAGCTTTCAGCCTGTTGTCCTTAAAATCCGGATCATCCAGAACCGTTTCTAATGAATCGATGGCGCGTTTTGTTTCGTCTCTATTGGTATAAACTTTCGCTAACGTATTGTAAACGAAATATTTGAACTCCTTATTTTCAGTATTTTTTACCGCAATAGCTTTATTAAGGAAATACTCTGCAGAGTCATTTTTTCTGAGATAAGTATTGGCCACGCCGATATTATAGAATATGCGCTGGTATTGGAATATGTTTTTCTTATCCGGACTTCCGTTTTTTTGAAGCGAAGTCAAACCACGCTGGTAATTTTTTTTAGCGAGCGCAAAATTTTCTCTGTCGGCTTCCAGATTGCCATATTCTATGAAAAGCCTTGCAGTGAGATAGTTTTTTTCGTAACCGTTTGGCAGCTTTTCGACTTGGATTTTTGAAAGATCGAGGTAAGGTTTTATTTTTTCGGGATAATTCAGAAAAGAATACTGATTGGCTATAGAACCATAGATTTTGGCCATCAATAAAGGATTATTCAGTTTTTCTGCTATCTCCTTGGCCATAAAAAGCATTTCGGTTGATTTAGCAAAATCCGGCTTTTTTATTTTAAGATAAGCATCAGCCATCGTCATTCTCACCTTATATTTTTCCTCTTCAGAAATAGCCTGTTCAAGCTTTTTGAGGCTTTGCGAAATGACAGATTCTGGTGAAATTTTACTCTTGTCCAAAGTCTCCGAGCCTGACAGATCTTCCTGATTCTGTTGCTGCGCCCAACAAAAATCAAGTAGAAAAAAGGACATTAAAATAATTAAAAAGCGAGTCAATTTCAGATTTTTCAGAATCAAATTTATAAATAAAAAATTCGATTATAAACATTATCAAATCAGCAATCATAATCCTTTACAATTTGACCAGTTTATCGGATTAAAATTGATCAGCAATCGGAAAAATTGTCCGTATCATTTTATTAAATTTTAAATAATTCGGAAATTTTGTCCTACAATTTTAAATATTCAACAAAAGAACACTTTTTGCGATTAACAATCCGAATTAAATAATTGGTAAGCATTAAGATTAGAATTAGAAACTTTAGTCTTAATGTTTTTAATAAAATCATCATTTTACATATAGAAATTGTACAAATTTTGATGAAACAATTCAATAATTAACCAGCAACTAACAACTATAAATAATATGAACTTAAACCAATATACCGTAAAATCACAGGAAGCCATCCAGGCTGCTCAGCAAGTGGCAATGGAATTTGGCAATCAGCAAATAGAACCTCAACATCTTCTGGAAGGAATTTTTCAAACGGATGAAAATATTTCACCTTTCTTACTGAAAAAAGCTGAAGCAGATGCCACTTTGGTAAGAGAGCGAAACCGTGAAAACTTGGAAAGACTTCCGAAAGTTCAGGGCGGAAACATTTACCTTTCACAATCAGCAAACAAAGTTTTGCTGGATGCTCCGAATATTGCAAAAAAAATGGGCGACGAATTCGTAACCATTGAACATCTTTGGCTTTCACTTTTAGACACCAATTCCGAAGCTTCGAAAATGCTGAAAGATATGGGCGTGACCAAAAGTCTTTTGGAAGGTGGAATTAAAGAATTAAGAAAAGGAAGCACCGCAAATTCTGCAAGCTCCGAAGAAACATACCAGTCTTTAAAGAAATACGCTAAGAATTTCAACGAACTTGCCGCAGAAGGAAAATTGGATCCGGTAATTGGTCGTGACGAAGAAATCAGAAGAGTTTTGCAGATTCTTTCGAGAAGAACGAAAAATAATCCGATCTTAATTGGTGAACCGGGAGTTGGTAAAACTGCAATCGCAGAAGGAATTGCCCACAGAATTATTTCGGGAGATATTCCTGAAAATCTGCAGGATAAAACCTTGTACTCTTTGGATATGGGTGCTTTGATTGCCGGTGCAAAATACAAAGGTGAGTTTGAAGAACGTTTGAAATCTGTTGTAAATGAAGTCATCAAATCTGACGGACAAATTATTCTTTTCATCGACGAAATCCACACTTTGGTTGGAGCCGGCGGTGGTGATGGAGCAATGGATGCTGCTAATATCCTGAAACCTGCTTTGGCAAGAGGAGAATTAAGAGCAATCGGGGCGACAACTTTAAATGAATATCAAAAATATTTTGAGAAAGATAAAGCTTTAGAAAGACGTTTCCAGAAAGTAATGGTGGAAGAACCGGATACAGAATCGGCGATTTCGATTTTGCGTGGAATTAAAGATAAATACGAAGCGCATCACAAAGTTCGAATCAAAGATGAAGCAATTATTGCGGCGGTAGAAATGTCTCAACGATATATTTCAGACCGGTTTTTACCGGATAAAGCCATCGATTTAATTGATGAAGCTTCGGCGAAATTGAGAATGGAAATCAATTCAAAACCTGAAGAATTGGATGTTTTAGACAGAAAATTAATGCAGATGGAAATTGAATTGGCTGCAATTTCAAGAGAAGGAAGTCAGACCAAAATCGACCATTTAAAAGAAGATATTTCGAAAATTTCTGAAGAAAGAAACGAAATCAACGCCAAATGGCTGAAAGAAAAACAAAAATCTGAGGATTTAACTTCGATTAAAAAAGATATTGAATCTTTAAAACTCGAAGCCGAAAGAGCTTCAAGAGCCGGAGATTACGCAAAAGTAGCTGAAATTCAGTATGGAAAAATCAAGGAGAAAGAAGATGCTCTGCAAAAACTTGAACTGGAGATGCAAAACCATCAGAATGAATTGATTAAAGAAGAAGTAACCGCAGATAACATCTCAGAAGTGATTGGAAAATGGACGGGAATTCCTGTTACAAAATTGCTTCAATCTGAACGAGAAAAATTACTTCACCTTGAAACCGAACTTCATCACAGAGTTGTCGGTCAGGAAGAAGCCATTGAGGCGGTTGCAGACGCCATCAGAAGAAACAGAGCAGGATTAAGCGACGAGAAAAAACCAATTGGAAGTTTCTTGTTCTTAGGAACAACCGGAGTTGGTAAAACAGAGCTGGCAAAGGCTTTAGCTGAGTTTTTATTCGACGACGAAAACAATATGACGAGAATCGATATGAGTGAATATCAGGAACGTCATTCGGTTTCGAGATTGGTTGGTGCGCCTCCTGGATATGTGGGTTATGATGAAGGCGGACAGTTGACGGAAGCGGTGAGAAGAAGACCTTACTCAGTTGTGCTTTTAGACGAAATTGAAAAAGCGCATCCTGATGTTTTCAATACATTATTGCAGGTTTTGGATGACGGAAGATTGACCGATAACAAAGGTCGTGTGGTGAATTTCAAAAACTCGATCATAATAATGACTTCGAATCTCGGGTCGCATATCATACAGGAGAATTTTGAGAATATTACAGAAGAAAATCAGGATGAGATTGTGGACAAAACTAAAATTCAGGTTTTTGATTTATTAAAACAAACCCTTCGTCCGGAATTTCTGAACAGAATTGATGAAACGGTATTATTCCAGCCTTTGAGAAAAAAAGAAATTGGAAAAATCGTTCAGTATCAGTTGAGAGGTTTCAATGATTTGTTGCTGAAAAGAAACATCATTATGACCGCAACACAGGACGCTCTGAATTATTTGACCAACAAAGGCTATGATCCTGTTTTCGGAGCAAGACCTTTGAAAAGAGTAATTCAGCAGGAAGTTTTGAATAAATTATCAAAAGAAATCCTCGCGGGAACCGTGAATGACGGCGACAGAATTACATTAGATTATTTCGAGGAAACAGGTTTGGTTTTCAGACCGGTGGAATAGAGTTAAATTTTTCATACATATTAAAACAAAGAAAACCTCAGCTGATTGGCTGAGGTTTTTGATTTTATTAAAGTAACTGGCTTTATTTTATACTCACCAATTCTACATCAAAAATAATCGTAGAACCACCTGGTATTGCATCTCCAGCGCCTTGGTCTCCGTAAGCTAAATCGGAAGGAATGTAAAATCTGTATTTGGCACCTTGGCTCATCAGCTGGATGCCTTCTGTCCAACCTGGGATTACTGCGGCTAAGTTGATATCCATTGGGGCACCTCCATTCTTGTCGGTAGAATCGAAAACAGTTCCGTTCAGCAGTCTTCCGGTGTATTTTACCTGTACAATATCGGACGCTTTTGGTTTTGTTTTCCCGTCACCTTCCTGCAGAACCTCGTATTGTAAACCTGAAGCAGTAGTTTTTACTTTTGGGTTACTTTTATTTTTTGCAAGAAATTCCAAACCTTTTTTCTTGTTGCCACTAGCGTCTGCTCCTGCGGCTGACTGTTTTTTCTCATTTTGCTTTTGCATAAATTCCTGCATAAAGCTGTTCATTTCTTCCGCCGGCATTATTTTTTTCTTTGTGCTGTCCAGCTCTTCTTTGATACCCTGAGCTAAAAGGTCCGGATCTACTTTGAAACCTTCCTGTTTCATATTTTGTGCGATACTCATACCGATATAGTACGAGGCTTTTTGCTCATCTGTGTATTTGCTGTCGTCTTTCTTGCCATCTTTATCAGCGCACGAAAAACTGAATGCTGCTACGCAAAACAATGCAATAGTCTGTCTTTTCATTTTATTATTTTAATATTTATGATAATGGCTGCAAATCTATTATTAATTATAGAAACTTCCTACTGGAAAGATCCTTCTATTAAAGGCTTTTCAAATTATCTGCAACCGTATAATCCATAAAAATCCCGCCATCCAGATTGATAGACTTTATTTTCTTCTTCACCGGAATATTCAGATTCGTCATCTTCTGGTCTTTCTCCCAAACTGCCGGGGTAAAGTGGCCTTTCTCCGTCATCCCATCTTCATAAGTCAAAACCACATCAAACGGAACCGCAAATCCACCCACATTCTCAACGGTTAAAACCAACTGCTTGTCCTGCTGAGCCACCGAAGCAATTTTCAAATCAATATAATGGTTCGTGTAAAACCAATTGTTGAAAAACCAATTCAGATTCTTCCCGGAACCGGCATTCATTGAATTGAAATAATCCCACGGAATGGGATGTTTCCCGTTCCAGTTATCCATATAAGTGTGAAGTGCTTTTTTGAATAATTCATCACCCAGATAATCCTTCAAAGCCAAATAAGACAAAGACGATTTCACATACGCATTATTCCCGTAACCTGAGCCTGCAAGCTGAGAACTCATGGTAATAACCGGTTGATCTTCTTCTGCAGAAGCATCATTGATCCAACGTTTTACACGGAAATTCTTAAAAAATTCATCCGCTTTTTCCTGTCCGTTTTCAGCAATACCAATCAGATATTCCAAGGTTGTAGCCCAGCCTTCATCCATATAAGCATACCGCGTTTCATTGATTCCCATATAAAAAGGAAAATAAGTATGCGCAATCTCGTGATCTGCCGTCAGTCTCGCATCCGGGAAATCATCCGGGATACTCGTATCGTTGATCATCATCGGATATTCCATATCGGCATAACCTTGGACAGCTGTCATCGCAGGGAACGGATATTCGACGCCAGGCCAGTTTTCCGAAAACCATTTCAGGTTGTAACGCATCCATTCCGTATATTTTTCAAAATCTTTTGAGCCAACTTTGTAAGCAGCCTGTACGCTCGCCCTTTTTGTTATTAACTGAACACTCGATGCATCCCAAACGTAATGATTGCTCAGGGCAAAGCAAAAATCAACAATATTATTTGCTTTGAATTTCCAGATATTCCATTCATTCTGTTTCGTCACTTTGCCGGATTTCATTTCAGATTCAGTGGCAACATGAATGATTTTATCTGATTTTAACGATTCTTTAAACCGTTTTAAATAGTCAGGATTAAGAACTTCCTCAGGATTCAGGAAATCTCCTGTTGACCAAACCACAAAATTTTTCGGTGCAGAAATCGCAAACGAATAATCATTGAAATCATTATAAAACTCCTGTCTGCCATTGTGCGCCAACAAATCCCAACCATTGTAATCGTCATAAACAGAAACTCTTGGGAAAGAATAGGCCACATAAAAAGTTTCCGGATCTATCTGCCCTTCTCTCCCACTTTCCTTTGCCAATGGATATTCCCAGTCGATTTTGATTTCAGTTTTTGATTTTGCAGTAATCGGTTTCATCAGTTTTACCGCTTCCACAGTTCCCCAATCGTCGCTGTTGATATTGTATTTTTCCCCATTGATGGAGAATGATTTAATTTTCAAACCATCCGTCATCGATTCTTTAGAAGCATATCCGGCCCTTGGCGCCTGCGGTTTATTCACATTATTGACAAACCGAATGGCCAAAACTTTCAGCTCATCCGGACTGTTATTGGAATACTGAATCGTCTCGGAACCAGATACTATTTTCGTTTTTGCATCCACTTTTACCTTCACATTGTAGACACCTTTGTTCTGCCAGTAGTTTTTCCCCGGCTTTCCGGAAATATCCCGCGTTCCTTTCGCATAAGCATTCTTGATATTCCTCGGCATATAAAGTTCCTGCGCACTCAGCGCTGTTCCCATCAGTAGAAGTCCCAATAATAGTTTTTTCATTTCCCAAAATTTATGTGTCAAAAATAGAGAAATTTAGGCAGATCATAGATTTACAATCAAACAAATAAATCTCCTGTAAAGCCTTTCCAGTACAGCAAACGAAATCAGCCAAACAAACGATTAATTAATTATAATTCAACTAAATAAGCACATCTTTGTATAATTTTTAAAATAAAATAGTGATTATTGGAAAAAATATATAATTTTGGTAAAAATATTAAAAATACCACTTTATGAAGAAAACAATTTTTTATCTGGCTTCTGCAGTCCTGTTAACGGCTTGCAATCAAAATTCGGAAACAGAAAATCTGTCTGAAGATAATTCGACAACCACAGTTTCCGCCAGAAGATCCTGCCCTTCGGAAGAAATAAGGTCTGAACTTTTAAAAAATGATGCAGGTGCTAGAGAACGGTTTGCCAACATAGAAACTGCAGTGAACAAATTCCAAGGAAAGGTGTTAGCAGACGGTTCTGTTGATATTCCCGTTGTTGTAAATGTATTGTATAAATCCGCTGCAGAAAATATTTCAGATGCTAGAATCGCAGAACAAATAGCAGTTCTTAATGCTGATTTTGCAGGAACAAATGCCGATGCATCAAAAATCCCAACAGAATTTTCAGGGATCAGTGCAGGAGATACAAAAGTAAGATTTCATCTGGTAAAAACCGTAAGAAAAGCAACCACAAAAACAAAATGGGGAACTAATGATGCTATGAAAAAAGCTTCGTCCGGCGGCATCGATGCTACTACTCCATCCAACTATTTTAACCTTTGGGTGGTTGGAAATATGGGTGGCATTCTTGGGTATGCTACTTTTCCGGAATCTGCAGGTTTATGGAATGACGGCGTTGTGATTGCAGCACCTTATTTTGGCAAAACCGGCGCTGTATCTCCGTATAATTTAGGAAGAACAGCAACTCACGAGGTGGGCCATTATTTGAATCTTAGACATATTTGGGGCGATGCCGCTTGCGGAAATGATCTTGTAGCAGATACGCCTACACAACCATCGGAAAATTATGGTAAACCAACATACCCATTGTACAAATCATGTAGTGGTACTTCACGATCTGTGATGTTTATGAACTATATGGATTATGTGGACGATGGCGCAATGTTTATGTTTTCTGCAGGACAAAAAGCAAGATCACAAGCCGTCTTAACATCTACTGGAGCAAGATCCGGCTTAAGAGTTTATTAATAATACTTCGATTATTATATACAGCTGCTTTTACAATCGTAAAGGCAGCTTTTTTATTTTCTGAATAAAAAACATCTTCGTCTATGATATATTATTATTTTTACAATTATTAATATCTCAAAAAGAGACAAAAGAAAACTTATGATAAAACATAGCCTTTCATTCCTATTATTAATCTTTGGAATCAGCATTACTGCCCAGAAAAGCATTGACCAAAAAGTTACCGAACTTATTTCCAGAATGACTTTGGAAGAAAAAGCGGGACAACTGGTCCAATACAGCGGCTTCGAATACGCCACAGGACCGCAAAACTCCAACTCCAAAAAAGTACTGGAAGAGATAAAACAGGGAAAAGTGGGATCTATGCTAAACGTAACCGGCGCCGAAGAAACCAGAGCTTTCCAAAAATTGGCTCTGGAATCGAGAATGAAAATCCCAATGATATTCGGGCAGGATGTTATTCACGGATTCCGAACAACCTTTCCCATTAACCTTGGTCAGGCTGCAAGCTGGGATCTGGAAATGATAGAAAGATCCGAAAGAATTGCCGCCATCGAAGCCTCTGCATACGGCATCCAGTGGACATTTGCACCAATGGTAGACATCGCCAGAGATCCAAGATGGGGACGCGTGATGGAAGGTTCCGGCGAGGACACCTTTCTGGGAACCAAAATCGGACTGGCAAGAATCAAAGGTTTCCAGGGGAAAGGCCTGGGAAACATAGATGCAATAATGGCCTGTGCCAAGCATTTTGCAGCTTACGGTGCCGCAGTAGGCGGACGAGATTACAATTCTGTCGATATGAGTCTTCGTCAACTTCACGAGACTTATCTTCCACCTTTCAAAGCAGCAGCAGAAGCAGGTGTTGCCACTTTTATGAACTCATTCAACGATATCAACGGAACACCTGCGACGGCAAACAAATATATCCTCAGAGATTTACTGAAAGACCAATGGAAATTCCAAGGTTTTGTAGTTTCTGACTGGGGAAGCATCGGCGAAATGATCAAGCACGGCTATGCAAAAGACAACTCCGAAGCAGGAGAAAAAGCCATCCTCGCAGGATCTGATATGGATATGGAAAGCAACATCTATATGGAACAACTTCCTAGATTAGTCAAAGAAGGAAAAGTCGACATTAAATTTGTAGATGATGCAGTGAGAAGAATCTTAATCAAAAAATTTGAATTGGGATTGTTTGATGATCCCTATAAATTTTCAAATTCCGAAAGACAAAAACAACAAACTAATAATCTGGAGAACAGAAAGTTCGGGAGAGAATTTGGTTCGAAAAGTATAGTTCTTCTGAAGAACGAAAAGAAAATCCTTCCGCTTTCCAAGTCCACAAAAACTGTTGCCTTAATTGGACCATTCGGGAAAGAAGCGGTGGCGATGCACGGATTTTGGTCTGTTCCGTTCAAAGATGATGCACAGAGAATTGTCACGCAATTTGACGGAATTAAAAATCAATTAGACAAAAACTCAACTTTGCTCTACGCAAAAGGCTGCAACGAAAACGATGACAACAAATCGATGTTTGCAGACGCCATCGAAACTGCAAAAAAAGCAGACGTCGTGATAATGACTTTAGGCGAAGGACACGCCATGAGTGGCGAAGCAAAAAGCCGAAGCAACCTGCATTTTTCAGGCGTACAGGAAGAATTACTGAAAGAAATAGGCAAAACCGGAAAACCAATTGTTCTGATGATCAACGCCGGAAGACCTTTGGTTTTTGATTGGGCAGCAGACAACATTTCAACCATCGTTTACAGCTGGTGGCTGGGAACAGAAGCCGGAAATTCTATCGCCGATGTCCTCTTCGGAAATGTAAATCCTGGCGGAAAACTGCCGATGACTTTCCCAAGAGCGGAAGGTCAAATCCCAATCTATTATAACCATTACAACACCGGAAGACCGGCTGGAAAGTCTACGGACAGAAATTACGTTTCCGCTTACATCGATTTGGACAACGACCCGAAATTCCCATTTGGTTTTGGACTGAGTTACACAGATTTTAAATATTCAAATTTTAATTTGAGTTCAGAAAATCTGAAAGGCAATCAAACTTTGACCATCAATGTGAATGTTGCCAACACCGGAGAATTTGACGGCGAGGAAGTGGTTCAATTGTACATCCGAGACCTTTTCGGGAAGGTGGTTCGTCCTGTCAAAGAACTGAAAGGTTTCCAGAAAATATTTTTGAAGAAAGGCGAAAACAAAAACGTGACTTTTAAACTGACGCCTGAAGATTTGAAATTCTATGATGACGCACTCAACTATGATTGGGAAGCCGGTGAATTTGAAATAATGGTGGGAACCAATTCCAGTGATTTGATGGTGACGAAGATTGTTTGGGAAAAGTAACTTTGTATTCAAATCAAATTCAAGTGAGCGATAATTTAGAAAAAATATTAGTCCGATATTATAGTGATGTTCTTGAAGAAATTGTTGTTGAAACACTATGGTCTGAAATTATAAATTCAAAAGAAGGTCTTTATAAAATTGACAGCATTCCATTTTATGGTCCGGATTTTTCCTCTGGTGATATTGTTTTTGCAGAATATGACGAAGATGAAGAGTGTATTACTTACAGAAAAGTTGTAGAACATTCTGGAAATTCGACAATTCAAATCATCGTTCTTGATGAGAATATTGATGTAATGGAACTAAGAAAAGAATTCGAAAATTTGGGGTGTGAAAGTGAAGGAATGGGAAATAATTATTTTGTGATGGAAGTTCCGTTCAATATCAGTTATTCAATCATACTCAAAAAATTATCAGAACTAACTGACGATGAAAAAATAGGTTTTGCAGAACCAAATATTTCACAAAAGCATTCTTCTGAAAAATAAAAAAACCTCTTTCAACAAGAGGATTTTTTATTTATAATTATTTCTTAAACTCAATCTTAGCCAAAATTGGAAAATGGTCTGATGGATACAGCAGATTTTCACGTCTGTCATTGATAGTTCTGATAGTTTCGGTCTCAAAGCCTTTTACAAAAATATAGTCAATCCTTTCTTTTGGAATTGTGTTGACATCGAACGCTGTGAACGTTCCTTTCGGTCCGTAATGTGGTTTTTTCGAATGGTAATAAGCATTGTCCAGAGATTTCGAAATAATTTTGATCGGCTCTGTCTCGTCTGTCAGATTGAAATCGCCCGTCAAGGTCAAAGGAAGATTTTCCGTATTAAGTTCTTTGATTTTCTCCAATATCAACTTTGATGAGTTGACCCGGGCAATATTGCCAACATGGTCAAAATGCACATTAAAAGCGTAAAACATTTTCCCGCTTTTTTTCAATTTGAAAAGCGCATAAGTACAAACTCTGTTGTAAGCCGCATCCCAACCTTTGGAAGGTTTTTCCGGCGTTTCGCTGAGCCAGAATGTTCCGGACTTCAGAACTTCCAGTTTATTTTTATCATAAAAAATCGCTGAATATTCGCCTTGGTTTTTACCGTCGTCTCTTCCAACGCCTACATAATCGTAATCTTTCAGACCGGTTTTGATATCCGTCATTTGCTGAGGAACCGCTTCCTGGACACCGAAATAATCGGGATGATAGTAATTCATCAGCGCCAAAGCATCTTGTTTTCTGTTGTCCCAAGAATTTTCTTTATCGCTTTCTAATGATAATCGGATGTTGTAAGTCATCACTTTTAAATCCTGAGAAAACAAGATATTTGAACCGAACAACAAACCGAGAAAAAGTTTTTTCATTTTTAAAATATTTTAATTGAATATGCACTTCGACTCCGCACAGTGTGACAGCTCGGATACGATTTTTTAAGCATTGTCGGGCTGAGCGGAGTCGAAGCCTTTATTATATTTTTCATACTAAGACTTTTTATAATCTTCAAAATTCTGAATCCCGTTAAGAAAATCCTTCACAGCCATTCTTTTCTTCCCTTGGATTTGAACATCTTCAGGATAATAGATTCCGTCTTTCGTATAGAATTTGAATTCTGTTTTTGAAATATCAAAATCTCCAACGTCGCGTGAGTGAGATTCAACTTCGAATTTACCTTTGAAAATTTTTAGCGATTTTTCTTCGTCGCCAACTTTCATAATGGTGAAGGCTGTTGGATAAGGCGACATTCCTCGCACAAAATTATGAACCGTTTCAGCAGTCTGAGACCAATCGATTTTCAGGTTTTCTTTGAATATTTTATAAGCGGTTTTCGGATTTTCTTTTTCAGGCTGCGGTTTTTCCTCTATTGAATTATCGGCCAAACCGTCCAAAGTTTTAATGATCAATTCCGAGCCGATGTTCATCAGTTTATCGTGCAGCGTTCCGGCATTATCATCTGGCGTCACTTCCGTTTCGGCCTGAAGAAGAATACTGCCTTCATCTATTTTCTCATTGATAAAAAAAGTGGTGACGCCGGTTTTGGTCTCTCCGTTGATCACCACATAATTGATTGGAGCGGCACCACGATAATCTGGAAGTAAAGAGGCGTGCAGATTAAAAGTACCCAATCTTGGAATCGTAAACAGGACCTGAGGCATCATTCTAAACGCGACAACTACAAATACATCGGCGTTCAGAGCTTTCATCGCTTCCAGAAATTCGGGATTTCTAAGCTTTTCGGGCTGAAAGAGATTGAGATTATTTTCTTCGGCAAAAACTTTGACCGGCGATGGCGTGAGTTTCATGCCACGGCCACTGGCTTTGTCCGCAGCTGTCACAACACCTACTACTTTATGATGGGATTTGAAAATGGCTTCCAGAGAAGCTCTGGCAAAATCGGGAGTTCCGAAAAAAACGACATTGAGGGATTTCGTCATTGATTTATAATTGATAAATGATAGTTGATAATTGATTTTTTAAGTCGAATCACTCGCAGCCTGGCTTGAACGGAGCTCTTTTTATTTTTTGGCAAAAAAATAAAAAAGCGGGAGTGGAAGACGGATTAAGCTGCCCAAATAATTCTATTGATTAAGCATGTAAGTTTTGTAATTCAGCATCTTGACTTTGCCGATGTCCAAGAGAAAAATCAGTGTTTCTGAGATCTTTTCTTTTGAATGGAATGTGAGGTTTGCGGCCACTTCTTCCAAAGCCATCGGCCTTCTCGCAAGCTGCTCAAAAATGTCTGTGGACAAGGTTTTTTTGGTATTTGTTTTTTTTCTGCAGACAGAGCATTTCCCACAATTCTCCGCATCGCGCTCACCGAAATAACTGAGAATCAATTTCATCTTACAAAAATCCTGATCTTTGATAAAGAATTTATTTTCCTCCCATTTCTTCAATTTATTTTTCTGAATATGATTGAAAAGTGTCCAATATTCTCCCGCCAGATGTCTGTCGTTACGAGGTTTCAGAAACTTAATCGAATGCTGGCTGCCATCGAGATATTCCAAATGTCCGGATTTCTGCATCTGCTTCAACCTTTCCTTAAAATTAACCAAATCAAATCCATTTTTTTTACAAAAAGCCATATCACTGAAATGTACCTTCTGAATGGCCAGACCAGGCAAATTACGGAACAATAATTCCATAAAATAAGCGTCGGAAGGCGGCAGCTGTTCCAGATCTTCCGAATTGATAAAACTCTGAAGCGTGGATGCTGATACGCTGCTTTTATAATAAATGAGCTCCTGATTGTTTAGAAATGTGAGAATATTTTTTATTTTGGCTAATGAAAGATTGGTCAGATTTTTAATTCTGTTGATATCCAATTGGAAAGTCCTTTCAGGCAAATCCGAATCTGCAATCTGAAAAATGGAATACAGATACATGAGGATTTTCTGATATTCGGTTTTATTAGGAATTTGATTTTTAAAAATATCATCAATATTAGTAAGTTCCTGCTCATTCCACAGCAACAGAACAATCGCCTCCTGTCCGTTTCTACCGGCACGTCCTATCTCCTGATAATAGTTTTCCAAAGTCGAAGACGGTGAAAAATGGATCACAAACCGCACATTATCTTTATCGATCCCCATTCCGAAAGCATTGGTAGAAACCAAAACGTGGAACTGGCTGCTGATCCACTTCTTCTGCAGATTCTCCTTATCTTTTGCTGTCATCCCAGCGTGGAAGAAATCTGCATTTGGAAAATTATTTTTCTTGAGGTAAAAGGCAAGATCTTCTGCTTCCTTCCTCGTACGCGTATAGATGATTCCGGACGATGGGTTCTGTCTTACGAATTCCAGAATACGGCTGTATTTATCAGACGTATTGCCGACGATGATATTGAGATTTTCTCTCCGGAAACTCTGCTTGAAAATCTGAGGATTGTGAAAACCCAGCTTTGTGACAATTTCATCTATCACCTGGCTGGTAGCCGTAGCCGTCAAGGCAAGGCAAGGCACATTTTTAAAATCCTGCCGGAATTTTTTGATATTCTGATAACTTGGTCGGAAATCCTGGCCCCACTCCGAGATGCAATGCGCCTCGTCTACTGCCATAAATGAGATGTGAATCTCCTGAATATTCCTTAGAAATAATTGATTCTGTAGTCTTTCCGGTGAGACGAAAAGAACTTTGGTCAGGCCTTCTTTGCAGCGGCTGTAGACCGTTTCTTCTTCAAACTCGTCCAGGTCTGAGCTTAGCAGTTCTGCCTCAATCCCGAGCGACTGTAATGAAAGAAGCTGATCCCGCATTAATGCCAATAATGGCGAAATGACAAGGCATGTGCCTTCAAGAATAATGGCCGGCAACTGGTAGCAGAGCGATTTCCCTCCGCCGGTTGGCAAAAGAGCCAGCGTATCTTTTCCGTTGATCACAGAAAGGATAATTTGTTCCTGAGAAGAACGAAATTGATCAAACCCCCAAAATTGTTTGAGCGTTTTATAAATAATCTGATTTTGCGATTCTGCGGAAGAAAACATTTGTAAATTTAATCAATTCCTTAAAATAAAAAAACCGTCTCGTAATAAAACGAAACGGTTTTTGATATTAAATGAGGTATATTTTATTTAGCTTCAAAATATACTCTTCTGTTTGCTCTGTTTTTCCACTCCGGACATTTGTCAGCAGGGTCACATTCAGGATATAAAAGGTTTTTCTCTCCTAATCCGATCGCTTCCAGTTTTGCTTTGTCTGCTCCGTTTTCTATCAGATAACTTTTAACATTATTAGCTCTTCTTTCAGAAAGTTTTTGATTGTAAGCATCTGATGCTCTTGTATCTGTACCTCCAATCACTTTAAAATAACTGTTGTTTGAATTGATAAAACTGATTGCATTATTCAAAATTGGTGTATTTGAAGGAAGAATTCTGTCAGAATTCAGATCAAATTCGATTCCTTTCAAAAGTGCTGTATCGTCTGTTGCAACTCCTGTTCCTGAGTTATTCATTGTCAAAGGACAACCGTTGTTTTCTACCGGACCTGGAACTGTAACACACTTATCATTAAGATCTATGACACCATCCAAATCGACATCCAATGCTACACCAGCGCCGTCTACTCTTGCACCTGCCGGAGTATCAAGCTGTCTGTCCCAGTCATCACATACGCCGTCATTATCTACATCTCCTTTTTTACAAACTTCGATATCCTGAGTTTTCTCATTAAGAACATCCAATTTGTAATAAATCTCCTGCATTGGATCGTGCCACATCAGGTGAGACTCGTGTTTACCTAGTTTGAAAGTAAGACCCAAAGTGGTATTGAAGAAGTTATCAGAAATCTGATCTTCAATCAGGTTATATCCTGTTTGCTGTACACCAGCTCCGTCAAATTCGTCGTCGCCTGTTACAACATACATTACTCTACCTTCAAGATCGATTCTGTTGTTGATTTTAAATTTAAGACCTGCACCAGCCTGTCCAAAAAGAGAACCCAGTTTGAAAGGTTTTACTTCGTAGTTAAGCGTTTGGTTGTAAACCGGACCAGGATCCTGTCTGTAAGATTTGTAAGACATTGTTCCAATACCAGCGTAACCATGAAGAGCCCATCTGAAAGGGGATTTGTTATCTACTCTTCTTAGCAAATTTGAGAAGTTCAAATCTCCTAAGATAGAAATTGCGTTGTACTGCGTTCTTCCTGCTGGATAATTCCCTGCCAAAACTTCGTGATCTTTTGTGTTCACCTGACCTTGTCTTGTTTCACCTCTGTCATATTGAAGGTTCAACCCGAATGCATGTGTAATCGCTTTGTCTACACTTACATACGCAGAATATCCGAAAAGGTTTTTACCGTTTCCGTTTTTGATAGAAGTCATATCAGCAGACTGGATAAGTGGTACACCGGCACCAACTGAAATAGCCCAGTCATTAAATCTTTTTGAAGATTGTGTAAATGGCGCTACGTTTAAAGATCCAGAATTGGCATCGGTAGCTGTACTAGCAGTATTTTCCTGGCCAGCTAAGCCCATTGGTAACATTAGGCCTAACGTCACTAATGCGAATAAATTTTGTTTCATATTTGAATGTTTTTGTATTATTAATTATTTTGCGATGAAATAAACTCTTCTGTTTGCTTCATTTTTCCATTCCGGGCATTTTGTTGCCGGGTCGCATTCCGGATATTTAAGATCATCCTTACCTCTTCCTTCTGCAGTCAACACGGACGAAGAAACGCCTTTGTTTACAAGATAAGCAAGTACGGCATTGGCTCTGCTTTGTGAAAGTTTTTTGTTGTATGCCGCTGAACCTCTTGTGTCTGTAGCGCCCACCACTGTGAAACTTTCTCCTGCAGCCATTGTTTTAATAATATCAGCTGCATTATTCAGATCTGAGAAAGAAGTCGGTCTGATGACATCTTTGTTCAGTTCGAATTCGATTCCTTTAAAATATTTGTTCACTTCATCTACAGCTACCTGTTTGTCAACAAGCGGCTTCACAGCTTCTGTAGGACATCCGTTGTTTTCGATAGGTCCAGGAACCGTTACGCATTTGTCATTGAGGTCAATGGTACCGTCAAGATCCAGATCTAATGCAACTCCTGCACCATCTACTCTTGCTCCAGCCGGAGTATCCAGCTGTCTGTCCCAGTCATCGCAAACGCTGTCATTGTCACCGTCACCTTTTTCACAGACTTTGAAGTCTTTGAATTTATCTTCCATCTCTGCAGTACGGGC
>Ga0302347_1002496_pt1 | contig 18459 bp, 16 predicted proteins | sample PhyWR1_FD_202178 | JGI IMG/M metagenome (GOLD analysis project Ga0302347, IMG submission 202178) | Leaf surface microbial communities from wheat plants in UC Gill Tract Community Farm, Albany, California, United States - DLSL W.R1 (v2)... | ecosystem: Host-associated > Plants > Phyllosphere >...
ATAACTGTGCTTGAAGCCTACCGCAAACATATCGAAGAGCGTGCAGCCCTGGGTATCGTTCCCCAGCCGCTTAACGCCGAACAAACCGCAAGCCTGGTCGAACTGCTGAAAAACCCGCCTGCAGGCGAAGAAGCATTCCTCGTCGACCTGATCACCAACCGTATTCCACCAGGTGTTGACGAAGCTGCCTACGTGAAGGCCGGCTTCCTGTCCGCCATCGCCAAAGGCGAAGCAACCTCCCCTCTGATCGACAAAAAGCGCGCTGTTGAACTGCTTGGCACCATGCAAGGCGGCTACAACATCGTGACTCTGGTCGAGATGCTGGACGACGCAGAGCTGGCACCGGTTGCCGCCGCGCAACTCAAGCACACCCTGCTGATGTTCGACGCCTTCCACGACGTCGCTGAAAAAGCCAAAAACGGCAATGTCCACGCTAAAGCCGTGGTGCAATCCTGGGCTGACGGCGAGTGGTTCAAGAACCGTCCTACCCTGGCTGACAAAATCAGCCTGCGCGTATTCAAGGTCACTGGCGAAACCAACACCGACGACCTGTCGCCGGCACCGGACGCCTGGTCGCGCCCTGACATCCCGCTGCACGCCCTGGCCATGCTGAAAATGGCTCGCGAAGGCATCGTGCCGGACGTTCAAGGCTCCATCGGTCCGATGAAGCAAATTGAAGAAATGCGCAATGCCGGCTTCCCTATCGCTTACGTCGGCGACGTAGTCGGTACCGGTTCTTCGCGTAATCGCTCCGATCTTCTACAACACCATGGAAGATGCTGGCGCACTGCCAATCGAATTCGATGTCAGCAACATCAACATGGGCGACGTGATCGACCTGTACCCGCACGCAGGCAAGGTTTGCAAGCACGGTACTGACGAAGTCATCACCACCTTCGAAATGAAGACCCCGGTTCTGCTGGACGAAGTTCGTGCTGGCGGCCGTATCCCGTTGATCATTGGCCGTGGCCTGACCGAGAAGGCCCGTGCCGAACTGGGTCTGGGTCCATCCGACCTGTTCAAAAAGCCCGAAGCGCCTGTTGAAAGCACCAAGGGTTTCACCCTGGCGCAGAAAATGGTCGGCAAGGCATGCGGCGTGACTGGCGTTCGTCCAGGCACTTACTGCGAACCGAAGATGACCACCGTAGGTTCTCAGGACACCACCGGTCCAATGACCCGTGACGAACTGAAAGACCTGGCGTGCCTGGGCTTCTCGGCCGATCTGGTCATGCAGTCGTTCTGCCACACCGCGGCCTATCCAAAGCCGATCGACGTGACCACGCACCACACCCTGCCAGACTTCATGATGACCCGCGGCGGTGTTTCCCTGCGTCCGGGCGACGGCATCATCCACAGCTGGCTGAACCGTATGCTGCTGCCGGATACCGTCGGCACTGGCGGCGACTCCCACACCCGTTTCCCGATGGGCATTTCGTTCCCGGCCGGTTCCGGTCTGGTGGCCTTTGCCGCAGCCACTGGCGTAATGCCACTGGATATGCCGGAATCGATTCTGGTTCGCTTCAAAGGCGAAATGCAGCCAGGCATCACCCTGCGTGACCTGGTTCATGCCATTCCTTACGTCGCTATCCAGAAGGGTCTGCTGACTGTAGAGAAAAAAGGCAAGGTCAACGAATTCTCCGGTCGCATCCTGGAAATCGAAGGCCTGGACAACCTGAGCATCGAGCAAGCGTTCGAACTGTCCGACGCCTCGGCAGAACGTTCGGCTGCTGGCTGCACCATCAAGCTGTCCAAAGAATCCATCACCGAATACCTGAACTCCAACATCACCCTGCTGCGCTGGATGATCGGTGAAGGTTACGGCGACGCCCGTACCCTTGAGCGTCGTGCTCAAGCGATGGAAGCCTGGGTTGCCAACCCTGAGCTGATGGAAGCCGATGCTGACGCCGAATACGCTGAAGTCATCGAAATCGATCTGGCTGATATCAAGGAGCCTGTGCTCTGCGCGCCAAACGACCCGGATGATGCACGCCTGTTGTCCAGCGTTGCCGGCGAGAAAATCGACGAAGTGTTCATCGGTTCGTGCATGACCAACATCGGCCACTTCCGCGCTGCGGGCAAGTTGCTGGACAAGGTCAAAGGTCAGCTGCCAACCCGTCTGTGGCTGTCGCCGCCGACCAAGATGGACGCTCACCAGCTGACCGAAGAAGGCTACTACGGCATCTTCGGCAAAGCCGGCGCGCGCATGGAAATGCCAGGTTGCTCGCTGTGCATGGGTAACCAGGCACGGGTTGAACCGAACTCCACCGTGGTATCGACTTCGACCCGTAACTTCCCGAACCGTCTGGGCGACGGCGCGAACGTTTACCTGGCTTCGGCCGAGTTGGCGTCGGTAGCCTCGATCCTGGGTCGCCTGCCTACCGTAGAGGAATACATGGTCTACGCGGCAGAGATCAACACCATGGCGGCGGACGTGTACCGCTACCTGAGCTTTGATCAGATCGCCGAATTCCGTGAAGCGGCAGCCACTGCCAATATCCCGGTTATTCAAGCGTAAGCTGATGCAGTAACGAAAAAGCCCCGGCTCTTGTGAGCCGGGGCTTTTTTATGTGCGGGGTAAAAGCTCTAAAGCAGTGGTGCGACGATTTGCTGCTCCCGCGGCCAGGCATCCAGTACGGCCTTGAACAGGGTCGCCAGCGGTATCGCGAAGAACACCCCCCAGAACCCCCACAACCCGCCAAACAACAGCACCGCGCAAATGATTGCCACCGGGTGCAAGCTCACTGCCTCGGAGAACAGCAAGGGCACCAGCACATTGCCATCCAGGGTCTGAATGATGCCGTAGACCGCCATCAGATAGATGAACTGGTCACTCCAGCCCCACTGAAACAACGCAATCAGCAGCACCGGAACCGTCACCACCACTGCCCCCACATACGGCACCACCACCGAGACGCCCACCAACAGCGCCAGCAGCGCCGCGTAGTTCAGGCCCATGGTGACAAATGCGATGTAGGTCACACCGCCGCAAATAATGATCTCGATGACTTTGCCGCGAATGTAATTGGCAATCTGGCGGTTCATTTCTTGTGCGACACGGGTAATCAACGCCCGCTCACGAGGCAAATAACCACGCACCCAACGGCCGATCAGCGCCCGGTCTTTAAGGAAGAAGAACACCAGAATCGGCACCAGCACCAGATAGATCATGATGTTGACCAACAACGGCAAACTGGACAGGGAAAAGGTCAGTGCCAGCTGCCCGAATTTGCCGATTTCACCGCGGGCGACTTCAATGGCCTGCAGCACTTGCTCATCCGACACCAGATGGGGATAGCGCTCCGGCAACAGCAACAACAGTGACTGCCACTTGGCCAGCATGCCCGGCAGCTCGTTGAACAGCGTGATCAACTGATGCCAGAGCAACGGCAGCACCACTACGATAAACACCAGCAGTAACCCCATGAACAGCGCAAATACCAGGCCGACCGCTGCGGCAGCCGGCACCCGCAGCCGCTCCAGAGCCACCACCAGCCCCTGCATCAGGTACGCCAGCACCATGCCTGCCAGTACCGGCGCCAGCATGCCGCCCAAGGTCAGCACGGCGGTAAAGGCCAGCACCAGCAACACCGCCAGCACCACCGCCTCTTCATCAGAGAAATAGCGCTGAACCCAATCACGCAACACTTTGAACATCGATATTCCTTAGAAGAAGGCCCGCATCTCAGGCCTTGCGTAACCAGTAGCAATAGGTGCCGGCATCATTCTCTTCACGCAGCAGTTCATGGCCTGCCAAACGTGCAAAGGTCCGAAAATCTCGCTGCGAACCGGCGTCCGTGGCGATCACTTTGAGGGTCTGACCACTGACCAGGCGATTGAGCTCCAGCTTGGCCTTGAGCAGAGGCAACGGGCAGTTCAGGCCACTGGCATCCACCAGCGCATCATGCGCCAACGCATCAGTCATTACGTGCTCCTTCAGAGTCGGCATTTTGCGGCCGGTTAGAATACCCCAAGCGGACCCGCTACTGGTCGCCAGACACGTGTGCGGCTACAGTAAGCGCTTTACCGACCAGAGCTTTGTGCATGACTTTTCTGCGCCCGACCCTATTGACGCTCGCTTGCCTGCTCGCATCACCGAGTTTTGCCGACGATTTACCGTCTCTGGGTGACGCCAGTTCGTCCATCGTCTCCCCCCAACAAGAATACCAACTGGGTCGCGCCTGGCTGAGCATGCTGCGCGGCCAGGTGGCGCAACTCAACGATCCGCAGCTCAAGGACTACGTCGAAACCAGCGTCTACAAACTGGTCGAAACCAGCCAGGTACAAGACCGGCGTCTGGAATTCATTCTGATCGACAGCCCGCAGCTCAACGCCTTTGCCGCGCCCGGGGGGATCATCGGCGTCAATGGCGGCCTGTTCCTCAACGCGCAAACCGAAGGTGAATATGCCTCGGTGATGGCGCACGAACTGGCTCACTTGTCGCAACGCCACTTCGCCCGGGGCGTAGAAGCCCAGCAGCGCATGCAGCTGCCGATGATGGCAGCCTTGCTCGCAGGGATCATCGTCGCGGCCTCTGGTGCCGGCGATGCCGGGATCGCCGCCATTGCCGGGAGCCAGGCTGCCGCGTTACAGGAACAGCGCCGCTTCTCGCGACAAAATGAACAAGAGGCCGACCGCATCGGCATCCTCAATCTGGAAAAAGCCGGCTACGACCCGCGCTCGATGCCGACCATGTTTGAACGCCTGATGCGCCAGTACCGCTTTGACGCCAAACCGCCGGAATTCCTGCTGACTCACCCGGTGACCGAGTCGCGTATCGCCGACACCCGTAACCGCGCCGAACAGGCAAGGGTCGGTGGCACCGAAGACAGTTTGCGCTACCAGCTGATTCGCGCCCGCGTGCAGCTCAACTACGAAGAAACACCGGGTATTGCCGCCAAGCGCTTTCGCCAGCAACTGGATGAAAACCCGAAAAACGATGTGGCGCGTTATGGCCTGGCAATAGCCCAGATCAAGGGCAGCCAGTTCAACGAAGCGCGAGAAAACCTCAAGCCGCTGCTGGACAAGGCACCGAACGACATCACATACAACCTGGCGCAGATTGAGCTGGACACCGACAGCAACCGCCTGGCGGAAGCCCAGCAACGGGTCGATCGAATGCGCACCCTGTATCCGGGCAACTACCCGCTCAATCAGGCCAGGGTCGATCTGTTGCTCAAGCAAAACCGCCCGGCCGATGCCGACAAGGCGCTGGAAGCATTGCTCAAGAGCCGTCCGGATGACCCGGATGTGTGGTACTCGGTCGCCGAAACCCGGGGGTTATCGGGCAACATCATTGGCCTGCATCAGGCCCGCGCCGAGTATTTCGCTCTGGTCGGTGATTTCCGCCAGGCCATACAACAGCTGGATTTCGCACAAAAGCTCACCAACAACTTCCAGCTGTCATCGCGCCTGGATGCCCGCAAGCGCGAGCTGATGGATCAGGAACGTGCGCTCAAGGACATGATGAACTAACCCGCCCCACCCCTGTAGGAGCGAGCTTGCTCGCGAGCTCTATTCTCGCGAGCACCTCGTTGGTACATAGGGAAAAGCTCGCGAGCAAGCTCGCTCCTACGGTTTGTTTATTTGTTATCAGGCATTGCCCGCCAGTTTCAAACGCGCGGCCTGGGTGAAATCCAGCATGCGTTTAAGCGGACGAATGGCCTGAGGCACCAGCGCCGGATCGACGAAGATCTCATTGCTCCCCTGCTGCAGGCACTCAAGGGTGCGCTCCAGGGTGTTCATCGCCATCCACGGGCAGTGGGCGCAACTGCGGCACGCGGCACCGTTACCTGCGGTAGGGGCTTCAATAAACACCTTGTCCGGGCACAGCTGCTGCATTTTGTAAAAAATGCCGCGATCGGTGGCCACGATAAAGGTTTTGTTCGGCAGGTTTTGCGCCGCCGCGATCAGTTGACTGGTAGAACCTACCGCGTCAGCCAGATCAATCACCGACTCCGGTGACTCCGGATGCACCAGAATGGCCGCATCGGGATACAGCGCCTTCATGTCTTCCAGCTGCTTGGACTTGAACTCTTCGTGGACGATACAAGCGCCGTCCCACAGCAACATGTCGGCTCCGGTCTGGCGCTGAATGTAACGCCCGAGATGCTTGTCCGGACCCCAAATGATCGTCTCGCCGTTGTCCATCAGGCTTTCGACGATTTCCAGTGCGCAGCTGGAGGTCACCACCCAGTCAGCCCGGGCCTTGACTGCCGCCGACGTGTTGGCATAAACCACCACGGTGCGCTCGGGATGCTTGTCGCAAAAGGCCGAAAACTCTTCAACCGGGCACCCCAGATCCAGCGAACAGGTCGCCTCCAGCGTGGGCATCAGCACGCGTTTTTCCGGGGTAAGGATTTTGGCTGTCTCGCCCATAAAGCGCACGCCGGCCACCAGAATGGTTTTGGCAGGATGGGCAGCACCAAAACGGGCCATCTCAAGGGAGTCGGACACACAACCACCGGTTTCTTCGGCCAGGGCCTGAATGACCGGATCACAATAAAAATGCGCCACCAACACCGCGTCGCGGGCTTTAAGCTCAGCCGCGATCTGTGCCCGCAGGCCCTGTGCTTGAGCCTCGGTCAAAGGCTTGGGCTGCCTGGCATCGAGGTGAGCTTGAACCAGAAGTCGTTCAGAAATTTGCGTCATGTTCGCAAGACCTGCAAGCGCTAGTGCGCGAAAGTCGAGTGTACCACCAGCTCTGGACCCTTCGAGTCCCGCTGGGAGAATGTGTGTGTCATCAGGCACGGACAAGCAATGAAGCGCGACAAGGCTACAGAATATCCTTGGGATTCAAAAGTTTATTGTTGCCATGAGCGGCGGATAAGCGATGCCGGACGGACGGCCCGGCATCGGTCTGAAACGGCTGCTACCTCAACCGCAAGGTTTGGCAGCGGCCGGGGTTACTTGATGGCGGCCAGCACCAGATCTGCCACCGGACCGCCGGACGCAGGATTTTGCCCGGTAATCAGCCGCCCGTCGGCAATGGCAAAGGGTGCCCAGGGCGTGCCGGCCTTCAGATACTGAGCGCCACGCTTCATCAACTCACTCTCGGTCAGATACGGCACAACGTCAGCCAGGCCTGCCAGTTTCTCTTCTTCATTGGAAAAACCGGTGAGCTTTTTGCCCTTGATCAGCAACTCGCCGTCAGACAGTCGGATATTGAGCAGCCCCACTGCACCGTGACAAACCGACGAAACCACCCCGCCCCGCTCATAGATATGGCGACTCAACGCCTGCAACTGCGGGTTGTCCGGATAGTCCCAGATCACCCCGTGGCCGCCGGTGTAATAAATGGCGACGTAATCATCCGGGTTGACCTGGTCCGGCTTGAGCGTTGCCCCGAGGCGATTCATGAAGCCCTTGTCGTGATACCACTCCCAGTCAATCTGCGACGCCATGTCCTTGGCCAGACTGTGGGGATCGATCGGCGTGTAACCGCCCTGCGGACTGACATAGTCAACGGCATACCCCGCGGCCTCGACCTTGTGCACAAAATGCACTGCCTCGCCCAGCCACAACCCTGTGGCGCGATCGAGGTCGGGGTATTTTTCGACACTGGTCAGTACCACCAGAATTTTCTTGCTCATCGTTAACCTCCTGCTGAGTGAGACAACCCATAGGTGCTGCAGGGTAGACCATGCTGATCAGGCAACCGTTCAGCCGCTGCCCCCCCCGTTGGTCCCTCAACAGGCCCGCAGTGCTTTGACCGAAGTGCCCCCTTTTGAGCCAGGGACCAGAACAGGCCATAAAGACAGGAGCGAATACAAATTCACTGCATATGGTAATAATTACTATTTACATATGCGAATAAATCTCTACCATTCCGCCCTGCGTAGTCTTTGCCATACGTCTGGCGCCCCGCTGCAAGGTGTCCGCAAAGGCGACACGTCTCCCTCCCCTCTACAGGATCTCTGAGATGCTTCGTCCCTTTATGCCCGTGATGACCGGCTCTTTGCTATTGGCTTTTTCGGCGGCGGCCCTGGCGGCTGACGAATCCGCCGACCGGCAAGCACCAGCCGCAGGCCCGTTGACCCTCGACAGCGTCAATGTGAATGCCGAAGCCGGTATTTCAGGGGCCGCCACCACCGAAGGCAGCGGCTCGTACACCACCGGGGCCATGAGCACTGCCGTCGGCCTGCCGTTGTCGATCCGCGAAACACCGCAGTCGGTGAGCGTCATGACCCGCCAGCGCATGGATGATCAGGGCATCAAAGACCTCAACGATGTGGTCAAGTACGCACCGGGCATCACCCTGCGCAAGTTCGGCGGTGACCGCCAACAGTTTCTGGCCCGCGGCTTTACCATCGATAACCTGATGTACGACGGGCTGCCCACCAGCCTCAGTACTTTCACCCTGGACACCATCGCCGGGGCTGACCTGGCGATGTATGACCGGGTGGAAGTGGTACGCGGCGCCACCGGCCTGATGACCGGTGCCGGCAGCCCCTCGGCCACCCTGAACCTGGTGCGCAAGCGCCCCACTGCTACGCCGCAAGTGAGCATCACCACCAGCGCCGGCAGCTGGGATCGCTACCGCACCGAGGTCGACGCCTCGAACAGGCTCAATGAAACGGGGACCGTTCGCGGGCGGGTAGTGGCCGCTTATGAAGACAACAAGAGCTATATCGACGTACGCGATAATCAGCGCCAGACCTTCTACGGGGTTATGGAAGCCGACCTGAGCGACGCTACCACCTGGACCCTCGGGGCCTCGAAACAGCGTGACGATGCAACCTCGGACTGGGGCAGCCTGCCGGCCGGACCCAATGGTGAAAACCTGCACTTGCCACGCTCGACCTTCCTGAGCAACGACTGGGCCTACTGGGATCGGGACAACGTCTCGCTGTTCACCGACCTCACCACCCGCTTCGACAACGGCTGGACCTCAAAACTGGCATTCGCCAAAATCTGGGCCGAGTCCAACACCTTCTCCAGCTACCTGAGCGCTGCCAAGGGCGGCGGATTCAACCAGTCGTCAGGGCAATATGACACCACCGACGTGCAGACCAATCTGGATGGCTCGCTCTCGGGCCCGTTCAGGTTGTTTGGCCGTGAACATGAACTGACCCTGGGCGCGAGCCGGCGTCAGGAAAAGTTCGACCAAAAAGGCGGCTTCTGGTCCAAGGCGACTCCGATCGATATCTACAACTTCGATCCGGGGGTCATTCCCAAGCCGGACATTGCCGATCGCACCCCGTACCAGAGCCAGAATACGGCTACCGAAGAAGGCGTTTACGCCGCCGCCCGCTTCAACCCCATCGACCCTTTGCACCTAATAGTCGGCAGCCGGCTGAGCTGGTACGACTACGACAATCGCTCGGGCACCGGCGATTACAAAGTCACCCAGCAAGTCACGCCCTATGCAGGCGTCATCTACGACCTCAACGATACCTACTCGGTTTACGCCAGCTACACCGAAATTTTCAAACCGCAAACCCAGCAGGACGTCAGCGGCGCGGTGCTCAAACCGATGACCGGTGAAAGTTATGAAGTGGGGATCAAGGGTGAGTACTTCGACGGCGAGCTGAATGCCTCCCTGGCGCTGTTCGACATGACCCAGGAAAACCGTGCCTATGCGCTGGACACCCAGCCCGCCAGTTGCCTGGCCACCAACCGCACCTGCTATGAAGCCGCCGGCGAAGTCCGCAGCCGCGGGCTGGACGCTGAAATCAGCGGTGCCCTCACCCCGTACTGGCAAGCCTCGGCTGCCTACACCCTGGTGCTGAGCCAGTACGTCAAGGACAAGTCCTTTGACAAAGGCAACCTGTTCGCACCCAACCAGCCCAAGCACCTGTTCAAGGCCGCCACCACCTATCACTTGCGCGGCGACCTGGAAAAACTGCGCATCGGCGCCGACGTACTGGCCCAAAGCGAAACCTACGGCCGGGTCGGTAATGGCCATGCGGTACAGGATGCCTATGCAGTTGTCGGCTTGATGGCAGGCTATCGCCTGGACGAGCACTGGGACGCCCGGGTCAACCTGAACAACCTGTTCGACGAAAAATACTGGCAGGGCATCCCCACCGCCAGCGGCAGCGGGACCTACGGCGACCCGCGCAACCTGATGGTCTCGCTGAAGTGGACGTTGTAAGACAGCACCTCAGACACCGCGCGGGCCTCAGGCAGTCAGCGCATGGATGCGCCCCTGGTGACCCTGGTGGTGCGAGACTCAAGCGCACAGTCAGACGGCCCCGCCCGGCACTGCCCCCTACAGCGGCACCACAGCGGATGGACCGCCCTGGCCGACAGCGCCGGTCACAAACTTCGCCACCTGGGCATGGGACAATGCCCGGGCATCCGCCAGCTTCTGCAGCCACATTGCCAGGCGCGTCACGCAACCGGGCTCCTGTCGGGCGACCGGGTCCAGATGGGCAAACAGATCCTGCACCAGCACCTCGGCCGACTGGCTCAGATACTCCGACTTTATTGCCCCGGCAATTTGCCCGGCCAGTTGCGCGACATCCGGGTTACTGGCTTCCAGCTCGAGCATTCGCTGCGCATAGGAGGACGTGACGGGTAACGGCATAAAGGGTTTTCCTGGGTGATGGAGGGTTAATAGAATTCTTCCCGGGATTTAACCACGCTCACCGGCTTGCGCCCCCCCGTGCCCGTAATCTCGTAAACCGTCATGACGTAGTTATCTGCTATGACTGTTTCGATGAGGTAAGCGGTCTTGGGTTTTGGGGTAAAGACTTGAGTCTCAGGCTGAGCCGCTATGGCGTAACCGAACATCGAGTGCATGGGAATGCCGTTGAGGGTCGCAACCTGTTGCTTGACCAGCGCATTGACCTTCAGCGGTTTATTGGCCTCTACCAGCGTGTCGATACTCGACGTCCCACCGGCCATTTTTTTCAGGTACCCGGGTATGCGCTTGAAATAAGCCGTGTCATACACCTGTTCGCCAGCAGACTACATGCCGAATCGACCGGCGTCACTCGGCCCGGTGGAGTAGCTGACGGGATGGTCACCTGCGCCGCCGACAGTGCGGAACGCAAGGCTTGCATGCTGCTCATCCGCGGGTATCGTCACCAGCGGCTCTGGCGTGGATTGAACGGCAGACTGGCGGCTGGCGCAGCCGGTAATTGACAGGGCCAGGGTTATTGCGAGGGTAAAAACCAGAGTTGTTTTCATTCGATCCTTGAATTTTCATGTGTCGGGAGCAGCTATGGACTTCAATTTCTCCGGAAGGTGCCACAACCGGCGGATCAGTCAGCGCCGAGTTGCAGTTCCATTGCCTGGGACATCAGGCCGCAGCCATCACGCAGGGGTTCCAGAGGGCCGACCGGACGAAAGCCAGATGCCTTGTACAGGCCCATTGCCGGCGTGTCTGCGGCCGTTACGCCCAGGCAAACACGGCGTACACCAACACTCTTTGCCCACTCCAGCGCTTCATGCAGCAGTGCACCGCCAGCGCCCAGGCCACGGCGCGCAGGATCAACCCACATCTGAAAAATTTCGGCCACGCCGGCTTCCGGCAACTTGCACCAGACCAGCCCGCACATTTGCTGGTGATCGAGCGCAACAAATATTCGCGCCTGCCCCGAGGATACGGCACCTGCAAGCCGTGAAGCCCAGACCTCATCGGTCCTGCCCGCCTCTGACTCATAGGTGCTGGCGAAAGCATCGGGAGAGTCTTGCAACGACTGCAGACGAAGGTCCCGGTAACTGCGCCACTCACCGGCCTCAACCGGACGTACTGAAATCATGCTGCGACCCCTCCCTGTACCAGTGTCAATACGAAGTGGCGCAGACTAGCGTGCGCCCGGGTGAGGGACAACCTTGCGCTACACCGCGTTCACAATGGCGCTTGCCAATCCGCAATCGGGTGGCTACCTTCCAGTCCATGAGCACGTACCGTATCGCCTCGACCACCACCACTACCACGACCGCACAAGGCGGGCCGTGAGAAGTGTCGTGAGCTGAACCAAAACGAACTTCAAAGGCCCGCCAGCAATGCGCAGGGCCTTTTTTGTGCCTTGCTGTCGCTGGCTCACTCGCAAGGAAATGCACCATGTATGCACTACTGATTCTCGATATGCAGGTCGGTCTGGTTCAGGGCCCGGACCAGCCCTGGCAGGTGCCAGCGCTGATAAACACATTGAACAGGCTGATGAGCGATGCACGGCAATCCCGCGCCCCGATCTTCCTGGCCCGACACACTGGCCCGTCGGGGTCGCCCATCGAACCAGGCAGCCCGCTGACGCAAATCGTTAAAGAACTGGAGCTGCAGGGTGATGAAGTTATCTTCAACAAAAGCCGGCCAAACGCATTTTGCATGACTGAGCTGGAGCAACAGCTGCAAGTGCATGAATGCACGGGCATAGTCGTCACCGGAATGAAGACTCAATATTGCGTAGACAGCACCTGCCGGGCAGCCAGGGATCTGGGCTTTGATGCGGTGCTGATTGCCGACGGTCATACCTGCTCCGACACACCCTTGCTCAAGGCCCGGCAGATAGTGGCACATCACAATGCGACCCTGGACGGACCTTTCTGCCGTGTTGTCCAGGCACAGGACTGGAGCTTTCAGGACCCCTGCGCTGACTGAATTGCCAGCAAAAAAACGCCGAAGCCGAGGACACAGATCATGCAAAGAACGGTAAGAATCGCCAATGAGACGGATATCGAGGTGATATTCGACATCCGCACCAGCGTGACAGAGAACCACTTGTCCCGTGATCAGTTAACGCAAATGGGCATTACCCCCGAAGCCATACGCCAGGCGATGTCCCGGGCGCCGTGCCTCTGGATCGCGGAGGCCGATGGCACCCCGGTGGGGTTTTCCATGGTTGATCTCAAAGAAGGCTGCGTGTTTGCGGCATTCGTGCGGGCTGAATTCGAGGGTCACGGCTTCGGCCGACGCATGATGGAAAAAGCCGAAGCCTGCCTGTTCCGGCAGCACCCGACGATCTGGCTCGAAACCGCCGGGGCTAGCCGCGCCAGTGGCTTCTACCGCAAGCTCGGCTGGCAAGCGGTGGAGAACCTGGAGCAAGGTGATGTGCGCTTTGAGAAGCAGCGCCCATAAACCCTGCACGGCGGTCGCCTGATGTTCATTGCCGGACAGCAGGCGCCCGCCCGGTACTTCGCGCTAGCATTGCGCCCCTTCCCCCCGGCAATCGGACATCACATGCAAAGGCTCGAAGACAACGCAGCACTGGTAATCATCGACATGCAGAAAGGCATTGATCATCCCAAGCTGGGCAGACGCAACAACCCCAGGCCGAGTTGCGGATCGAGGCGTTACTGAGTGCATGGCGACGGTCTGCAAGGCCGGTGGTTCACGTGCGGCACATATCGCGATCAGCCGACTCGGTATTTCACCCGGGACAACCCGGCTGCGAGTTTCAGGAGGCGTTTGTGCCTCTGGCCCATGAACACGTTGTGGAAAAGAACGTCCCGGATGCCTTTACCGCCACCAGCCTTGAGCGCTGGCTGACCACCCGTTCAATTCGGCAACTGGTGATCTGCGGTGTTGTTACCAATAACTCGGTGGAGTCGACGGTGCGCTCGGGAGGCAACCTGGGCTTTGAGGTGATAGTGCCTGCGGACGCTGCTTACACGTTCGATCAAAATGATCTGACAGGCCGCCACTGGAGTGCAGAGGATATACATGCAATCTCTCTCAGCAATCTGGCAATGGACTACGCGACCATTGTCGAGACCGGGCAGATTTTAAACCTTATCTGAAGCCCCGCTGGTGTTGACGCCACTTGAAGTGCAATCCGGCCAACAGCGAGCCGGCAAGATCGCCCACCCCCCTGGGCAGGTGCTTTTGGCTGGCTCCGGAGCAGGTGATTTCCCTGCGCGAAACCTTGCACAGCATCGACCGCCGATGCCGGCTGAAATAGTTTAGCGATGGAAAAACGATTTCCGTTCATACAGCCCATCATGGCCACTACAATGCCACCCCACAATGGACGTGATATTGGGCAGGACGATGGAATTTCGAAATAACATCAATGCGTTACGGGCACTCGCCGTTATTTCGGTGGTGCTTTTCCACTTCAAGGTTCAAGGGTTTGGTGGAGGATTTGCAGGGGTCGACGTATTTTTCGTCATCTCGGGCTTCCTGATGACCGGAATCATTTTCACCGGTCTACAAACGCAGCGCTTCTCCCTCCTGGGGTTTTACGCATCAAGAGCGCGCCGCATCATCCCGGCCCTTTTGACCCTGTGCATTGCACTGTTGATATTCGGCTTCGTATTTCTGCCCCTGGATGATTATCGGGATGCCATAAGGACGCTCAAAAGCAGTCTGCTTTTCAGCTCGAACTTCACATTCGCCAAAGGCGGCAGTTACTTCGACGCTCCGCTGCACGAAAACTGGCTACTGCATACCTGGTCACTGTCGGTTGAGTGGCAGTTCTATATGCTTTATCCGTTACTGCTGATGGCGCTCTACAAGTTTGTGGGTGCCAAAAACACAAGAAGTACCTTGGTACTGCTGGCTTTGATCTCGTTCGCGGCCTCTGTCGTTCTGACCAGGACCAGTCCCGTATTTGCCTTTTATATGCTGCCCACCCGAGCCTGGGAGATGATCGCAGGCGGGCTGGTATTTTTGTACCCGCTGCAACTTGGCAAGCGCAGCAGTTCGATTTGCGAAGGCCTGGGCCTTGTGGCCATCCTGGCCAGTGTGATGTGTTTTTCCGAGCAGGATCAGTGGCCCGGTTATTTAGCGTTGCTGCCGGTTCTCGGAACAGCGCTGGTGATTTACGGAAATACCCAGTCGGCTTTCAGTACCAACAGAGCCCTGCAATACACCGGCAAGATCTCTTACTCGGTTTACCTTTGGCATTGGCCGCTGGTGGTATTGCTCTATACCTGTGGCCTGCTGACGAGCTGGCCGTACGTGACCGGCGCAATTATTCTTTCGTTCGTGCTGGGTGCCCTGTCGTTCTATCTGGTGGAGTCACGGGCGAACAGCGCTACCTCCGCTACGAAAACCATCATCAAGTACGCCTCATATGCGCTTGGCGCAGTCGCCTTGTCAGCCGTCACGTCCTCGGTAGTAAAAGACTACCCTGGCGTCAGGTTTGCCTTTGTGGACCTGGGCCAACCTGCGTATTCCGGCACACTGTACTCGCAGGAATGCTTCCCCAACGACTATGCCGCCGCCGATTGCAAACTCGGTACGGGCGAAGTGTCGGTCATTCTGTTTGGTGACAGTCACGCTCAATCAACGGCAGCAGCGGTCCAGCTCGAGAACAAGCAAGCCGCTTTATCCTGGGCGCGCGGTGGTTGTCCGACCCTGCAAAACTTTGAAATGCGTGACAAAGAACTGCAGCGCCAATGCCAGGCGTTCAACCAGGAAAAACTGGAAGTCCTGAAGAACTCCTATAAGGGAATCCCCGTGGTGCTGTTCAGTCGGGCAGCGCTGTACTGGGACCAGAGCCGAAACAACAAGCACCGAATTTTCTTCCCTGAGGCCAAAGACCCGGATGGCTCATCTTTTGTCGAAACCTACACCGCGAAATACATCGACGTCGTCTGCTCGATCGCACAAAACCATCCGGTTTATATCGTAAAGCCGATTCCGGAAATGCCCTTCAGTGTCTATAAAGGCCTGAATCTGCACAGGCGAATATTCCAGCACACCACGGATATTTCGATCCCGCTGCATGAATATGAAAAGCGCAACAGGATTGCCATTACCGCGATCGAAACTGCAGCAAAGCGTTGCAACGCAACCGTAGTGGATCCAACCCCATATCTATGCCCTGACGGCAAATGCATGGGGTCCAGGGACGGGGTTCCGCTGTATTACGATGACAACCATCTCGTAGACGCAGGCAACGAACAGTTGAAGGGATTGTTTAAAGACGTGTTCAAAGGAATTTAGCCGCGCACAGGCTCGTGGAGGCTCGACAGGGGGGCCGAAGCAGCTGAGGCTGGTACTCATCCCGGAAACGACGCCAACTTGCGTTGTCGACCTGTGCGGGCCTTGGCCCGCCATGGTGGCTCTTCTCTGCGTGCCACCCTGCACCCACAAATCCCGGGCACAAAAAAGCCGGTTAATCCTGAGGATTAGACCGGCTGTTTTGGTGTTGCATATGGTGGGTCGTGTGGGATTCGAACCTACGACCAATTGGTTAAAAGCCAACTGCTCTACCAACTGAGCTAACGACCCGCTTCGTTGTGGGACGTATAATACTGATTTTTAACGAGAATTCAACACCCAGTTAAAAATAAATGCGAAATAATTCAAAAATAGCGGGTTGGGTCAGTAATTCCGGCCGCTGCAAAGCCTTCAGCACGCAGTCGGCAGCTGTCGCATTTACCGCACGCACGGCCCTGAGCGTCTGCCTGATAGCAGGAAACCGTCAGGGAGTAATCAACACCGAGCTTTACACCGGTCTGGACGATTTGCGCCTTGCTCAGGTTTTGCAGCGGAGCCTGGATGCGGAACCCGTTCCCCTCCACGCCGGCCTTGGTCGCAAGATTTGCCATGACTTCGAATGCCTGAACAAATTCAGGACGGCAATCCGGGTAGCCCGAATAGTCCACCGCATTGACGCCGATGAAGATGTCCCGCGCTTGCAGCACTTCTGCCCAGCCCAGCGCCAACGACAGGAACACGGTGTTACGTGCAGGCACGTAGGTGACCGGGATGCCTTCGCCAAGGGTCTCTGGCACGTCAATGGAACTGTCGGTCAGAGCCGAGCCGCCAATGCCGTCCAGGTTCAGGCCGATGACTTTGTGCTCGATCGCACCCAGGTCACGGGCTACACGCGCAGCGGCGTCGAGCTCGGAACGGTGACGCTGACCATAATCAAAGCTCATGGTGTAGCAGCTGTAGCCTTCGGCGCGCGCCATGGCCACCACAGTCGCGGAGTCAAGACCGCCAGACAGCAGGATTACGGCTCTTTTTTCGGTGACAACAGTTTGTTCGGTCATTTCAGCGCCCCGGCTCGTCGTTCCAAAGATATTTGTGCAGCTGCATTTGCAAGCGTACTGGCAGGTTATCCGCCACGATCCAGTCCGCCAGATCGCGGGCCTTCAGGTCGTGGTGACTTGGCGAGAACAAGACTTCGCCAGCTCGTCGCTCCAGGCCGTACTCGATCAGCTTGGAGACCGCCCAGTCATAGTCTTCCCGCGAGCAGATCACAAACTTGACCTGGTCATTGGGTGTCAGCAGCGCAATGTTTTCATAGAGGTTGCGATGGGACTCTTTGGAGCCCGGCGTCTTCAGGTCGAGCACCCGACTGACACGCGGGTCGACCGCAGAGATATCCAGCGCTCCGCTGGTCTCGATCGAGACCTCATAACCCGCATCACACAGTTGCTTGAGCAGAGGGATGGCATTGGGCTGCGCCAGAGGCTCCCCTCCCGTCACACAAACATAACGCGGACGAAACCCGGCCACTTGCTCAAGGATACTGTCGAGGGGACGTACGGTGCCGCCACTGAACGCGTAGGCACTGTCGCAATATTGACAGCGCAAAGGACAGCCGGTCAGGCGTACAAAAACGGTGGGCAGGCCAGCCGTTCGCGTTTCACCCTGTAAAGAGTAAAAAACTTCGGTAATTCTCAATGTGTCTTGCATATCCGCCACGGGCGTAACAGCTAAACAGGCTGTCCGCCTCCGTCAGGCACTCCAAAGAATCTGCCTGCGCAGGACTCAGAAGAGCGTATTTCATAAAAGGGCGTGGATTCTAACGAAAAAACCCGCGACAGGCGCGGGTTTCTCGATGAAAGCATTGTGTTGCTTACATGCGCTGCAGGTCTCGCTGCGCCAGCTGTGCCGCCGAAGTACCAGGGTACTGGGCGATCACTTGCTGCAGAATGCCTTTAACCTTGTCGGTATGACCGAGGCGGCGCTCTACATCAGCGAGCTTGTAAAGCGAATCCGGCACTTTGGCATGCTTGGGATACAGCTGACTGACCTTGGCAAATGCCTGGCCAGCGGCCTGCAAATCACCTTTGGCCAGATTCACTTCACCCAACCAGTACTGGGCATTGCCCGCATACTGACTGTTCGGGTATTTGCGCAGAAAGGCAGTGAACGCCAGACTGGCCTTGTCGAAGTCCTTGGCTTTGATCAGGTCGAAAGCAGCATCGTAATAGAGCTTTTCTTTCGCCGGATCGCCAGGTTCCGAACTGGCAGCGGCCTGAGAAGCAGGTGCTGCGCTATTACCGGCGGCATTAGCACCACCGGCAGAAGAATTATCAGGAGCGGCAGCAGGAGCAACGCCGGTTCCTATTCGCCGATCAAGTTCCTGGTATCGCTCCAGGCTTTCTTGCTTCATCCGCGAAACATCATTTTGCAGAACTTCGATCACACCTTGTTGGCGGGCAATCTGCTCCTGCATTTGTTGCAACTGGTTGAACAGCTCGCCCTGTGCCGAGATAGGGGTCGAAACCCCTCCCCCGGCATAGGCGCCGCTCGCACCGTAACCCGTAGCCGGATTACTCCCCCCGCTATTGTTATAGCCAGAGTTGTCATCGACCACAGGAACC
>Ga0302347_1002497_pt1 | contig 18453 bp, 30 predicted proteins | sample PhyWR1_FD_202178 | JGI IMG/M metagenome (GOLD analysis project Ga0302347, IMG submission 202178) | Leaf surface microbial communities from wheat plants in UC Gill Tract Community Farm, Albany, California, United States - DLSL W.R1 (v2)... | ecosystem: Host-associated > Plants > Phyllosphere >...
GTCACTTTTCGTCCAGGGCAGAAGTTGAAGGCCCGAGTAGAGGCTTATGCTGGAACCAAGTCATAACGACGAGCTCCCGCCGATCCCTGGCAAACGCTACTTCGCCATAGGCGAAGTCAGCGAGCTATGTGCGGTAAAGCCGCACGTGCTGCGTTATTGGGAGCAAGAGTTTCCTCAACTCAACCCTGTGAAGCGTCGCGGAAATCGCCGGTATTATCAGCGCCAGGATGTGCTGATGATCCGGCAAATTCGTGCTCTTCTTTATGATCAAGGGTTCACCATCGGAGGGGCGCGCTTGCGACTTTCCGGTGATGAAGCCAAAGACGACACCACGCAATACAAGCAACTGATCCGCCAAACCATCTCTGAGTTGGAAGATGTTTTGCAGGTACTCAAGAAATAATCGAAGCTTTAAAAATACTTTCGTATTTCAAAAGCTTAAGGTATATTTCTCGACGTTCTAGCAAGTTGTAACGCCTAGTCGGGGCGTAGCGCAGTCCGGTAGCGCACTAGCATGGGGTGCTAGGGGTCAAGTGTTCGAATCACTTCGTCCCGACCATATTTCGTAAGGGGATCAAGCACTTATCGGCTTGGTCCCCTTTCTCGTTTCAGGCTTGCGCAAAACCCGCGCAAAACTGGCGCAAAACTACCCGGTGATTTCGCTGATATTCAGGTCGGGAATCGCCTCGGACCAGACGACTTCCTCGTGGTCGCGCTGGTAGTTTTTGGTCATGCCCTCGCTCGCATGACCTGCGATTTTCTGCCCATCCTTTCCGGCTTTTTTGTACAGATGCAGCGACAGTGCCCGCACTTCGTGGAACCCCGGCAGTTCTTCCTCCTTCCATCCTGCATAGCATCCCGCCACCTCCCGAGCTTCCTTGAACGCTCGCGTCAAATACCGTTCCTCAACCTTCGTCCAGTGATCCTTCGTCTGCGCCTGCTTCTGTTTCAGGCGTTCAGGTTTGCGGTGCACCAGGTAGGGGGAAGCGATATCGTCACGGCAACGACTGATGACTTCCTGCAGCTCAGCGGTCACCCGGAAACGGATCCACGCCGCATCACTGGCTTTGGCTGTCTTCTTCTGCACGACATACAGGAAGCCTTCCCGAACCCCATCGAACCGCATATCCAGAATGTCCGTCCGGCGCTGGGCGGTGATCAGGGCTAGGTCGATTGCGTTCTGCAACCAGGCTGGCGCATTCTCCCGGATCGCTCGAAGGCCTTCGACCGTGTGGCGCTTGCGCTGCTTCTTCTCGATTCGATTGATGGTGCTGGCCGCCGGGTTATCCGGGCACAGGCCCTTGGCCGCGGCATGGTTGAAGATGTCGATTAGCAGGGCGCGGCATTGGTTGGCTGTCCTGGGTGTCAGTGCATCGAGCATCTCGGCAACCATCCGAATGCTGATCTGGTCGACCGCCTTGCCCTCGAATTGCTTGCGGAAGCGGCGGAAGTGCACCGCGTACAGCCCAAGCGTGCCCTTGGCCAGCTCGCGCGGTGGCAGCACCGTGCTCTCGTATTGATCCAGGAAGCCGGCGAACGACTCCGACGAATCACCGAGCACGGCGCCGACCAAGTCGGCACCGCGCATGAACTCCAGGTTGAGCTGCTTGGCGGCATCAATCGCCTTGAGTCGATCAGTGCCGAACTGGAACCATTTGCCGTCAGTTGGCCGGCGATATCGATAGGTCGAGCGCCGCGCGTCGAAGTACAGGTTCTGCGGAAGGCTCTTGTTCGCAGCATTGCGCGGCCGTGGCGCCATTACGCAGCTCCTTTCAGTACCATTGCCACCAGGTCGTTACCGCCTGACCGGTTGAATGCAGTCCAGTCAACGTACCAGAGTTTCCCGATCTGCTCGCCGGGGACTTGGCCGTTCCGGATGTGATTGCGGATTGCCTGGGGGCAGGGCGGGGTGCCGTTTTCACCCCAGCGCCGGCGTTGAAACTCGCTGATCTTGATCAGTTCGCGCTTCATTGAATACCTCTGCCCGAATCGGGCGCAAATTGCTCCATGCCGCGCGTGGCGGCAGAAGGTGGGGAGGGGTTATTGGTTCTGGCCAGCAACGCGCTTCATGAACGTGATCCAGTGCGTCTTTTCGCGCTTGCCGGACTTGTGGCCAAACAGGGGCTTTTCATCGGTGAGGGCGAGCAGTTCGCTGACCAGCACCTGGGCTTCGGCCCACTTGAAGATCAAGATGCCTTCCGGCTCCAAAACCCTGAAGCACTCGGCGAATCCTTGGCGGATATCATCGCGCCAGTCTGCGGTGAGCACCCCGTATTTGGCGCGCATCCAGCTGTCGACGCCGGCTCGGGTCAGGTGAGGCGGATCGAACACCACCAAGCGGAAAGTTTCTGCATCGAAGGGCAGTTGCCGGAAGTCCATGAGCACATCCGGCTCGACCTTCAGGACCCGGCCATCGCAGAGCAGGTGTTCTTCATCGCGGATATCGCCGAACAGGGCCCGCTGGTCCTTCTTGTCGAACCACATCATTCGGCTGGCGCTGCATGGGTCGAGGACTTTCGCTGCAGCGCTCATCACCGTGCCCCCGTGCAGATGAGCCAGGCCATGTAGGCGAGGGTAGCGATAGGGATCATTGCTTCAGCGCCTCCGCCCGAACGGCAGCGACAATCTCTTCCTGCTTGTCGAACTTGGTCTTGCCATAGTCAGCCATCACAACAATGACTTCGCCATCAGCAAGGTGAACGTTGACTCTTGCGTCGTAGTCGCTACAGGCGATCTTCACGATATGGCTGGCAGCTACATGCACCTTTTCGGTCAGCTTGATCATGGGGTCACCCGCCGGGCCCACTGCACGTAGGGGCCGTCCTCGGTGTCGAAAATACCCAGTAGGAACCACTCTCCCGCCGGCGGCGTTTCTGGCTCCCATCCCAGGCAATGGCATGCGTCATCATCGAAATAGGGGTGGGCGTCCACGTCGGCCTCCATGTGCCAGCCGAGCACCTTCAGACCTTGCGCGTCCAGCCATGCCTTAAAGGCCTCAATATCTTCGTCGAAGTCTGGGAGGTCGGGATGATCCCACCAGCCATCTGCGTCGCGCGCAACTTTTACAGGGCCAATCTGCTTTTCTTCAGGCATGACTTCGTCCTTGCCGCTATAGCGGCTGACTTTGAAGGGGGAGGGGAGTTACGGGTGCGCTTTCGGCTCGAGGCGTGCAAGTCGCTCGCGGAGGCTGTTTATTTCGTCCTGATACTGGTCGGCCAAGGTTGTCAGGTCGTTAAAGTTGATCCAGTTGCCATGCTTTTCCGGCACGCGGATAACGCAACCTTTCTCATCCTCTCCGCCGCGCCAGAAGTTGAAGCGCGGTAGCTCGTGAACTTTGTCCCACAGGTCGTAACCTTCACGCGTCTTAATATTTCTCATGCTTTCTCCCGCGCCCGGCGCTCAGCCGATTCGGCCTGGCGCAACTTGCTGCATTTGGTGTGGTTGCCGTGGGCGCGTGACTTATTGCATTTGTCACAGATCGTTTGCAGGTCTAGTTGACCCATGGGTGCGCCGCGTATCTGAACTGTTCGGCGGAGGGCGGTCACATGGCCTCCTTCAGCAGATCAATGACCTGCTTAATCCCGCTGGCATGACTTGATGGCTGGCCCGCAGCGGTCATGGTCAGACTACGGATAGTGCTGGCCACCACTAGCGGGTTTCGAATTGATGATCCAAGCGACCTCACTACGTCGACGGCGTAACTCCTGCCTTCCAGCTCCATGACGCGGTTGATAGGGCCGGTGATAACGAGTTCGGGTACCGGCGGGGAGCTCGCTGCAGGGAAGATCAGAGTCGCTGCGGGTATTTCTCGGGCACGATCAAGCGCCCGCTGTGCGATTGAGTTCATTGGGTTGCCTCGGGATTAATCGTTGCGGGTGATGCTCACAAGATCGCCATCGCGCAGGACGGCGGTTTCTTTCAGCTCCAGCAGGACAGCTGCGGCGTGCTCACGATTGATGGCGTAGAGGTAAATACTGAAGGTGCCTTCTTCGGTTTTGAAGTCGACAGGGTAGAGCTGCCATTGCAGGCCGTTGACCATGGCGACCCGAGCAAGTGAAATCGTTTGGGTGTTCATGCATTCTCCAACTGCTGTTGCGTCTGCTTTGGCATGCGGGGGTAGCCTGAGCTGGCATGCTTCGTTGAAGTGGGGTATTACAGGTGATCGGCATGGGGCCGACTTTTAGGAGAAGCACATGCGGCAGGTAATTAGCGAAAGTGAGCTTGGATCTATCGATCTCAAGCAATTTCATGAGGTGATTGCCGTAAAAGACGCTGGGGACTACCAGGGAGTTGCCGTTTACGTGACGCCTCGCATGGCTCAGTTTGTAGATCCATCCGTACCAGCCAAGGAAACGATTACAAACTCTCTCTTGATCGTCGTTGATAACCCTGATGATCTAGAAACAATTGAACGACTTAAAAAGTTATTTGTGCCGCAGCGTATAACGCGATAACCGCGGTTGTTTAGGCCTGCTCGCCGAGATCTGTGGTACTGAATGACTGGGGCGGTGATTGCCATGATCATTTCCTTGGGTAGGTCTTGGTCAGCTTTCCGTTTACGGCGTGACCGCGCTTGAGCACGACCCGGGCCAGTGCGGCCCGGTCTTTCTCGCTGTGACTGGCCTGGCTGAGCAGCCCGAAGTAGCTGTTAGCGGTTTCGCGCAGATCCTCGGCAGGCGCAGCGGCTGTGCGTTTGAGTGCCTGACTCAGTGCCCGCTTGCGGGTGGTGCGTCGCCACGGTTTGATCACATGCCCAACAAAGTCGACACCGCGATCAACCGGTTGCAGGATGGTTTTGGTTGGGTTCAACCGCGCACCTAGCGTCTTCAGGAATACTTCAATCTCTGCGTGCCAGGCATTGAGCTGCTGCGGCGACTCATGCAAGAACACAAAGTCATCGACGTAGCGGATGTAATGCTTGGCCCTCAGGCGGTGCTTGGCGAACTGATCCAGCGCGTCCAGATAGACGTTGGCGAAGAACTGCGACGACAGGTTGCCGATGGGCAGCCCGAGGTGTGCAGGCTGCGCGTTCAGGCGCTTGTGCTGCGGTACCAAGCCAAACAGATGGCGTGGACTTCTGGTTTCAAAGTTCTCGCGGGGGTCGTGCATCAGGATCTGCTCCGCGAGTGCAAGCCACCATGGCTCAGTGATCTTTGCGGCCAGTTGCCGACGCAGCACCTGCTTGTCTATCGCAACGAAGAAGTTGGCCAGGTCGCACTTGAGATAGAAGATCGGCTTGGACCAGTTCTCACTGGCGCTCCTGATCTTCGATTCAAGGCGCTTTGCGGCGTACAGCGTGCCGCGTCCGGGGATGCAGGCGCAGCTGTCGGCGATGAATCCGTCATAGAAGCGCGGGGCCACATGGTTGTAGAGCAGGTGATGGACGACCCGATCCCGAAAGGCTGCTGCCCAGACTTCGCGGGCTTTCGGGCGGGTGACCACAAAGCATATCGAGCGGCCCGGCTGGTAAGTGCCAGCGATCAGGTCGTCGTGTAGCTGGATCAGGTTCTGTTCCAGGTTCAATTCGAAAGCCAGCGCACTGTCGCTGTTTCGCTTCGAGCGCCGACAATCGTAATAAGCCTGCACCAAATCCTGAAACTGGTACGGACCAACAGTCGAATCTGCGGACGGGGCGGACACGGAGCTCGTTGTTCTTGTCGTTGTTGTTCTGATTGCCATCATCGAAGTTCATGTTGAATGCGTTGTTGGCTGAGCGCTGCGACCTATCGTGCTATCTACGTCGCCAAGCCGAAGGCAATGCCGATCAGCGAGGAAACTGCGCGAGACCTACGCGGACGCTTTAGACCGGCGGTATCTCTGATGCGCATGGCGGTGACCAGAAGGTCAGCGGCACGACCAGATTCAAAATCGCACAGACCTAAAAGCCGTAACTCTTAGGTGGCGGGCGCGGCTGGGGTGTAGCGTTTCCAGGCATTGGCCTGCTTGCCGATAGAGGTGGTCACCTCTATCGCCTTTGCGTGCTGCTGGACACTGATAAAGCGGTTCTCTTTGAACAACCTCATCATGAACTCGACCACCTGGACCTTCTCAACCAGCAACGTCAGGTGAGGGTGCTTGTCCCGGGTAGAGTTTGCTCGAGCAATCAACATCAGCACGTCAATGCATTCGTCGATTACACGCTTGCTGAGCGGCAGCTTTAAATCGCGAGGGATGTTCCGGGTGAGGTTTGTTGCGAGGCTTAGCAGGTCCATCGACACTTTGTAGATCTGCAAGTCCGTGTGCATTGCCATTAGCGGGAACTCCAAACAGCAACCGGCCGCACGCGGCCGGATTAAATAAGCGAATTAATCAATGATCAACTCTCTGCGGACGGGGCGGACACGGAGCTCGTCGCCCTTGCAGTAGTTGTACTGATTGCCATCACCGAAGTACATGGTGAATGCGAAGCTGGCTGAGCGCTGCGTACTCGACCAGTACCAGGAGCTGCTGAAGGCTTCTGGGCCATCATCTTGAAAGGCTGGGAGCATTGTCTGCGCTGGTAGCTCAGCGGTGTACAGGAGGCCGATGGGTAGGCTGTTCGGATTATCGCCATCCCGACCCCAGCAGTAGTTCTCCTCACTGGTTGGTTTGAGGTGGCGGTACTGCAGCTCCTGCACGTCACGGGCTGGAATGGCCCAGTCGGTGTGCCCGTCGATTTCCAGTGCCAAGACTTTCTGTGCTAGCTCGCTACCAGCAGCGGCCATTGATTCGGTATTGCTGCGGCTGTCGGTAAAGCTACCGGCGCCCTCGATGATCACGCCGCGAGCGCCCCAGACACCTTTCAGCTCGTGAGCTGCGCCGGCGGTGATGTTGAGATAACGCTGGCCGTTCTCAACGGTGACCCCGGTGACGAAACCGCCGCCGTAGGCTTTGCCAATGGCTGAAATTGGCGTTACAGGCAATGCTTTAACTATTGCGGACATGGTGCTTCCTCTTTTTTTTGGCAACAAAAAAGGCGCTGATGCGCCCGGTAGCCGGTCAAGAACGAATGATTGAAGGATTAAATAAACAATCTGCGGACGGGGCGGACACGGAGCTCGTCGTACTTGCCGCCGTAGCCCTGAAGGCCATCATCGAAGTGCATGAGGAATGCGTTGTAGGCTGAGCGCTGCGTGCTCGACCAGTACCAGGTGTCTTTGGCGAACAGCTCCGGCACGTTCAGCCAGCAGTGGTACAGCTCAGCAGCAGCGGGCAGGTAGAAGTCGTGTTGCCCATCTGCTTGATACTCGGCGCAAGCGTCTGCTGCTGGATACTTCCTCTCGTCATCGTTTCCTATCAGCACCTGGGTGTTGGTGTAGCCGTCAGTCTTGCTGAGGCCTTTGACCTCGATCCCACGGCCACCCCATTCGTGGTCACCAGCGTCTTTAGCCGCGACAATCAAGTAGTGCGCTTTAACGTCATCGCGGGCAGCTACCAGACCACCATTGAATCCGCCCTGGCCTGGCCATACCGCGCCGAGCTCAGGGACAGAATGCGGGTAGATCGGCTGAACATTGGCAGGCGGCAGCACCTGGGCGAACACGCTAGCCACTGCCAGTTTTGCCAGCGATGCGGCAGGCATCTTGATCGTGGTGTCGCCGTGCTTGAGGGTGATCATTTCGGGTTTCATTAAGGATTACCTGTCTGAGTCCGGTTTTTTTAGACGGCGAAAGTGCCGAGCGTAAGCGGAGTTGCTTCCCCAATCTGCGCATCGAGCACTGACTTGAACTCTTGCGCGATTTCTTCACGCTGCACTTCTTCGCCGATCCAGCGCAGTTTCAGCATTGGCTGGGCGCCGCTGGTGATGACGGATACGCGCAAAGTGATGTTGCGCACGCTCAAGCCCTCGTAAGGCACTGCCGAGAACACCAGCGAGGCGGGCAAGGTCTCTTTGCTGGTGGCTTCGATCTGGTCCATCGCGCTGCGACTGGTGCGGGTTTCGCTGACTGCGTGGTCGCTTTCCGATGAGGCTTTGATGGTGATCGTGCGTACCGCAGCGATAGCTTTGACGATGCTCATCGTCTGGCCGGCTTCGTCAGTGGCGCTCAATGATGCATTCCAGTCTTCGATCCAATCACTCAGGTCTTTCTGCGACAGCGCGCGCCCCGGGATGCTCTGGACAGCCTTGTAACCTGCTGACGGCTTGAGGCGCAGCACTGCGCGATCATCTGCGTGCCCGGGCGCAACGTTGGTGCCCAGGTTGAAGATCAGTGTGCAGGTCATTTCGTCCTGATCGATGAAGCCGTGGGCGCCTTCAATGGCGCGTTCTTTGACGTAGGTACTGAAATCAACCAGGGAGTTGGTGGAGAGCACGCCCCGGAAGCGGCTGCGGCCTACCTGGTACTTTTCCAGATCGATAACTTTTGTGCCTTCTGGCAGGACGGCAGTTGGCGAGTAGGTCGACAGCGACTTGCCTGCGGCTGCAAGGGCTGTGTCGGTGATTAATTGAATTGCTTCTTGGCTTAGGGACATGGTTCAAGTACCTGTGGGAGCGGGCTTATGTGCGCGGGCTGATTGGGGCTTCTTCGCGGCTGAATAGCTGGTCGTGCTTTTCAGGAAACATGGTGATGCTGCCGCCGGTACCGACATGCATCGGGGTATCGAGGCGGGTGTTTTCGCTGCGGGTACCACGCTTGGTGGGCACCTTGTAATCCAGTTTGTGATTGATCTTTACCTGGCTGGATTCGCCGATCTGGGTGATATCTAGCGTGATCACCAGCTTTCCGGCTTTGCCGTGGTCGACTACGCCTGAAGCTACTTCTGAGAGGGCATGGCCGATTTGGCTGATGAAAGCACCGCCATTGAGGTCTTCGAGAAACTGCGCGGTATCAGTAGGTTTGGACATGGCTGTTGCTCCGGTCTGGCTTGGAGTCCGCTTGGCGGCAAGTGGTGTTGGGACTGGCGAAGGCGCCGTTGTGCGGATGCGTTGACGCGCTTCACATGTGACTGCCGAAGAAGGCGAACACGGTCAGCGTGATACCAAAGCGCAAAGTCCAGCTGCTCAGGAATTTTCCGAACTGCTTAACGTTGAACTGCGCTTCTTTTGCCTCCAGCTCGCGAGCATGAGCAGTGGCATTGTTGTGGCCGAAGCGCTCGGCCACGACCACGCCAGTAGCGCGATTGACAAGGGTGAACATGTTGTTGCCGCTAGAGTGCACAACAATCAGCGGAGCCAGCGGTGGCGGTTGTACGCCGGGCTTTTGGTAGAACTCGGCCGTGGCTTGCTGAGCACGTGCGCGCAACCCGTCGAGAACGGTGATGCGCTGGGCGATTGATGGGTGCATGGTCGATCCTCGACTTGGGTTACGGGTATTCGTCAGCGCTCAGGCCTTTCGACAAGGGAGGGCTGACGAATAACTGCAGGCATGAAAAAGCCCAGTCGAAACCGGGCTGTGTTGCACTCTTAAAACGCCACCGTATGTAAGAGCCTGACTGTGCGGGCGTGCCCGTCTTGGTTACTTGTGCATGGCTGAGTCCTCCGGTTTGGGCGTCAGTAGGGAAGGGGTGATACAGGTGTCCAGCGTCTGCTGGGTTGGCGTCCGCATCGGTCTGTACTCAGGCCGGTAAATGCCGAAGATCAGACCGATGCGTCCTGGTGCTGGGGAGTACCAGGTGCTCGGGCAGTTAGCGACAGGCTGTCGTGGCGCTGGTTGATTTGGGTTATACGGTCAGCTCTAGCGCTTCGGCGCGTCGCACTAGGCGCATCTCGGCGAAGCGCCGCTCTGAGGGGCGGCGGTCTCGGCGTGACATTTCGCTGTCTGTAGCGGCGTGCATTGCGATCAGTCCGGCAAGTAGCAGACAGAGCGGGGAGATGATCTGTCGCCGCATCGCTTCGGCGATCATCGCGCCCTGGCGGTGCACGCCAAGCTTGTACATGGCGCAGGCCAGTCGCTTGACCACGGTGCCCGGCGCTATATCGAACGCCCTGGCGATCTCTTTAGCGGTCAGTCCTTGGGCAACTGAAAGCACGAACTGCAGTTCCCGTGGCGCAAGGCCGCGGCCGAGGCGGCCCTTCCATGCACCGTCTACGATTGTCGATTCCATGATGTTTACTCGGTTGTTTTCCCGATGCACCCGGTTGCCCAGGTGCAGCAGTGAAAGTGTCCGGCGTAGAGTGGATTGCTCAGTCGTCTTTCTCGGCAGCCTCAAACTCACTACCGAGGATTTCCGTCATTACGCTCGACGGCTTGGCCGTGGTGCTGACATACAGGCAGTCATCCTTGGCAACGTGTTTGTAGCTGCCAAAGAAAAGTGCGCCGCCTCCAAGACCCATAGAGTCGAGAAACGGTTGCATGTCAGCTTCCCCCTTTGGCTTATGCTCGTTGAAGTCTTCGCGCAACTGGATCAGCTCAAGCTTCAGCGCCTTTCGTTCATCACCCTTCGTGCCTGGTGGCAGGGCCTGTCGCGGGAACTGCGACCCACCTGCTTTATGATCTGGCTTCGTCCATAGCGGCTGCGGCATCGCGGGGTTGAACTTCAAACCGAAGAAACGACGACCACTGTGGAAGCTGGTGGAGAACATCGCCGAAGCACCTTCGTAGCGTTTGGCGAACTCACTACCTAACACCTGCAAGCGATCAGCTTCTTCTTTGTAGGTTTTCCAAGCCGCCAGAACTCCGGCATCGCTTGTCTTGTAGTAGGCCATTTCTCACCTCCGTTGATTTCCAATGCCGCCTCATCGAAGCGGCATCAGTAAATCTGTGGTTCTTGCTCAGCAAACCTTGTGTGCCGAGTTACCGGTCACGGAAGCAGGCTGTATTGCGTGCTGTTCCCTGAACTCAAGTGCCGTATGGCGTCAGGGTGCGTCTGCAGGTTGTTAAAGAGCGTTCGGGTTGCCCCTGGCATCTCTGCCGTGTCGGCGGTATTGGCCGGCGATGTGGCGAACTATACGAATGCTCATAATTCCAGTCAATACGTTTTCGCATAATATTTTCCAATACGTATAGAAAAGCCCGCTCAGTGGCGGGCTTGGGCGGTGCTATGGATGGGTGTTTCAGATCAAGAGTGGTTTATCTAAAAATGGATTTCGGCATTTTTCCATCAACAACTGTACCCACCAGCTCCCAGGCATCATCCATCGGAATCGTTGGAAAGGAAGGGTTAAGCGGTTTTAAGTAGAAAACTCCGGAGTCACGAATGAACTGCTTAAACGTCGCTTCGTTTGAGTCGGTGAGCTTGGCTACGACAAATTGCCCAGAGTGCGCATCAAACTGTGGAGCGACCAGTATCAAAAATCCCTCTGGGAATGAAGGGCCCACAGGGCTAGTCATTGATGGGCCCATAACCTTTAGCCAGAAGCCGTTTTCGCCAGCCCAAACGTCTGATGTGTGCATTTCACATGATGAAACATTGCGCAATTCCATCGCTTCAGACACAGCTCCAGCCTGTACCCAGCTTATTTCTGGATAGCTAAATGATCTTGAGGGCTGTAAGGCCAGCTCCACGTTGGAGTCAAAACTTTTTGATTCGTCCGGCCCGCCGAACATTAGCCAATTAGGCGATACCTTCAGGGTGCGAGCTATTTTTTCAACAGTTGGCCGCCTAGGGCTAGCGCTCTCGCCAGAAAGAATCCTGTTAATCGTAGGCTGAGGTACGTCAGAGCGTCGCCCCAGCTCACTCTCGTTTAGCCCGTGCTCAATCATCTTCGAGCGGAGGCGTTCAGCAATATTCATAAATCACCATACGTACACGCATTAATTGAATTGTATTGCGTGCGACCATCCGTTTTCGTATGATTTGTAATGAGTTTAATCATAGAGATAGCGCTGTGACAGTGAAATCAATGCTTGCAAGCCTGCTCCAGCTTGGTCTGTCGCAGGCAGAAATTGCCGAGATGTGCGAGTCAACCCAGCCGACCATCAGTCGCGCTGCAAATGGCGCGATGGTTCGTTACGAGCTGGGTAAAGCAATCGAAGCAATCTATCAAAAGGAAACAGCCGCGCGTGAGGTCGAGCAGTGAGCTGATTGTCAGGCAAGCAGAGATCGAGAAAAAGCACCTTGGATTGGCTGTTAATCCATCCAGTAGCCAAATCGCAGGCAAAAAAAAGCCGGTGGCTTAGACCGGCTTTTTCACAGCTTTACAACATTTTGCGGAGTCATTATGAGCACCATTCCAGCATCAAGCAATACCCCTGAAAATCCACCCAAGCCCCGTACAAATCACCAATCCGCGGCCATGAGTGCTGCGCTTCTGGTTCGTTTTCAGTACTCCCGAGAATCGAAAACCCAGTTCAGTCGAGAGTGCCTTGATCATCTGAAAGCCTCGCTTGTGCCTGGGCAGGAGACTTCTGCATGAGCACGATCATCATGAGCGCTTGCTGGCCATTACAAGACATGAGCGGCCCTCAAAAGGCCGTTCTGATCTCGCTTGCTGACAATGCCAACGACGAAGGTTTTTGCTGGCCTTCAGTTGCTCGTATTTCAGAGCGCACTTGCTTGGCCGAAAGGACAGTTCAAGCCGCGATCAAGTGGCTATGTGTCGCTGGTATTTTGTCAGTTCGTGAGCGCATGGGGCGCTCGACTATGTACACTTTGACCCCCGCGTCATATGCACCCCCGCAGAAACTGCACCCCGCAGCAGATGCGCCACCACCCCCGCAGCTCACGACACAAACCCCCGCAGCAGCCGCACCCAGAACCGTAATAGAACCATCAAGTGAACCATCACCTCTTGGCGAAGGTGAAAACCCGCCGAAAATCTCGAAGCCGAAGTGCGACCCTCAAGCCATCGTCGACTTGTTCAACAAGACTCTTCCAGGGTTGCCGCAAGTGGCAATGCTCACCAAGGATCGGAAAACCAAGATCGGTGCCCGTTGGAGCGAAAGCGATGTTCATCAGGATCTGGACTTCTGGGCTGATTTCTTCGCTCTGGTTGGCGAAAGTGAATTCCTGATGGGGAAAGGGGAGGCTCGAAACGGAGCAAAGCCATTCCGCGCCACGTTCGACTGGCTGATCGCCCCTAGCAACTTCGTGAAGGTTGTGGAGGGTAATTACAATGCGTGATCCCTACAGCGTTGAAGCCGAGCACGGCGTGCTGGGTGCGATGTTCCTGCGTCCTGAGCTGATCGACATCCTGAGTGCAGATCTGGCTGTCGATGATTTTTACTATCAGGACAACGCGGCCCTGTATCGCGGCATTCTGGCCTTGCACGCCGAAGGCAAGCCGGCTGATGCCGTTACGGTGGGCGTTTATCTCGGAGAGCTACCCAGCACCAAGAACGCCACCTGGTATGCGGCTGAAATCACCCGAAACACGCCCAGTGCCGCCAATGCTGCGTCATATGCCATCACCGTGCGTGAGCGCAGCCTAGACCGGGCCATGATCGCGCTTAGCGATCGCATCAACGAGATTGCCCACAGCGACCAGCCAACCGTGGACAAGGTCGCGGCGGTGCAGGCTGAGGCCCAGACCATCGACAGCCAGTCGGCCACGTCCGAAGTGGTGATGGCCGAAGATATTCTTGATGACTACATCGAGGTTTTGCAGGCCCGGGCAGATCGCGGGGAGGGCATCGACGGCCTATCTACCGGTATTCCTGATCTGGACGCCAAGCTTCAAGGGCTCAAGCCTGAGCAGTTGATCATTGTCGCTGGGCGCCCGGCGATGGGTAAAACCACCCTGGCAATGAACATCGCCTCCCATGTCGCTATCCGCGAGTGCAAGAGCGCGATGGTGTTCAGTCTGGAAATGAACAAAACCGGCCTGATGGATCGCTTTATGGCGTCCGAAGGGCGTATCCCACTGCAATTGATCAAGAGCGGTACAGCCCCTCAGTCTCACGGCTCCGAATTGATGAGCGCTGCCGGCAAGCTCAAGCACTCCAAATTATCCATTTCTGATCGGGCCTCGATGACGATCAATAGGATTCGTTCGGCTGCCCGTCGCCATAAGCGACGCCACGGCCTGGATTTGATCGTGATCGATTACCTGCAGCTGATGGACTCTGATTCGCGCACGTTCAGTCGGGAGCAGGAAGTCAGTCACATGACCCGCAGCGCCAAGCTGATGGCTCGCGAGCTGGGCATCCCGGTGATCTTACTCAGCCAGCTTTCTCGCAAATGCGAAGAACGCCCGAACAAGCGCCCATTGTGCTCGGATCTTCGGGAGTCAGGTGCAATCGAGCAAGACGCCGACATCATCCTATTTGTGTATCGGGATGAGGTTTACCACGAACACAGCGAAGCCAAAGGCATCGCAGAAATCATCATCGGCAAGGGTCGGGACATAGAGACCGGCACCGTTCGTACGGCCTTCCTGGGCCAGTACAGCCGATTCGAACAACTTGCGGCGGGCTGGGTTGAGACGCCAACGGTTCAGAAGGTCACCAGCATGGCTGACCGCTACGGCAAAGGTAAAAAATGATGCCAAATCCAAACTTGGCCCCGGTTGAGCCGAGCTCTTATCGCTGGGCTGTTCACTGTTGCTCCTACAAGCTCGACTTGAGCCAAAGCCCAGACCGCGCCGTAGCCTTGTTTGAGCATGAAAGCGCGGCAAACACGTTTGGTCGTCTGATGTGGCCAAGCACTTTTGAGGTGGTGGACCTGCAATCACCTACGGGAGCGGGGAAATGAATACCAAAATCAAAACCCTGACCGTGAAGCTGTCCGACGCGGAGATTGGGCGCAATGCCAAGCTTGAGCATGTGCGCGACCTGCGGGATGCCGGTCATCCTGCGTTGCACTTTCGGTTCTCCAAGAATCGCACCCGTGGCTCCTGGTACCTACTCAACAAACGCCGCTGGCACCGCATCGGCGCCTTCCCAGACTTGAGCGCCAAGCAGGTACTTGCCGCACTGCCGGCCGTGCGCCTGCGGGTGTCTGCCGATCAGGGCTCGACCATCTCGCAATGGATTACCACGGGCGAGCTGCTGAGCTGGTATGCCGGTCGCATGGCTCTAGACCGCAATCTGTCGGCCAAGCGCAAGACCACCGGGGCCTCGGCCATGAAGTGCCACTTGTTGCCGCGTTTGGGTGGGCTGCCGCTGACCGAGGTCAACAAGGCCACCCTCGACAACCTGTTCATGTGGCCGCTGCAGGAAACCCTCTCCATCGATTACGTGCGCCTGGCATTCCAGTTGCTGGCCTCGGCATTCCGTCAGGCACTAACGCTGGGCTGGCTCTCGTCCAACCCAATGGCGGGCATCAAGTTCAGCGACTTCTCCAAGGCCAAGCGCGGCATTAAGCCATCCCGGCTGCGCGGCGTGCAGTTGCAGGATCTGCTGCGCGAGCTGGCCCCGGTCATGGTGAATGAACCCGCTGACGCCATGCTGGCCCCGGTCATGGTGAATGAACCCGCTGACGCCATGCTGGCCTTGATGATGCTGTGCCACGGCACGCGGATCGGGGAGACCCGGCAAGCACGCTGGCCGCATATCAGCCTTGCTGAACGCGAGTGGTTCATTCCGGCTGAGCACACCAAGACCGGCGTGGAGCATCACCTGCCACTGACCGACCAGGTGCGCGCCCTGTTGATCCAGTACCGCGATACCCAAACCGCCCGCGGCTATGACGGCCAGTACCTGTTCCCTGCTCGCAATGGCAAGGCGCTGAGCGAAGGGCAGGCCAGTGCTGTTTTCGCTCGGCTGGGCAAGGGTGAGTGGACCAGTCACGACCTGCGCAAGGTGGCCCGTACCGGTTGGGCAGACCTCGGCATCGACCACCTGATCGGTGAGCTGCTGATCAACCACGCGATGGGTCACAGCGTGAAGGTGTACATCCAGTCGGATGTGATGAGTCGCAAGCGTGACGCGCTGGAAAAGTGGCACGCCCATCTAGACCAAAAGGGTTTCAGCCTGATCCACGGGCAGACAGGCGTTAGATTCGGAGAATCCGGTAATTCGCTGGAAGCCGCTAACGGCGTGGCGTGCAGTGCTATTCAGAAAACAACCACAGTAGAGGATTAAAAATGGCCACCGCAGCTGCTGAGTTGACTGATCAAGAAGCCAAGGTTGCTCAGATGCTGGGGGATGCTTGGAATGAATACCTGAAGCTGCCCATCGAGCATCCTATGGAACAGAAAGAGTTCTGCAGCGCTATTCATGCCTGCCAGAACATGGTGTTGGCCAGATGTGGTGTGCGGGCTTTGAAGTCCACCCAGTCAGTAGCGTTGGAGATCAAGTGATGGGTATGTACAAAGACGTAATGGGCACCCTGGTGCGTGTGCTTGCGGCAGACAACATCGACAACTCCACCAAGCAGAGCTGGCAGAAGCTGATCGATGCCGAGCTGCAATCAGGCGGGCAGGGCGCGGGTATCTCGGTGCGGGACAAGTTCGACTATGACTGCTGTCTGTATGCGCTGCTGCACCGTGAGCTGTCCCCAGCCCAGTGGGATGTGCTGGTGGCGAAGTACTCGACGCATAAGGCGAACAAGGTCGGGGCAATTGGGCGACTTATCAGCCGCGTTACATCCCCGGCCCCGCAGTTGTTCGTCTACAAAGCGGTCACTGCTTGGGCCATACCCAAGATGAAAGGGCTACAGGTGCCTGCTCGTACAGGGCGAGAGGTTATAAGCAGAAGCCTTCGCGACGATCTTGAGCATGCTGCTATCGGCAAAATGATTGCTTCCTGCCGGACGATTGATGTGACTGTTGGACGTGACCAATACATCAAGCGCTCCACGGACATGATCGTGTTGCCCGTTGAGTTCTACGACATGAACACCTGGGACACTGAGGGCAAGCCTGAGTCCACGAGACGCCGCTGGAAGACTGGCATTGCCAAATGTCTTGAGCGATTGGAAGAGGCCGCTGTCATCCATGCAACCGAGATCTTTGACCGTGAAGAAATCTTTATAGATGCTGCTTGACCACAGTGGCGGTTTGATCGTAAATTTAACCCATCATGTCGATCTTGCGTGTGGTGATACTGAACAGCCCGCAACAACACATAACCAATTCCCAAAGCCCAGCCATCGCGCTGGGCTTTTTCGTTTCTGGAGTTCACTCATGGCAACTGTCCAATTCATCCGCAAAGATGGTGTAGGCAAGCTTTTGATTGATGGCGTAGATGTTTCAAGCGTAACCCGCGAGCTTAAGGTTTCTTGTCTGGGCGGTGGCATCCCAAGCGTTGAGATTGGTGTGCTGGCATATGGTCAGAACGATGTTGTTCTTGATGAAGCGCACATCGTTGTATCGGGCATCCAAATTCCAGAAAGTGTCGAGGCTGCTCTGTACTCTTATTTAAAGAGAAAGCGCGATCTGGTGGACGTGACCGCGCTTTCAGATAGCAGTATGAAATCAGCAATCAAATCCTGACACAAGACTCGCCAGTAGCCACGATAACGAACTCACCGCTTGCGCTTTTGTTCGCTGCTCCACCGCCTTGAACGGTGTAGCCCGCTAAGCCGTTTTTCCATTGCGTATGCGTGTCAGAGATGGTGGTTCCATCATGCTGTGTTGTTTCCTCAGTGATTGTATAAACCTTTCCTGAAGAACCTTTCACTTGGAACTGATCGGTCTGAATAATTCGCGTAGCTGCCATTGGTTTCACTTCGTTATAGCTGTAGGAGCAATGACGATAGCATGAAGCCATTACGGCATTGATACACCGCTAATTTCAGGCTCAGCCATCCCGCTGGGCTTTTCGTTTTCGGCCCCGCCACACCCATCGCCTCAAGCTGGGAGTGCTGTCGGGGCCGAATCAATTATTCTCCCGGAAAGGGAGGATCTCCCACCTCTATATGCTCGCAGCTCTATTCAGATACGAGTAGCGTCTTCCCCTGACGCCAGTATGTGAAACCCGGTTTGGCTGAGTTTATTCGCGCATCCGCCGCTTCTCACTTTGTAATGCTTGGCTCCGTCCACCCACCCCGTGTCTGAGTCACCCCCACACGTGGTCTTGGTTTGGGTGGTTTGTTCGAATATCTCGTAGATCCTCCCTGTGATGCTTTTAACCTCAAACTGATCCGTGTTTACGACCCTTGTCCTATCCATGGTTTCGTCCTTGTATTTCATGCCAATGATGGTAGTGGCTTTTAGCCTTCACGCCTCATTGATCGACCTTTTATTCAAAGCTCCCAAAGAGGGAGGAACACGAGATGCCCCACATGCCAGAAAAAGACCCGTCATTCTGGGTGTTGGTAATGACCGCTCTGAGAGAGAACGGCCTCGCCATGGTCCTTACATTCGCACTGACCTGGTTGCGCATTCAGTACGACGCAAAAGAGACAACACCATGGCGTCAGTTCATTGAGGCAACACTCGGTGCACTGATCGTGATGGTCGTTGGTCTTACAGTTAAAGAGTTCGGCCTCAGCATAGCTTGGTCATTCGCCACTGCCGGATTCATTGGTGTGCTCGGCGTTGAGTGGGCTCGCCAGTTGGGCAAACGATGGGCTGAGCGCAAGGCAGATGAACTCTGATGGCCTGCAGCGGATGCGCCGCCCGGCGCGAACAACTCAACAAGTGGAAGGCGATTGCATATGAGCGAGCAGCAGAGCTCTTTGGCTGGCCTGCTCAGCCAGGTACTGGCGGAA
>Ga0302347_1002498_pt1 | contig 18447 bp, 18 predicted proteins | sample PhyWR1_FD_202178 | JGI IMG/M metagenome (GOLD analysis project Ga0302347, IMG submission 202178) | Leaf surface microbial communities from wheat plants in UC Gill Tract Community Farm, Albany, California, United States - DLSL W.R1 (v2)... | ecosystem: Host-associated > Plants > Phyllosphere >...
ACGCACGATACGATCAGAGACCTTACTTTCTACGGCGGAAACAAAAAAGTTGACCTTGGATTCGTCGGATCTTGTATGGTTCACAAAGGCGATTTGAAGATCGTTTCTCAAATGCTAAGAAACATCGAAAAACAAAACGGTAAAGTGGAATTCAGTGCACCTTTGGTTGTTGCTGCTCCAACTTATAACATCATTGATGAACTGAAAGCCGAAGGCGATTGGGAATTGTTGGAAAAATATTCAGGGTTCGAATTTAATGACAATGCTCCCAAAGGCGCTGCTCGTACTGAATATGAAAACATGATGTATCTTGAACGTCCGGGTTGTAACCTTTGCATGGGTAACCAGGAAAAAGCGGAGAAAGGAGATACCGTTTTAGCAACATCTACTCGTCTTTTCCAAGGAAGGGTAGTAGAAGATTCTGAACGTAAAAAAGGAGAGTCTCTATTGGCTTCTACACCGGTTGTTGTACTTTCTGCCATCATCGGAAGAATTCCTAACATTGAAGAATACAAAGCAGCAGTCGAAGGCATCGACTTGACTAAGTTCGCACCTCCGATCAAAGAATTGGTTGCTGTTGGTCACTAATAAAAATTTCTGATAGTCAGTCAAAAGACTGTTTTAAAAATTATATAAATTGAAAGATCTTGGTCCATTAGGATTCAGGATCTTTCAATTTTTTGTTTAGAATATTTCCATATTAATGGATTGAAGTTTAATTTAAATGAAATTTAAAGTTGGGCACTTCATTTTTTATTAACTTGATAGTTGTAAAATATTGTGCCCATTCATCTTATTTATCATATTTTAAGGAATGTAGGAACAAAATTTGTTTGATACAATAAAACAATTTTTCCCCATCAAATCAAGGAAAAGCTTATTAATAAATAATAAAAATAAAATCTAGATATGACTTTTGACTTAGACATGATAAAAAAGGTTTATTCTGATTTCGAAACCAGAGTAAATGAAGCAAGAGCTTTTATGGGAAGACCACTTACCTATTCGGAAAAAATCCTTTGTGCGCATTTGGATCCGAAGCAGGTGAAAGAATCTTTCAAACGTGGGGAATCCTATGTAGATTTTGCACCGGACAGAGTGGCGATGCAGGATGCGACGGCGCAGATGGCTCTTTTACAGTTTATGCAGGCGGGAAAGAAGCAGGTAGCTGTCCCATCCACCGTACATGCCGACCACCTGATCCAGGCTAGAGTAGGTGCAGCAAAAGACCTCATCGAAGCTGAAAATAAAAACAACGAGGTTTATCAATTCCTACAATCCGTTTCTAATAAATATGGCATTGGTTTCTGGAAAGCTGGTGCAGGTATCATCCACCAGGTAGTTTTGGAGAATTACGCTTTTCCTGGCGGCATGATGATCGGAACAGATTCACATACTGTAAACGCAGGCGGACTTGGAATGGTCGCCATCGGTGTTGGTGGTGCAGATGCTGTAGACGTCATGGCAGGAATGGCTTGGGAACTTAAATTCCCGAAAATGATTGGTGTCAAATTAACAGGAAAACTCAACGGTTGGACTGCGCCAAAAGATATTATTTTAAAAGTTGCGGGAATCCTTACTGTAAAAGGTGGAACAGGTGCGATTGTAGAATATTTTGGAGAAGGTGCCAATTCTCTTTCTTGCACAGGTAAAGGAACGATCTGTAACATGGGTGCAGAAGTGGGAGCAACAACTTCTATTTTTGAATATGATAATAATATGAGCAAATATCTGCGCTCGACAGATAGAGAAGATTTGGCTGACGCAGCTGATGCTGTGGCTCATGTTTTAAAAGCAGATCCAGAAGTTCACGCCAATCCGGAGAAATATTATGATGAGGTTATCGAGATCAATCTTGATAATCTAGAACCATATCTCAATGGACCTTTCACTCCAGATCTGGCGACACCAATTTCTCAGATGAAAGAGATCGCTGAGAAAAACGGATGGCCAACAAAAATCGAAGTGGGGTTGATCGGTTCTTGTACCAACTCTTCTTATGAAGATATTGCTAGAGCTGCTTCTGTTGCCAAACAGGCCAAAGAAAAAAACCTGGAAGTAAAAGCAGAATATACCATCACACCTGGATCTGAACAAGTAAGATTTACGGTAGAAAGAGATGGTTTTCTGAAAACTTTTGATGAGATTGGCGGAAAAGTTTTTGCCAATGCTTGTGGGCCTTGTATCGGACAATGGGCTCGTGAAGGTGCTGAGAAACAGGAAAAAAATACCATCGTCCATTCTTTCAACAGAAACTTCTCAAAAAGGGCAGATGGTAATCCTAATACGTATGCTTTCGTGGGTTCACCGGAATTGGTGACCGCTTTGGCAATTGCTGGAGATTTAAGATTCAATCCATTAACTGACAAGCTTAAAAATAAAAACGGCGAAGAAGTCTTTCTTGACGAACCTACCGGAGATGATCTTCCAAAATTAGGATTTGATGTAGATGATCCTGGTTATATCGCACCTGCAGAAGATGGTTCCAATGTGGAGGTGATTGTTTCTCCAACATCGGACAGACTTCAGTTACTGGAAGAGTTTCCTGCTTGGGATGGTGAGAATATTACAGGTGCTAAACTTCTGATCAAAGCTTACGGAAAATGTACCACCGATCATATTTCTATGGCCGGACCTTGGTTGAAATACAGAGGGCATCTTGATAATATTTCCAACAATATGTTGATTGGTGCCGTAAATGCCTTCAATATGGAAACCAATAATGTTAAGAATGAGGAAGACGGAAAATACAAACCAGTCCCTGATTCTGCAAGACAATACAAAGCAGACGGCGTTCCAACCATCGTCGTTGGGGACGAGAATTATGGAGAAGGTTCTTCCAGAGAACATGCTGCAATGGAGCCAAGACATCTTGGTGTAAGAGCCGTTTTGGTAAAATCGTTTGCCCGTATCCACGAAACGAACCTTAAAAAACAAGGTATGCTGGGAATTACTTTTGCGGATAAAGAAGATTACGACAAGATCCAGGAAGATGATACCATCAACTTTTTGGATCTGGATCAATTTGCACCAGGAAAACAATTGACTTTAGAATTTGTACATGCTGATGGAACCAAGGATATCATTCTTGCAAATCATACTTACAACGCGGGACAAATTGCATGGTTCAAAGCGGGTTCTGCGCTTAACCTTATCAAAAAAATGGAACAAAACTAAGAACCCTTAGTTTTTATATACCGGCCGCCTCACAATTATTGATGAGGCGGCCTTTTTTAGAAATGCTGACAAACTCCTATCAAAACCGTAGGCTAACCTACCAATAGTGTAGGTACTCCTTCCCAAATATTATCGAGACCAAATGAAAAAAGCAAGAATCTTAAATTCCTGCTTTTTATTTCTATGTGTAGTTTTTTTACTTTAAAAGTGCATTAAAGGTATCTCCCTGTCGGATGTCGCCAGTGTTGTAGCCTTTCATAAACCATTCTTCCCGCTGTGCAGAAGAGCCATGCGTAAAGCTTTCCTGGTTCACATAACCTTGTCCCCTTTTCTGGATATTATCATCCCCAACTGCTGCGGCTGCACTCATTGCTTCATGGATGTCGCCTGGTTCTAGAATTTTCTCACGATTATCGGTTTGTTTTGCCCATAGTCCGGCGTAGAAATCGGCTTGTAGTTCGTTGGCAACAGAAATTTTATTGGCCTGTGCTTCACTTCCTCTTTGGCTTAACTGATGGACTTTATCCAGTGTTCCCAATAAGTTCTGAATATGATGTCCGTATTCGTGACCGAGAACATAAGCTACCGTGAATTGCCCGACTTTTGCACCAAATTTTTGCTGAAGTTCATTAAAGAAACTCATATCCATATAAATGGTTTGGTCTACAGGACAATAGAAAGGTCCCATTTCTGACTGAGCCGTACCGCAACCAGATTGTGTTCCTTGTTCAAAAAGAACCACTTTTGCTGGTCTGAACTGGATTCCGTTTTCTTGAAAAATTTTGTTCCACGTTTCTTCGTTTTCTTTGGTCAGCATACTTACCATTTGACCAATGTTGAGTTCTTCTTTGGAAAGTTGTCTCTGTTCGGTTTGTTGTGGTGCAGACGTACTATTATTCAGGATTGCAGATGGGTCGCCTCCGAGGAAGAAAACAATGGCTGCAATAATGATTGTCCCTAGTCCACCGCCAACTAGCACTCCGCCACCACCGCCTAAGCCGCGTCTGTCGTCTACATTGTCACTTCTGTCGTTTGTCCATTTCATAATTGATATTTTGTGTTTTAAAATTAGGAATTTCTTTTGGATTGAGGCGGATTTTTCAACGTGCTTTTATTCCTAGCCTCGATAGTAGCGGCATCCTTTTTTGTTTTCTTCTTTTTACTTCTTTTTTATGACAAAATGTTCCGAAAACAAAAAGATATAGCGGATAGCGGGAATAGCTCCTAAGAAAATTTGGTATTGAAATCTATCATTTTCAATGCAGTAACCGCAGCTTCTACACCTTTGTTACCAAGATTTCCGCCGCTTCTTGCGATGGATTGTTCTTTGTTATCGTCTGTTAAAACACAGAAAATCGCTGGTGTATCTGTCAATATATTGCAGTCTTTGATTCCTTGAGTCACGCCTGAACAAACGAACTCGAAATGAGGTGTTTCTCCACGAATCACGTTACCAATCGCAATAACTGAAGCAAATTTGTTGGAACGGCAAAGTTTCATTGTTGCGAAACTCAACTCAAATGCGCCAGGAACGTAATAGATGTGAATGTTTTCTTCTTTGATGCCTTCTGCTTTCAGCGTTTCGATAGCACCGTTACGAAGGTTGTAGGTTACGAAATCATTCCACTCTGAAACAACAATGCCGATAGAATATTCATCGGCATTGGTTATATTGAGTGGCTTATAATCTGATAGATTAGTTGTTGCCATTGTTTAATAATATTTTGTCATTTCTATGAAAGCGTCAGACTGACCGTTGTCATAATCCTGGTATTTCTCATCAATCGCAGCGAAATATTTTTTAGCATCGGCATTTTTCTTAAGTGCCAAAGCCAGCATTCCTGCTTTTTTTGTGAAATAGTAAGATGTGTAAGCGTCGTCTGATGCAGAAGAAGCTTTGTCTGCCATTGATAAAGCATCATCAGCTTTGTTTAGGTTAGATAGACAGTCTGCCATCGCACCATATTTAAGAGCTACCAAAACTTTGTTGCTGGAGCCGAATTTATCTAATAAATCGTAAGCTTTCTGATAATTTCCTTTTTTGAATTCGATAAGACCAGCATTATAAGCAGATAATTTACCTGCGTCTGTACTTCCATATTCATCATAAGTTCCGATGAATCCTGGGTTAGCAACAGATTTTCCACCTAAAGCCAAATCTTCTTTACCATCGGTCAGATTTTTCTGAGCAGAAAGGTAACTTTTTGTAGCCTCTTCGTTTTGTGGCCCCAAAATGAACTGCTGGTAACCAAACCAACCAAGAACTGCAACAATAAGAATACCGAAACCGATGCTTAATGTTCTCGCATTTTTCTCCAGGAAAGATTCTATATTAAGCGCCTCTTTATCAAGGTCTCTGAAGAATTCTACAGTTTCTTTTCCTTCTTGTTCGTTTTTTTTGTTATGTAGGTCTGCCATAATTTTTTAGTAAATGAAGTGCAAATTTAATGCTTTCCTTTTGATTTGCAAAAACTTATTTTTCTGATGAGAGAAATATTTTAATATTGAAGTATAGAATAGACTTCTGAATTGAATTTACTCAATCTTTCTACACCGTTCAAATCTTTTAAATCAATCAAAAAACTGAATTGCGTTGGAATAGCACCTTGTTTGGAAACCAATTTTGCAGCAGCTTCTGTAGTTCCACCGGTTGCCAAAAGGTCATCGTGAATCAAAACACGTTGTCCTTCTTTCAAATGTCCGGTTTTCATTTCGATTTCTGCTGAACCATATTCTAGGTCATATTTTTCTCCAATGAAAGGCGGCGGTAATTTTCCAGCTTTTCTGATCAACACAAATGGAATATCCAATGCTACTGCGATGGCAATTCCGAAAAGATAACCTCTGCTTTCTATGCCACAGACTACATCTATTTTTCCTCGGCTGAAATTCGCCAAATCTGCGATTACCTCTTCATATAATTTAGGTTGAAGAAAAATTGGACAGATATCCTTGAACTGAATTCCCGGAATCGGAAAGTCCGGAATGTTGTCTATTGTTTCTTCTAATTTCTTGATCAATTCCGCAGATGCCATTTTTTATTTTTAAGGATTGTTGATTTTATAAGTGGTGATTTTCCAATTGTTGTTCACAGATTTCAGTCCGTAAGTCACATTTAGAGAAGTGGTTTTCCCGTTTTTATCTGTCACGTCGTAAGTCACGTTCACATTCGCAGAATTATCTTTGTTATATGGAACTGCAATGTTTTTTACACTGATATTCTTCACAGAACCAAAACCCGAATTTGGATTAGAAAATTTGTCATAAGAACCCCAATTTGGATTCTCGGCAGCTTCGTAAGCAGCCTTGAAGTTCTGAGAAGACAGGTTGTTCAAGAATTTTGTAACCGTTGTTTTTGGATCCGCAGTTGCTGGCTTTGGAGCTGGTGGCGGAGTCGCAATCGGCTCACCTGTCTGTGGGTCCACTGTTGTAGTCGGAACCTGAAGCGAATCTGCTACAACTGGCGGTGGAGGCGTATAAAGCGCTTGACCGTTCACAGGAACACCCGTTTTTATCATCTGCAACAGTTTCTTTGTTGTTTTTACGGTCAGTTTGATGTCGATCTTTTCTTCGAATATTTTTTCTTTTGGAAGCTTGGCGTAAAGGACTGTGAATCCTCTGAAGGCTGGGTCTTGCATCAGGTTTTTGGAAGTTGATATCTTGTTTCCCCCGCTGGAGATTTCCATTACAGTTTCCAAAGCTGCTCCTTCGAACTCCACTTTTTTTCCGTTGTTATCTATTAATTGTGGAATGATGACCAAACCTTTTGAGCCTGTTAAACTGTCGCCGGCAATATTTCTTACATTAATGCTTAGACTGGCTGCGTCAATATCATTGGGGTCTTTTTCAGAAGCTGCGATATCGCCGAAGATGTTCATCTCTCCAAGACTTGGCGGTGCTGTACTACTCCAGGCGATTCCGTTTTTTTGAGCAACCTGGTCTGCCAATGCAAAAATATCAGCCGTTTTTTTACCATCCAAAAGTTTTCCAAGTGCTGTGATTTCTGCAATGTCGCCTTCCGCTTCTACACCAAAAGTTTTCAGAATATACAACGCTTCGTTGAATTTTACTTGTTTCAACGTGGGTAGACTGGAAGCCATATCATTGATGCTTTCCTGGAAACTCATTCGGTTGCTTCCATCAACACTTGTTTTTTTACAACCAATTGCAAAGAATAATAAAGTTGCTAAGAGACAGTATTTTATAAATTTCATTTTCTTTGATTTATTTCTAAAAATAAGGAATATGTTTGATTCGCAAACCTTTAAATCAATTAATATGCAAAATTAAATTTTAAATTCATAAAATCTGCATTTGATTTGATTTTTTCCAAGTTTAAATGGACTTAATGGATTCAAATTTTTTAAAGAAAATTAAAAAGGGTAACTTTACAGAAAATTAAAGTTAATGCAGAACAAATTGGTTATTGATATTCACAGTTTTTCCTACAAAAAGAAAGGAATTCCTAAAGATGATTCTGGAAACGGCGGAGGTTTTGTTTTCGATTGCAGAGGAATCCTGAATCCCGGAAGAATTGAAGAATATAAATCACAAACAGGTAATGATATTGGCGTACAGGAGTTTTTGGAGCAAAAAACCGAAATGCCTCAGTTTTTGAAATCAATTCAAAGCCTTATTTCTATTACTATCCAGAATTATCTGGACAGAGGGTTTGAGAATCTGCAAATTAGCTTTGGTTGTACTGGCGGACAACATCGTTCGGTTTATTCAGCGATTAAAACGTTAGAATTTATCAAGGAAAAATATCCTGAAGCGGAAGTGAAAATCCATCACGATGAGCAATTACATCTCAATCTATCATCGATAAGTGATAATTAATTTTAAGATTTATCATCAATCATTTGTCAATTATCATTTATAAAATATGAAAGCATTACTATTTGCTGCGGGAATGGGAACCCGACTAAAACCTTTTACAGATAATCATCCAAAAGCTTTGGCACAAGTCAATGGCGTGGCACTTTTGGAAAGGAATATCAAATATCTACAGAGTTATGGGATCAATGATTTTGTCATTAATATTCATCATTTTGGGGGACAAATCTTGGTTTTTCTAGCTGAGAATGATTATTTCGGCGCCAATATCGAAATCTCAAACGAGTCAGATGAACTTCTGGAAACCGGTGGCGGATTATTATTCGCCAAGAAATTTCTGGAAAATGAAAAAACATTCCTGATAATGAATGTTGATATCTTGACTGACCTGAATATTGACAATTTCATCAAAATCCACGAAATCAAAGGTGGCATGATTACTTTGGCGGTTTCTGACAGAGAAAGTTCCAGAAAGCTGATGTTCAACGATAAAATGTTTCTGAAAGGTTGGAGAAATTTGACAACCAATAAAAAGAAAGTCGTTGGCGGAATTTTCAAATTAAGAGAATTGGCGTTCAGCGGTGTCCATTGTGTTAATTCTGAGATATTTGATAAAATCACCAGAACCGGAAAATTCTCTATTATGGACGAATATATGGAACTGATGAAAGAAGATATCATCATCGGCTATCAGCACACTGCGAACCTTATAGACGTTGGCAGACCAGAATCAATTACCGAAGCAGAAAGACTATTCAAATGACACAACAAGACGAAGATAAAAGATTACAGGAAAGTCTGAGACAGAAAACCTGGGACGAGACCATTACCAAAGACAGCTGGATGGTCTTCCGGGTGATGTCTGAATTTGTAGATGGCTACGAGAAAATGGCAAAGATTGGACCTTGCGTTTCCGTTTTCGGTTCAGCAAGGTTGAAAGAAGACAGCTTTTACTATAAAATGGCTTCTGATATTGCACAGAAAATCACAGAAATTGGATTCGGGGTAATCACTGGTGGCGGTCCCGGAATAATGGAAGCGGGAAACAGAGGCGCAAGCGGGTACGGAAAATCGATTGGTTTAAATATCGAATTGCCTTTCGAACAGCACTTTAACCCGTACGTAGACAAAGGTTACAATATCAATTTTGATTATTTTTTCGTTAGAAAAGTAATGTTTGTGAAATATTCCCAAGGTTTTGTGGTAATGCCAGGAGGTTTCGGAACTTTGGATGAACTGTCTGAAGCTTTGACCCTGATTCAAACCAATAAAATCGGGAAATTTCCAATTGTTTTAGTTGGAAGTGAGTTCTGGAGCGGATTGTTGGATTGGTTCAAAGGAACATTGCTGAAACAAGGTTTGATCGCCGAGAAAGACCTCTCGCTTTTCCGTGTAGTGGATACTGCAGAGGATGCGGTGGAACATATCAAATCATTCTATGACAAATATTCCGTAAGTGTGAATTTCTAATGTCTGGCATATAATTTGACCCAATATTTATATTAAAAGTTAGCAAATATTACAAAAATGAAAAAAATATTTATTATATCTCTGGGAATTCTTTTGGTAAGTTTTTTCAGTTTTAAAGAGTTTGACTTCTTCTCATCTATGACCAAAGTGGATTATATCGATGGAAGCAAGACGCTGAAGTTTACTACGAAACTGAATACCAACCATATTTCGCAAGCTGTAAAAATTGATCCGGCTACGGCTGGCTTCGAAGCTGAAGTGAAGAAATACGTGAACAACAATGTGGATGTTGCCATCAATGGTGCTCCAAAAAGTTTGACTTTCACAGGAAGCCAGGTAAACGGAGAATCTGTATGGGTTTATTATGAAGTGGGAAATGTTTCTGATATTTCCAGTTTGAAAATCAAAAACAGCCTATTGATCGGACAATTTCCAAAGCAGGTGAATATCATGAATATTACTTACAAAGGTGCTTTGAAAACGCTCAACTTCCAGAAAGGGAAAGAAAGCTCAGAAGTTACTTTCTAAAATATAAAATCGGTCATTTGGCCGATTTTTTTATGTTTTTATTTTTCTAGTATTTTTTTTAAAATATTGATTTGGGTGTCTTTGCTTTTTACAAGTTCGCTTATTAATACTTTAATATCATCACGTACTCCTACTGTATCTTCCTTTTGATTGATTTGCTCTCCAAAAAAGCCAGATATTGGCTGCCCTAAAATCTCAGCAATTTGTATAAGCCGCTCTACGGAAAGTTTACTTGTTTGATTTTCTATGTTGGTGTAAGTTGCTTGGCTGATATCTAGTTTGTAAGCCATATACTCGTGAGAATATCCTTTATCTTTTCTACAAGTCTTTATTTTATGTAAGATTTCTTCAATTGTAATCATTAGTTTTCATTTGTGTTTTTGCAAATATAAAAAACTAATTGAAAAAACAATTATTCTTATTATGTTTTTGTAAAACTGATTGTGTGGGTTAAAATTTACAGTGAAATTTGTTTTGTTAATAAAAATAATATTTAATTTTAAAAACCTAACAAATGAAAAAAATCGTTTTTACTTTCGGATTGGTGGTATGTGCAACCAGTCTTTCACAAGCTGCAACTGGAGCAGTAAAAAATGTACCTGCAAAAAACTTAATCAAAGACAAAGTAACTTGTGTTATGTGGATTTGTGGAAATAATTGTTATGAAGCTGTTTGTACCGTTACAAGAGATTCAAAATAATAATTAACAATAGGCTACTTGAAACCAGGTAGCCTTTTTAAAAAAATCTAATATGAATAAGTATTATTTCTTTCTTTTCTTTTTAATTAATATTATAATTTCTTCTCAGAATCTCTTTGTTAATTATGAAGAGAAACTTAAACCCAATTCCAGTTTCCTAAATAATACACTAATACCAGAAGATATCAAAGAAAATTATCTGGAATCTATTAAAACGCCTGCAAAATATCATTTGTTTGTGTCAGGTAATGAGTGCAATTACGCCTTCGGTGAAAGCGATAATAAAGGAAATATAAAAAAAAAATATACCCCGTTTGTAGATAGTGAAACATTTTTCTACAGGAAAATTAATGATACTTTGGTTTATCAAAAAGCAACCGACGATCAAGGGGCTTGTTATGTGAGAAACAAACAAATCAAAGGGAAAACAGAATATTTGAAAGATGAAAAAATAGACCAATACAATTGTAAAGTTGTAAAAATAACTGACGAAACTGGAGATTGTATAATTTGGTACACCGAAGATATTCCTATAAATGCAGGTCCTACTTATTATTGGGGATTTCCAGGATTGGTACTGAAAGCAGAAGATTCTACTATGACCATTTATGCAACAAGTGTATTACTAACCAACCAAAAAAAAGAAATTAAACCCTTAGACACTTCTGTCCGGATTGTAGAGGGTGCAGATTTTAGAAAATATGTAAAGCAAAAAGCAAAAAATAACGGATTATGAAAAAAATATATACTCTTTTTGTTTTAATGATTTCCATCTTTGTTTTTTCACAGGAAACATACGAGATCACTTTTGAAAAAAAATATAACCTTAACGATGAGGATGTGCAGAAAAATTTTGCAAGCAAGCTGGAAAGAATTAAAAATTCTCCTGATTACTACGTTTTAAAGGCTAACTCCGAAAATTCTATTTTTTTGCCTACGAGAGACAATGCAAGTATTTTGGAATATGTTTTTAAAAATTTTAAAACCGGATTTACATATAAAAAATATGCTGATGAGGAAAAAGCAACTGAAGAAAAATGGGGGAGAAGTGTTTTTAAAGAATTACCAGAAACCAAAGTTATTCTAGGTTATGTCTGCAAATCTGCTGATATTGGCAGTGGTATCATTGCTTATTATACTGAAGAAATACCTGTTTTAGGTTCGCCTTTTGCTTACGGCGCAATGCCAGGAATGATGCTGGGTGTAGATTTTGGAGGTTACACCGCATTTGCCACTTCTATCAAAAAAACAAATGAGAAATTAGATATCTCTAAATATCAAAAATAATAAGATTGCAATTTGTCCTTAATTGTAATATTCAGTCCCATATATAGTTCAGTGCTCCTTTGAGAAAAATAATTCTATTTTTTGCGCTTTTTTTCTATTCTGTTAATTGCCAAGCCCAACAAACAAAAATTTTCGTCTTGGATGAAAATAAACTACCTATTGAAGGCGCAAATGTAGTTAACAAAAAAAACAGCGGCATTATTGATTTTAAAGTCACCAATGCAAAAGGAGAAGTTCTGATTAATGAATTGTCTTCGGGCAATACGATTGAGGTAAGTCACTTTTCTTACGACAAAAAATCTATTCCTTTCGAAAAAAGCAGTTCAGAAACTATTTATATTCAATTAAATTTAAAAAATACTGAAATTCAGGAAGTTGTTATTCAAAGCCGCCCGACAACTGCAAAGATCATTAAAGATACCATCCGCTATAATATCAAAAATATTATTACGAAAAATGATAGAACAGCAGAAGATGTGATAAAAAAATTACCGGGCTTAGATGTAGATGAATCCGGTAATGTCATATATAAAGGTGCAAGATTAAACAAAGTTGTAGTAGAAGGAAACGAATTTTTCGGGAAAAGCCATAAAATGTCTACCCAGAATATAACTGTAGATATGCTGAGCGGAATAGACTTAATAGAAAATTACAAAAGCATCAACGGAGAAACCGGTAAAGCACTTAATTTGAAATTAAAGGATGAGATAAGAGGAAAGTTTACAGGAGAAATAAGAGCTGGCGGTGGTATTGAAAACAAGTACACAGCACATCTTAATCTATTCAAATTTAGAAAAAAAGGGAACTTTGCAATTATTTCAGATTACAATAACTTGGGAAACATTCCGCTTTCTTTGGAAGATTATGAAAATCTATTGAACAATAAAGACAATATTGATGATAATTCTCAAAGTCATGAAAACTCAGAGGCAGTTTTGCCCCAATTTTTATTGACTAATGACCAAAAGAAAACTTTAAAAAATGGTTTTTCTGCCATCCAACTGAACGAAAAATTAAATAAGAAGACCCAGATTTACGCTTTTAGCATTTATAATTTTTCTCAGTTTGACAGATTAAAAACTGATAATCATTTCTATTTTGGTAATCCTGATTTGTATAAAGAAAATTTTGCTGAAGTGGCGAAAAATTACATTTCAGATACTGAACTGAGATTAAAACACAACCTCAATGATAAAAATAACATCTACTATTCTGCAAGTTTTGTAGGTTCAAAAGATACTTCCAATACAATTCTGCAGAGAGATATAGATGATTTTCATAATGAAACGACTTATGAAAATAGGCCATCTTCACTTAAACAAAGCTTGGTTTGGGAAAATCAATTTTCAGATAAAAGATTATTCAAAGTATATTCAAATTATGAAAATAGCATAAGAAAAGGAAGCCTGGAAAATATTTCGAACGTTGATCTTTTTAATATTAATAACAATTTTATTTATCAAAATGTTAAAAATAAATTTCAGGAATTTTCTTTCGGAACATCAATGAAAGAGAATTTGGGTTGGGGAGCTACTTTAAAATTGTCTTTTGATATGAACCGTAAAACCAATCAATTTTCTGACGAATCTAATAGTATGGGCAGGAATTACAATACATATTCCGGCAAAATGATCTATCGTAAAAATAAAGGTGCATTTAATTATAGTTTAGCAAACCAATTTGCTACATATTCTTTCGCAGACAAATTGATTACTTACTACAATCCTCAAATTACTTTAAAATACCATTTTGTTTCCAAAAATGCTTCAGAACTAATGTTTGATTATTCTAGAAATCAAGAATTAATTCCTTTGGAAAACTTAGCTGGTTTTCCCATTTATTATCCCGATAGAAGTTTGAAAATTAGTAATTTATCGACAATACAAAACTTCACAAGTATTAATAACTTTTCTTTAAGCTATATTAATTTTGGAGTTGCCAATAGCAGATTGATATTTCCTATTATCAGTTATAGCTTTCAGGAAAATAATTTTGACTATGATGTTTATTCTGATTCGCAATTCAGAATTCTAAACTACCTTCCGGTAAAAGGCAGGAAAACATTAACGGTTGGAATATACTATGATGATCGGTTTTTTAAAAATAAATTGATTGCAAAGCATAAAATTAATTTTTCCAAATCAAGATTCTACAACAAAATAAATGGCGTGGAACATATACAAGATTATAATTCTTTCAAAATATCGCAAAACTGGATCACACGTTTTACCGATAAAAATTATAATATAGAATTTGCAAATCAACTGCTGTGGAATAAAGTGGATTCAAATATATTCAGTAGCTGGAAACAGTTTTGGTATAAGAATCAGATTTCTTTAAATTATTTCTTTGGAAATATCAATTTCAATATTCAAAACGAAATGAATTACAACAGAAGCAATATTGGAGAATCTTTTTTTTATAATAAAATAAATTTTAATGCTTTTTATAAAAAAGTGAATAGCAAATTTGAATTTTTCATGAAGGTAAACAATTTATTAAACATCAATGAATTTAATTTTTCAGAAAGCAGAATAACAAATACAGATATTGAAGAAACTACCAATGCTGCTTTACCAGGATATGCAATTGCAGGAATTGTTTATCATTTTTAAAAGATAAAATCTAATGACATAATTAATGAAAATATTCAGTTTAATTATCATGTTTTATTCATCCTTTTTATTTTCACAAAAGAAAATAAAAATTATTGATTCAGAAACAAAAATCCCCATACCAGAAGTAAGAATTGGGTACGATAATGAAATCTCATACACCAATAGCGACGGTTTTGCTATGATACCTAATGATGCCAAAAATGTGGAATTATATACTCTACAATATGAACAAGGCTTATTTCCTGTAAAAAATATAATTGAGTTAAAACCTATCTATAGAGAGATACAAGAAGTTATTATAAAAACTGTAGATGCCAAAAAAATTATTAATTCAGTTCTAAGGAATTATGATAAAAATTATGAAACCAGAACATCCATTTATAACGGAAGCTTAAAAAGTAGGTCAGAGGCAGATAACAAACTCGATCGAATGTTGGTAATCGATATGAATTTGTGGACTCTAAATAATAAATATGATTATCGGAAAAATGTAGACGATTTTTTGCAAGTAAATCTCAAAAATAAAAAATTTGATAAAAATAGAAAGGACGATAAAACCTATATTTTTAATAAAAAAAATGGAACCACGGAAAAGAAGTATATAAAAAGTTTCTTGCAAAAATTTTTCTTGTACGATCAATTATATGCAATTGATTATTATACAAAAGGAATGAAAATAAACGGAAATATAATAAATGAATCCGGAGACATACAAACCATAAAATACAGGTCAGAAAGAACAAACATTACTGACCTGCTTTATTTCGAAGGTATAATGGAATTCAATAAGAAAGAAAATACCATTATCTATCTGCAATGTAGCCAAATACAAGAGAATGTCACAGAAAAATATACTAATTATTTTGATCAAGAGATTGTAATCAATACAAATTTATTTAGTGTTACTTATGATATGTATAAAAAGGATGGAAAATATATTCCAGCAAAAATTCTAATCAAAACTTCTTCTAATTTAATTTTAGATAATAAAACGTATCCGTCTGTAAGATATACAGAGTTTGTATTCCGAACACACAAGTTTGCTAATAAGAATGGACTATTACAAAAAATAGACTTAGAAAAACCTTTTGGAGTAGACATTATTGACAACTCCATAAAAGACACCAAAATCTTACTCTCCTCAGAAGAACAAAAATTTGTAGATGAGCCGTAGATATAAGTCCCTTGAGTTTTAAGTTTATTCCATAATAAACATTCAGATTTAATGGTCAGGTTTTGATAAGGGAAACTTTTAAAACTTTAATGACAATTCGTATGGTCCAGATGAAAACCATCTTTAGAATGATTGACGTGCAAAGCTTCGGAATGCGGAGATACGTAAGGAATGCCTAACTCCAGACCTCTCAGAATGAATAATCCACCGAGGACAATCATCATCACAGGAATCACTCTCAATATTTGGACCCGAAAAGTAGTTGTGATGAAATTCCCCAAGAAAACCACTGCAAACATAAATGGAAAAGTTCCCATCCCAAACAACAGCATAAAAACTGAACTTTGCCAGATTCCGCCAGCTGCCAATGAAGCGGTCAGAGCCATATAAACCATCCCGCAGGGTAAAAATCCATTCAGGATTCCGGTCGCAAAACGGGATTTGTAATCTGGTCTTTGAAGGATTTTTCCCAATTGCATTTTGACTCTCAACAAAGCCTTTGACACGAAAGGAATTTTAGAGGCGAAATCTTTTCCTCCGAAAGAAAAAATGGCCATTATTATCAAAAGAATCCCAACGGAAACTGTCAGATATTTTTGGAAACCCGCCAACTCAAAACTTTGACCAATGATTCCCAGAACAGCTCCTAAAAAAGAGTAAGTGAGAATTCGACCGAATTGATAAGTCAGATTTTGTAAATAAAAATTAGCTTTTTGATTTTTGGTAAGACCCATAGATAGGGCGATAGGACCGCACATCCCAATACAATGGAAGCCGGAGGCAAAGCCTAATCCAATCGCGGATATTATGAAGGTCATTTCCATAGAATATCGTAATCTATTTGATATGGTTTTTTATTTTCTGTCCATTTCAGCTTCAAAGTGTATGAGCCTGGGGATAATACTTTTTTAGGAATCAGGAACACATTATGCTGCAGACCAACTTCTTTTTTCACGTCCAAATTAGAATCCTCAGTTCTGAATAAAACGAAATTAACTTTATCCTCATCGGCCTGGATGTTCGATGGAAAAGAAATCATCATTCCTTCACTGGTTGCTTTATAAACTGGCTGTTGTTCTAATTGTGCTGCATTTTTTTTTGCATCTATGATATCTTGGTACTGCAATTCTTCTTCGTAGTAATTACTGGAAATCATCTCTGCATTTTGTTTCCCCATCGGAAAAACTAAGATCAAAAATAATATGAACAATATAAAACATCCTAAAGCTATCGCCAAACCGTGTCCCCAATGTAATTTTTTCATTCTCTAATTAGATTTAAAATTGAAATTTGAAAGGTCCTTCAAAATATGTTTTGTAAGAATCCAATAACTCTCCGTTCATATCATAAACGCCCAATTCCAGATTTTGTTTGGACAATTTGATTTGACTTTCCGGGAAACTTACATTAATAGTCCCTTTCTGCATTGCATCTCTCTTCAGTACAATTTTACTTGTAGTACCTGAAGATATTTCCCCATTTTTAGGTTCGATGATTTTGATGATAACGGTTTTCGTTTCGTTTGATTTGTTGAGGAAAGTATAATTATAAGTATTTGTGATTTTTCCGTCTCTTACAAAAAATGTTGATCCGGGAGGTTTTAGAAATTTAGCTTCCATTTCTCCTCTGTTATAAAGCAAAAATCCAAGGAAACCAACTAATAAAGCCAAAATAACAGAATAGATCTTCATCTTCCCGGAGAATTTGAACTGGGCCTGTTCCTCGATTTCTTTCTCTGATGCATAACGAATCAATCCCGGCGGAAGTCCAACTTTTACCATAACTTCATCGCAGGCATCGATGCAGGCAGTACAATTCACGCATTCCATCTGCAAACCATCACGGATATCGATACCTGTTGGACACACTACGACGCATTGTTTACAATCGATACAGTCACCTTTACCTTCGGCTCTCCTATCTTCTCCTTTTTTCCATTTGGAACGGTTTTCTCCCCTTTTATGATCGTAGAAAACATTGATGGTATCTCTGTCAATTAGTACACCTTGCAATCTACCATATGGGCAAACCATGGTACAAACCTGTTCTCTAAACCAGGCAAATACAAAGTAGAATGCTGCCGAGAACATGATCATTACCAAGAAATTGGTTGGCCTTGCAAACGGACCTTCCTGCATTATCTTCAAAACTTCTTCATAACCTACAATGTACATAAACATAATATGGGTTATTATTAAAGAAATTATAACGAATATCGTCCATTTTAGGGAACGCTTCCATATTTTTTCTGTGTCCCAAGCCTGACTGTCCAGTCTCATCTGCTTATTTCTGTCGCCTTCTATCGCATATTCTATTTTACGGAAAATCATTTCCAAAAAGATAGTCTGAGGACAAATCCATCCACAAAATATCCTTCCGAAAGCTACGGTAAAGAGAATGATAAAAATTAATGTTGCAATTGCGCCTAAAGCTAAAATAAAGAAGTCCTGAGGATAAAATGGTTGACCAAAAATGAAAAATTGGCGTTCTATAATATTGAATAAAAGAAGCGGATTGCCATTGATTTTAAGAAAAGGAATTACAAAATAGATTGCTAATAGTACAATACTTACCAGATATCTGTAATTGGTATATTTACCCTTTGGTTTTCTTGGAAATACCCATCTTCTTTTTCCGGGATTATCCATTGTCCCAAC
>Ga0302347_1002500_pt1 | contig 18407 bp, 12 predicted proteins | sample PhyWR1_FD_202178 | JGI IMG/M metagenome (GOLD analysis project Ga0302347, IMG submission 202178) | Leaf surface microbial communities from wheat plants in UC Gill Tract Community Farm, Albany, California, United States - DLSL W.R1 (v2)... | ecosystem: Host-associated > Plants > Phyllosphere >...
TGCCTTTTGCGCCAGCCTGCGGCATGCGTATGCCTCGGTTTGGTAAGGAAAGGCAACCGTATCGCGACCTTTCAATGCGGGATGGGTGTCGATCAGTGTGTGCAGTTGCGCGCAGATCCTGTCTTTTTCCGGCGCAGGCAACGCGGCGATAAAACTTACGGACAGGAAGCGATCGAAGATCACCTCCTGCGGGCTGCCGACATGGCGATAGGGGAAACATGTTCTATCAGGTGCGGAAAAATACTCACCGGTGAAAGCTTCGCGCCAACGCCCGGTATGAAAGCGCGGCGTATCGCCCTCGTAAGGCGTGATGATTTCGGTGATCGCGGCCACCCAATCCACCGATTCATCGCGCACATTCCACACCAGTCCCAGGTATCCGTCAGGTTTGAGCACACGATGAATCTCCGCCAGCGCAGCCTGGGTGGAAAACCAGTGAAAGGCTTGGGCGCAGACCACCGCATTGGCACTTGCCGTGGCCAGGGGCATGCTCTCGGCGGTGCCGTGGACCAACCGAACATCGGGCAGCAGCCTGGCTAACTGCGCGCCCATCTGCGCCACCGGTTCCACCGCGATCAACGCAGGCGCCAGGGTGCTGACCAAACGCGTGAACTTGCCCGTGCCGGCGCCCAGATCGATCACCGTCGACTGCGCATCGATGCGCAAGGTATCGGCGAGCCAGGCGGTGAGCGGCCTGGGATAGTTCGGTCGGCCTTTTACGTATGTCGCGGCCTGAGTCGAGAAACCTTGTTGAGCGCACGGGTGAACATCAGTCATGGCCAATCTCTCTTCGGGTAAAGCGGGGCCACAGTGTGCACTTGCTTGATTTTATTTTCTAACGCCTGCATCCAATCGCCACGCGCCTGGGTAGTACCTGCAGCATCCCTGCTGTTCTACTCAATGGAGAAACACCATGAACGCAAAAGCCCTGCTCTGCCTGACCGGTTTGCTGGCCGCCAGCCCTGGCGCATTCGCCCAGGCCAACCTGCCCGACAGCATCAAGGTGCCGGCTGGCCACAAAGTGTCGATGGAGACCACCGGCGTCGGCGAAATCACCTACGAATGCCGTGACAAGGCCAACGCTGCCGGCCAGACCGAATGGACCTTCGTCGGCCCCAAGGCCGTGCTGAATGACCGCAGCGGCAAGCCGGTCGGCGCCTATTTCGGCCCGCCAGCGACCTGGCAGGCCAAGGACGGTTCGAAAATCACCGGCACGCAGGTTGCCGTGGCGCCGTCGAGCCCCGGCAACCTGCCGTATCAACTGGTCAAGGCCAACCCGGCCGAGGGCAAGGGCACCATGAGCGGCGTCAGTTATATCCAGCGGGTCGCGCTCAAGGGTGGCGTTGCGCCGAGCAGCGCGTGCACCGCTGCCAATAAAGGTCAGCAGGAAGTGGTGAAATACCAGGCGGACTATCTTTTCTGGTCAGCCAGCTGAGTAAATTCAGCTACGCTGCCGGAGGAATATCACCGTTTCCTTCTGCAGGAGTGAGGTTCGTCACGCCTGCAGAAGGTTTGTGCTGGGGACATCATTTGTTTGATTACGAAGCCTGTCTGCGAGCCTGTGCCCGTGGCGATCAACAGGCCCTGCGCCACTTGTATGAGCAGGAAAGCAGCCGCTTGCTCGGCGTGGCGTTGCGCATCGTGCGCGACAAGGCGCTGGCCGAAGATACCGTGCATGACGCGTTTATCCGGATCTGGCGCGGCGCCGCAGGTTTTGACCCGGGCCGCGGCTCCGCAAGGGGCTGGGTGTACAGCGTAACCCGCCATCAGGCGCTGAACGCGGTGCGCAGGACCGCTCGCGATGTGCCGCTGAGCGAAGCACACGAGCCACTGGCAGAACCCGATGACACCTTTGAATTCCCCGCACGCTCCGGGCAGATCCACACCTGCCTGGAACGGCTCGACCCGGCCCGTCGCCGCTGCATCCTGCATGCCTATGTCGACGGTTATTCCCACAGCGAAATCGCGCAGGTACTCGGCACGCCGCTGGGCACCGTCAAAGCGTGGATCAAACGCAGCCTCGCCGCCTTGCGGGAGTGCATGACATGAACATTGAAGAACTGGCCAGCGAATACGTAGTGGGCACTCTGCCGCTGGAGCAGCGCGCCGAGGTCGAACAGCGCCTCAAGCATGACGCCGACTTGCGCGCAGCGGTGGATGCCTGGGAGCAACGCCTGCTACCGCTGACGGCGCTGGCTGAACCGGTGACGCCATCGCAGCACCTGTGGCGACGCATTCAACACACGCTTGCAGAGCCCGCAACACGCGTGCCGTGGTGGAACCTGCTGGCCGTATGGCGTGGTCTGGCCGCCGCAGGGCTGGCGGCAAGCGTGGTGCTGGCAACGGTGTTGCTGATTCGCCCGCCCCTCGCCGAGCCGAGTTTTGTGGTGGTGCTGGTGGCCCCGCAAAGTCAGGCGCCGGGCTGGGTGATCCAGGCGAGCAATAACCAGCAGATCCAGCTGATTCCATTGGGTGTAATGCAAGTGCCCGCCGACAAGGCGTTGCAGTTCTGGACCAAGGGCGATGGCTGGCAGGGTCCGGTATCCCTGGGGCTGGTCAAGCCCGGGCAAACGCTGTCGGTGCCGCTGGACCAATTGCCGCCGCTGACGCAAAACCAGTTGTTCGAACTGACTCTGGAGGACCCGCGTGGCTCACCCACCGGCAAACCGACCGGGCCGATTCAGGCAATCGGCCGCGCGGTCAAGGTGCTGTGATCAGCTGACGGTGGGCAACCACACGCGAAAACGCGCGCCACCCAACGGCGATGCCTCGGCGATCAGACTGCCGCCCTGGGCTTCCAGGGCGCGACGGCTGATCGCCAGTCCCAGGCCAAAGCCGCCGGTGGCACGGTCGCGGCTGCGGTCCAGGCGGTAGAAGGGTTCGAAGATGCGTTCACGCTGGTCGAAGGGAATGCCAATGCCGTCGTCGTCCACGCTGATTTCGCAGCCTTGGGCGTCCACCCTGACGCCCACCTGGATGCGCCCATCGCAGTAACGCGTAGCGTTGCGCAACAGGTTCTGCAGGGCCCGCGCAGTGAGGCGCGGGTCGAGGCTGAAGCGCTCCACCGCGCAGTCGAGCGACACGTCGATCACGATGCCGGGGTTTGCCAGCTCATCGTCGATGCTGCCCAGCACGCTGTCGATGAATTCGTCGAGCACCACGTCCACGCGCTCGGGCAATTGCGCCGGACTTTGCAGGCGGCTGTAGGACAGCAATTCCAGCACCAGCTCATCCAGCTCACGAATATGCGCGACCAGCCCCTGCAGGCGCTCCCGCCCGGCCTGGGGCATGTCTTCGGACAATGCCAGGGCCAGGCCGAAATCCAGCCGGGTCAAGGGCGTGCGTAACTCGTGGGAGACGGCATTGAGCAGGTCCCGCTGCTGGTTGAGCAGGCGTTCGATGTCGCTGGCCATGGTGTCGAACACTGCGGCCAGGCTGCCGATGTTGGAGCTGGGCGGGATGTGCGTGCGTTCAGACAGGTTGCCCATGCCCAGCTGCGCAGCGGTGTTTTTCAGACGTTCCAGATCACGCCAGTGCGGTCGCAGCCACACCAGCAGGCAGGCCAGCAGCGCGCCGCCCACCAGCACGTTTATCGACCAGTACAGCAGGTTGATGTCCAGCGGGTCGTCGGGGATGGTGACCTTGACCACGAACTGGTCGTTGATCGGTGAACTGATTTCCTCCAGCCAACCCCATTCGCCCAGGCGGGCCACCGGTTTGCCCTGCTCCAGCAGCCGCTCTTCGGCCGGAGTGAAGCTGGCGTCCTTGCGCAGCAGCAGATGCACTTTCTGCGGAGCAAAGTCGCGATCCAGTTGTTCGGTCACCTGCGACCAGCGCTCCACGGGTGCACGCTGGTACTGCTTGACGATCAGCTTTTGCTGGCCGCGCGACTGCTCGATGTTGTAGTCCAGGTAGCGATGCTCGAACAACAGCACCGTCAGCTTGGGAACCAGATAGATCGCCGCACTGTAGGTGACGATCGTGATGAGGTAGAGGCGCAGCAGGACACGAAACATAGATCAGCATTCCCACTCGGAGCGACTGAACAGATAGCCCTTGCCCCACACGGTCTTGATCTTGCGAGCTTCGCCGGCATGGTCGTCGAACTTGCGGCGCAGCTTGGAGATGGCCACGTCCACCGAGCGGTCGGTGCCGTTGAATTCGATGCCGCGCAGGCGCTGCAGGATCTGGTCGCGGCTGAGCACTTCGCCGGCATGGCGCGCCAGCACCACCAACAGGTTGTATTCGCCGCTGGACAGCTCCACAGGCTGTTGGCGCCAGCAAACGGTGCGTTCCGACAAGTCGATGCACAGGTTGCCCATGATGATCTGGTCGTTGGCCGCCTGGGGTTCGGATAAACTGCTGCGCCGCAACAGGGTGCGCACCCGCGCCAGCAGCACGCGCGGTTCGCAGGGTTTGGTCACGTAGTCGTCGGCGCCCATCTCCAGACCCAGCACCTGGTCGTGGCTATCGTCGCGGGCGGTGAGCATCAGGATCGGCAGGCCGGCGGAGTCGGCGCGCAGCAGGCGGCACACTTGCAGGCCGTCGAGGCCGGGCAGCATGAGGTCGAGAATCACCAGGTCCGGCGGGTTCAGGCGCGCGCGTTCACGCACCTGATCGCCCCGGCAGAGCACACTGACTTGATAGCCGTTGCGTTCCAGATAGCTGGCAATCAGCTCGGAGAGCGCGGCGTCGTCTTCCACCAGCAGGATGTTCGGCATCAAGATGTTTCCAAATAGTACGGCTTTGCAGGATTGTGCAAGGATATACGCCCTCGGCCCACAGTGGGCTGCACCTTACATTTCTTCACACACGACCTACACAGCTTTACAGCACCACGGCGCCGGTGACCTTAGGATGCGCCAGTCAATATTGGGATAAGAGCATGTCGAAGAATCTGTTTGCGCCATTCTGCCTGTTGGCACTCACATTGGCGCTGAGCGCGTGTGACAAGTCCACGGCCAAGGCGCCGCAAATGCCTCTGGCCAAAGTGCGCATAGAAACCCTGCAGGCCAAACCGCTGTCCATCACCAACGAGTTGAGCGGGCGCATCGCCGCGCCGCGCATTGCCGAAGTGCGTGCTCGAGTGGCCGGTGTGGTGCTGCAGCGTGTGTTCAAGGAAGGCCATGACGTGAAACAGGGCGACGTGCTGTTTCGCATCGACCCCGCGCCGTTCAAGGCCGACCTCGACAGCGCCCAGGCCAACCTGAGCAAGGCCGAAGCCAACGCCTTCCAGGCGCGTCTGCAAGCCCAGCGCTACAGCCAATTGGTGGAAGGCAATGCGATCAGCGGCCAGGACTACGACAACGCCCGCGCCGCCGTACGCCAGACCACTGCCGAGGTCGCCGCGCAGAAAGCCGCCGTCGACCGCGCCCGTTTGAACCTGAGCTACGCCACCGTCACCGCGCCGATTTCCGGGCGCATCGGCCGTGCGCTGGTCACTGAAGGCGCGCTGGTCGGCCAGAACGAAGCCACGCCGCTGGCGACCATCCAGCAACTGGAACCGATTCACGCCGACCTCACCCAGTCCACCCGCGAGCTCAACGACCTGCGCCGTGCCTTCCGTGCCGGCAGCCTCAAGCAGGTCGGTCAGGACCAGGCCAGGGCCACTTTGATCCTGGACGATGGCAGCCTGTACCCGCTGCCGGGTAAATTGCTGTTCGCCGATATCAGCGTCGATCCGGGTACCGGGCAGATCATCCTGCGCAGCGAGTTCCCCAACCCGGACCTCGACCTGTTGCCCGGCAGCTTTGTGCGGGTGCGCCTGGAACAGGCCTTCGACCGCCAGGGCATCAGCGTGCCGCAACGCGCCATTACTCGCGACAGTGCCGGTATCCCGATGGTGCTGCTGCTGGACGGCGAGCAGAAAGTCAGTCAGCAGCCGGTGGAACTGGGCTCGGTGATCGGTGATCGCTGGATCGTCAGCAGCGGCCTCAAGCCGGGCGACCGTATCGTCGTCGAAGGCCTGCAACACGCGCGTCCCGGTGAAACCGTTGAAGTGGACGCCAGCCCGCTCGTGAAGGAATAACCCGCCATGCCGCAGTTCTTTATCGACCGCCCGGTGTTCGCCTGGGTGGTGGCCCTGTTTATCCTGCTGGCCGGTGCGCTGGCCATCCCGCAGTTGCCGGTGGCGCAGTACCCTGACGTCGCGCCGCCGAAAATCGAGATCTACGCGGTGTATCCGGGTGCCTCGGCGCAGACCCTGGACCAGAGCGTGGTCAGCCTGATCGAGCAGGAGCTCAACGGCACCGACCACCTGCTGTATTTCGAATCCCAGAGCAGCCTGGGTTCGGCCACCATTACCGCCACCTTTCAGCCGGGCACCAACCCGGAGATGGCTCAGGTAGATGTGCAGAACCGCCTCAAAGCGGTGGAGCCGCGCCTGCCCCAGGCCGTCACCCAGCAAGGCCTGCAGGTGCAGAAGGTCTCCGCCGGTTTCCTGCTGCTGGTGACCCTGACCTCCAATGACGGCAAGCTCGATGACACTGCGCTCAGCGATTACCTGGCGCGCAACGTGATGAACGAGCTCAAGCGCCTGGACGGCGTGGGCAAGGCGCAGCTGTATGGCTCGGAACGCGCGATGCGCATCTGGATCGACCCGCAGAAACTGATCGGCTTCAACCTCACGCCGGCCGACGTCAGCGCCGCGATTGCCGCGCAGAACGCCCAGGTTGCTCCTGGCAGCATCGGCGACCTGCCGGGCACCAACACCCAGGAAATCACCGCAGCGATTCTGGTCAAGGGCCAGTTGTCGACACCGCAGGAATTCGCCGACATCGTGCTCAAGGCCAACCCGGACGGCTCCACCGTGCGTGTCGGCGACGTGGCGCGGGTGGAAGTCGGCAGCCAGGAATATCAGTTCTCCACGCGTCTGAACGGCAAACCGTCCACCGCCGTGAGCGTGCAACTGTCGCCGGGCGCCAACTCGCTGAACACCGCGACCCTGGTGCGCGCGAAGATGGACGAGCTGTCACGCTACTTCCCGGCCAATGTGGAATACAAGATCCCTTACGACACGTCGCCGTTCGTCAAGGTCTCGATCACCAAAGTGGTGTACACCCTGCTCGAAGCCATGGCCCTGGTGTTTGCGGTGATGTTTCTGTTCCTGCAGAACGTGCGCTACACGCTGATCCCCACCCTGGTGGTGCCGATTGCCTTGATGGGCACCTTCGCCACCATGCTGGTGCTCGGCTTCTCGATCAACGTGCTGACCATGTTCGGCATGGTGCTGGCGATTGGCATCCTGGTGGACGATGCGATTGTGGTGGTGGAGAACGTCGAGCGCATCATGGTCACCGAAGGCCTGTCACCCAAGGACGCGACGAAAAAAGCCATGGGCCAGATCACCGGCGCCATCATTGGCATTACGCTGGTGCTGGTGGCGGTGTTCCTGCCAATGGCCTTCATGAAGGGCTCGGTGGGGGTGATTTACCAGCAGTTCTCGCTGTCGATGGCCACCTCGATCCTGTTCTCGGCGTTCCTGGCCCTGACCCTGACCCCGGCCCTCTGCGCCACCTTGCTCAAACCGATCGCCAAAGGCGAGCACCATGACAAGGGCGGTTTCTTCGGCTGGTTCAACAGGCGTTTTGAACAACTCACCGACCGCTACGAAGGCTGGGTGACCTATGCAATCAAGCGCAGCGGGCGGTACCTGCTGATCTACCTGGTGTTGCTGGTGGGCCTGGGCTGGATGTTCACGCGCCTGCCCTCCTCGTTCCTGCCGGTGGAAGACCAGGGCTACACCATCACCGATATTCAGCTGCCACCGGGCGCGAGCAAGAACCGCACCGAGCAGGTAGTCGCGCAGATCGAGGCGCATAACGCCACCGAGGCCGGAGTGGGCGATACCACTATGATCCTGGGTTTCAGCTTCTCCGGTTCAGGGCAGAACGCAGCGTTGGCGTTTACCACGCTCAAGGATTGGTCGGACCGTGGCGCCGACGCCTCCGCAGCGTCGATTGCCAACCGTGCCAACGCGGCTTTTGGCGGGCTCAAGGACGCCATTGCCTACGCTGTGCTGCCGCCGCCGGTTGACGGCCTGGGCACCTCCAGCGGCTTCGAGTTTCGTCTGCAGGACCGTGGCGGCGTCGGCCACGCAGCGTTGATGGCGGCCCGTACCGACTTGCTCAATGCGGCAGCAAAAAGCCCGATCCTGGCCAACGTGCGTGAAAGCGCCCTGGCCGAGGCGCCGCAGGTGCAGCTGGAAGTGGACCGCAAGCAGGCCAACGCGCTGGGGGTGTCGTTTGCCGATGTGGGCAATGTGTTGTCGTCGGCCATCGGCTCGGCCTACGTCAACGACTTCCCCAACCAGGGCCGCATGCAGCGGGTGGTGGTGCAGGCCGAAGGCGATCAGCGCAGCCAGGTGGCGGATTTGATGAAAATCAACGTGCGCAACAAGGACGGAAAAATGGTGCCGTTGTCGGCGTTTGTCGAAGCCCGATGGACCCAGGGACCGGCGCAGTTGACCCGCTACAACGGCTACCCGGCTATCGCGATCACCGGCGAAGCCGCACCGGGGCACAGCACCGGCGAGGCGATGGCGGAGATCCAGCGCCTGGTCAGCCAGTTGCCCGCCGGCCTGGGCCAGGAATGGACCGGCCTGTCGTTGCAGGAGCGCTTGTCCGGCTCCCAGGCCCCCATCCTGCTGGGCCTGTCGCTGCTGATCGTGTTCCTGTGCCTGGCAGCCTTGTATGAAAGTTGGTCGATTCCCACATCGGTGCTGCTGGTGGTGCCGCTGGGCGTACTCGGCGCGGTGCTGGCGGTGACCCTGCGCGGCATGCCCAACGATGTGTTCTTCAAGGTTGGCCTGATCACCATCATCGGCCTGTCGGCAAAGAATGCGATTTTGATCATCGAGTTCGCCAAGGACCTGTATGACCAGGGCGAAGACCTGATCAGCGCCACCCTCAAGGCAGCGCGGCTGAGGTTGCGGCCGATCATCATGACTTCGCTGGCGTTCATCCTCGGCGTGGTGCCGCTTGCGATTGCCACCGGCGCCAGTTCGGCAAGCCAGCAAGCGATTGGTACCGGTGTGATCGGCGGGATGATCACGGCCACACTGGCGGTGGTGTTCGTGCCGGTGTTCTTTGTGGTGGTGATGAAGTTGGTGCGCAAACGGCACACGTCCGACTGATCGACACCGCAGTGTTCACTTGTCGAGTTCATGATCAAGTGCAACCGAATACGCTATGGTGCTCTCAACTACCCTGTTGTGAGCACCCATGGCCTTCCTTGCCCGCACCCACCCTCGCCTCTCCAGCGCCGCCGTCCTGGGCATCGCCGTCGGCATCCTGGCCCCGGCCGATACGCTGATCAGCAAAATCCTGATCGGCTGGAACGCTGGGGTCTGGACCTATCTGCTGTTGATGCTGTGGCTGACCAGCCGCTCGCGCGCCGACGACGTAAAACGCATCGCCGAAATCGAAGATGAGAACGCCGGCCTGGTGCTGTTCATGGTGTGCATCGCGGCGATTGCCAGCCTTGCCACCATTACCCTGAATCTGGTGGGCATCAAGGATCTGGACAGCACCGCACGCTTGCTGCATTACGGTTTTACCGGGATGACGGTGATCGGTTCGTGGCTACTGATCGGGGTGATTTTCAGCGTGCATTACGCCCGCCTCTTTTACACCTGGGAGGGCGACGAGCCGGCGCTGCGCTTTGCCGAAGGGCTGCGTACGCCCAATTACTGGGACTTCCTGTATTTCTCGTTCACCATCGGCGTGGCGGTGCAGACCTCCGATGTAGGCGTGGCCACGCGTAGCCTGCGCAAGGTGGTGCTGGGGCAATCGCTGATCGGCTTTCTGTTCAATACGGCGATTCTGGGTTTTTCGATCAATATTGCCGCAGGGTTGTTCGGTTAAGACGCAAAAAGGGGAAGCCTGAGCTTCCCCTTTTTGCGTGCGTGCGTACCTTAGAAGGCGTACTGCAAACCTACCGTGGCGCCCCACGGCTGATCATAGGCCTTGCCTTTCATGTGCGTGGCTTCAGCATGCACGCTCAGGCTTGGCGACAAAGAAACTGCCATGCCGCCTGCGACCTCGTAACTGCCGCCCGACAGGTTGTTCTTAAAGGCCTGGTCGTTGATGTAGACCTTGTTGTCCGGGCTGAAATCACGTGCTACCGCCGCACGCAGGTAGGGCTGCAGAATGCCGCCGCTTTCGAGCTGGATGTTTTTACCGGCGGTCATGCCCACCTTGCCGATCGCCGAAGTGGCTCGCTCGCTCTTGGCCTTCAGACCGTTGTCCATGGTGTAGTTCGAACCACCAATGGCGGCAACGGACAGCTGGGCAAACGGCTCAAGATACACACCGTCGTCATCGAGCTTGATGTGCTTGCCGACTTCAACCGAAGCACTGACCGCATCCTGCGAGTATTTGCCTTTGGCGCGCTGACCGTCACTCATGTTGACCTGGCTCTGGCCGTTGAGTCGGTTGACCTTGGCCGTCAGGTCCACATACACCCCGCTCTCGTCATCACGAAAAATACCGTAGAGACCGGCGTAGTAGCTGTTGACCATGCCGCTGCTGCCGCGACTCAGGCCCAGGTTGGAGTTGCTGTAACCGCCCATCACACCCAATGTCCACAGCTCATCCATCGCCCAGTCCGCACCCAGGCTCAGGCCCGCCTGATTCTGGGAGTAGCCGACGCCGTTGCTGTTGGCCGCCACGTCAATCTTGTTACCGTAACCGCGCATCCACAGGCCCTGGCTCTTGCCTTCGCCGAAGCGGACTTCACCCATGCGTGTACGCAGGATGCTCTCCTCGCCGCGCAGTACCACCGGCGCCGCGTTGGCGAGGGCCAGCACTGCCTTGGCGCTGGTACTGGTGCCCCTTTTCTCGGGGTCCAGGAACCAGTCGGTGCCCTCCTGCTTAAGCCCGTATTCGTATGCACCGACATCGACGGTATCGCCCACCAGGCCAAACCTGGCACCACCGCTTTCGGTATGCACCACCTTGATCGCGTCGCCGGTGGCCAATTCCGAGCCGCTGGCGCCCACCAGCAGTTGGTGATTACCTTCGGCATTGCCGTTGACGTTCAACAGGTCGGTGTCGCCGGTGTTGAAGTTGGTGTGCATCTTGAAGGTGCCGTTACCGGTCAAGCTGTTGGTGTTCAACTGGACGTATTGCTCCGGGGCGCCAAACACGACATTACCGCCGCCCATTTTCAGCGCACCGACCTCGCTATTACCCACCAGCACCCACTGGGCATTGCTGTTGACATCCAGTTGCTTGACGTTGAACAGCTGGCCGGTCAGCGACGCATTGTTGTTGAGTTGCACAGTGCCCGTGCTGCCTGCGCCAATGCGCACATCACCGAACAGGCTGCTGTTGTCGACGCTCATGTTTGCGGTGCCGTTATTCACTACCTGAAGCAGGTCACCATTACCACTGAGCAGGTTCGAGCCGTTAAGCACTTGAATATCGGCATGGGTGCTATTGCCAACGGCCGGGTTCACCAGGATGGCGGCGCCGGTTTTACCCTGGACCACAGAGTTATCGAGTATCAAGGAGTTGGTGCGGGTCAGTGAGGCGTCGCTGCGCATGTTGACGCCATTGTCGCCGCCAATGATACGGGTGTTGTTCCTTACCGTGGCTTCAGAGTTGAACAGCACCATGCCGACGCCCGTCGGGTGCGCGGCTTCGACACGCGCATTGTCCAGGTTAACCACACCGTAGCCTGCGGACGAAATACCACGAGTCACTCCGAAGACAGTGCTGTCTTTTATCGTTACCGATGAACCATCTGTTCCGCCTGAGGTTCGGTTGGAAGACACCCCCCAGCCACTGTAGTTTGTCACCGTACTGTTATTGGTCACCAATAGACTGCTGTTACTGTTCACCATAATGGCTTGACTAGACAAGGGGCGGCCAGTGACCTGCGAGCCATCAATCAGGACAGTCGATTGCAGGTTTGCAGTGATATCCTGTGTCGTGCTGCCTGCCTCTACAATCAGCCCTGCAGCATTCATTACAATCTGATTGGTGGCAGCGCCATGGGCAGTCAAGCTCGAACCTGGACTCAGCACATAACTATCCAGCCGCGTACCGCTCGATATTGAAGTACCCGGAAGTGTGACTGCAACTTGCGCGCGGGCATTGGGCGCAGCCATTAGCAATAAAGCAATGGCTGGGGCCGTCAATGCAATGCTCAAGGGTGTGCGTTCAAAGTTAAATACTGCCGACATATAATGGACCTCTAGTTCCTACGCGAAACGATAGGGCGGATTCTAAAACGCGTGAAACCCAACCCATCAAGCGGTGCAATAATTGAACAGCGCAAACCTAAAAGCTGTAGGATAGTTCCGAATAAACTACATCAATAGGCAACCTGTGACGTAGGGAGCAGCGTTCTCAACCTAGCTGAGGCATCATCAACACTGCAAATGAAACAACCAAAGAAGGGGATGCCTTCTTTGGTGTTTTCATGGGCACTTAACCCTAAACAGGCATATATCCACCAGCACAATAGCTGATGCTGCGGGTGGCACTTCTGAAGCCTCTGACTTCATAATTAGCGGGGAGAGAAGGCACCATCGTTCCCAAATACTGCGTGCTGACAGTCACGGTTGCCGAACCCAGCGCCTTCAGCGATGTATTAGCGTTGATCGGGTTATACAAGAGATCAGGCCCCACATTAAAGTCCACATTAAACCCATTACGAGCCGCAATATCATCAGGCACTGTGAATAGTCGAGTTTGATTGACCACTGCGGACGGAGGATTGGTGTTATTTTGGAACCCCATATACGTCACTTCGACCAACTGCCCTCCCGCCAGATAATCGGATCCAGGAATATGTATTACCAGGCCCCCGGTGTTAATCGGCCTCAGGCTATCACAGGTGAGTACACCGTTATTATTGAGAACAATCGGCGCAGCCATTTGCAGAATAACGGACTCAACCTGAACAATTGCCTCTTGCGAATACTGCGGATTTTCACTCTTAGGCGACGTGACGGTATACGACACCACCTGCACAGGGCCACCCGCCGTCCTGATAGCAGCAAAAGGAATCGTGAACTCGACCAACCCACTTGGAGGAAGGACGTCCACCTTCTGCGGATATAAAACACCACCATAATTCAACGTAATCGTGAAAGGCAGCGAGTCTTGTGGCAAGACAGGCACTGTCCACAATTCAATAAGTACTCTGGCAGGTTTATTAGCATCATCTACCTCCAGGTGATTGTCAGGCCCGAATAGGCCATTCTCGCGTATTGCATTGATCACGGGCGGCTTGAGGTGAGTATTGATAGTACCGGGCGGCGTGATGTCAGGGCCGACAACAGACAAGTCCAGATCGAATGGCGTGCTTAACTTCGTTGCTGGATAGGAATTCGTCCCGCGCTTGACAACATAGGACGCTGTCACTACCAGCCTGCCTCTTGGCGGGGTTCGAGGCCCGTAGAGTTGCTCCACCTCAGCGACACTGAACTTGATCGACAGCGGAAGATTATTATTGCCCAGGGGCACGGTCTTCGTGATTATGCCTGCAGACGACTCCAGTTCGATTTCAATCTCATCCGTGCCGCGCAGGGCATTCAGATAGGCCGGAATCGACACCATCAAACCGTTGATATCTGCCACATCCTTGATATCAATCAGACCATCACCGGGAACAGCAAGCTCAATCAATGGCGCATAGAAGTCTTGTGGCAGAGGATCCTGCGCCAAGTCTGCAAGTTCCAGAGCGTGGGACTCCCAGGAGCCATTCTCGGCAACATCGAATATTGCGTAGCGGAGGTTGTAATTCCCCTTCTTTTCAGCCTGGACCACCCACAATGGCAATGGAATGGAAGCCGGCTTGGCTGGATCCAATCGATATCTGGTTTCCGTGCTGGGAGGAAGATCAAATACGTAAGGTTGATCGGAAGAGCCAAAGTACATTTCGACAGTATCGCCCGGCGCCAAGCCTTTCGCTAAGTCGTACTCGATCGGCAGATACACCGTCTCGTTTGGCTGGTTGGCAATATAATCGCGGTCCAGAGGCCCCGTCATACCCACAGGTAGCTCTGGCGCAGGAGGCTTGACTTGGGGGCCGTCGTAGGCTCCCGTCAGGTCAACCACCAATAGTTGCGCGACCGAACGGTTTGTGTTGCCCGTCAGCCCGAGTCTCACGTTGTACCTGACCAGATACAGCCCAGGAGCGCGAAAACCTTGTGGTATCGGCAGCGGAACAGGGTCAGGCTGATTCACCAGACGAAGTTGAAACTTTAAAGCATAAGTAGCAAAGTAGTCATCCTCGAGCTCTTCGGCTGTTTGGGGCGTATAAGGGGCATTGGGGAGAGTACTGAGGGGCTCTGCTACCAACGTGTCCAGATCGATGTAAGGGACGATTTCGACGTCGACTTTATCAGGCTTATTTATATTTACACTGGCGTCGTCGTACCGTGGCACATTAAAGTTGGTAAGCAGCCTATTTGCGCCCCTACGCGTCAACAACCCCACGTAACCAGGTACCTGATCTTCAAACTCTCCCATATCATATCGTTCAGCTTTGTAATCGGTAGTAAGTCTTGGTTTGAAATTATCTATGATTTCTCTGTTTGTAGCGTCCATTATTTTGCTCCGACAGTTGATGACTGAACATCACGACATACACCGCTGATTAATAGAACATCCTTTATCAATCACGTGTTCTTTAACGTTTACACGCAACGCGCACACCACTTCGACTGAAACAACGACAGACGAACCAATAACGAACCACTCAGCTACACACCACGCCACGCGGTGTGCAATAACAACCCGTTGAATACGTCAGATCGATCCGCACGTACGCTGGCGAGGACTCGCCCACCTTCACGCCACCACGCCATACTTCATAACTGCCGGTAGCGGATTTGAATTGACGCAATGGATGTAATGCTGCGTCGAATGCATTCATTACCACTGTAGCCCCTGCCACTGCATGGGCTGCTTCCCATGTCAGCGACTGTTCAAAGACAACATTCTGATTTCGAGTACCCCAGTTGTTCTCGTTGAACCCCTGCCACTTGAACTTCACGATGTCATCCACACGAACATTGGTATTCGCCGCTATAAACCAGCGCACGCCATCCACCAACATTGACCACTCCACGCCATTCACCGGTTTGGTTTGCGAACGGCACGTCAAATAACCATTGGTGAGGGTGTGTTGTATCACCGGGGCAGGCAACGGCAAGAACTTGGTATTAAGCGTTGTCACGGGGGAACGTTGTTCGTTAACGCCGTTGCTGGTGATGTAATGCAGCATATGGGCCGTCAGTGCGACGCCATCGAGCACCGTCGCTGGCACATCGGGAAAGTTCACCCAGGTACCAGCGGCATCACCCGCCTTCACCGTATAAGTGGCTACCGGGCCTTGGCTATTCCAGAACAGGTGCAACACGTCACCTGGCTGCGGCGTAGCGAACAACCGCACGCGCACTCGAATGGGATTACCGCGGTCTTTATCAACCAGCAGGTTGGTGCCGGTGCTCCCCTCGACTTCCACTGGAGCCAATGTCGAATTCAGCAGCGCGGGAGCGTTGAGATGGTCCTGCCCGGCAATCGTGAGGTCGATATTGACCGCCAGAGGCGCAGACATCGTCGGTGAAGGGTTGAGGCCCATCACTTCGTAACTGACCTGCACGGTCTGTGCAGCCAAAACCGAATTATTACCCCGCAGGACAAGCCAGGGAATTTCAACCTCCAATGGCATCCGTGTCACCGCCTGGACAGCGGTCGGACGACCATCCCAGTACACAATCACTTGATGCCCCGCGGTTGCTGACCAACCGGGATAGTCAATACGCACGAACACGCCCGCACGCGCATCATCACGCTTGATCAACTGATCGTCGTAGGCCGGAGGACGAATGCTCGGAGCCGGCAAACCTCCACCCATGACGAAGGGCAGGCCTGCGCTCAAATCGCTGTAATTGCCGGTCGCGTCGAAAATACGGAAAAACACATACGCAGGGCCGCCGTTCAGACGACGAAAAGCGTCGGAATCCAGCGTAACCGTACGAGGGACAGTACCGAAATCCACCGGTGACTCTCCATCCGCCGGGGTATTGGGAGGGAGTGGCGAATTGGATAGATAGATCTCGACCCGGTCACCCGGTGCACCGATGTTATAGGTCGGAAGCTCAAAGACCGTAGGTTGGTGATCGAGCCTGTATTGATCATCCAGTACCGGTGCGGGAGGCACCTGAAACGCCAGCGTGTCGTTTGGCCGCAACAGCATCGGACGCTCAAGATCAATGGTGATCGTTACTTTGGGATCGCTGAAACTCTGGCCACCCTCGCTGCGAACGTTGTAGTAAAGGTGCGCGACTCGCGAGCCGTCGCGCAGGTCGGACATGGCGATTTCACGCTCGTAAAACTGAGGCACAGCCGGTGGTGGCACCCCCACGTAAAAAGTGTCGAGCAGCCTGGGGCCATCGGCGCTATCCCACCAGATTTCGCAAGTATGCTCTTTGTCAGTAGGCTCGCTCGGCTCGGGTTGCCAGGAGGGAATCTGCAATTTCAGTGGCGCCAGCAACAAGTCCTGCGCAACTACACCTCTGCCGTCCGCCGTATTGACCCCTGGCACCGTTAACGGATCCAACAGATAAAGAGGCAACGGGCTTCCACCTGCAATCGGGGCGGACCTCATGGTTATTCCGGAACGACGGGAATGGGGTTTTGGAGTAGTTGTCATGTTCCGGCCTCAGGGTTAATTTCGTTTCAGCGAATCAGGAACGCCATGTTTCCTGTCTGCCCTGGGAAAAATTAAACGCTTAAAGCCGATGGTCGGATACTGTCATAACTAACAGGTGGCCCTGTCCATTCGTCGGGTTCTCCAGGTCTGGTACACCGGGTGTTTTCTAAATAGTGCTTGACGAAACAGGTTGCCTGGCATTTTATGAAACCGGTTTCAGCCGGCCTGTGCGAGCGGTGCAACCACACTTCCAATAAGAAAGGCCCGTCTACCGTGACCCCATTTTCCGCCGCCCAGCGCAGCCGCGTGACCATGCTTGACGTCGCCGAACGTGCCGGCGTTTCCAAAGCCAGCGTGTCACGCTTTATCGGTGACGACCGCGCCCTGCTCTCCGATGCCATTGCCCAGCGCATCGAACAGGCCATCAGCGAACTCGGCTACCGCCCCAACCAGATGGCGCGCGGCTTGAAGCGCGGCCGCACGCGGCTGATCGGCATGCTGGTGGCCGATATCCGCAACCCCTATTCCATTGCCGTGATGCACGGCGTCGAGACCGCCTGCCGCCAGCACGGCTACAGCCTGGTGGTATGCAACACCGACCGTTGTGACGAGCAAGAGCGTCTGCACCTCGCCGCGCTGCGCTCGTACAACATCGAAGGGTTGATCGTGAATACCCTCGGCCATCACCTTGATCAATTGCTCGAGCTGCAGGCGGAAATGCCGCTGGTGCTGGTCGACCGCAAGGTTGAGCCGCTGCACAGTGACCTGGTCGGGCTGGATAACCCCGCAGCCGTGCGCATGGCCGTCGAGCATTTGCAACAGCAGGGTTATCGCGATGTGTTGCTGGTGAGCGAAGCCGTCGATGGCACCAGTTCACGCCTGGAGCGCCTGGACAGTTTCCATGCCGAGATCGCACAGCGCCCGGCATTGACCGGTAAGGTGCTGGAACTGGACGCTGACTTGCACAGCCATTTACAAACGTTTCTCGAAAAACCCGGCCCCAGGGCAGTTTTCTGCGCCAATGGCGTCGCTGCATTGGCCTGCGCCAGCGCGCTCAAGGCCTTGGGTTGCACCCTGTTTGACGACGTGGGCCTGATCGCCCTGGATGACCTGGACTGGTATCCGCTGGTGGGCAACGGCATCACCGCCCTCGCCCAGCCGACCGAAGCGATTGGCGCCAGCGCGTTCGACTGCCTGCTCAAACGCCTGCGCGGTGATACAGCCCCCACCCGCCGCCTGGATTTCCTGCCACAACTCATCATCCGCGGCTCTACCCAATTACCCGTGGGAGCTGGCTTGCCTGCGATAGCGGTGTATCAGACGAAGCAGTAGCCCACTGACACCCCGCTATCGCAGGCAAGCCAGCGCCCACATTTGTTTTTGCGTATAAAAATGAAACCGGTTTCAGAGGTAAACAACAATGCACAAGTACCCCGTTTCCATCAGCCTCTCCAGCTACGGTGCCGATCTGGTTCGCCAGCAGGGCCAATTGAGCTTCGTCCAGTTGCTGGCGTCTGCTGGCGCGCAACGCATTGAGTGGCGGGAAGAATTGCTGACCACCGAGCAACCCGCCGAGCTGACCCAGGCGGCTGCCAGCCATGGCCTGGAGGCGGTGTTTTCTTCACCGCTGGAACTGTGGGTGGCCGGCCGCGCCCAACCGAACCCGGAGCTCGCCGCCACCCTGGACCGCGCCCAGGCCTTTGGCGCGCACTGGCTGAAAGTCTCCCTCGGCTACT
>Ga0302347_1002502_pt1 | contig 18400 bp, 20 predicted proteins | sample PhyWR1_FD_202178 | JGI IMG/M metagenome (GOLD analysis project Ga0302347, IMG submission 202178) | Leaf surface microbial communities from wheat plants in UC Gill Tract Community Farm, Albany, California, United States - DLSL W.R1 (v2)... | ecosystem: Host-associated > Plants > Phyllosphere >...
TATGACTATCTGCCCGGAGAACAGGATTGATTGACAAAGAATATCAATAATTGCTATGCCGACATGTAATACATAAGTAGTATTAATTGATTTGTCTGCTAAATGAATAAAGCCATAAAAAATTAATGGTTTATACGTAGGTAGCGTAAAAAAGCCATAAAAAACAGAGCCTGCCGACATCCAACAGACTCCAGAGGGATTAACTACTTATGTCCATGGTGATTTCCGCATTTGTTTTCCCTGATGCGGATAATTTAAGTTATAACAACAAATCCGTTATTTTCCAGCACCAGCGGGTGATATATTTCACAGATTTCAACGTGCGGGTTAAATATTAACCGTAATTAATCAGTGTTAACGTTTAATAAACCCGGCAGAGAGCGAAAACGGTGGCAACGTTATTGTGGGCAATCATCATTAAAATCTGATTGAAAAGTATGTAAATCGCATTGAGCGTGGGAGAGTGCACCGCTATAGTGACGTTGAAGATCCCGGTTAGCCAGAGGACAGATCATGAACCTTGACGACAAATCACTTTTTCTTGACGCCATGGAAGATGTCCAGCCGCTAAAGCAGTGCAGCGATGTTAAATGGTATCCAAACCGTAAATCGCGTACGCCGGAGCGAATCGACCTGTTGCAGCTGGATAACTTTCTGACAACCGGTTTTTTAGACGTTATACCACTTGCGACGCCGCTGGAGTTTCGGCGTGAGGGGTTACAGCATGGCGTGCTGGAAAAGTTACGCCAGGGAAAATACCAGAATCAGGCCAGCCTGAATCTCTTGCGCCATCCGGTTGAACAATGTCGGCAAAAAGTCTTCGCCTTCATTACTCAGGCGCATCAGGACGGCTTACGTAATCTGCTCATTGTGCACGGAAAAGGGCGGGATGATAACGCACATGCCAATATCGTTCGCAGTTATGTTGCGCGCTGGCTTTGTGAATTCGAGGACGTTCAGGCGTACTGTGTGGCATCACCTCATCACGGCGGCAGCGGTGCCTGTTACGTTGCGCTACGCAAATCCAGCGAGGCCAAAAGAGATAACTGGGAGCGTCACGCCAAGCGTAGCCGTTAGTTGCCGCTATTTTTCGCCAGAGCATCCAGTTTATCGCTAAAACCGGTCACCGCAATTGCCCGGTTATCCGCTCGCCAGCGATCCTTTGCTCCAGGTGCCGAGCTTTGAACGGCGATCAGTTCCCAGCCTCTGGCCGTTTTGAGCATCAACGGCGACCCGCTATCACCCGGTAGCGTATCGCACTGATGTGACAACACCGAGTTTTGTGCCCAGCCGGTAACCACACAATCCTGATGACTGTAAAGATCGTCAAGATGATCCACCGGATAACCTGATTGGGTTACTTTGCGATCGGCTGCTTTCAGCGCGGCGGTCAGTGCGGCTTTATCGCCCTGAAATAACGGCAGTGGAGTAATACCAGACGGCGGATAACGCAGGACAATCAGCCCGAAATCCCACGACGCGGCCGCAGGCGGAACTATCCAGCCGTCGCCGTCAGGCGTAAGACGCTTGCCTAATGAGGCATCCACCCGACCTTCGATACCGTGGATCTCATAGCGCCAGAGACCTTTTTGTGAAATAAAACGTAGCGCTACCGCTTTATCCGCAGTGCCTTTAGGTGGGGTTAACAGACAGTGGCCCGCGGTTAACGCAATATTGGGAGTGATAAGCGTTGCAGTACATAAATTACCGCTGGCGGTTTCAAGCTGTCCGATAGCATCCCATGGTGAGGCTGTGGGATCAGCAATCTGCGTCCGGTCGTCATGACCAAAAAACAGCGTTCTGATCTCTTTTGCACTCATACTTTCATCAGCATGTGCAGTCAAAGAAAACAGAATAGATCCTAACAACATAACGGTTTTACGCATATCACTCTCAGACGGGGTAATTATGATTATTAAAAGTGAACCCAATGAGGTAACTATAGACGGGACGCGAAGAAAGTGGGAGCAAAATCAGCGTGCTACATTAATTTAGAAAGAAACGCGTAGCAATGAGAGCGCATAAAATTAGCGTAATCAGAATGAGCTCAAATCGATAGCGGCGCATCATCACAGCTCTCCCAAAAAAATCGGCGCTGAAGGTGCGCCGATTTATTTATTACCGTATTCCGATAGTTATTTACGCAGCTGGCTGAGCGGCAGTCTTAGTCTGCGCTGGCTTTGCGGCGTTGTGTTTTACCGTTTTTTTGCTTTTCTTAGCTGCCTGCGCTTTCTGCGCGGCCGGTTTGGTTGCATCCTGTTTTACCGCTTTTTTATGCTTTTTTGCAGCCTGTGCTTTCTGATCGGCGGCCGGTGTTGCAGCTTTATGATGTTTTTTATGATGCGTTGTTTTCGCGGTTGCCGTATGAGTAGTGCTGGCTGACGCCGGAGTTTGCGTGGTGCTGGTAGTTTCAGCGGCGAATGCAGCAGATGACAGACCCATAGCAGCGGCAACAACCAGAGCTAATACTTTTTTCATTCTGATATCCTCGAAATGGTTTTTCATTCAACCCCACTGCGGGGCCGTTGAAAACACTATATCCCTGACCACTCACGCTTTCCGTGAGTGTTTGGTTTCGCCGTGTAACCGTTTGTACATCACCAAACGAGGATGAATCATTAACGTAAACGCCTGTGCAGTATGTTGCCAACGATTAGGGCGGCTATCAGCATCAGCGCAATAAAACCGCCCACGCCATTCCAGCCAAACTTATGCCAGAACAGCCCGCCCAGTGTACCCGCGACGCTGGAACCCGCGTAATAGCAAAACAGATAAAATGAAGAGGCTTGCCCGCGCGCGCGCCGTGCCCGGGGGCCGATCCAGCTACTGGCTACGGAATGAGCGGCAAAAAAACCGGCCGAGAACAGTAACATGCCGGTAAATATTAGCCAAAGCGAACTAAACAGGGTCAGTAATAAGCCTGCAAGCATGATACCGGTGGCGGAAATCATCACTGGCCCACGGCCATAGCGGGCAGTCAGTGCGCCCGCTTTGGGTGAGCTCCACGTGCCGGTAAGATACGCTACGGAGAGCAGTCCGACGGTGGCCTGACTCAATGACCATGGCGATAACATCAATCGATAGCCAATATAGTTAAACAGAGTGACGAATGATCCCATTAATAAAAAACCTGCCGTGAACAACAGCGGTAATCCTTTATCGTGCCAGTGCAACCGGACGTTAAGCAGTAGTACTTTGGGCCGCAGCGAAGATGCTTTGAAATGCTGTGATTCGGGGAGGATCTTCCAGAACATAATGGCAGAGGCAAGGGCGAAGCAGCCGATAGTGGCCAGCGCAATGCGCCAGCTAAATAAATCGGTTATTACGCCGCTTAATAATCGACCGCTCATTCCACCAATTGAGTTTCCACTGATGTAGAGGCCCATTGAAAAAGCAACATAGCTCGGGTGGATCTCTTCGCTAAGATATGTCATGCCGACAGCAGCCACGCCGCTTAAGGCTAAGCCGGTTAGCGCCCGCATGACCAGAATGCCGTGCCAGCTGGTCATTAACGTCGAAAGCAGGGTACAGCATGAGGCCAGCAATAAGGCCGTCACCATCACTTTTTTACGCCCGATCGCATCAGACAGTGGGCCGGTAAATAAGAGTCCTGACGCCAGCATGGCCGTCGATATTGAGAGCGAAATACTGCTGCTGGCAGGGGAAATACCAAATTCATGTGACAAGACGGGCAGGATCGGCTGGACGCAATAAAGCAGCGCGAACGTCGCCAGCCCTGCTGAAAAAAGGGCCAGCGTGACGCGGATAAATGGTCGGGTTCCGCGTTTAATATAATTTGTCGGTTGGGATGAAAGTGGGGAAATGGCGTCGTTGATGGGGGCGGCATCAACGGTTGTTGTACGGCTCACGGAAGATTCCTTGCGCAGAAAAGAATGAATATCACCTGTAAAGAGTAGGAAATTGTAAATAGTATGTCTAATATATTAATAATCTTAATTGATACTTTAAAAATATGAATATTGAACTTCGCCATCTTCGCTACTTTATTGCTGTCGCTGAAGAGCTGCATTTTGGTCGTGCAGCTGCCAGACTGAATATTTCTCAGCCTCCGCTGAGCCAGCAGATCCAGACTCTGGAACAGCAGATCGAGGCGCGTCTGTTCAACCGTACTAATCGCAGCGTAAGTCTGACTACCGCAGGTAAGCAATTTCTTGCCGACAGTCGACAAATACTGGCTCAGGTAGAGGAGGCGGCTTCACGAGCTACCCGGTTTCATCAGGGGGAGGCTGGTGAGCTGCGATTAGGTTTCACTTCTTCCGCACCCTTTATTAAATCCGTATCCGATACCCTTTCCACTTTTCGCCATCTCTACCCTGATGTTCATATTCAGACACGCGAGACTAATACTCGTGAACAGATTGCCCCGCTGAACGAAGGAACGCTGGATTTAGGCCTGATGCGTAATACGCCACTGCCTGATACGTTGAGCCGGAAGGTGATCCTTCATGAGCCACTGCTGGCCATGATCCATCGCGACCATCCTCTGGCCAGACAACACGCCGTTAGTCTGCTCGAGCTGGCAGGTGAGCCATTTGTCTTCTTTGATCCGCATGTTGGAACTGGCCTTTATGACGATATCCTGGGACTGATGCGCCGCTACGGATTATCACCGATCATCACTCAGGAGGTCGGTGAGGCAATGACTATCATTGGTCTGGTAGCCGCAGGCCTGGGTGTGTCTATTTTACCGGCGTCTTTCTGCCGTGTTCAGCTGGATGAAATGTGCTGGATACCTATTGTTGAAGAAGATGCTGTTTCTGAAATGTGGCTGGTCTGGGCACATCATCGCGTGCTCAGTCCGCCAGCAGTTCACTTTAAAGAACGCTTAATAGCGTGTATTAATGCCATAAATTAACGAAAAAATGTGCGACAAATCACATGGCTAAGCAAAAATTTGACGCTGGCTATTGAAGTGCTTCAACATAGGCTGCAAATTATTTCGAAGCGCGAAAATAAAGGGAGTCAGCGGTGGTTAGCGACAGTCAGCCAGGACATATTGATCAAATTAAGCAAACCAACGCAGGGGCGGTATATCGTCTGATTGATCAGCTTGGCCCGGTATCTCGCATCGATTTATCGCGACTCGCTCAGCTTGCGCCAGCCAGTATTACCAAAATCGTTCGTGAGATGCTCGAAGCGCATCTGGTGCAGGAAACTGAGATTCAGGACCCGGGCAGTCGCGGGCGTCCCGCTGTCGGTCTGATGGTCGAAACAGATGCGTGGCACTATCTTTCTTTGCGCATTAACCGCGGTACTATTCAGATGGCGTTACGCGATCTGAGCAGCAAGGCCGTGGCGGAAGAGGAACTGGCGCTGCCTCTGGACGATCCGCAACCGCTGCTAACCCGCATTGTTACCCACGTTGATCGGTTTTTTATACGCTACCAGCATAAACTTGAACGTTTAACCGCGATTGCCATTACGTTGCCGGGTATCATCGATACCGAGAATGGGATTGTGCACCGGATGCCATTTTATCTGGATGTGAAAGATATGCCGCTTGGTGAAACACTGGAAAATCATACTGGCGTTCCCGTGTATATCCAGCACGATATTAGCGCCTGGACGATGTCTGAACTGCTGTTTGGCGCATCGCGCGGCGCGCGAGATGTGATACAGGTCGTTATCGACCATAACGTTGGGGCAGGGGTAATTACAGATGGACGCTTGCTACACGCGGGCAGCAGCAGCCTGGTCGAAATTGGCCATACTCAAGTCGACCCCTTTGGAAAACGGTGTTACTGCGGCAATCATGGATGCCTTGAAACCATTGCCAGCATTGAAAGCGTGCTCGAACTCGCACAGGTAAGAATGAGTCAGTCGATGAGCTCACGACTGCATGAACAGCCGTTAACCGTGGCATCACTGTGCCAGGCTGCCCAGGAAGGGGATTTGCTGGCAAAAGATATTATCACCGGTGTTGGCACCCACGTTGGGCGCATTATTGCCATCATGGTCAATTTATTTAATCCACAAAAGATTTTAATCGGTTCACCCTTCAATCAGGCGGCGGAAATTCTTTTTCCCGCCATTGCACAATGCATAAGCCAGCAAGCGCTACCGGCGTACAGCAAGCGTGCGACAGTAGAAAGTACCCAGTTTTCTAACCAGGGTACAATGGCTGGTGCCGCGCTGGTGAAAGATGCAATGTATAACGGTTCTTTACTGATCCGTCTGTTGCAGGGTTAACAAATATTTACTGTTAACCTAAAAATTGCGCTACCTCAAATTAGCCATTCACGTCTTCACTTAGACTTTCTCCACCCTGATCTATTACTACGAATGATAATTACTTGATCGAACAGTGGAGTGAGTTATGCTTGAGCGTTTCTTTATTACCGGTACTGATACTGCTGTCGGAAAAACAGTCGTTTCCCGCGCGCTGCTCCAGGCGCTGGCTGGCCGTGGTAAAAGCGTAGCGGGATATAAACCCGTAGCTAAAGGGAGCAAAGTTACGCCGGAGGGGTTACGCAATAAAGATGCGCTGGTGCTGCAAAGCGTGTCGACGCTCTCTCTGCCTTATGAAGCCATTAATCCGATAGCATTAAGTGAAGAAGAAAGCAGCGTGGCCCACAGCTCACCCATTAATTATCCGCGTCTGTCAGAAGGCCTTGCAAGCCTTAGCCGTCAGGCCGATCACGTCGTGGTTGAAGGGACAGGCGGCTGGCGTGCTCTGATGAACGATCTCCGTCCGCTCTCCGAATGGGTGGTGCAGGAACAGCTTCCGGTCCTGATGGTTGTGGGTATTCAGGAAGGCTGTATCAATCATGCGCTTCTGACGGCTCAGGCTATTGCCAATGACGGACTACCACTGATCGGATGGGTGGCGAACCGAATCAATCCCGGACTTGCGCATTATGCTGAAATTATTGACGTGCTGAGTAAAAAATTGCCTGCGCCACTGGTGGGTGAACTTCCCTATTTGCCGCGCGCAGAGCAGCGCGACCTGGCACAGTATATTCATCTGGAAATGTTTCACGATGCATCACTGGTAGATGGAGTTCCGGCGTAATAAGCAGGCAAATAAGCAAGTATATTGTGCAACCTGGCGGCATCGGGTACAAAAGCTTCGCGTGCTTTCGTACATATTATCTTTTGCTGAGAACGTTGAGGTTCCCCGGGCAGTATTACCGCTCGGGGAAACGGGACCTTAGTTGTCGCTGTGAATATTCAACGCCCGGCGGGTACGGCCGGAACTGAGATAGTCAGCGATATAATCCTGAGATATTTCACCGCTGTAACGTCCTTCTTCATCGACGATAGGCATCCAGCTGGTATTGCTCTCATATAACTTCGACAGTACCACACGCAGGTTATCTTCTGCTTTACCCGTAACGCGGAAAGGATGAAGCAGGGACGCGCTGTCGCCGGTGGCATTACGCGCTTCACGGCGTTTGATAAAGCCCAGCGGCTTATCATCGACATCAACCACCGTGATTGCACGAATATCATTGTCATCCATAATAGCAAACGCTTCTGCCGCAGGCGTTGACCGGCGCACGGTCAGCGTGGGCTGCTGATCGGTCACATCACCAGCAGAAACCAGCAGCAATCGCTTGAGAGTGCGATCCTGTCCAACGAAGGAGCCAACAAACTCATTTGCCGGTTTCGCCAGTAGCTCATCCGGGCTGGCGCACTGAACAATACGTCCCTGACGGAAAACGGCAATTCGGTCGCCAAGCTTTAATGCTTCATCAATATCGTGGCTTACCAGCATCACGGTTTTTTTCAGTTTACGCTGCATCTCCAGAAACTGATTCTGGATGACTTCGCGGTTGATAGGGTCAACCGCGCCGAAAGGCTCATCCATCAGCAGTACCGGAGGATCGGCGGCCAGCGCGCGAATAACGCCTATACGCTGCTGCTGGCCGCCGGACATCTCTTTAGGATACCGGTGCAAAAACTTTTTCGGGTCCAGGGCCACCATATCCATCAACTCTTCCGCACGGCTTTTGTAACGGGCTTTATCCCAGCCCAGCATTCTGGGGACCACCGTGATATTTTCCTCAATAGTCATATTTGGAAATAAGCCGATCTGCTGGATAACATAACCAATATTGCGCCGCAACGTGACGGTGTCCATCTCGCTGGTGTCCTGGCCATTAATCAGGATTTTACCGCCTGAGGCCGGGATCAGCCGGTTAATCATCTTCAGGGTAGTCGTCTTACCACAGCCGGACGGGCCAAGCAGAACGCACATCTCACCCTCAGGCACGTTCAGGTTAACGTTATCGACCGCGTTAAAAATCTGGCCGTTCTTTTGTTTAAATTGCTTCGTCAGGTTTTCCAGTTTTATCATTATCGTATCCCCTTCGGTGTCAGCACGATTTGCAGACGATGCAGTAACCAGTCAAGTACAATCGCCAGCAGACAAATCATTAATGCACCTGCAATCAGCATTCGAATATCGCTTCCGCCAATACCATTAAGCAGCAAAAGCCCCAGGCCGCCCGCGCCAATAACGGCGGCTATCGCCATAACGCCGATGTTCATTACCACGGCAGTGCGGATACCGCCAAAAATAACCGGCAGCGCCATCGGGATTTCTACCCAGCGCAGACGTTGCCAGAATGTCATACCAATACCACGTCCGGCTTCGCGCAGGCCCGGGGGCAGGTTATCCAGCGCGGTATGGGTATTACGTACGATGGGCAGAAGAGAGTAAAGAAACACGGCGGTAATGGCCGGCAGCGCGCCAATACCCTGGCCTATCAGTGAAAAAACCGGGATCATCAAACCAAACAGGGCAATAGACGGTATGGTCAACAGGATAGTCGCCACGCCCAGCACCGGTGTCGCCAGCCATTTATAGCGAACAATGACTATCCCCAGCGGTACCCCAATAACAATAGCCAGGCCCACCGCCAGCCCTACCAGCCACAGATGCTGAAAGGTAAGGCTCCCAATATATCCGGCATTATCAATAATATAATGTAGAGTATCCATCATCGCTCCTTATAGCATGCCTTTGCTTTGCAGGAAGTCACGGGCAACCTGCTGAGGTGTCTGATGATCGATATCCACTTTGGCGTTTAAATCGATAATCGTTTCATTATTGAGCTGGCTCGACAGCGTATTCAATGCCTCCTCAAGACCAGGATTTGCCTCAAGAGTATCCTTCCGCACCACTGGCGTAACGGCGTAACTCGGGAAAAAGCCTTTATCGTCTTCCAGAACCTTCAAATCAAAGCCCTTGATACGCCCATCGGTAGTGTAAATCAGGCCTGCATCAACAAAGCCATCCCGGATAGCGTTATATACCAGGCCCGGGTCCATCTGACGAATTTGCGGGCGATCTAACGCCATCTGATACGCTTTTTGTAACGGCTTCATGCCGTCGCTGCGACCTGAAAATTCAAGATCCAGCCCCAGCAGCCAGTTGTTATCGGGATCGGTCTGCCGGATATGTTCGATTTTCTCCACCATTTGCGACATCGTTGTAATATGCTCCGACTCTGCGCGCTGGCGCTGCATAGCAAAGGCATAGGTATTGTTCATATCGGCAGGCTGTAGCCACACCAGACCCTGTTTAGCATCCAGCTTTTTCACCGTGTCGTAGGTCTCTTGCGGCGTCATTCTCTTATCAATATGGTTGAAGATAATTAGCGAGGTACCGGTATATTCCCACGTCATGTCTATCTGTTTGTTAATCATGGCATTGCGTGAAATGACCGTGGCAATATTGGTTTGCGGTCGGACCTGAAACCCTTTTTTCTGCAAATACTGCACGGTCATCGCAGAGAGAATATGCTGCTCGGTAAAACTTTTCGTCGCCAGTATCAGCGGCGCGGCACTGGCCTGTGTCGCGATTAACGAGGCGGCAGCCAGCAGGCTGATGAAATGTCTACGTAATGTCATTAAACGCTCCTTATTATTGTTATCGGGCAGTATGCGGAGTCAAAATTCGACCAAGACTTGCTAACAGTACATCCAGTATCAGGGCAAAGAGCGCCGTCGCGGCTGCGCCAAGAATAAGCGTCGGGAAGTCATTAAGATAAATACCTGGGAAGATCAGCTCACCATAGCTGCTGGCACCAATCAGAAATGCCAGCGGTGCAGTACCCACGTTAATCGCCGTTGCGATGCGAATACCTGACAGCATAACGCTCCAGGCATTCGGTAACTCAACCTGACGTAAACGTTGCCATTTGGTCATACCGATGCCGTTTGCCGCCTCCAGTAGCGAAGCCGGAACCGAGCACAGTCCGGCATAGGTATTGCGCACAATCGGCAGCAGTGACGCCAGAAACAGAGCAATAATCGCTGGCGTATCGCCAATGCCGATAAATACCATAGCCAGTGCCAGGACGGCTAGCGGCGGCAGGGTATTTCCGATATTAAATATCTGCATCACATATTCAGCTACGCCGCGTGCCGCAGGGCGACTCAATAAGATGCCACAAGGGATGCCTACCAGCAGTGCAAGAAACATGGAGCTAAACACTAATATAAGATGCTGTTGCCCGAGATAAATAAGGTCAACTTTGCGTTCGATAATAGTATCAAGGCCGATGCCCCAGACCAGTAATGCCACTACGGCGATGATTGCTGCGATAAATAAAAGCGCGCGCTGGAGCGCATTCAGAGTATGCATTCTCGTTCTTCTCCCTGTATGCATGTGTTATGGCAACCCTAAGTTGCATGTTGTTATGCCATGTGTGGCAGGGTCATAGAGCTATAGCAAGGCAGGCGCAGGGTCGCCATAAAGCTGCGAAATTAATAGTTTATGAGGGGAAGCGTTATAAGCAGGTGAAGCCGTATAACGTAACGGCTGAGGGCAGGGTTAGAGATAATTCTTAAAATGATTCACGGCAAGTGACAGTGTCACTTATTATGATTCAGGTAGCACTACCTGCCGCTGATTATTCAGGAAAAGCGAGTGTCTGGACACACCTGCCGGAGCAACGTCTCCGGCAGGTGCGTACTCAGCGATAAAGCGGCTTCTGGCTGACCGGAATGAGTAACCGGTCCTGCCACTGTGCCAGAGTAAGCTGTGCGAGTTGTCCCAGCGCCAGATAAAACGGATGAGCCGCATGTTCACAAAACAGAGACAGAAAGCGCCCGGCCCACGGCAGCAGATGCCATGCCAGAAGCTGTTCACATTCACTGTCACGCTCATTCTCGCTCAGCCAGGCGGCTAACATTAGTACCGTGCCGAAGTGATCCTCCGGCTCATTGCGGGTAGTATCAAACGCGATGGCGTTATCACGCATCCACTGGCGCAGGGCCAGCGTTGACTCACCAAACAGCACGCTTTCACGATCCAGCCAGACGGAGCCCCACGGGGGAGCGGGGAGTGCCCAGGGGCCAACGAAAAGGCGCTGATATGCCTGTGGCAGCGATTCGTCGGCAGGCTGACTGAATGTCGCGGCCAGAGGTGCCAACGACTCAGGCGCCAGCGGCCACTGTTCAGCCCATTCTCCGCTGACAAACGCGTCGGTCAAGGGAGCGACTTCAGGAGCGTCGGGTGGATAATAGAAGAGTGCGCCCAGCACGCGAGCCGTGAAGGCAAACGATCCGCACTCATGTAACTCTTTCATACTCTGTTTCCTTAAAACGCGCAGGATCCACTGCGCTTGTCGCTTAATCTGTCACAGGCCTGCCTGCGATCGCAGGCAGGCTATAAAATATGGTACGCCCCGGAGCGACGCCCGTGGTCACCACAATCCATTACATCAATAAACTGAATGTATGGAGAGTGACGGCGAATAAGCGGGCTTAGACCTTCTCGATTTCAACCAGATTAGTATGCTGTGGATTGCCTTTCGCCAGTGGAGAGGGACGATGGGTGGTCAGCGTATTCATGCAGGAACCGTGGTCGATGCGGTCGCCGTTCATGTTGGCCTCATGCCAGGCGCCCTGGCCCATAGCACTCACGCCAGGCATGATCCGCGGCGTGACTTTTGCGACAATCCGCACTTCACCACGCGCATTGAATACCCGAACTTCGTCGCCGTTAGCAATGCCACGTTTTTGCGCGTCAATGGGATTCAGCCAGACCTCCTGGCGGCAGGCACTCTTCAGAACATCGATGTTGCCGTAACTGGAATGAGTGCGGGCTTTATAGTGAAAACCAAAAAGCTGAAGCGGGAATTGACGCCGCTGCGGATCGTCCCAGCCTTCAAACGTAGAGGCATAAACAGGCAGCGGACTTATGGTTTCATCTTTTTCAAGTTCCCATGTTTGAGCTATCTCAGCCAGACGACTGGAATAAATCTCAATCTTGCCTGACGGGGTCTTCAAAGGATGCGCCAGCGGATCTTCACGAAAGTCTTTATAGGCAATAAAATGACCCGCCGGATCTTTACGCTTGTAAATTCCCATTTTTTTCAGCGCCTCATACGACGGTAATAGCGGATCTTTGGCGACCATTTTGGCGTATAAATATTTCAGCCACTCCTCCTGAGTACGGCCCTCAGTAAAGCGCTGATAAACATCCGGCCCCAGACGTTTAGCCACCTCACTCATCATCCAGTAAATGGGGCGACGTTCAAATTTAGGCGTGGTGGCAGGCTGAATGAAAATTAAATAGGCCATATTTCCGGCATAGTCATTCGGAATAATATCTTCTTGCTCAACTGTCATCAGGTCGGGCAGCAAAATATCAGCATACTTCGCAGAAGACGTCATAAAATTATCAATGACCACGATGGTTTCGCATTGGCTGTCATCCTGCAAAATATCGTGCGTCTTATTAATATCTGAGTGCTGATTAGTAATGGTATTACCCGCGTAATTCCAGATGAACTTAATCGGCACATCCAGTTTTTCTTTGCCGCGAACGCCGTCGCGAGTTGCCGTCATTTCCGGCCCACGCGCGATAGCATCGGTCCAGCTAAAACAGGATATTTGCGTTTTAATCGGGTTATCCGGCAGCGGCATTCGCTCAATGGTCATGGTATAGGTCGATTCACGTGCGCCGCTGTTGCCGCCGCTAATCCCTACGTTGCCGGTAAGGATCGGCAGCATGGCAATGGCTCTCGACGTTAATTCGCCATTAGCCTGACGTTGTGGTCCCCAGCCCTGACAGATATAAGCCGGTTTAGCCGAGCCTATTTCGCGCGCCAGTTTGGTAATACGGTCAGCAGGAATACCGGTGATATGTGCCGCCCAGTCCGGCGTTTTAGCAATACCATCTTCACCGTCACCGAGAATATAAGCTTTATAGTGGCCATTAGCGGGCGCGCCTGCGGGGAGGGTTTTTTCATCATAGCCGACGCAGTAGCGGTCGAGAAAATCCTGATCGACCAGATTTTCACTGATTAATACCCACGCCAGCGCGGAAACCAGAGCGGCATCGGTACCGGGGCGGATGGGGATCCATTCATCTTCTCGTCCGGCTGCGGTATCGGTATAGCGCGGATCAATCACGATCATTTTGGCCTGTGAACGTTCACGGGCCTGCTCAAGAAACCAGGTGATCCCGCCACCGCTCATGCGGGTTTCAGCCGGATTATTACCAAACATCACTACCAGTTTTGTGTTTTCAATATCAGAGGTACTGTTGCCGTCGTTGGAGCCGTAGGTATAAGGCATCGCGCAGGCAATTTGCGCGGTGGAGTAGGTGCCATAGTGGCTCAGGAACCCGCCGTAGCAGTTCATTAACCGCGCAACCAACGAAGCGTAGGGTGAAGAGCGGGTAATATTGCCGCCAACAATTCCCGAAGAATAATTGATATAAACGGCTTCATTACCGTATTTTTGCACCACGTGCTGCAAACTGCGGCTGAGGGTATCCAGCGCTTCATCCCAGCTAATGCGCTCAAATTTGCCTTCACCACGCTTACCGACACGTTTCATAGGATAGTTAAGACGATCGGGGTGATTGATCCGCCGACGGATCGAGCGACCGCGCAGACAGGCGCGGACCTGATGATCCCCATAAACATCACTGCCGGTATTGTCTGTCTCCACCCAATACACTTCGTCATCACGGACGTGCAGGCGCAATGCGCAACGACTGCCACAGTTGACCGAGCACGCGCCCCAGACCACTTTGTCAGGCTTTTGCGTTGCCTGTTGAATGGCCGCCGCCGCAGGTTTGAAGCCGAAAGGTAAAGATAGCCCCCCGGCAGCCAGGGCCAACGATCCTATCGCGGTTGATTTGACAAGCGTACGTCGGCTGATCCCGCCCGTGTTTTCGACATTAGACATACATGCTCCATCATAGTAATCATTATGAAAACATTGTCGGCCGCAGTTAATACGGGCCTGATGATGGGTTATGCTACCTCCTGAGGAGTAAAGGGTATTATCACGGGTCAAAAATGGGGGAATTAGGCGGGGAAGGTGGCGTTTAATCGACCATGCTCACAGTATTAAACGCCAGAAGAAGAGATTGAAGGCCTTTATTTACTGCGGCTCGGCAGGCTGCCCCTCCTGGGTTGTACCGCCGCTTACCGGATAATTGCCGCTGCTGGTCCGGGTATAAAGAATCTTATAGGTGTCATTCGCGCAGTGACCAACCACCTGAGCATCGGGCTGATCCATCTGGTCGTTAGGGACAATTGACAGGGTAAAACCGGATTCAGGCACGCCATTACCGATGACTTTTTGCTGGATATCCTCTTTTACACGTTCACAAGAATCCGGGGCCGCCAGTGCGGGCGCTGAAGCTGCAATAAGCAGCGCGATTAACCAACGAGAAGTGTTCATAATCATCTCCTGATTGTGGGATTTCAGACAAAGCATAGCACAGACAGTGTAAACGTCTGTATTTGCTATTATAATTGAGAAAGGTCCTGACTCAGGTAGACAATGTGAAGATATTACTGCTCTCGATCCCCTTAAGCATACTACTGGCTGGCTGTGATGACCCCGCGCCGCCGGCGGCATTTACCCCGGAGATGGCGGGCTTTTCCAGCGAATTTGATTTTGATCCGCTGCGTGGGCCGGTAAAAGAATTTAGCCAGACGCTGTTAAATGATAAGGGTGAAATCGCCAAACGCGTCTCAGCCTCAATGTCAAAAGAGGGCTGTTTCGACGTGCTGGAGTTACATGACGTAGAGCATGATTCAGGGGTAGCGCTGATCCTGGACGCCAATTACTACCTGGATGCTCAGACGCATGAGAAAAAAGTGCGAACGCAGGGAAAATGCCAGCTGGCAGAACTTCCTGCCGCGGGTCTGTCATGGGAAACAGACGAACGCGGGTTTATCACCACGGCCAGAGGTCATGACGTTCAGATTCAGTATCAGTATGACAGCGACGGTTATCCGCTGGGGAAAACGTCTGAAGCCAAAGATAAACAACTGAAGGATGAAATCAAACCCTCAGCCGATCCGCGGAAGAAAATGAATTACACCGCGGTCAGCTTGCTAAACGATCGTCCGGTGACGCGGGCCACTCAATCCTGCAAATATGACAGCCATGACAACCCGGTAAACTGCACATTGCAGCTTATTGATCAAAGCACGACGCCCGCAGTAGAAACCCAATACACCATCGAATACAAAACCAGGTACTACTAAGCCCACCTGCCGCGCATCACTGCGCGGTGGGTTTGAGCAGCGTCTGCCCGGATGGCTTATGGTTACTCAGATACTCTTGCTGGAAAATACACATACGAATTGTATTGCGATATTCACCATTGATAAAAAACTCATGGATCAGTTCACCTTCGATTCTGAATCCGAGCTTGCGATAGATATGGATCGCTTTTTCGTTTTCTTTATCGACAATAAGGTAAAGCTTATACAAGTTTAATACCGTAAAACCATAATCCATCGCCAGCTTTGCCGCGCGTGAAGCCAGTCCTTTTCCCTGATGCTCAGGAGAAATAATAATCTGGAACTCCGCCCGGCGGTGAACGTGGTTTATCTCGACCAGCTCGACCAGACCAACGTTATCGCCATTGCTGTCTACAACAAAACGGCGCTCGCTCTGATCGTGTATATGTTTATCATAGAGATCGGATAACTCAACAAACGCTTCATAAGGCTCTTCAAACCAGTAGCGCATAACGCTGGCGTTATTGTCGAGCTGGTGTACGAAGCGCAAATCTTCACGCTCAAGAGGGCGTAGTTTAATACCTGTCGCCATTAGAATTCCTTTCCTTTTATTTATTGTTCAGAAACCATTTATTACGGTGCAACCACGCGGCCGGTACGACGATCCAGACAGCGTAACGTATTTGGCTCCCAGTAGGCGTTGACATTAGCGCTCTGCTGGCATTTATCCTGAGCATCAAACGCCACGTCAGCTTTGTCCCACTCTTTTTCAGCACGCTTATTCACCTTCTGGCGCAGGCTGCGGGTATCATTCCACTGCTCTTTATCCATCGCGGCATTCTGGCGGCTTTGCGCGCCGTCGCCTGATTCGATAATCAGTTTACTGGTTTCGGCATGAACTGCGCCAGAGGCTGTATACATAACGGCAGCCAGCGTCAGCATTGCCGTTAATCCAAAACGTTTGCTCAGTGTTATCTTCATTACGGATTCCTCTATCGGTGCTCTGAACACTATAACGCTAATTCTACTCTATCTCTCCCGGGGCGCATACCCGCGGTAACAGTGTGAGAAGGTTGAAATGATTATGTCGTATGATGATTCAACCGATCCTCACTGAAACTTACTCATGTTTAAAACGACGGTTCTCTTTTTCATCACTGCACTTTGCGAAATTATAGGTTGTTATCTTCCATGGCTATGGCTCAAGCGAGGCGGAACGCCGTTACTGTTGATCCCCACGGTGCTGTCACTGGCACTGTTTGTCTGGCTGTTAACCCTTCATCCGGCGGCTAGTGGTCGTGTGTATGCCGCTTATGGCGGGGTTTACGTCTGTACAGCACTTCTCTGGCTGCGCGTCGTTGAGGGCGAGAAACTAAGCGTTTACGACTGGTCCGGGGCGCTGATCGCGCTCTGTGGAATGCTTATTATCGTGGCGGGATGGGGGCGCGCCTGAGCGCCTTTTTTTGTGACCGGGCGCGATTTTTTATATAACAATACTTGTATGGTAGTAGCTCAGTAAGTAAATTCCCGTCATCACATACCGAGATGTAAGGGATAAAAATGAAAATTGTTAGCGCAGAGGTGTTTGTCACCTGCCCGGGTCGTAACTTTGTTACTTTAAAAATTACGACCGATGAAGGGATCACCGGACTGGGTGATGCCACGCTGAATGGACGCGAACTGTCGGTAGCTTCCTATCTGAAAGACCATCTGTGTCCGCAGCTGATTGGCCGCGATGCGCATCGCATCGAAGACATCTGGCAGTTCTTCTATAAAGGCGCGTACTGGCGTCGCGGCCCGGTCACCATGTCAGCAATTTCCGCTGTCGATATGGCGCTGTGGGATATCAAAGCTAAAGCGGCCAATATGCCGTTATATCAGTTGCTCGGGGGAGCCTCACGTGAAGGCGTAATGGTTTACTGCCACACCACAGGTCACTCACTTGATGACGTGCTGGAAGATTACGCCCGTCATCAGGAAATGGGTTTTAAAGCTATCCGGGTGCAATGCGGTGTGCCGGGAATGAAAACAACCTACGGCATGTCAAAAGGGAAGGGGCTGGCCTATGAGCCCGCCACCAAAGGCCAGTGGCCTGAAGAGCAACTGTGGTCGACGGAGAAATACCTCGACTTTACGCCGAAGCTATTCGCTGCGGTACGCGAAAAATTTGGCTTTAATGAACACCTGCTGCATGACATGCACCACCGCCTGACGCCCATTGAAGCCGCGCGTTTTGGCAAAAGTATTGAAGACTATCGCCTGTTCTGGATGGAAGATCCGACCCCGGCTGAAAACCAGGAATGCTTCCGCCTGATCCGCCAGCATACCGTTACGCCAGTCGCCGTTGGCGAAGTGTTTAACAGCATCTGGGATTGCAAACAGCTCATCGAAGAGCAGCTGATTGACTACATCCGCACCACTATCACTCACGCCGGCGGTATTACCGGAATGCGGCGCATTGCTGATTTTGCCTCTTTATACCAGGTCCGTACTGGATCACACGGTCCTTCCGATCTGTCACCGGTTTGTATGGCGGCTGCACTGCATTTTGATTTGTGGGTACCGAACTTTGGCGTTCAGGAATACATGGGCTATTCCGAGCAGATGCTGGACGTCTTCCCGCACAACTGGACCTTTGATAACGGCTATATGCATCCAGGTGATAAGCCGGGATTAGGCATCGAATTCGACGAAAAACGGGCGGCAAAATACCCCTATGAACCGGCCTGTCTGCCGGTCGCCCGTCTGGAAGATGGCACCTTGTGGAACTGGTAAGGAAATCGAAAATGAAAAGCGTCGTTATTAAACAGCCCAACGAACTGGTGATTGAAGATCGTCCGCTGCCCGTTCCGGCAGCGGATGAAGTGAGAGTTAAAATTAAACTGGCCGGAATATGTGGTTCTGATAGCCATATCTACCGCGGGCATAAC
>Ga0302347_1002506_pt1 | contig 18363 bp, 16 predicted proteins | sample PhyWR1_FD_202178 | JGI IMG/M metagenome (GOLD analysis project Ga0302347, IMG submission 202178) | Leaf surface microbial communities from wheat plants in UC Gill Tract Community Farm, Albany, California, United States - DLSL W.R1 (v2)... | ecosystem: Host-associated > Plants > Phyllosphere >...
TATTACAATTAGAAAGGGTGAAATGGGAATTTCCAGAATTTTTGGCAATAAAATGCTCAATAGTGCTATTTTTAGAATCAAAATTTCCACTGTCAAAACCATTGATCTCTATATGCTGAGGAATATTGGACATATCCATGGTCCCCAATTCAACATCACTTAAATATAGTTTGTTTAATCTTTGAAACGACTGTAGATTTAAGTTGTCTATTTTTATATTGCCTAACCCTAAAGTGCGGATACTGGTTAAATTACTAAAACTATTAGAGTTTAATACCGTTTTATTTTTAGCATCAATTTGTAGGTAATTTAGTTTAGGTAAATTTTGCAAGTTCAATTGTGTAGTTGCATTTATACTAAACCATAGATTTTCGAGACCTGGATTATTTGTAAGAGAAATATTGAAAATGTCTTCGCTATCAGATAATAAGTAACAAATTTTCAATTTTGACAATCCACTTAGATCAATTGAATTATACAACAAATTCGAAAACAATGTATCCAAATTCTTAAAAGCTAAAATCCCTTCGGAATTTGCGATTTTGCGAGTGATACAATCACTAACAATTACATTCCCATTATCATCATATTCTGGGTAACATTCTATTTTCAAATAACTTACATTTTCTGCTTCTCCTATACTAATTTCACCATCACCATCTGCATCTATAGCAAAATAATTACCACTTAAGTTTTTGGCAATTGTATTACTGGAAGAAGAGGACAATAAAATTGTCTTAAAATTAGCATCCGGAAAATTGATGTTTTGGGCCTGCATTCCTATAGAAAAGAATGCAAGCCAAAAGAGTAATTTTGTTTTCATCATTTGTGTTTATGTTGTTAAAATTAGTTCTATTATCCGCAGAATATTTTTATGAGTTAGAATTCGCTGGGTTTGGGTTAGAATTTATAGTTTGCTTATGAGGATTTGCAATCGGTCTTTTTTTCTTTGTGAAACAGGGAGTTGAATATTATCTGACATGATCACAAATCCGCCATCTTTTTTGATGTAGGATTTTAGCTCGTTCAGATTGATTAAATGCGACTGATGGATGCGTTCAAAACCCTGATCAGCCAACAGTTCCTCATATTCTTTCAAGGTTTTGGAAATCATGACCGTTTTGTGATTCTTGATATGGAATTTTGTGTAATTGTCCACCGACTCACATCGGATGATATCTTTGATCTCGAAAAGATGGATTCCATCGGAGGTTGATAATGCAATTTTCTTGAAGTTATCTGTTTTTCGTGTGATATTTTCCAAAAGCAACTCGATCTTTTTATTTTCGTTGGATTGATAGGTAATGTTTTTAATTTTCTGTATCACCACTTGCAGATCTTCCGGGTCTACAGGTTTTAGAAGAAAATCCAATGCACTGAAACGAAATGCCCTGATTGCAAATTTCTCATGAGCCGTTACAAAAACAATATGGGATGAGATCTTTCCATATTTTGCATTAAGCTGCTCCAGAATATCGAATCCCGAACCATCATTCATCATAATGTCCAGAAAAATGATGTCAGAACTTGTTTTTTCTATCAATTCCAGCCCCGTTTTCACGCTATTGGCTTCTCCCAGAATATCTATTTCCGGAGCATAGAGAGATAACAAAGCCTTCATCCCGCTACGAAGGTTATCATCGTCATCAATTATAATTGCGCTTATCATTCTTTTATATATTCTAAAGGTAATTGTATCATAACTTGAGTCCCCAGAACCATTTCACCTTCTTTTAGTTCGTTGATTGTTAGTGCGATTTTCTTATTTTCCAATTGTTCCAAGGTTTCCAATCTTTTTTGTGAAATTTCCATCGCCATAGATTTGTGAGCGTTGACAAAATTGGTTTTGTTCATTTTCGATTGTTCGATTCCTACTCCATTATCGTTGATGATGCAAATAAGATTCTCACCGATCTGTCGAAAATCAATATGGATAAAACCTTTCCCATTTTTGGGAACCACGCCATGGATAATGGCATTTTCCACATAAGGCTGCAACAGCAAAGAAGGAATAGAAGCATCATCTTCAATCTTTGGATCTTTCGAAATTTTAAATTCGAATTTGTGATTGAATCTCAATTGTTCCAACTCCAGATAATTTTTCAAGGCCTCAATTTCTTTATCGATTGTGATCGATGATTCTTCCGAGAATTCCAAAGTAAGACGCATCAGTTTGGAGAATTTGGAAAGATAACGGATCGCCTCATCCTTTCCGTTTTGCATAACAAAAGCAGAGATCGCCGCCAGACAATTAAAAACAAAATGTGGATTCATCTGCAGATGCAAAGCTTTGTGCTCAAACTCTGCCAATTGTTTTTGGAGGAGGATTGTTTTTTGCTTCTCCCGATTTCTATAATAGAAGAATATTCCCAACAGGACCATTCCTGCAATTGCAATCAAAAACAACCATTTCAGCCTTTCCCTGCTTGCATTTTCCCGTTTTTCCAGTTGTTCTTTTTCGTACCGGAAATTGAGTTCTGTTTTCAGTCGTCGTTGCTCGTTTCTTACAACATCGAATTTTTCTTTTTCGATGTCATAATTTTTAAGATGCAATAGGGCCAACTGCTGATCTCCTTTTTTATCATAGATCTTTGAAAGCAATTTTTCAGCATTCATAGTCGTTTCGGTCAACTCCAACTCTTTTGCGAGTTCAAGGCTTTTATTGGCAAATTCTAAAGATCTCTCCAGATCATTTTCATCAAAATAGATTTGAGCCAGAAACGAATAAGTTTCAGACAATCCGAATTGATCATCAATTGATAAAAATTCCGTTTCCGCTTTCTTTAAATTGTCTTTTGCAATTTCGGGTTCTTTTCTCTGGTCATAGAGTTGTGCATAATTGTTATAAAGCTCTCCCAAACCTCTTGGATTTGGATTTTTCTGATAAGATCTAAGACTTTCATCAAAATATGTTTTGGCTTTATCTAATTGACCTTGATTCAGATAAATGCAACCAATGTTAGAAGCACTTGCAGCAAATGTTTGTGAATCTATTTTCTTAGAGACCTGATTAGCTTTTAATAGATATTTTAGTGCATTCTTTTTATCATCAATGGATTTATAAATCACACCAATATTATTGTAAAGCTTGGAGATTTGAAGTTCATTTTTGGTTTCCTCATAGATCTTCAAAGCTTGAAGCTCATTTTCCAAAGCTTCCGCATAATTATTCTGTTCAGAATAGATAATTCCTTTGCTACCATAGGTTTTGGCAAGTGCTTCCTTGATTTCTTTTTTATCAGAATCAAGTTTTAAAAGACTCTTTTCTGATAATCCTAAATTTTGCAAAGCTTTCTCATAATCACCAAAAATCAAAAAAGAAATTCCTAGATTTTGATAAGCAATCGATTCTTGATAAAGATTTTTTTGCTTTTTAGAATTATTGAGCGCTTGGGTCGCCAATTCCTGCATCTTTTTCGGATCCGAAGTTTTATAAGCATCCGAAATTTGATTCTGTAAAACAGGAATATTCTGAGGATTCTTTTCCCTTTTAAGAACGCCCAATAGAGAATCTGCAGCAGATTGTGCCGATATGAAAATTGCAGGAAATACCAGTAGAAAAAGTAAGACTTTTCTCATCCGTTGTGTTTGTTGCGAAATTAATCATAAGTATTTGAAAATAAAACACCCAATGAGAAATCGCAGGGTTTGAATGAGAATTCGATTCCGTTTTTATTGTTTAAATTTGATGAATTAATAAAAATCGAAAATCATCGCTTTGGAAAACCGTAAAAAGATTGGACTATTTTTTGGCTCGTTTAACCCGATTCATATTGGACATCTGATTTTGGCGAATTATATTTTGGAGAATACAGATATGCAGGAACTTTGGTTTGTTGTAAGTCCACAAAATCCTTTCAAAGATAAAAAAACGCTTCTAAAAGATCATAATCGTTTGGATATGGTTCAACTCGCCATCAAAAATTATCCAAAAATGCGCGCTTCGAATGTAGAATTCTCGCTTCCAGTTCCAAGTTATACGATTGATACTTTGACTTATCTGAAAGAGAAACATCCGGAATATTCTTTTTCACTGATCATGGGAGAAGACAACTTGAAAAGTCTTCACAAATGGAAAAATTACGAATTGCTTCTTGAAAAATATCAGATCATTGTTTACCCGAGAATTTTCGGAGAAGAGAAAAAAGCAGATTATTTACAACACGAGAACATTCATCAAATCAATGCGCCAATCATAGAACTTTCCGCTACAGAACTCCGAAATATGATAAAAGAAGGCAAAAATATAAGACCGATGCTTCCGCCTGAGGTTTTTGAGTATCTGGATGGAAGTAGTTTTTACAAATAAATTTTGGATGAAAAGAAGTCTTATTTTACTCATTCTTTTGATTTTTCAAACGTTACTTTTTGCTCAAAACAAAGAGGTCGTTAAAATAAATTGTGACTCTATTTTTAATAAAAAAGGATATTCTGTTTCTTTGGAATTTGATCCGAAAGACCAGATCATTTTAAATGTATTGTTCACTTTCTCGAAAAAAATCAATGGAAAAGAAAAAATAATACACCAGGAAAAATTGCACAGTCAGTTTAAAAATGTAGAGTTTATTGATTTTAATGGTGACGGCATCAAAGATATTTTAGTTGAAAACAGTTCTGATGTCAGGAGTAACTTGACTTACCATCTTTTTATCGTGGATTTAAAAAATCAGAAATTGAGAAAAATTAAAGGTTTTGATGACATTAAGAATCCGAATTATCAGAAAGATTACGACCTGATCGATTGTTTGGTAATGTCTGGCAAAAATTGGACAAGGTTTTATAAAATCGAAGGCAATAAAATCAAGGATTTTGGCTATATAGTAAAAGATGGCGAAGACGACAATGGAAACGACCTGGAATATGATAAAAATTACCAGCTAACTTTGTCAAAAATCCTTAAACCCAAAAAAAAGAAAAAATGAACTTTATCGAAAAATATTACTCCAAATATCCGGAAGAAAAACTCATCAAATGGTTTAAGCAGATTTGCTTTTTAGAAGCTGCTTCTTGGTTTTTCCTCTTCACAGCAATGGTTTGGATCCGCGTTGAGCCAGAGGGGATTTTTGCAATTATTTACATCAGTACTGTCGGGAGCATCCACGGATTTTTTTTCACGCTTTACCTTATCTTTCTTCCAGCAATTAGAAAAATATATGATTGGGATGATGAAGATTTTATTTTCGCTTTGATGGGCGCTTTTTTCCCTTTCGCCACGATTTGGGTCGATAAAAAATTAGCCCGAAAAAACCGGGTTGAATGACGAATATCAACCAGATTTTTTCTTTTTTTGAAATTAAACTTAATAACTTTAAAATATCAAATCGGCGTAAGGAAAATTTGCAAAAAAATATCCAGATAAGCGATTTCACATAGCCATAGAAAAACAATAAACCTCTGCATAATGAAAATCACATTCTTCTCTTCCAAACCTTACGACAAAGAATTCTTTGGCAAAGTTAACAAGGATTTCAACTTTGAACTTGACCATTTTGAAACCCATCTCGGTCCGCACGTTCTGAATCTTATCGAAAACACAGATGCCGTCTGTGCTTTTGTGAATGATAAACTGGATGCAGAAGTTCTGGAATATCTTGCCAAAAAAGGCGTAAAATATATTGCTTTGCGATGCGCAGGTTTCAACAATGTAGATCTGGAAGCAGCAAAACGTCTTGGTCTGAGAGTTTGCAGAGTTCCCGCCTATTCTCCGGAAGCGGTTGCTGAACACGCTATGGCAATGATTCTCACACTCAACAGAAAAACCCATAAAGCTTACAACCGTGTTCGTGAACAGAATTTTGCTTTGAATGGATTGATGGGATTTAATCTTTATCAAAAAACAATTGGCGTTATCGGAACCGGAAATATCGGTGCTGCTTTTGCTAAGATTGCGAAAGGATTTGGAGCGAAAGTTTTGGCTTATGATATCAAGGAAAATCAGGAACTTAAAGATTTAGGAATCGAATATATCGCTTTGGAAAAATTACTTTCTGGGTCCGATGTTATTTCGCTCCATTGTCCGCTGATGGATTCTACACATCATTTGATCAATAAAGATTCCATAGCGAAAATGAAGGAAAATGTAATGTTGATCAATACAAGCCGTGGTGGATTGATAGATACAAAAGCCGTGATTGATGGTCTTAAGTCCAAACATATCGGTTATCTTGGAATCGATGTTTATGAGCAGGAAGAAAAATTATTTTTCCGAGACCTTTCTCACACGATCATAGAAGATGATACGATTCAAAGATTGATGAGTTTCCCGAATGTTTTGGTTACGGCGCATCAGGCTTTCTTTACGGAAGAAGCTTTGGAACAGATTGCGACAAGTACTTTGACGAGCCTTACTCATTTCGAAAAAAATGAACAATTTGAAAACCCGAATGCAGTTCTGATTTAAGATTTCGCCAAAACAATGAAATAAAACCTTAAAATTTTCTCTTCCGAACTTTCGGATAATGAAGCTTTTGCAAAATTTGCAAAGGCTTTTTTTTATTTTTTTTGATTATTGATGTAATAAATCATTATCAACAATTGTCATACTAACAAATCAGCATAAAATTTTTTATACTGAAAATCAACCAGTTAAAACTAAAAACAAATTATATTTACTACTTTGTATTGCATAATACTAATTTTAATACATATCTTTGCAATGTTAAATATTAGAAACTACAAACTACTTTATCAAAACCTAGTATTATGAAAGCCAAAATCCTAATCGCAGTTATTTTTTTCTCAGGAATGATCTCTGCTCAACAGACCCAGAAAAAAACAGAGGAGACTAAAAATATAGAAGAAGTAAAACTTAGCAAAAAAGTTTTCGTGAAAAAATCTGACCGATTTGTTTACGATGTTGCTTCCTCTCCCATCGCAAAAGGAACAAACTCTTTTAATCTCTTGCAGCAGACGCCCATGTTGTCCAGCACAGATGGGAAGACTTTCAAAATAATGGGAAAATCTAATGTCGTTTTTTATATCAATGGGAAAAAAACTTTGATGGATGCCGAAGCGATCACAGAAATGCTGAAAAATACGCCATCAGAAAATATCCAAAGAATAGAAGTGGTTACGGTTCCTGGAAGTGAGTTCCAAGTAGAAGCCAATGAAGGTGTCATCAATATCGTAATGAAAAAATCAAAGACGAATGGCTACAACGGAACTTTGAAAATGAATAACAGCCAGAGTTTTTACAACAATCCTTCTTCTGGCGTTGCCTTCAATGCAAGACAGAACAAATGGTCTTTCAACTCCAACTTCAATATGGGAAGTTACAGAGAGCGAGAAAAATATACGCTGACCAACGGTGATTCGACTTTCAGAAATGAGTCTGTCGGAACAATGGATGACCCAAACAAAAATTATGGTGGAAACCTTAACGTGGATTATGAAATCAATAAAAAACAAAATCTTGGTTTCAGCTACAATATGCGATATAACAAGAGTTTCGGGTCTGTTTTGGATATGACGAATTATGAAAACGGAATCCTTTCTAACAGAACAGTTAATCAGGAAGATGCACAAACGAGAAACCATAATTTCAACCTGAATTATGAAGTTAAAACCGATACGCTTGGAAGTAAATTGAGTTCTAACATTTCCTACTTGTGGTTCAACAGAGACAAAGTGAGTCTGGGCGAATCTTTTCCTTTCGTAATCACTGAGAAAAACAAATACAGAGCTTTCCAACAAGCTGTTCCTCAAATCATTACGCAGCCAATATCGATTACATCAAGAAATTTAAAAATGAAAGTACGTTGGCCATCGGAACCAGTTACAACCGCACCAATACCGATAGTGATACAAGACAGGATGATTTTGACGGCACTGAGTTCGTTAGCAATACCACCCTTACCAATCACTTCATCTACAAAGAAAATATCATCGGCGCTTATGCCACTTTTGAAAGAAAATTCTCTGACAAATTCTCCGGAAAAATCGGAACAAGATTCGAAGCTACGCTGAGTACGGGCGACGTTGTAGGAAAATCAGAGATCGGTTTTGAAAGAAATTATAACAATCTTTTGCCATACGCCACTTTGAATTACGCCATCAATGAAAACAACAACATCAGTTACAGTTTTTCCAGCCGCGTGAGAAGACCCGGATTTGGACAGCTGAATCCTTCCAGAACGTACTTTACGCCGACCAATTATATTCAGAACAATCCGTTTATGCAGGCTTCCAAGAATTATAATCAGGAAATCAACTATATGTATAAAAATGCGTTCTACGCCAATGTAAGTTTCAATTATGCTGATAATGCTTATGGACAGCTTCCTTTGCAAGGACAAACAATTGATAATGTTACAGGCGAAAAAATTGATTTCCTAAGATACATCAGAACCAATTATGGTAACAACAAGCAGATTGGATTGACTTTAGGAATGAACAAATCCTGGTTCGGTGACATCTGGACAACCAATTATTCCGCCAACTTCGAGTATGCAACATTCAAAGGTGGTGTAACGAAAGACCCAACTTCTCAACCAATAGACGGAATCACGGAAACTTTGGAACCTTTTGTAATCGATGTGAAAACACTGAATACTTTTTTCCAGGCTAACAATATGATAAGATTATCTGCGAAAAAAGATTGGTTCTTAGGTGTCAATTACTGGTTGATGCCAACAAGGGAAGTGGAAATGGGAAAATTCTATAAACAACAAAGTCTAGATGTCAATATCAAGAAAATAATGGGAAATTTCACATTCTTGGTTGAGGTAAATGACATTTTCAACTCCAATATCGATGATATCAGAACAACACAAGCCAAAGGAAGCTATAACACAGTAAGAAGTTTCAAATACGGAAGAGAATTGAACATCAATGTGACCTACAACTTCGGAAACCAAAAACTGAAAAAAGCAAGAGAAGTAAAATCTGCCAATGATGCTATCCGCTCAAGAACCTAATAAAACCTCTCAAACTCTACAGTTCTCAAACTAAAAACTCTCACTCTCAAAAAATAAATTATGAAAACCAAGACTCTCATTGCCGCCATATTTTTCTCAGGATTGATCTACGCACAGGAAACGCCTAAAAAAGACACCGCCAATACAAAAAACATCGAAGCTGTAACGCTGACAAAACAAGTCTTCAAAAAACAAAGTGACCGTTTTGTCTATGATGTTGCCGCATCTCCCGTTGCAAAAGGAAATACCGCTTTTAATCTTTTGAAACAAACACCTTTGGTTTCTTCAACGGATGATAAAACGTTGAAGATCATCGGAAAAAACAATGCCGTGATTTTCATCAATGGAAGAAAAACCAATATGGATGCAGAGTCTTTGACGCAATTCCTGAAAAACACACCGGCAGAAAACATCCAGAAAATAGAAGTTATTACTTTGCCTGGAAGTGAGTTTCAAGTAGAATCTTCGGACGGCATCATCAATATCGTCTTAAAGAAAAAAATGACGGACGGACTGAACGGAAATATGAGAATGGGAAACTCCCAAAGTTATTACAACTCCTCTTACGCCGGCGTTTCGCTGAATTACAGAAAGGATAAACTGGGAATCAGCTCCAACATCAATACAAGCCAAAATATCCAGGAGCAATATTATATTCTGAGAAATGGGAATGATAAATCCAGCAATCAATCTGAAGGTAGAGTGAGTGACCCAAACAAAAACTTAGGTGGATATTTGAATATTGATTATCAGCTGAATGACAACAGTAATTTGGCTTTGACTTACAATTCCTGGGCCAATAGAAGTTATGGTTCCACGTCCAATCTTTTCAATACCGTAAAAAGTATCAATGATAAAGGAGAACAGGCAACCAGTTACAATTACACGAAAAATGTAGAAAACTCCCGTTCTTATAACAATTCATTGAACTTGAATTACGAATGGAAAACAGACACGTTGGGAAGCAAATTGAATCTGAATGCTGCTTATCTTAACTATAAAAGATTCCAAAATGCAGACAATAAAACTTTCAATTCGGATGCTTTTCAAAACCCAAGTACAAATCCTTTTATTACAATCACTCAAAGTACACCGCAAGTCATTAATAACTTTTCTTTCTTAGGCGATTATATTAAAAAATTTAAGAATGATTTTACGTTTTCTGTGGGTGGAAATTATAATAAAACCAAAACGGATAATGATACAAAGAGCGAAACTGATAGAACAGGAAGTCCGATAGAATACAATCCCAATCTTTTCATTTATGACGAAAACATCTACGGTTTCTACTTGACGCTTGAAAAGAAATTCTCCGACAAATTCTCCGGAAAAGTAGGTTCCAGATATGAAATCACGAATAGTGTAGGGAAATCTGACAATGCAGACTTCAGTAATATCGAAAGAAATTACAACAATCTTCTTCCGTATGTGAGTCTTAATTATGCTATCAATGATAAGAATAATATATCGTACGCATTCTCCAGCAGAATGAGAAGACCGAGTTTCTGGGAGCTGAATCCTGTGAAAAATATTCTGACGGATGTGAATTATACTCAAAACAATCCGTTTGTAAAAGCGTCTTCGGTTTATACGAATGAGTTCACATATATGTTCAGGAATTCTTATTTCTTCATCGTGAATCATTCATTATCAAAAGATGTCATCACTCAAGTTCCTTTGCAAAGAGAAGTGGTGAAAAATGGTGTAACGACCAAGGAATTACGATACATCAGGACCAATTTCGGAGACAGACAGGAGATGTCCGCAATGTTGGGGATGCAGAAGAATTTCTTCAAACAATATCTGACAACTAATTTCAACATTGGTGTACAAAGAAATGTGAACAACGGATTCCTAAACACAGACCCATTAACAGGCGATGTTTTCCCAGATTACGTGAACAAGATCAAATCCAACAGTTTACTAATCCAAACGAATAACACGGTAAGATTAGATAAAAATAAAACTTGGTTTCTTGGCGTAAATTATTGGTATGTTGACAATCAACAAATTGAAATTGGTTACCTGAAATCATTAATGAGTCTTGATTTCAACATCAAAAAAGTATGGAATGACTGGACATTTGCTCTGGAAATCTATGATATCCTGAAAACCAACAAAGTTGTAATTACCGACCAACAAGACAACGGCAACTTCAATTACATCAATCAAAATCAATATAACCAAAGCGTGAACTTCAGCATCACTTATAACTTCGGGAACAAAAAAGTTCAGAAAATAAGAGATATCAGCAGCGCAGACAAGGACATAAAAAACCGCACCAGATAACTACATTATATATCAAGTTAAATTTTTCAAAAAGAAAATCCCGTCGAGTTTCATTACAAGACGGGATTTTTGATTTTAAAGATAATATGTAGAAAATCAAAGCTGTTTTTTGATAAAAATCTATTTAACTTTTCTTTACTATCGTAGGTTATAGCTATAAAATTCACGTTACCTTCTAAAGTTTTTTTTAACTTATTGAGGGAGGGAAGTTCTTCCAGACAAGGTTCACTTGTGGTTGACAAAAATTAATGAAAGTACTTTTCCCTTTTTAGGTATTCTGCATTATAATTATCGCCTTTTTCATTTTTGAAAATTTCTATTGGAAAATGAGTTCCTATTTTATTTTCAAGATCCGAAAATACGTTATATGGTTTATTTTGTGCGAAACAAAATAAACTACTAATTATTAGAAATATTGATGTTTTTTTTAATATTAACCCTAAATTTTGTAACTAAATTATAAATAATTTGCTTTGGTGATGCAATTATTATGGGTCTCCTTTTTCAAATTTCAATTATCAGAATTGTAAATAATTATTTTGATTAATAGTGAATCAATATTCATATTTTTTTGATTATTATTAAACAACAATCAAAAAAATTACCAATAACTGTTTTTTTAATGACTTTTATTAAAAATAAAATAATGTTAAAATTAGTTAACTTAATTTTTTTTATGGCAGTTATTTTTAGATTTGGAATATGAAATCAAACGCTAAAATGAAATTATCTGCTTGCATTGCATTAATTTTCACAATATTTCTGTTAATGTCTTGTAAAACAAAACATGTCACTCAGAAAGAAAAGAGTTTGAATTACATTCCCTATTATTTACAAGTTTATAAAGCTGATAGTCTGTTTTTAACAAAAAACCACAAACAGAGTTATGACATTTTAGATAAGTTATTTAAAAGGTATAAGCCTCTTAATCAAGATTTATATTATGAATATGAAACTTATGTGAAAAGTGCAACAATACTCGATAAAAAAATTAATTATAAAAACTCGATTGAAAAATTAGTAGGAGAATTTGGGAAAAATAAACTTTCATTTGTTGGTGATTATAAAGATTCAATACTTGCAGAAGCTTTCCAAAAAAGTAAATTAAAAGACACACAATTTGATTCACTAAAAGAAAAGTATGCAAAATCAAAAAATATATTATTGAGGGATAGCATAATCAAAATGGCCGAAATTGATCAGATGTATAGATATGGTGAAAGCTATGTGAAAAATGCAAAAAAAATAGATTCCATAGAGAATATAAACGAGCATAAATTAATTTACATATTTAACAATTATGGCTATCCGGGTTATAATATTATCGGTAATCCTATGATGAGAGGGAAAAGAGAAAAAATAGATATTGGCGCAATTATTATACACATGGCCGATAGAGAAAACAGTCAATGGATCAAAGAAAAATTACTGGAATTTATAAAACAAGGAAGATGTAGCACATATAATTACGCGGCATTAATCGACAGAGAAAAATTAAATAAAAAAGAGAAACAAGTATATAATGTTTTTTCAAAAAATGAAATGTCAGAAGATATAAAACAAGTAAATAAGGAAAGAAAGAAAGTAGGAATGCCCACTATAGAGTATGAAAATTGGCGAAATAACTTGTTGAAATAAAAAGGAATCCAAAATATAGAAGATATAAAATCAGCTTGGTATAGACGTGGGTCAATAAAATCAAATAGTCCTAATATAGAAAGTAATGACATATCTAAAATCTTATTCGATGAAAGTGTTCATCTAAAAAACTTTATTTATTATCTACTATTTACAAAGAGACATATTAATAAAAAATCTGATAATATTAATAAATTGATACCGCCAGATATAGCTCAAAAGAATGATTTACAGATACCATATTCATATTTTAATACAAGTGAAATTGTCTCTAAAAAATAATTTTTCGGAATATTTCTCAAAATAAATCATGTTTTTTTAGAAACCATTTTAATTTATCATTGCAACATATCGTATTATAACAAATTAATTAATTCAAGTAATGGGAAAAAGAGAACTTTTTATTTTTTTATTTTTTAGTGTAACTTATACTACACGTTTTTTCTCTCAAACAACACCTATATATAAGGCTTTTAAACATTTTCAGATTAAAATAGAAAATGATACTGTGAATTATGATATTTATTCAAATAAAAAATTAGATCAAGTCCGAAAAATTATTTTTTTTGCACAAGGTTCCGGACCTTCACCAATGTTCTTAACAAAGATGTTTAATAATGTGGAAAAAGTAAAAAGCAATATTCCATTTGAGATGGATAAAATTCCCAATGATTATGCTTTAGTACTTATTTCTAAAAAATGCGTGCCTTTTGTAGCAAAATTTGATGAATATCAGCCAAAAAAATGCTACTTCGAAAATGAAAGTTTAGATTATAGAGTTTGGCAAAATAAAGTGGTTATGAATGAGGTAGTGCAAATGATCTCTCCCAAACCTGATGTGATTATTGGGTTAGGACACTCAGAAGGCAGTAACGTAATTGCAAAATTAGGTGTGAATAACAAACATCTGACTCATATTGGTTTTTTTGCTGGTTCAGGAACAATCCAATATTATGATTTTGCATTATTTATTCAAAAAGAATTCGACGAAGGAAAAATTAATGATGAAACAGCAAGCATTAAATTGAATAATTTGTTCAATCAAATAGCGGATATTAATGCAAATCCAAACTCAATTGAAAAATACTGGCTTGGAAACACTTATAAAAGATGGTTTAATTTTTCAGAGTCTTCAGTTGATAATTTGCTGAAAATAGATATTCCGATTTTTGTGGCAGTTGGTGCTAAAGATGAATCTGTGTCTGCTGAATCAAGTTTATTAATCCCAATAAATTTTCTTAAAAAAGGAAAAAATAATTTGACATATAAAATATATCCTTATTATGATCATTCCTTTAATAAACTATCAAACAACGAAAAAGAAAGTGCGAAATCTGAATGGATGTCTGTTTTTACAGAATTCTTAAATTGGTCTGAGAAAAAATGATATTAATATAAATGATTTTTATACTTGTCTTGAAATTAATTTTATTTAGCATCGATTTATTGGAGAAACTTCCCATTTTACCTTCAACCCGACACCAAAGACTGCGGTCCAACCTGCCTCCGCATTATTTAATATATCAAAAAAGAAAATCCCGTCGAGTTCCATTACAAGACGGGATTTTTGATTTTTATTTAAATAAATGTTATTTCTTCGGCAGAAAAACCTCGGCCAACATACATCTGGCACTTCCGCCGCCGTTTGTTTCTATCACTTCCAAATCTGAATAAATGATTTCGCAATATTTTTCGATAGCAAAAACTTGTTCAGGCTTCAAAGATCGGTAAGCACTTTGGCTCATAACCAAGAATTTTTCTCCAGAATTATTTTGGACCTGTAGCATATTTCCAGCGAAATTCTGCATTTGGTCTTCTGAGATTTCTATTAGTTCTTTTCCGGAGTTTTTGATGGCCTCAACCACTTTTTGCCTTTCCAACTCGTTATCGATGCAATCCAGACAAATCACAACAAATTTGTCCGCTACACACATCATCACATTGGTATGATAAATCGGCAATCTTTCTTCGCCAGCCGTTTGGTAAGAATGGAAGACGACAGGTGTGAATCCAAACTCACTACAGAATTTTCTGAAAAGTTCTTCATCCAGTCTCAATGAAACTGACCCATAAGCCAATTTATTATCGTGATCGAAGATCATACTTCCTGTTCCTTCCAGATATTTATTCCCGTTTTCAATCTTAGAATAATCGATGATTTCTTTGATATCGAATTTTTCTTTGATTTGATCAATGATATCCCCTCTCCTTTCCAAACGTCTGTTTTCAGCAAACATTGGATATAAGACCACCTTTCCATCAGCGTGAAAACTCACCCAGTTATTTGGAAAAATCGAATCAGGTGTTTTGGGGTCGAGTGTATCTTTGATGGTAATGACATTGATGCCTTTTGCCCTCAATTTCTCAACAAAAGAATTGAATTCCTCAAGCGCTTTGTCCTGCACGTTTCCTTCCTGCTGAACCTGGAAATAATTGTTAACCGCCGTTTGCTCATTAAAACCGAAAGCAATTGGTTCGATCATTAAAACTGTATCTGTTGTTTGCATTTCTATTTAAAATATAAATTTTAGTGCTCTCGCAGATTTTTCAGATTTAGCAAATTATTTTAAAGAATCAGCACAATTTACTTTATTTGCGAGAGATTATTTTTTATTATTCCCTTACCAACGGTAAAGTTGAACATCTAAGTAAACCTCCCATTTTAGAAATTTCTCTATAAGGAATTTCTTCTACGGTAATCCCCCACTCGTTTCGGAAATGGTCATTCATTCTTGTGAAAGATTTGTCAGAAACTACAACATCCGGCGCCAATGAAAATACATTTGGGAACATCTGGAACATCTCTTCGTCATTGACATTGAAACAATTCTCTTCGCCAAAAATATCGATGACCAACTGATAATCATCCTCATCCACAAAGCCATTTTTGTAAATCACACATTTGTCCTCGCCAATCGGGTTGAAAGTACAATCCAAATGCAGAATGCCTTCATAAGGTTTGGTGTCATTTTTCTTTAAGTCAAGGTCGATGATTCTCTTCTTTGGGAAATATTCTTTCAGGATTTCGATAGCATATTCGTTGGTTCTGGCGGTTTTAAGATTTCTGTAATCTGGGCTGTAACTGGTTCCAACGAACAGAAACTCGTCCCAGACAATCACGTCGCCCCCTTCGATATGTGCTTTTTCGGGAAGGTTGATGACATTTCTCCAAGATACTTTATCGATGATATGTCTGTAAGCTTCCTGCTCGTCTGCTCTATCTGGAATGATATTAGAAATAATCATTTTATCCTCTATCACAAAAGCAACATCGCGAGCAAAAACCTGATTGTAATCTTTGATAATTTTAGGACGAAAAACCTCCACATCATATTTTTTCAGAACTTTCTCAAATTCCGACATTTCGTAAACAATATCTTCTTCTTTTGGATAGGTATTATTTTCGATAGTATGATATGATTTTGCATCATAGCTTTCTGCAAGCGTGGGAATGGGTCCGTTGGATTTGGGTTGTCCAAGAACTACAGACTTTAGTTTTCCGGTTTCGTTTTTAATATTGAGATCAATTGCCATAAAATTGTAAGTGTCGCAAATATAATTAAAGCTTTGCAATAAGCGATGATTTGGGAATAATATCTGTTTTTAAAAACTAATCAAAACATTTCCTTTCCCGTTTTCAGTGGTTACCAAAAAATAATCCCCTAAAACTAAATTTCGGGGATTATTAATTTATTTTAAAATAATTATCTGCTCGTGATATCAAGGTAATTTCTTTCCTGAGCACCTTGGTAGATTTGTCTTGGTCTTCCGATCGGATCACCTTTCAGTCTCATTTCTCTCCACTGAGCAATCCATCCTGGCAATCTTCCTAATGCGAACATTACAGTGAACATTTCTGTAGGGATTCCCAAAGCTCTGTAGATGATTCCTGAATAGAAATCTACGTTTGGATATAATTTTCTTTCGATGAAATATTCGTCTTCCAAAGCTACTTTTTCCAATTGCATTGCAATGTCTAGCGCTTTATCTTGGATTCCTAATTTTCCTAAAATATCATCGGCTGCTTTTTTGATGATCTTTGCTCTTGGGTCAAAGTTTTTGTAAACTCTGTGTCCGAAGCCCATCAGTCTGAAACTGTCGTTTTTATCTTTAGCTTTTTCAACCCATTTGTTCACATCTCCACCATCCTTTTCAATCAATTCAAGCATTTCTATAACCGCTTGGTTTGCACCACCGTGAAGCGGTCCCCAAAGTGCAGAAACTCCAGAAGAGATAGAGGCGAAAAGACCTGTGTGGGCAGAACCAACCATTCTCACTGTAGAAGTAGAACAGTTTTGCTCGTGATCAGCGTGGAGAATCAATAATTTGTCCAAAGCCCCCACTACAACCGGATCCATTTGGAACTCTTGGTTTGGAAGTTTGAAAGCCATTTTGTAGAAATTCTCTACATAGTTCAGGCTGTTATCTCCATGGTTGATTGGTAAACCCTGTGTTTTTCTGTATGTCCAGGCACATAGGTGAGAGAATTTTGCAATCATTAATTCTGATGCATAATCCAATTCTTCTTTGGATTTTACATCTACCGCTTTCGGGTTGAAAGCCGTCAATGCAGACGTCAAAGAAGACAGAACACCCATTGGATGTGCAGAACGAGGGAAAACATCAATCAGTTTTTTAAGCTCATCTGCAACAAAATTATATTTCTTGATGTTATTTTCGAAGCTGTTGAACTGCTCAGCTTTTGGCAATTCTCCGTGAAGCAAAAGGTACATCACTTCCGTAAAATTAGATTTTTCAGCGATTTGTTCTATTGGATAACCACGGTATAACAATTCTCCTTTATCACCATCCAGGTAAGTAATTTCACTAATTGTAGCACCTGTGTTTTTGTAACCAAGGTCCAAAGTGATCAATCCAGTTTGGTCTCTCAATTTGGAAATATCAATTCCTCTGTCTCCGATAGTACTATCTACGATTGGATATTCAAAGCTTTTCCCATCGTAATTCAATATAACTTTATTATCTGACATTTTATAAAAATTTATGTGTTAAATATAGCACTTTAGTCGTAAATGGTCAACTGACAAAAGTCATATCCCGCAATCGATTCTATTTATAGCAATTATTGAAGAAAGAAAATAATTTGTTATCAGAAATATAAATAATTAACATTTTGATTATCAAATAAATAAAAACAAAAAGCATCTGAAAAAATCCAGATGCTTCAAATTATAAATTTTTGTTAAATCTTATCTTTTGATTTTGAAAGCGTCCAATCCTGGGAAAACCGCAGTTTCTCCTAAAGCTTCTTCAATTCTCAATAATTGGTTGTACTTCGCCATTCTGTCCGATCTGGAAGCAGAACCAGTTTTGATCTGTCCACAGTTTTGGGCCACTGCAAGATCTGCAATTGTAGCATCTTCAGTTTCACCAGATCGGTGAGACATTACCGTTGTATATCTGTTTTGTTGAGCCATTTGTACCGCAGCCATTGTTTCAGAAAGAGAACCAATTTGGTTTACTTTTACAAGGATAGAGTTAGCTGTATTTTCTTCAATAC
>Ga0302347_1002507_pt1 | contig 18360 bp, 15 predicted proteins | sample PhyWR1_FD_202178 | JGI IMG/M metagenome (GOLD analysis project Ga0302347, IMG submission 202178) | Leaf surface microbial communities from wheat plants in UC Gill Tract Community Farm, Albany, California, United States - DLSL W.R1 (v2)... | ecosystem: Host-associated > Plants > Phyllosphere >...
CTCCCGAGCGGGAAAATGGAAGCGCGCCATTGTACTCAAAACACCCGGCTCTCTCAACGGAAACCTTTAGAGAGTTTTGCGCTAAGGGCCATGATTTATTGACTTTGAAGGCAGAAAACGATCCGTTGCAGCTGCCGAAGGCTGCGTCCGGCGGCATCGCCGCCCTAAGGCCAGGCAACTTCGTCACGTCAGGTAAAAACGGGATTCCGGTTTTACGACGGCTTCGCCGCCGGACGCAGCCTCGCAGGCTCGGCAACTGCTACGGAATCCGGGCGTCACAGTTCGACTTTCACCCACGCCACCGGCTGATCCAGCCAATCGGCGAACTCGTCGAGGAAACTCTGCTTGAACCCCGCCTCGGCCCAGTTATTGAAAATAAAGCCCAGATTGGAAAACGCACAAGGCTGCAAAAACAGAAACCCGTTGATGTCGTCTTCATGGGCACACAGCGGGCAGATAAAGTTGTCGGTACGCCCCGGCATCCAGTCTTCGAGGCTGTCGAACAGCGCCTCGCCCACTTCTTTGCGGCATTCGGCGCAACCAGCTTCTTCAAGAAAGCCTTTGGCCGGGGTGTAGATGCAGCGCTTGGTGATGATTTCCAGGCCATTGACCGGCTCGCCAAACGGCAGCGCCCCGGGGTGCAACACCACATCCCTGGCACCCGGGGCGATGGCATAAGCCATGCCGTTGCCGGTGCGGCCACAGGTAGTCAGCTCTTCTTCGATGATGTTCTTGCGCACCAGCCAGCGCACGATGGCCCGGGCACGCGGCTCATGAACCGGCAAGGTGGAGATTTTGGGAACGATGATGCTTTGCGAATTCATGGGTACGGCACATGTTGGGAGATGAAAATCTGCTGTATGGGGGAGCGGGCTTGCTCGCGATTCAGGCACTGCGGTGCATCAGGAACACCGCGGCAATTTCATCGCGAGCAAGCCCGCTCCCACAGGTGTTGCGCAGCTTAAAGCCTCAACTTCTGAGGTCAAGCGTTGAGATATCGCACAATCAGCGCAATCCCGCTGGCCAGTACCAACCACGTTACCAGCCGCACAAACGCCTCGCGGGACAATTTGCGGGTCAACCGTCGGCCCACCCACAACCCCAATGCCATGGCTGGCAACAGGCAGGCAGCGAGCAACAGCAGCGCGCCATCGGCATACACCCCTGCAATAACGAACAGGCTCAGGCGCACTACGGTACTGCAACTGATCAGCGCACTTTGGGTGGCGCGGGCGGCGTCCTTGGGCAGGCGTGCATTGAGGTAAAGCGCATACAAAAAACCGCCACTACCGAACAGCGCGCCAAACAACCCGCCGGTGATCCCCGTGGGGATGGCCCAGCCAGCAGCAGCCTGAGTCGGCTTGACCTTCACGGCCAGGCTGTACACCGCATAAGCCGTGATAAAGAGCCCCATCAACAGCAATAACAGGTCGGACTTCAGGTTGAGCAGGAACACCACGCCAATCACACAACCAATGGTCATGCATGGCAGCAAGCGCAGCAACTCGGGGCGGGCCACATCACGGCGCGAGGGTAACCAGTTGCCGAAAGCTGCGACAAAATCCAGCAGCACCAGCAACGGGATGATTTTTGACAGCGGCAGGCACAGGATCAGCAGCGGCCCGGCCAACAGTGCGGTGCCAAACCCGGCCACGCCAAAGACGATATAGGCCAGGGCAATGGCCAGCTCCAGCAACACCCACTCACTACCACTAAACGGCAAATCCATTGCTCTGCTTCCTTGTTTTTAGAGCGCAGATTTCTATCAGACAGGTGCAGTGATAACAATCCACCCTTATGATGAGGCCCATGATTAAAGACCCCTTTGCAAGACTCAACCTCGACCGAGAAGTCCTGACCGTCAGCCAGCTCAATGGCCGTGCGCGGGTGTTGCTCGAAGACGTGTTCAGCAACATCTGGGTAGAAGGCGAAATTTCCAACCTCGCCCGCCCGGCCTCCGGCCACGTGTATTTCACCCTCAAGGACAGTGGCGCCCAGGTGCGTTGTGCGCTGTTTCGCAATAACGCAGCGCGGGTGCGCCAAGCCCTGAAAGACGGGCTGGCGGTCAAGGTGCGCGGCAAGGTGTCGTTGTTTGAAGGCCGTGGCGACTATCAACTGATTCTCGACACAGTAGAGCCCGCAGGCGATGGCGCGCTGCGTCTGGCTTTCGATGCGCTGAAGGAAAAGCTCAGCGCCGAAGGTCTGTTCAGTGCCGAGCGCAAGGTCACCCTGCCCGCCCACCCGCAGCGCATCGGCATTGTCAGTTCACCCACCGGAGCGGTGATTCGCGACATCATCAGCGTGTTTCGCCGCCGGGCACCGCAAGTCGAACTGACCCTGATCCCCACCGCCGTGCAAGGTCGCGAAGCCACAGCGCAGATTGTGCGGGCACTCAAGCTGGCCGATGCCCGCGGTTTCGATGCGCTGATCCTGGCTCGCGGCGGCGGCTCGCTGGAAGACCTCTGGTGCTTTAACGAAGAAGTCGTGGCCCGCGCCATCGATGCCTGCGTGACGCCCATCGTCAGCGCTGTAGGGCACGAAACCGATGTCTCGATCGCCGACTTTGTGGCCGACGTTCGAGCGCCAACACCCTCGGCAGCGGCGGAGTTGCTGGCACCGAACTCCAGCGACCTGCAACGGCGCATCGACAGCCTGCACCGGCGCCTGGTGATGCGCATTCGCGACCGCTTGATGCGCGACCGCCTGCGCCTCGACGGCCTGGCGCGGCGCTTGCGCCATCCCGGCGAGCGTCTGCGCCAGCAGGCCCAGCGCCTGGACGATCTGGACATGCGCATGCGCCGTGCATTCGAGCGCAACCTCAATACCCGCCGCGAACGCCTGATCCGCCTCGAAACCCGCCTCGCGGCACAACATCCGGGCCGTCAACTGGCCATGTTGCGCCAACGCCTGGACAGCTTGGCAGAGCGCTTGCCCCGGGCCATGCGCGAAGGCCTGAAAGCCCGTCGTCTGCAACTGCAAAGCCAGATGCAAACCCTGCATGTGGTCAGCCCGCTGGCGACTTTGGGCCGGGGCTACAGCATCTTGCTCGATGAACGCGGCAACGCCATTCGCAGTGCGGCGCAAACCCACAATGGCCAGCGTTTGAAGGCCAGGCTGGGCGAAGGCGAGTTGCAAGTCCGGGTCGAGGATAACCACCTCACACCCGTCACCCTTTCTTTACTGGATTAACTGATGTCGCGTTTTTTCTCTGCCGTCCTGTTGTTGTGTCTGACCCTCAATGCCCAGGCTGCTGACAGCTATATCACCCGTTTATTGAATAAGCCGGTGCCGGGCGGGGTTGCCGTGATTGAGCTGGGTACAGGAGCACAAGCGCCCAAGGCGACCTACGATGGCAAGCCGGTACTGGTCATCAAGGAGCAGGACACTTGGCGGGCGATTGTCGGCATTCCACTGACAGTCAAAACTGGTACCCAGCAGATCAGCAGCGGCGGTCGTGACATGAGCTTTGCGGTGGGCAGCAAAAAGTACCCCGAGCAACGCATCACGCTAAAGAACAAGCGCCAGGTCAACCCGGACCCGGCGGATATCAAACGCATCGATAAAGAGCTGGCGATTCAGATCAAGGCTTACCGCACCTTCAGCCCCAACACGCCGAGCAATCTGCTGCTGGACAAACCGGTCAACGGGCCGCTATCGAGCAAGTTCGGTGTGCGCCGTTTCTTCAATGGCGAGGAGCGCAACCCTCACGCGGGCCTGGACTTTGCCGTACCGGCAGGCACACCGATCAAAACCCCGGCGGCGGGCAAAGTGATCCTGATCGGCAACTATTTCTTCAATGGCAACACCGTGTTTGTCGACCATGGCCAGGGTTTTATCAGCATGTTCTGCCATATGTCGAAAATCGACACCAAGCTCGGCCAGCAACTGGCCCGTGGTGACGTGGTGGGCAAGGTCGGCTCCACGGGGCGCGCCACCGGCCCGCACATGCACTGGAACGTCAGCCTCAACGATGCGCGGGTTGACCCGGCAATCTTTATCGGCGCCTTCCAGCCCTAACGCAAACGCGGCATCAGCCACCCTTGCCTGCCCTGGCAGATCTGCCGAGGCATGCCAAGGCGGCCAAACGAATAAGTGTTGGGGCCCAGCTTCAACACCTGGAGATAGACGTCCTCCCCCGGCACGCTCATAAAAGCCAGCTCCTGATCTTCATTGAGCGTATCGCCATGCAAGCGGGTAACTTTGGTGACCTTGTTTTTCAGATAAGGGCCCGCCTGCACATACTTGAAATCAATAAAACGATGGAAGTTGTGTACCTCGACTTGATCATTTTTCAAGTCCAGCACCTTGCGACCGCTGATCCTCGCAAAACCCAGATTACTGCCATAAAAAAACTGGCTGTATGAACCCAGCGTTCGCTCTGCAGTTTGATCGGATGAAATCACCAGCATTTCAAAATCCAGATGACACTCCCAGACCACTCGATCGGCAGAATAGAGCCATGTAGCGATCAACCAGGGCAACACCATCAATGCAATATACATCACCCCCGGCGCATTCGACTTTGCAACCGCCATTATTCGGACCCATCCACAACAAAATAGGAGATACAGCCCGACACACTGACTTCTATCGGCTCCCGGCATAGAAAATACCCATAAACATCATCCCTTAACGCACCGTTCATATACACATAGCCATAACTCGCCAACGACGTGAACGCGGGCGGTTTTCCCTTCAACTTGAGCAGATGGGCATTGACTCGTTCGGGACTGGTGTTTAAACCTGGCGCCGAAAACACATGCAGGTCGTGGTCCACCGGAACCGGCAGGTAACTTAATTGGATGGCAGAAGACAGTGGTGAACTCAACCTCATGGTTTGCCAACCAAAGGCCAGGCAGGTGTTAAACAGCAACAACCCGGCAAGGAGCAAAAACTTGCGCCTGCTGTACTTATTGCCCGCGGGCACGGCCACTTGATCACCCGGCATGACCGATAACGACGCTATATCACGCCCGCCACATAAAGCATCGCCTGGCGCAGCCTGCGCACAATCACCCAGCTTTTCGATCGATAAGGCATCGCTGATCTTGTAACCAATACGCGGCACAGTGACGACGTAATCGCAATGCCCCACCGTGGATAAACAACGGCGGATCTGGGCAATGGACTGGTTCACGCTGTTGGCCGACACCTGCTGCCCGTAGCGCTCCCACCCCGCATGCAACAACTCCTTTTTGGTAACTATTGCACCATGTGCCTCAAGTAATGTCGAAAAACAACGACTGGCTGCCGCTCCGAGCACCACGGATTGAACAAGGTCATCCGCACCTGACACTTCATACAACTCATCATCAAATAACATTACGCCAGCTATCAAGTAACGGGCCATGGTATTACAGCCTTATAAAATGAGTGGACGGCCTGGAATCTACCGCCTTTTCAAATACCGAATTAAACAACACTCTACATCAATCATTTAGCGCTGCAATCTATCGTTCTTCTGCTTACGCGCAATTCAACACCCATACCTTCACGTTCAATACACACAATAAACTTGCACTAACGATACCCAGACCAATCGAACGGTCAGCATCAAAATAAAGTAGGAAAAATCAATTTTTTTTATTAAAAAAAAACAGGCTTTCCGATAAAGGAACTGGCCTGCTGTGAACAGGCTATCCGCTTGATTATTGCCTGGAAAAAACACATCGAGAACAGAAGGCAGCGGCTGGCCAAGCGTAAACAAAACGCCTTTACGGCCCTGCCTGGGGACGTATGGCAGACTCACCCGATTAAACGGTGATGTTCATAACCTGCCAAACCCTTAAATATCGGCATCAAAAATGATCGTGGCGTTGCCTGTGTAGGTACTGCCGGGATGCTTGACCATTAACCCAGTCGACGCGCTGGATACGACATAGTGCAGCGTGGCCTTGCGCGCAAACTGGCTAATCAGAGTCCGGAACACCACCGCGTGACTGGCTCCTGAGTGAAGACGTACTCGATGCACAGGCTGGCCAGCGGAATCGGTCACGATACCCGCGGGCAAGGTGAGTTCAAGAACAACCCCCACTGAGGGTTGCTCTTGATCCGCCGAGCGAATGCCGCAGGTGCCCTGCACAGCGTATTGGCACTCAATATAGACTTTAAACCTGCCGGAACTGGAGATTTTGAAGTCATGGTCAGCGAATAGAAACGGCGGCGGTAGCCCCGTACTCAACCATCGTTGCCAGCCCCCTTTGGGTTGCAATACAACGCGGTTCGCGCCGGGGGGAAACTCAACACCAAGCAAGTGGTTAACCGACAGTTTGAAATTGAACGTGATGTGATCATCACTGGGCAGCATGATGTCGCCAAAATCAAAATCCTGACCAGGGCCTATGCCATAGGTAATGCTGCCGGAGTAAGTACCCATTTCCATGGCCAGGGGGTTTGGCGTATGCATCTCATAACTGAGGTTCATATTGCGATACCTGAAAGGTGCCGGGATCTCCACCTTGGGCATTTTTATGCAGGCGCTGGTTGCACTCTGCGGAACCTTCCAGAAGTAATCATAGAAAGTGGCATTGCCACTGCCCACACCACCATATTTGCAAGGGCTGGGCGCGTTCACCCAGGTCGATTCCCACAAGTGACCATGCCAGGTGCCCTGGCTTAAAATATAACGCCCGCCGAAACCCGAGATTCGCCACTGCACCTGCGAACTCGCGCCCGTTTGGTCGTTGGTAATGGTCACGGTGCGAAACCCCGACGGGACTGACATATAAGCCGCTTTGCGCCTGTCTGCCAGCGCCTCGTCCGGATCAAGCCCCTTGACTGCATCAAAATCAATCGGAAAATTAACGCTTGAAAAACCATTGGCGGCACATTGACCAGGCAAAATCAGGCAATAACCTGCCACTGGCGTTGTATTAACGAATTTATTATGTGAAGGGTTCGTCGGGTCCGGCAAAAACACGGCCGTAATTAACTGCTCTGCGGCGCTCAGCGGCTGAAATACCCACATGACTTGCGCGCAAAAAAAAACCACACCTGACAAAAAAAAAGTGGACGGTTTAAAAAAAACAAACAACTGCACAGTGCGCTCTCCCCGGTAGTAAAAAACAATGCAGGTTTACCAATAAGCACGCCGTTGCGCTTTAACAGCCGCAACGACCTTTATAGATAACCGCTGCTTCAGGTATTGACATCAAACATGATGGTGACCACGCCACTGTAAGTACTGCCAGGATTGTCAACCATAAACGCCGTCACTTCAGGTTTTATTTCATAGTTCATGCTGGCTCCGCGCAATGTCTGCACTCCATCAATTTCGAAACTCACCGCATTGTGTACACCCTGCGCCAAGGGCACATTGATGGCCGCACGCTTGCCGGGCGCCAAGGTGATACCCGCTGGGAAACTCACCTTTGTATCCACCACCGCCACCTGGGTATTCTGGGTGGCCGAAACTGCATAGATACCGCAATCCGTGCCTACCGAATATTGACAGTCCAGGTACATCTTGAAATTGCTTGAAGTGGATAACTTGAAGTTCTGGTAGGCACTCAAACCCGGCGGTTTGCGCCCCGAGTTAAGCCAACCCTGCCAGCCCTCTTTGGGTTGCAGCACAGCCCGTTGGGATCCTGGGGGGAAGTCCACTGTCAAGGCACTGTGCACGACAAAATTGAAATTCAGGGTAACCTGGCCATCCGAGGGCAACATCAGGTCGCCAAGGTCAAAATCCTGCCCCGGCCCTACGCTGTAATGAGTCGTGGCAAAGTATTCCCCTGGCTCCATATCCAGCGGATTGGGCATTACAAACTCAAGCGCGGTTTCAGTACGGTTATAAACAAAAGGCCCGGGAATCTCGAACAGGGCTTTTTTAGTGCAGGTATCCTCATTGCGATATTGCCAATGAAACTCATGAATAGTGTCGACCAGATACCACAGCCTTGACGAATAACATGGCCACACTCCTTCATTCCAGTTACCCCCTTGCCACAGCAATCCATGCCCCAGATAGGGTGCCAAGGGACCGCCCGGGGACAGCTCGGCCGCCGGCTTGATTAAGTTGTATCGGGCCCCTATCGCCACCGCCCGCACTTTTAACTCGGCCTGAGAGCCGGTTTTATTATTGACCAGCCTCACACTGCGCCAAGCCAGGGGGATTCTAAAATACGCCCCCAGCCTTTGATCAGAGGCATTGGCCGCAGGACTGATGCCTGTGGGTGATTCAAATACAATCGGTAAATTAACACCCAATGCTCCGCCACAATACATCGGCGAGGTGCAATGGCCCTCCCCCGGTGTGAGCATGACAAATGCATTTTTCATCGGATTACTCGGGTCTGGCGTGTACACCGCCTCAATGCTCTTTTCAAATGCAAAAACCGGTAACGCCCAGCACATTAATGCCAGCACCCACCCATAACGTATAAAGCCTTGAAAATAAAAAAGTGACAACATCGACATAATAATTACCCAGTTCAAAGTTATGAATTACACACTCCTTGTGCTCCGCGCAGTCACCATGATTGAAGGTTATACATGACCTCTTATGCCCCTTTGGCAACGCGAACAGAGGTGGGCTGGCAGACAATATCCGACACCAGCAGCACATTATTTTCACGCTTGTGTTCGCCAGGGTTCAGAAGAACATTGCAGGCGGGTTGCCCCCGGTGATGGATTTCCAGACTGGGAGTCGATTCGCTCATTTCCAGCACAAAGAACCCGTCAGCTTCTGTCACGCCGCTGCTGGCATGATTGAGAATATGCGCACCCGCCATGGGACGGCCCTGGGGATCGACAACACGCCCCAGCACGGACAGGGTTTTGAGTACACGCACCTTCTGATACATCACCCCGCCCTTATTGAGGTGGTAGCGCGTTTGTGTCGGCTGAATGGCCGCAGCGTGGGCATCACTGCCATTGAAATCGAAATGCACCGTGCCACTTTTATAGGCCCCCACCGGCACTATATTTCTACCGGGCTTAAGCTCCGCTCCATAACCGCCGTTCATGTCGTCGGCACGCAAGACCAGATGATCGAGGTCCGATTCCAGATCAACGATCATCGCCCCGTCGTTGCCGTAGAAATTGCCGCTGGCAGCCACCGCTCCGGCGCCGACAGCCACCGTACTGCTGAGGTTCAAGCCACCGCTGAATTCACCGTTATAAGAAGAACGTTGCGCATAGGCATCACCGTTCAGCACTCGGGTTTCAAATTGTGTCGCACCATTGAGGCCTGCGCCGTAACTGTCGGCGGTCAGGCTGGTGGAGTAGCTTTTGAAGAATTCGCCATCCAGAGTCTTGCTGTAACCCACTGAGCCATTGAGTTCGCGCTCGCCATCCCGGGAGGTTCGGCTGCCGATGCTGGCCGTAAGATTGCCACCCGGCTTGCCCAGCGCCAGATTGATGCTCAGATCGATGCCACGATTGCGCTGGCTACCGGTACTGATAGTAGAAGGCCGGTCAAACAGCGACACCTGCCAGTTCACATCACTGCCAAACAACGTACTACTGCGTAGCCAGCTCAGATCAACCCCGGTACCGTTGGTATTGCCACTGCTGTGGCTAACCCGAGCGGTCAGGCTGCTGCTCGGGTTCAAGCGCTGGGTAAGCGCCAGAGAGGTGTTTTGAGTACGGCCGTTGAAGCGATTTTTCGGGCGAATCGCGACGGTATCCAGATAGTCAATTTCATTTCGGGTATCAAGCCAGGAGCGCGAGTGAGAAAACATCACACTGCCGCCGTGGTATTGATAACGGGTCTGTACATCCAACCCGGTGCCGTAGCCAGCCGTTTGATACACATTGGTATAGAGGCTGACTCTGTCCGACAGGCTCCAGTCAATTGAGCTGCCGTATTGCATTTTTTGCGCAACGCGCTGGGCATCAACCCCCAAAATAACGCGCGGATGCAGCAGGTAATTGACCAGAGCGCCGTAGGTCAGCCCCTGATCGTATTGAGCGCCATCGCCCCAGTTATTGATTAACTGGCGTCGTTTGCCTGCGAACACGCTGTAGCGCCAGGGTTGATCGGCATTGCGCCAGTTGTTGGGCTTGTAGATCACCTCTTCGCTGGTGGAGGTCACCTGGCCATCCTCGATCAAGCGTACCTGCACCGGGTAAATACCGCCGGGCAAACGCCTTGTATCGAGGGTTTGCAAACCACTGGCGACGGCCTGACTGTATATCAGCACACCATCGCGATAGACCTCGACAAGGCCCTGACGACTGGGCGTGACATAGACCGGATAGGTACTTGGGCTTGAGCTGTTGACGGCCAGACTGTCACTTGTGCCGTACATAAAACCGAGGGTGGTATCAGGGCTGGCGCCAAAATTTCGCGGTCGGCGGTAAACCCCCAGGGCATCCGGGGTGAAGTACCCCAGGCGGAAAAAATTGCCGGCAAACTCGCGCTGTCCATACAGCTGATTAAGCGAATGATAAGTGGGAGCGCCGGGTTCGCCGGTACGCGCCAGTTCGGCCGAGGCCACTTGAGTCCAGTTGCCGATGCTGCTGCTGGCCTGAACGTTATAACGGGCCGCCGTGCTGGCTTCGGAGCCACCACCACGAGCAATATTCAATTGATTGTGCAGAATCAGGCCACCACTGCCACCTTCAGGCAGGCTGTGGTACTGAGCAGAAGCGCCTTCTCGCTCGGCGTCATCGGTCAAGATCGACAGCAGTGAGTCCTGCAAGTTGTAATGCAAGGCCACCAGACCGTTTGTACAGTTTTCAGTGCAACTGCCCAATGGGGCAGGCGTAGACAATTGCTCCAGCCACTCGGCGCGCTCAGCCTCTGGCAATGTGCTTTCCTGGGTATCGGTAAAACTCAATAATCGAATGGTTTCATCCCTACCGAGAACCACCAGGGCATCGCCGAGAAACCTGGCATTTACATCGATACGCACAGCCAGCGGCACATCGAAAAAATGCTCCTTGAAACCATCAGGCAAAGACTCTGCCTGACTGAGTACACCCAATGCAGAAGGCGGATTAACCTCAGCGTTAAGGCCGTTTGATACAAAGATCAAACAGCAAACAATCAGGGCACGACCCATTACAGAGTTCAATATTATTATCCAGACAAACTGACATCGTTTACGTAAAACCCGCGCCACTCCACTTTCCAGGCAGCCGAACGCATCGATTGCAGTTGGACCACCTGAAAAGAGAGCGTTAGTACTCAGGTATTACTAAAGACGGTTCAAGGCGTGACAGGGGCAACGGCATCGAACGTCATATTGACAATGGCACTGTATTCGCCCGGCACATAAGCCTTGCCCAGATCAACAGCAGCAATGGTCAAATCCACACGTTTACCGGCTGCGGCTTCCGTTGCGCTGATAAACTCCTGGCTGGTGCTATTAAGCAACTTATTATTAAAATTAACTTCCAGCGGGACAAGTTCACTACCACTGGACAGATAAACATCCGGGCCATCAGTCAGACGCGCAGCAATGGCACCTGAACTGTTTTTGACATCAAAGGCTTTACGCAGGGTACTTAATTTTCCATATCCGCTAAGCGGATCAGACGTCCACTCCATACGCTGTGCCACACCGATCCAGCCACTGTCTGCGGGTGCGACATAAAACGAGGTCGATGGAATGCTGGCTACCAATTGAACTTGTACTTCAATCGGATCAGCGGCCGATACCTGGGTGGCGCCCAGGGTGGCAAGCAAGGCAAGGGCCAATGGGCTAACAGTCGCCATAAAAGTGCGTTGCATCTTTATTACCTTTTTCAGGTTTATAGTCAGGGGGTGATACATTGTTTAGTACGTTTCAGATTCAAGCCCGGGAGAACGATATCTTGCGTTCAGCCGTACCTTCCTGAAGAACAAAACTATGAATCTTGTTTTGCTCTTTGGTAAACGTGTACGTTTTGCCCGGCAATATATAGTGCTGAATAATTGACGAGCATTCAGCGCTTTTTTCAACATGGCAAGTTTTGACAAAATCCAGCGCAATCACGCTATTACCGGCGTTGTGTACGCTGTAACTGTCTTTTTCATCATTAAGGCGCGTATCAAACTTCACCTTGTCCGGCCTGACAAACAACAGTGTGCCAAATCCGGTCAGCAGGGTGACTTGCGCAGCCAGGTCTTTTTTGTAGGCCTGCTGATCTTCGGCGCTCTGATCAAAACTGTCGGCACTGGACGGCAGCACCGGTATAAAACGAACCCGGTAGTAGCGTTCATGGGCCCGGCTGCCCATAAACAGCAGACGGGTAGACTGCATGCCACTGGCCGGGATAATCATCCGGGCCGGGCTGGCCAATAAGGTGTTCTGCTCCGCCAATGGCGTTCTGGAAAGCGCTTTTGGCGGCTGCTCTACAGGTTGGCCCTGTGCGTCGTAGATAATTTCCTGAACCACTACCTTGACGAAGGCGGTACTGGTTCCTGAGTTGTAAATGCGCTTGAGGACAGCACTTTTACCGTCCTCTAAAAAGCCGAACATAGGTCCCGGATTGATAGAGGGTGAAGCGAATGCCGATGCACTCAAACCCCAAACACAACCCATCATCACAAAGAGATAGCTATAGATACGCATCGTAATACCCGGCTGCTGATAACTGTTCGCTACAGAGCGTGTTTCGCTGCTGTGGAAGCGGAATCAAGTATTACGACGATTTGTAGCGTGAAGTGAAAACGCTCATCAGTGCTCATACCTAAGCACCGTAAAACAAGGCTTTTCACAGGTTTTCACAGTTTTTGACAGGAACCGGTCATAGCTTTGAGACGCAGGAAGTTATGAAGACCTGCAAGTACCCCCTGCAGGTACAAGCTGTACTGAACGCGATGGCATGCCTCAAGCAGCACCCGATGTATGCAGATGACTTTAGCTGCGCAATTTATAGTATGCATAACTTTAATTAACGCTATAAAAACCCATAAATTTGCATTATGCGAGCAGTTCTCTCAATATTTTTTGTTGGCTTGCCATCCTTCTCGCCAATGGTTAGGGTTGAAGACATGAACACATCACATACCCTCATTTTGCTTCGCCAACATCGCAGCCTTTGCCTCGTCAGTGCACGACTGCAAAGCTAGTTGCGATGCCTCGCCCTGCGCTTTGTATTTTTCTGGCTGGCCGCGTCTGAATAGTCGGCTCGCATACTAAGGATTGCCTGATGACCATGCTCAAAGACCCTTCTTCCAAATACCGCGCCTTCCCGGTCATTGATTTGCCTGACCGAACCTGGCCTGCAAAAACCATCACCAGCGCGCCAATCTGGTGCAGTTCAGATCTGCGCGACGGCAACCAGTCGCTGATCGAGCCGATGGATGCGGTAAAGAAGCTGCGTTTCTGGAAAACCCTGGTCAGCGTTGGCGTTAAAGAAATCGAGGCATCGTTCCCGGCAGCGTCGCAAACCGACTTCGACTTCGTGCGTACCTTGATCGAAGACGGTCATATCCCGGACGACACCACCATCCAAGTGCTGACCCAGGGCCGTGAAGACCTGATCGCGCGTACCTTCGAATCATTGCGTGGTGCAAAAAAAGCCATTGTTCATTTGTACAACGCCACCAGCCCTTCTTTCCGCCGCATCGTGTTCAACCAGGACAAGGACGGCGTCAAGGAAATAGCGGTCAGCGCGGCCAAGCTGTTCGTCAAATACGCCGCCCAGCAGCCTGAAACCCAGTGGACCTTTGAGTACTCGCCAGAGACGTTCAGCGCCACTGAGCTGGAGTTCGCCAAGGAAGTCTGTGACGCAGTGATCGAGGTATGGAACCCGACGCCTGAGCACAAGATGATCCTCAACCTGCCAGCCACCGTTGAGTGCGCGACCCCGAACATCTACGCCGACCAGATCGAGTGGTTCGGTCGCCATATCAACCGCCGTGACAGCGTGCTGATCAGCCTGCACACCCATAACGACCGTGGTACGGGTGTTGCTGCAACCGAACTGGGCCTGATGGCGGGTGCCGATCGCGTCGAAGGTTGCCTGTTCGGCAACGGCGAGCGTACCGGTAACGTCGACCTGGTGACCGTGGCCTTGAACATGTACACCCAGGGCCTGGACCCGCAGCTGGACTTCTCGGACATCGATGGCGTGCGCAAGGTGGTTGAAGAGTGCAACCAGATCCCGGTTCACCCACGCCACCCGTATGTCGGTGACCTGGTCCACACCGCGTTCTCCGGCTCGCACCAGGACGCCATCCGCAAGGGCTTCGCCCAGCAAAAACCGGATGCCCTTTGGGAAGTTCCGTACTTGCCGATCGACCCGGCCGATATTGGTCGCAGCTACGAAGCCGTGATCCGGGTTAACAGCCAGTCGGGCAAAGGCGGGATTGCTTACCTGCTGGAGCAGGAATACGGCATCAGCTTGCCACGTCGCATGCAGATCGAGTTCAGCCAGGTAGTTCAGCGCGAAACTGACCGTCTGGGCCTGGAAATGACTGCTCAGCAGATTCATAGCTTGCTGCGCACCGAGTACTTGCAGGCCAATACCCCTTACGCGCTGGTCAGCCATCGTCTGCAGGAAGAGAACGGTCATAGTGCAGTTGAAGTGGAAGTGTCGGCCAAGGGCGACGGCGAAACCAACCTGCGCTGGAGCGGCAAGGGCAACGGTGCACTGGAAGCGCTGGTAGCCGGCCTGCCGGTTAATGCCGAAATAATGGACTACAACGAGCACGCGATTGGTGCTGGCACCAACGCCAAGGCTGCGGCTTATATTGAACTGCGGGTTAATGGCGGGCGTGCCGTACACGGCGTGGGCATTGATGAAAACATCACCACAGCGAGCTTCAAGGCCCTGTTTAGCGCCCTGAACCGCTCCCTGAGCGAAGCCGAGGCGAAGGCCGCGTAAGCTTGCCAGAAGCACAAAAGCCCCCAAGGTGAGAGCCTTGGGGGCTTTTTATTGCATGTGCGGAACCTGTGAACCCCCCCCTGTGGGAGCGGGCTTGCCCGCGATTCAGGCGCCGCGGTCTGGCAGGCAGACCGCAGTGATGCCATCGCGGGCAAGCCACGCTCCCACAGGTTTTATGTCGTACTCAAATTCTGATAACTACTTCCACAAATCAGCGCAGCTCGAAATCATCCGCATCCAGATACGCCGGGAAGCGCTCGCGATAGGCTGCCAGCTCGGCCGCACTCAGACTCATGGTAAACACGCCATCCGCCTCCCCTGCACTAAGCAACGACTCGCCCTGAAAGTCGAGGATATGACTGTCCCCGGTATAGACCATGCCCTTGCCATCCGTTCCCACCCGGTTAACTGCCGCGACATAACACAGGTTTTCAATGGCCCGCGCCGGCAACAAACGGTTCCAGTGCAAGCGCCGGGCACCCGGCCAACTGGCGGTGTACAGCAGCACGTCGGTGTCATGGGGGTCACAACTCCACGCAGGAAAACGCAGGTCATAGCAAATCAGCGGGCGAATCCGCCAGCCTTTGACTTCGAACTGAACCTGACGCTCACCCGGGGTGAAATGCTCATGCTCACCGGCCATGCGAAACAGGTGACGCTTGTCGTAGTGCAGCACTTCGCCATCGGGACGCGCCCACAGCAACCGATTACGATGACTGCCATCCGCAGCTTGCACAATCACACTACCCGTCACCACGGCATTCAGCCTTTTGGCCTGCTTGCGCAGCCATTCGGTGCTCGGGCCATTTTCAGGCTCAGCCAGGATCTTCGACTCCATGCTGAACCCGGTAGTAAACATTTCCGGGAGCACCACCAGATCAGCGCCACGAGCCTGCTCAAGCAGCTCATCAAAATGCTCGAAGTTAGCCTGACGGTCATGCCAGGCCAGCGTGGTTTGCACCAGCGCCACAGTCAGATCGGATAAACCACTTAGATCACGCATAGTTTCTCTGCTGCTTCACGCAGCGTCTCCTCGCGTTTGGCAAAACATAGACGAACCAGCCGCTGCCCTTCGGGCGGGGCCTGGTAAAACACCGAGACCGGAATTGTCGCCACGCCATGCTCGCGGGTCAGCCACACGGCCATGTCGACATCATTCAGGTCCGGACGAATTCGGGAGTAATCCACCAACTGGAAATACGTTCCTGCCACCGGCTTAAAGGTAAAACGCGATGGATTCAGCAAATCACAAAACAGGTCACGCTTGGCCTGGTAAAAACCGGGCAACTCTTCAACGTGTTCGGGGTGGGCGCTCATAAAGTCCGCCAATGCATACTGCAGGGGTGTAACCCCGCAAAAGCTGACGTACTGGTGAACCTTGCGCAACTCGGCAGTCAAGGCTGGCGGCGCAACCACGTAGCCGGTTTTCCAGCCAGTCACGTGATAGGTCTTGCCGAATGAGCTGACCACAAAGGCGCGATGGTACAACTCAGGATGGGACAAAACACTGACGTGAGGCACGCCATCAAACACCAGATGCTCGTACACCTCATCGCTGATGATGTAGATATCGCGGTCGGCAATCAGCCTGGCCAACTGGTCCAGTTCGGCCCGACTGATCAGGGCACCACTGGGGTTATGCGGACTGTTGAGGATGATCATCCGCGTGCGCGGGCTGAGGGCATCTTCAAGTTTTTGCCAGTCAATCGAGAAATCATCCAGCCCCAGTTGCACATGCACGCAACGGCCACCAGCCAGCTCAACCGAGGGCTCATAGCTGTCGTAGCACGGGTCGAAGACAATGACTTCATCGCCTGCATGAATCACGGCTTGAATCGCGCAGAAAATCGCCTGGGTTGCACCGGGAGTGATGGTCACTTCGCTGTCGGCATCTACGTGAACGCCGTAGCTGCGGGCAATTTTTGCCGCCACTTGTTGGCGCAACGCAGGCAGACCGGTCATCGGCGAATACTGGTTATGACCACTGGCAATGTGCTGTCCAACCGCATCGCGCAGTGCCTGCGGGCCATCAAAATCAGGGAAGCCCTGGGACAGGTTGAGTGCGCCGGTTTCTGCCGCAAGCTGCGACATGCGCGTGAAGATGGTGGTGCCGACATTCGGCAACTTACTGGTGATCATGGCCGTTCCCTGTTGAGTTCCCGGCACTGACTGCGGCACAGGACCTACCGAGGATAGCCCAAACGTCTGACACGAAAAAGGGCCCTTTCGGACCCTTTCTCATTACGCTTTGACCTTACGCGATTAGCGTTTGTCTTTGCGGTTTTTCTCGGCTTTCTTATGGTGCGACATCATGCGGCGTTTCTTGTTGACCTGACGGTCGGTCAGCGAGTTCTTGTTGCCTTCGTACGGGTTCTCGCCACCTTTGAACTCGATGCGGATCGGCGTACCGACCAGCTTCAAGACACGACGGTAGGTGTTTTCGAGATAACGGACGTAAGACTTCGGAACCTTCTCAACCTGGTTACCGTGGATCACGATAATCGGTGGGTTGGCACCACCCAAGTGGGCATAACGCAGCTTGATTCGACGGCTGTTGACCATCGGCGGCGCGTGCTCGCCAACCGCATCTTCCAGAATCTGGGTCAGACGGTTGGTCGGCCAGCGGGTAACCGCCGACTTGAACGAGTTCTGCACCGACTGGTACAGGTTGCCCACGCCAGTGCCGTGCAGCGCCGAGATAAAGTGGATATCGGCAAAGTCGACGAAGAACAGGCGACGGGTCAGCTCGACCTTGACGAAGTCGCGCTCGCTCGGGGTCATGCCGTCCCACTTGTTGATCGCGATAACCAGAGCCCGACCGGCCTCCAGCGCAAAGCCCAACAGGTTCAGGTCATGGTCAACCACGCCTTCGCGGGCGTCCATCACAAAGATCACCACGTTGGCGTCTTTGATCGCTTGCAGGGTTTTGACCACGGAGAATTTTTCTACTTCTTCGTGGATCTTGCCGCGCTTGCGCACACCGGCGGTGTCGATCAGCGTGTACTTCTCGTCGTTACGCTCAAACGGGATGTAGATACTGTCGCGGGTAGTGCCCGGCTGGTCATACACGATTACCCGGTCTTCACCGAGCATGCGGTTAACCAGGGTCGATTTGCCGACGTTTGGACGACCGATGATGGCGATCTTGATGCCGTCTTTTTCACTCGGGCCAGGAATGCGCTTGGCTTCCTCACCTTCAAGAACGACTTCCTCTTCACCGTCTTCCGGCTCTTCTTCGTCACGCGGGAAGTTGCTCAGGGCAATTTCCAGCATCTGCGTGATACCACGTCCATGGGCACCGGCGATCGGAATCGCGTCGCCCATACCCAGTGGTGCGAACTCGGCGCGAGCCATGTCCGGGTCGATGTTGTCGACCTTGTTGGCAACTACGTAGGAACGCTTGTTACGTTTGCGAAGGTGTTCGCCGATCATCTGGTCAGCAGCGGTAAAGCCTGCTTTTGCATCTACCAGGAACAGAACGACGTCAGCTTCTTCAATGGCCAGCAGCGACTGCTCGGCCATCTTTTCGTCCATACCGTGCTCGTCACCGGAGATACCGCCGGTGTCGACCAGAATGTAGGAACGCCCTTGCCACTTGGC
>Ga0302347_1002517_pt1 | contig 18312 bp, 10 predicted proteins | sample PhyWR1_FD_202178 | JGI IMG/M metagenome (GOLD analysis project Ga0302347, IMG submission 202178) | Leaf surface microbial communities from wheat plants in UC Gill Tract Community Farm, Albany, California, United States - DLSL W.R1 (v2)... | ecosystem: Host-associated > Plants > Phyllosphere >...
CCTCGCCAAAACTGCTGCGGGCTGTGCTGATAACGCTGCTGGTGCGGTAGCCCGAATGCAGGTGCGGCACCAGCGGACTGCGGGCCTGCTTTGGGAGATTCGTGATGATGTTTTCAACCAGTGAGGGCAAGCGGTAACGTCCGCGCACTGAAACCGGGATGATATCTTTCTCTGCCAGATTAAGCTGTCGGGCAACCGCCTGTTGCTTCAGAGCGATATGCTCTGCTTGTAGAGGTGAAGGCTGCGCTGACGGCCAGCGCCACTGCTCAGCGGGTTCGATTTTATCCACCTGATTCAGCGCCCAGATAATGGGTGGAAGTGGGCCACTGAACTGGTGGAACACCTCACGATAAAACTGTTCTTCAATGGAGAATGCACGGTCATCAGCTTTGAGCACCCAGATCACCATGTCCAGCTCGGGCATCAGTTCACGGTAGAGATCACGGTATTCACTGTCGCGCTGCTGGCTCTCACCAACGCCGGGAAGATCCACCAGTGTCAGAAAATGATTCCCAAAACGTAAACGCACGCGCTGTGGTGAACGTGTGCAGGCTTCCACTGCATTAACTGCGCAAACATCACTGCGGAATAGCGCGTTACAGAGGCTGCTCTTTCCAACTCCAGTTTTGCCCATAATGCCAATCACGGGTTCATAGATGACAAGCTGGTTTAATTCCCGAATGAGTTTACTACGCAGTGATCTTGGATAGCGCCGTAAGTGGCGGCGGACCAGCGAATAACCTGAAGGTTTTTTCATATAATATCTCAGTCTAAAAAAGGCCATCTTATTTAAATGGCCTGAAACGGTGGGGTAGATAGGATTTCAGTAATGTTATATATATTTTAAAATGATTTAGAGTTTTTCACTCCTACCTTTTTTGATATTATCACCAAAAAATAATACGGTGGTGGGCACAATTACGACAGGTAAATGATGAAGAAACAAAATTGGACCGTTTAAATGTAATACTTAAGTGGTCTGTTGTTGTCTAATTTCGTGCAAAGATAAACGAATTGTCCAATAGCATCCATTGAGATGTAATTTGGTTTGATTTTTATTTTATCGTTGACGTGCGATTGATTCTGCGATTAATTGCTACCACCGCATACATACATTCGACAGGTGGAACATGTCTAACATTCCAATCAATGGATTTCCTGAGTTCATTCGTGAAACTACTTATGATATAGCAGAGCTTACGCAAGCTCCCCTAGCGTTAATAGCATCCTCTCTTATCAGTGCTATGTCTCTAGCATGTCAGGGTTTAATAAAAGTGAGGGTTAATGACAACCTTGAATATAACACCTCTATTTTTTCTTTGGTTATAGCCAACTCTGGAGAAAGAAAAACATCCGTTGACAGAATGGTTCTCGCACCATTTTATCAACGTGACAGAATCAAACTTGCCAAGTCTGATGAAATGAAGTCGGTCCATGACGCCAGACTGAGGGCGTGGGGTGAAAGAGAAAAAGGCATTCTGAGTCAAATCAGAAAAAGAACGGTCAAGGGAGAATGCACTGCGGCATTGTCTGACGCGTTAGTCGAACTACAACTTGAAAAACCTTTTCTGCCCAAAATGAACAAACTAATTTATAACAACACTACTCCTGAAGCTCTGCAATATGCGATGTATCATCAGGGTTCGCATATAGGATTGATCGCAGATGAGGGGGCGAATATTCTTGACCGTAAGGTGATGAGCGAATTCAGCTTTATTAACTCAATGTGGGATGGCGTTCCTTTCAGTGTTGAACGAAAAACATCGCCGAGCTTTACTATCGTAAATGGTCGCATCACCTTGTCTGTGATGGTGCAGAAAAAAACTTTTGATTTATATTTAAGGCGTCAGGGAGAAAAAGCCCGTGGCAGTGGGTTTTTTGCGCGTTGTCTGATAGTTAATATTGATGAGCAGCTTTCCACACAAGGTGAGAGATATATCGATGAACGCCCAAAAAACTCTCATTACCTGGCACTCTTTCATAAAAAAATAAATGAAATTCTGAATGAGAAAGATTTACAGGTTGAATTGTCTTCTGAAAAAATTCTGTCTTTCACTCCTGCAGCTTTGTATGAATGGCAGAACATTTATAATCTTATTGAGAGCCGTATCGGCCCGGATGAGCGTTATGCAAACATGAATGATTTTGCATCTAAGCTTGCTAATAATGTTGTCCGATTATCAGCCTTACTCAGCTACTTCACCCAGGGGGATAGAACTATTGAAAAAGAGCATATTGAAAGTGCATGGTTGATATGCGAATGGTACATGGACCAGGCCATAAATCTGTTTGGATATGAAGACGGTTACTATGAGGCTCTTTTATTATCATGGCTACACCGCGAATATTCACGTCGAAATGTTCGCATTAAATATAACGATATCAGAAGGTATGGACCTAATGTCCTACGAAAAGGGAAATTACTGGATAAAGTAGTCAGCAATCTGGAAAAAGAAAACGTAATTGAAATTGACTTCTCATTTCAAGGAGCAAGGATGGTGTGCAGAGGTCGTAATTTTCGTGACAATACTTTCACTAAAAACCCTGTTTTTGAGTACTACTAAGTTGCTACAACTGCGACTGTCGCAAGTGTAGCAGCTAAAACCAGCTAAAAAAATAAATTAATTTCAGAGTGAAATTAATTCGGTTGTATTCTAAAGACGCCCATCCTGTATGGGTGTGGCTATTAACCTGTGCTGAATAATCAATATATGGCTGTCGGTGTAGTATTATATATATTTATATCTCCCTATTGCATTCATTGGTGGTTGGTTATACATGATCATTACCTATCAAAATATTTGGATAATGGTCTGATCATCCTCGATTGTTATCAATTGAGTGTAGGTACATATCATTAATCACTCGTCAGTATTTATTACTCATACGTAATGTGTGTAACGGATAAGCTTGCAATGTTTTCGATTTTAGTCTGTCGTCATAATTAATAGAATTGACTTAACTTAAAGGTATTGAAATGGCCAATGGTTCTCATAACGAAAAATATCGACAGGATTTCATGAATGTCATCCATGATGCTGTTGACGAATTCCCCCGTACTTTAGCACTACGGGTTGACTTGCGTTTTCCGAAGGGGTATCAGTATGGAACATCCAACAAAGAAATCACACGCTTTAATGAATCCTTGAAAGCCAAGTTAGCAGTTGATTGCCGGAAGCGTAACGATCTATGGGATCGAAACTTGCGGAATCGCTTACGGTATATCTGGGTACGCGAGGTTGGTAAAAGTGAATGCCGCAAGCATTATCATGTTCTGCTCTTGCTGAATAAGAATCTTTATAAAGGTGCTGGTAATTTCGGTTCCGATAAAAGTCTTGCAGCCTTAATTCAACAAGCATGGTGCAGTGCGTTAAGTCTGGACTGGGAACAGCACCGGTACTTAGTCCACTTTCCAGAAAAGGCATGTTGTTATCTGCATGGAAATTCACCCAATTATATGCAGGAAGCGACTGACTTGTTGCGTAATATTGATTACATGGTAAAAAATCATTCTAAGCCCTATGGCGATGGCTATCGTTCGATTGGGGCGAGTCGCAGGTAATCGGTGTTGGTTTGGGCAGGGCTGGTAGTTTATGGTAATGCTATCTATAAACTACCAGTTCAGCTCTGAGCGATTAAACGTGAAGCATCCCCTATTAATTATCATCTGTTTCTTCAAAGGCTTGGGCCAAATTGTAATATTCATTGTTATCATCCCACCAGGGTAACATACATGGCATATTCGTTAAAATAGAACAGTAATATTCTATTTTAAAGTAACATTTTTGTTTTATCTCTTTATGTCTTAAATATAAACTTCTTGCTGATACATTAAACCCGGCGTTGCTAAAATTATTTTTTATCTTTTCAGAAATAGTGTGATCATTTTTTTCTGAATAATAAATTGCGACATCTGGATTCTCTTTACTGTCTACCTCAATATCAAATGCACCCAGCGTACCGAGCCAACTCCCCTGAGTGCCAGAGAAAATTCTTTTGTGGAAATAAAACATGCTCATGTTTTTAAGAAGTCTTTGGGCTGCGAGTTTAGGATTGTTATTGTGGCACTGAAAAACCGCAAAAGAAATTTTACTTCCGTCCTGAAACCAGGCGCCTACAAGCCTTTTATAATAATCGGAAATTTTTTTTCGCTCTACACGAGAGGAAAGCGTGTCTGATTTGGGAAGAGTAATGCTCCCATGGTGCTTGAGAGAGGTAATTATCATCAGTGCACGTTGAAGCATTTTTAACTCGAATAACAATCCTGCGCGAATAAACAGCGTAGATAATCCTTCGTTGGATTTTTCAGCAGTCTTATCATTTCTGGAAGAATATTTACCACATCGAATAATCCCATGACTTACTAGCTCCCGGTAAAAATTTAAAGGAGCATTTGTATACTCAAGCGCATAACAACGTTCAGCAAGGCGGTATCTGATATGCAACGGCGTAGATGACAAGGCCAGTTCCCTATCATTTATTAGCACATCAGTTGCCCGTGTGAGGAATTTTCTGTCGACACCATTACAAGCAGCAGCAATGCAGAGATTCGCAAGGCTAAAATTTCGAGAGTGCTCTGCATATTCCTGATATTTTTCTTTTTCTTGAAAACCTCTATGAGATCCTGACACGTTATTAAACTGAGCCAGATACAAAAAATATTTTTCATCCACAGATAGGTAAATTTCAAGGGCACTTAGTAGATAGTGCTTGGTTATCTCTGCTTGCTTGCCAGCTATCCCCGCCTCACAGATCACCCAGTTAATTTTGTTAAGAATGCGGAAACACCATTCCTCACTCTGTTCACTGTTGGTAATCCTTACCGCGACTTGGTTGAAGTGAAGACTGTCGAGCGCATCTAGCGCCGATTTTTGTATCTCTGTTGTTGCTGGCATTTGTCAATGTCAAAAAAAGATAGGTGGTTACTGCCAATTTTAGACACTTTAAGTCCTCGTTACAATCTTTCGCATACCGCCCTGTATTAACAGGAAACGTATAGCAAAGCACCGGGCTCCAATGACGGTTTGAACTCATTCGGTTTAACGAGGTAAAGATGTCCAACGTTCTCCAGACAGTAACAATCTTGCGAGTCCCTGCGCTGGTTAAAAAATTAGGTATTGGTCGTTCAACTGTATACGACTGGCTTGACCCTAAATCAGATCGTTATGATCCAACTTTTCCATTAAGGCTGAAATTGGGAGTGAAGGCGGTAGGCTGGTTAGAGTCAGAAATAGATGAATGGATTTTGAACAAAAATAGGCAGCCCTGAGACCTGTATTCGTCTTAGTTTTAGAAGACCACCCGGAAGGGAGTGAGACTTGCACTCCTCCCACTGGCTTTAATTCCGCATCCTCTCCCGCCACATCGTTGCCAGTATTGGGGATCCGCGCCTTGTATTGGTGACGCAGTCGAGCTTGGGCGTTTACGCTGCACGAAACGCAGCTCTGGCAATTCACCGGAGTGACTGGCTGCTGTTCCTCGATGCTGATGACGAGGTAAGTGATGGGTTTGTGTATAACCGTTGTCAGAAAGTGCAGGCAGCACAGGCCGATGTGATGGTAAGCAACTGCTGACATCAATGGTGTTTGGCATAGTAGTGTCAACACTTCTCAACGTTTGCGTGGCCTGACTGGCACTGATGTTTTCTCCCGGACTTCGCGCATCAAATCATGCAAGCACTCTTCACAGAGCGTTTTATCCGTGGACAGCAGGCGCTCAATGAAACCGCGCTTTTTGTTGCAACGCTCGCAGCGTTTCATGTGGGCATTCCTGAGGATGTGGCATCCGCGCAGTGCTGGCAGGCACAGAACCGATGCTGCAGGTTAAGGAATGGAAAGATAAACAACGTTGCGGTGGCAAAGATAATCGTCTTGGTAGATCAATAAATCGCGATCGATCGCTTTTGCCGATCAATTGCTGAGGGACTCAAAAAGAAAAATGCTAGGATTGAAGGTGGTATCTCTCGTATCTCTGTGACGTTACAAACATGTTGAAATCAACCTGAACGCGTTCACTCCTGCAATCTCGCGTTTTCTTGTTCCGGAAAGCGGTGTTTTAAGCGTGTGTGGTTTGTGTTAAGCATCTTAAGGGAAATCGTTCATGGGACCGATGATTAAGTGACGCCGCACATAACGAACGCCTTGGCTCGCTGGCCAGCCTGAAGTATCTGTCGACTGCGCTAACCGACAGAGCGCGGCTCCGCCGGGCCGCAAAAAGTGGCGTTTCGGGCCTGAAGACCATGGTCTGATGGAAAACAAAGGGGACGGATATTAAATCGGTACCTCTCGCAGTCTGATGGGGGTGTCTCCCCTCGGGAAAACACTGGCGCTCAGACTGTATGAGCCTGCCGGATCCCCTCCAAGTATAATCATTACAGGCTCCAAGCACTGGTAGTCAGGGTTCGCTGCAATGCTTGTCATGGACCTGAAGTCATCACCACTGGGCTCGGGTGAGCCTCCTGGGTGAAAATGCCACTCACCAACGTAATACAATCCTTTTTTCCAGCGGGTATGAAGTAAAGACCTCAGCCCTTTGACACCCCGCTGAAATGTCGTCCGGCCAGCGAGTGAATCCGCAGGTCGGGTCGTGGCCTCCACGATCATAGCCGTTAAACTGTCATCACTGTATGAGCCAATCAGAATCCCGCCTGTTTCATTCACGCCGGCTTTAAGGCATTCGGAAACCATCTGCTCAATGGTTGAGGCGCTAAGGACGACCGTATAAAGTGCACCCTCACTGGAAAAAGTCACATCTTTAATACTCATGCGGCTCTCTCTCGACAGTGCCATCAGGCATCTGCTTAAAATATTCATAGATTCTTCCTGGCGCGCTGACGACCCTGCAAATGAATTTTGTACCAACGGCCGCCCATAACTGTACGTCATCGGCTCGGGCCGGAAAGACGGGGTGCCAGCAACCGATCCCTTCTATTCTCGCCTCATCCATGTCGATCTCAGGTGACGCCGAGGCGGCGAAGCGGCTGGAAGCATCCGTCACCGGAAACGTTGTTTCACTGGCAGCAAACGCAAATAAACCCTCAGCCCGCCATGTCATAGCCAGGCTGATAAATATTTTTTCACTTTGCCAGTCAAATGCCGCTAATGCCTTAAGGACACCATCATCACCGGTACAATCAATGATGACGTCGTACTGACGCAGTGAGCGTTTTGCTACCTGACACTCGGGGGGAAACGCGCAGTTGAATGAACGTGCACTTGCGTCAGGCAGAATACGATTAAGATGTTCAACTAGCGCGGACGCTTTATTATGACCAATTGAGGTCATTGTCAGGGCGTGGCGGCTCAAATTTCCGGTCTGTAGGATATCTGCGTCCAGAATGCCCTGGCTGACAACACCTATGCGCATCAGGTTTTCTGCAATCATGCTGCCCAGTGAGCCTGCACCGATTATCAGTACCTTTTTACTGCGGATATCGTTAGTTGCTTCGCCTCGCGTTCTGAGCTGGTCGGCTGCCCAGTTCTGCGTCCTCACCCACCTGATGGGCTCCTGTGAAAGTGGCTGTTCGCGATCCCAGGCTCTGCGATTCCGTTCCGTTGGGCGGAATCCGGGGCGTTTTGTCATTGTATTACTGAGACCGGCCAGGCGCAGCGCTAGCCAGTGAATGCGCGCTGGCTCATCACCAATTTTGTTTTCCAGCGGAAAACCCAGCAAGAGTAATCCGGGCGCGCGTTGCTTGCGCAGGGCTCTGACAGAACGCCCAATATCTGAAAAGATGTCCGGCAGTGATAACTCGCATTGTGCGAAGCAATGGCTGAGCTCCTGCCAGGTCCTGGGTGCCTGCCAAGGAGCCAGAACGGGGAGGGTAGGCAAAACAGACCACACTGCGTTCGTAGTTCTCGCGCCTTTGCGCATGAACGGGGACCATTTGGTTGTCCGGATTAGCTTTCCTTTGTTATCAAAAAACTCACGTAAAAAGCGGGCACCGCGCGCACCGGGCAATCCAGTGCTGCTTGCAAACCCCCATTCTCCTGTTTTCGATGCCCAAAAGGGGAGATCATCAATCTGTTCGCTAAAACCGATCACGGTAAAGGGTGACTGATCGGGGAAGGCGGGGAGTTCAACAGCATCCCCGGTTGTGGCCAGTTTTCCCTGTGCAGCGGCGTCAATCCAGAGCAGCAGCCTGCTGAGTCGCCAGCTGATTCTGTCGAGTAATGCTTCGGGTTCCAGCCCCCATAAGTTACGACCAAATACGGCGGGCGTATTCTCAAGGCACGGATTTCCTGAGGTCCATTCACGGGTAGACGCATCCGAAAAGTTGAAGTTTTGGTGCTGAAACGTGGCTGAAATACCTTCCGATTTATCGGGATAAACCTCTATGCGTATCAGGGGCTCTTCTCGCCAGAGGACCAGATGCCAGACGCTGTTGTCTGGCATGAACTTAGAACAGGGTACGGAAAGCTCGGCGGTGAATTTTAGAGACCATCTTTTGTCAGCAGAGAGCGTCCAGGCATTGTTCGTCCGCATCCTAGGATCGTTATTGATCAGGGTGAGCGCTGCCTGCAGCTCTCTTGGCACTTGCTGAACGACTGTACTCAAGCGAAGCGTCCGGTTTTCTGTGGTTCTGCTGGTTTACTTGGCGTTGTAAATCCACCGTTGCGATCGCCGCCCTGAGGGCCGGGTAAAGGAAACTTGGATCCGAACAGTTGGCGCCAGAGTTGTGCACTTTCCTGAGGATCCTCAGACGCCAGCGCGTTACGGGCAATTTCCGCCGCACCCGCAATACCCTCATAAAATGAACAGAAATCTTCGGCTGTTAAGCGCGCCATCACGTCATGCTCTGCAACCCCGTGATCTGACAACCACGGCTTACTTTTCTGATTGTAAATGGCTGCCCAGCGCAATAAAAAAGTGCCCATCAGTTGAACAAACCCTTGGGCCATTGAGGTGGTTCCATTATCCAGCGCGTTACCAATCAGATGCTCCAGCGGATAGCCTTTAGGGTATTTCGGCAGGTTTTCGCTGTTCTGCTGTCGCCACCATTTCACCGCCCTGACAAGGTTGATGTAGTGACCGTTGCAAACGCGGTTTTTCTCAGCGGTCCATCTGATCTGCGCGAGAGGATGCGTCCGGCCCCACTCATTTTTTTCCCTGTCAGGTAACACTAGCGGGTGCGCTTTCCATTCTGAAGCGGGGGCGTCCTCTACCTGCGCACTGTTGCTCTCAGACAACCATCCCGTATTGGGGGACCAGCTTTTATTCAGACGCCAGTCAGTTTGCTCTTCCAGAGAGCTAATAGTCAGGACTGACTCTGACTTATAGAGCTGCTCAAGATGGCTTTTTTCTGCACCTGACTCAGGGATGGCGGTGATCACCAGGTCCAGTTCGACATACGAGAGGGTAATACCAAAAGAGCGTCCCTGAGTTTCCCATTTACCCGGGTAATACTTTTCGAGGAATGGGATGAACAGGTCCATTGCATCAGTGGGAGATATCCGGGTATGGTCAAGATTGGTCACCACGACAATATCAACATCAGGGCGCTTATCGCCGAGCGGACGGATTGCCGTTGAACGACGAATGCTTCCCTGAAGGAATGTTGATACGACAATATCCTTGAGAGGTTCGAAATTCTTCAGGCGCTCGCGCAGTGTCCTTGCACCACTTTTCCAGTCTTCCTTCTGTGTATCAGTCGGCCTGATATTTGCTAAAAATTCGTTGAACTGAGGTTGAAGTTCCATGGTGATTAAACCTTAAATGAAGGAAGGTAGGAGCCATCTCGCTGGCGTTGAAAGTCAAACTCGTAAAAGACGCATGTCCCCAGAAAATCAGTGTGCTGGCCAAGATAAAAATTAACTGCATTTGGCGCAGCGCTGAAAATATGCAGGCTTGCCTCCACCGGTAAATCTGCATCAGTGACGGCATCGGATATCTGTTCGGCAAGCGCTACGGCATGTGAACCGTTTTTCACAGATCGTTGCCCGTACCCGTTTGCAGGGGTGACATGAATGATCCGTCCTATGTCAGGCTGATTTGCGAGTATGTAAGTGTGCGCTTTTGGCAGCGCATTTCTCGCCATGCTGAGCACTACTGCGACATCTCTTCCAGTTCCGACAGTCTCGAACTCGATAACCGCAGCAGGTTCATTATGGGGTTCGTATTCAGACCAGATGGAGTCGCCCGATCTCCCTTTCTGGACCAGTTCGATTTCTACGCCTGACTTGTGACCAAGACATTTACCGGCAAGCAATGCAATGGAGCTGTGGGTATTCAGATACAGCCGAACTTTACGCTCCGTCTGCCTGATACCTGTGAGGAAGGTTTCTACCTGGGGCTTAATAACATCATTCCACTCAATGCCTGGGGAGGGAAATCTACCTTCGAAGAGAGAAAGCAGAGAGAGTGTGTGTTCCGGAAGCGCATCCATGATGTCCAGTGGCCCATCACTGAAAGAGCGTAGTGCAACATTTCTGAAGCTTTCAGGTGCTTCCGATCTGATCCAGTTCTCTTCCACGCAAAGGGCTGTGAATTGCTCTCGGGTAAACCGATAACGTTCCTGACTGCGTAAAGCTCGCGCAGCGCCATCGAAACGGAATTCTGAACTGGTTTCGCAGGTAATCAGGCCAATGATCTGAAAGCTGGTATTAACTTTTTCACGCATCGCCTCGAGTGTGGGCTGCGACTGCTGAATGTGAAAACCAGAAAGTACCTGTTCCAGTTCCTGGTTTGTGGAAAGCTTGAGATGTTGGCGCCAGAGCTTACGAACCTTTCCCTTACGGCTCCTGTCGGTCGTGCCATCAAACAACTTATCGAGTCGTATTGAGCCATCCACATTGCTGATTATTTCACCAAGTGGGTCCTCATCGATAATTCTATCTGTCGTGACAAGATGAAAAGCAGAGTTGGCAGGCTCAGTTCCTTTTGCCTGTTTTAGTCTTTCAAGGATTGAGAAGGTCTCAGCACCAATGAAGGCAGGGTCAATCAAATCCTCGTATCCGAAGCTAGCAGCCTGTGTAACGTGAAACTTGATTTGATAGTAATCAGCCTGAATCCGATCGGGCCCAGTGCTGCGGCGGGGGGGATTATAACGCGTAATCACGTCATCAAAGGCTTTAGGGCCGTCGGCTTCATAGGAAACTTCTACGACGAAATCTTGTTGGGGATTTTTAAGCCGGGATGCCTCAATCCAGAAATACCGAGCCTGATAATCATGACCGTGCCAGTTAGCCAATACAGAGGTTGCCATAAGATTCCTCCCAAATAACAGTAATATTTTGAAGCTATCACGTAAGAGGATACTGTTCAAGTAGACAGTGTTTTTTGCGGGTTTTGGGATTCGTTGATGGCTAATTTGTATTTAACTAATTGATATTAAGATTAAATTTAATGTTGTAATAAATTATATCAATCAGACTTCAGTTAAACTGAAGAATAAAGTTTTTTTAACTCCCATACGATGCCTGAAAAAGAGCATTTAACTGCAGACTCCTGCAGGATGATCAACTACTGAACAATATAAAATTGATCAACGGTATAACTATTAACTGTCTATTCAAGACACAATAGTCATCACAGTAATCATATCTGGTGCACCCTTCGGCTCCCCGGCTTTGCCAGAGCGTCAGCCCGACTGCGCCAACCTGCAGGCCGGTAAGCTTCGCCGAACAGCCAGAAACGGCGTTTCGGCCCTTGCGGCTAACCATGTCACGAAAGAAAAATCAGAGGACGTCCGTGGATACCTGCTTTGATTCGTATAGCCGTATGCCTGGTTTTTCCGGACCCGCAACATTCATTAGATGAGACCTCAATCAAAAATAATTCCTCTCTCCAGTGCCTCACTGAAGCCCTCGTGACTACCTTTCCGATATAAAATGCGTACCTGCCATGCGTAAAAAAAACGTAGGGTAGGGTTACCCTCCGGGCAACCCTCGCGGTACTCATTTCCTCGCGAGATAAGCGCAGTACCACAATTCCCCCCAAACTGCCTGGGTTGCACTGGGCCCCATCCTGCATTCCAGTAGTGCAATTCAGCCAGAGTTTTATCTTTTACTCTGGCTTCAACCCATCCTTCACGAGGTGATATTTCAATTTTATGAGCAGAACCTGCGAGCGTGGGTAAAAAAAGCCGCGATGGATACAATTCATGCTGAAGGTATCCTATACGTTTAAAATCAAGCGTACCGGCTAATGGCCACGCCTGACAGTCTGTGTTAATTACCTCTTCGAAAGTAGGTGGATTAATCATCGTTGTAGAACTGAGTAATTCATCGGCCTGGCTCGATAGCATCGTCCCGTTAACCCAGAACGATTCAATATGAGGTATCGGATCATCATACTCTGCGTCGCGACGGGCTATTTGGGCCCACTGCATAATCGACACTTCAATGCACCGTTCGATTGACATCAAGACCGGTGAACTCAAGGCAATTAGCCTGCCGCCGGGAGTGGCCGTCTCTGCACGAACAAGAAGAGCACGTAGGGAAGCCTCGAACGCTTTACTGTCACCGTTGAATTCTGTCGATGCTGGCAGCCATTCTGGGCATTTCGGGCGAAGAAAAGCCAGAGTAGGATGTACAGGGAGCGCCAGCAGCGCTTTTTGGTTCGCCAGCTCTTCGGGCATTTTCCAGATATGTCTGGCCACCGTAAGCGTGCGAAGGTATGCGGAAATTGCGCGCAGAGCGCTTCGGGTGGAAAAATGGGGCATGAAACCCTCGCCCTGCGGTCGAAGGAAATATCCTGTATCTCCCTGATACGGGGCATCTGGATAAGATTCGCGGTTCTTTGCCCACTCGAAGGCCATTTGCTGAATAAACGGAAGATTACTATACGATTCAAGTCTTGTTAGGGTCGTTCGATAAATTCTGGGTAAATCCACGCCCTGAATACCTTCAAAATCATCCGGGATGATGAAGTTTTCAGGGGCGACGTCCAGATCATGATGATTCACCGGGTTGGACTGTGCTCCGCGCGCCATCAGCAAATCGGAAAGCAGGGAGGGCAGGGGAATGCTTTCTGACAGCACTTTGCTCGGGGAGTAGTTGAACCCGTTAATGGCCATCCAGAAAATGCACAATACTTCGACAACTTCGGCTTCAAGTTTGCGTGAACGCAGCAAATCAAACAGTAAGGATTCTGTTGCCTGCATCGATGCCGGTTCACCCAGCCGGGCCGCAAGTTCCTGCATGGTCCACCACCGGGTTGATGTAGAAGGCCATCCAAGACGGGCAATAAGAATACGAAGGTCGTTCATTTCACCTCCGGGCTGACAGGCGCGAGCAGTTCTGACATCCAGCGCGGGGCTTTAAGGGAAAGCGTGCGGGTATCCTCAAGCACGCAATGAACCATGGTTTGGGCAAATGTTACGGCCTCTTCTGTTCGGTTTTGTTTGATGTAGAAATAGACCATGAGTTCAGTGGGGACGATGCGAGACGGCACAGGATCGTCGAACATGCTGTAAGTTGTTGCAGCCACAAACTCATCGCAACGCTCGGGATAATATTGCGCAACCAAGTCTAGCCGGTGGCGAGTCACTTCCGCGTTCTCCATGTAGCTCACCCAGCCGCCACTCCGAATTTGTGCCTGTACAAGGTACTTCCAGGCAGCTTTTAAGCCGCCAGACCTGCGTTTTGTGTGAAAGGCCGGTTCACAAAGATGCAGAACGTCACTCATTAACGTGGTTTTTGAAAACAGTACTTTATCAAGTTCTGTAAGTAATGCCCGTCCCTGTTTTTTTCCTTCCCAGTGTTGATACCAGCTCAGTAGCAGTGCCGGGCGATCGTGGTAATGGGGCTCCAGATGATTGAGTAAGTCTGCTAACTGGTTGGGTCCGAAAAGCGTGACATCACCCGTAAAAGGTTTGTCGTCGGTGCTTTGAGCAGAATATTCGTTACGTTCGACACAACCCACTCCCCATCCATTGTGCTCGTTAAGTATGCTGAGCGGCCCGGAAGCACGGGTAAATCCGTCGTCAGCACGTTGCTGCAGGCTATCCCGGATCTCGGGATGAAGGCCTGTGCGCATTAAAGCATCCAGCTGCCACCCTTCGTTGACCCCTTGCTCGATATAAGCTTGCAGACTGTTTTCGGCGAGTGGCCAGTGCCCCGCACAGGTATGCTCTTCCAGTTTTATCACCAGAGCGGAAGGTTTAAGGCTTGCCAGCAGCCTGTCTGCGACGGTGAGTACGTGCCGTGTGCCCTTACCATCGGTGTAATCCAGAACCCGGTGAACCTGTGGTGCGAGCTGAGCCAGCAACCGACAAGCTTCCCCCGGCACTGCATCGATCAGGTAAGCAATGCCATCCAACGCATTACCCAGCGTCGGGTCTTTGCGATGTCCGTATCCGGTCGTCAGTTCCCAGGTTTGGGTGCGCAGTTCACGCGCTTCAGAAGTCAGACGGTGGGAAACCGCCATTGCACAGAGTTGCAACGGTATCTGAAGGTGGACGCTGGTTTCACTCTGGACATCTTCATCCAGCAATAAACGCTGTGCGCAAATAAATGCCAAAGCGGCCTCGTCGGCCATACGGGTCAGTGAGCCTGACGTGTATTGAACACGGAACGAGGCGCTGTCGAACCAGACACACTGCGAGGCGGCCTTCATTGTCTGGGGAGACAGCCGCACTTCATTTTGTCCGGTCAGCATGACACTGACGGTTTGTATATCACAGGCAATCCGGTGTAGAGCCGCCTGAAAGTCCGTTGTGGCAGATGTTCTGTTATAACTTTGTCTGAACCGGAGAATATCAACAGGCGAAAGTAACTCGTATATTTCATGGAAGTGGATGAACTCTCCGCGCCACCAACGCTGGGCTAATTGCATCCCAATACCTGAAAGTGCATCGAGATAATCAGTAATGTTTTCTCTGTCTTCGTAAAAGGGCGCGGGAACAGCTTCGACGTGTGTTTGTCCCTCTGCCAGCATACACAGCTGCAAGTGTACGGCACCGAAGAACCAACTATGCACGAGGTTCGCCAGATGTTCTTTACGTTCGTCGTAGCTGCCACTCAGCCAGTTTACAGGAATGGGTTCGTTTGAAGGCGTAGAGGTTCTGGTCACCGCCGCCTCTACTGCCGCCACAAAAGGGGTTCTGACGAGTTCGTCCGCGTCCTCTCGATTGGTCAGCGTGACACCTGCAAGTGCAGCCGCGCGTATACACGCATCGCTAATGATGTTCTTGTCTGGCCCATCAGGTAACGAAGTGACAACCGTCATTAAATCGTCAATATGCCCTTCCTGCACCAGCATCTGGACGCGGGGTAACCAGATGGCGGCGTCATTATTGTCAATCAACCAGACCAGTTCCTCAGGCGAGCTGCCCATTACGCCGAATTGTATAAATGCGCGGGCCAGGAAGCTGAGTTCATTTGAGCCACCTCTTGAATCATATCGACTGGAGAACTGGGTCAGGCTACTGAACTGATGAAAGGCTTCTCTGCCGCAGATTTTTGCATGAATGACATCTCCCCGATACAACAAGGCCAGGCCCAGTGCTGCTACGTGTAAAAAATCCGTTTCATGTCTTGATGCGACAGACTCAAGTATCACGCTATCCTCTGATGAGAGTGCCAGTGAAAAAGAGATGAGCCAGGCCAGATCACTGTCCTGCATCTGAAATTGACTGCCCCCTACCATACGTGCTTTCAGATGTCCTAGGCGGTTCGCGTCGGCAAATTGCGCGGTATCAAGAGCAGCTACTAGGGCATCAGACAACAATGTTTCAAACAGGGATTCTGGGTACCCCTCTGTCAGGCGATCGATTACCCAGTCACGCGTCAAACCCTTGATGAGGTTGCGTGGGTTACCCAGTCTGGCCTGAACCGTCCATAGCCAGTTCACACGTAAAGACGTCGGTGCCTGGTGTTCAAGCCACTCTGCTACGGTTGGCAGGAGTTCACTGATCCTCTCTTCATAGCTGTCGGTTGTGCGTACAAAAACCGCCAGGCTCTCATGGAAGACTTTCAGGCCCGCAGGGGAGGAGTGAAGCAAATGCTCAACTTTATCAACGTCTGGCTGTGCAGCGTGAATAATGTCAGCAATCTGCAGAAAGGCTATTCTGGGCCAGAAAAAGGGTAAGGCGCAGATAAGCCTGAGCGTATCCTTTTGACCCGGAGCAAGGCGCTCCCATAATGAGGCATAATAAAACCGTGCGTCCTGGCTCAAATCCCCTCTTAACTGCTCGATATCCCATCGGGTTATTCTGCGACCGGCGAGTTTCAGTTCCGACGTTGCGTAGATAACGTGCAGAGGATGGCCATTTGTTCTTTGGCGAAGAGCTGAGGCGGCTTCCTGAAGTTGTCTTTCAGCATCGGCCTCACTTCCTGGGCCAGTTGTGAACCAACCTTCCTCAACCGCCTTTAAGAGATAAGAAAAGACGGCGCTCTCAGACATCGCGGGTAACGTGTACCATTTTGATTTAGGAACAAGAGCGAGCAAATCAGAGGGTAGCTGTGCATCGTTCACAGGCTGAGTGCCAACGATTAGCACCATGTTTTCAGGGCAGGGAATGATCTGAGAGAAGACATCATCCAGTGGCCGTTTATCTTCTGCGTTGACGCGCCAGACATGGTCCAGACCATCAAGGACCAAAACAAACGGCTTGCCGCGTGCTTTGTAGTGTGCGGCACACTCTGTGAGTAACTCGCGTAAGCCTCCGAAAGATCTCGGGACGTCCCGATGAAAATTCTCAACCTGCGCCCGAACAGATTGCTCGACAACATAGCTGTTGACCCTGTCGCGACCACGCTCTGTCGTGGATAGAAAATAGTGATGTCGAACGGTGGGAATTTCTCGTTGGATCAGCTCATTACTGAGCGCGCTTAGATACGTGCTCTTTCCCCGACCGGGCGGTCCCGTCAGTACTACGGCTTTGCCTGTCGCATTGATCACATCGCCTGAAAATTCATCATGAAATGCTGCATCAGGTACTTCATATCCTTCAGGGACAACAAAATCCTCGGGCAACGGCGCTGGTGGCAAGGCTCGTAGGATAGTGAGGACGTCAGGCAGCGTAATCCATCCTTCTGGCGCAGGGAGGTTCTTCTGCGTCGCCCAGGTCAAGGCCACATATTTGAGATTAGCTATCCCTTCAGGCGTGCCATGTTGCCTGAGGCGTGATTCGATATCGTTCTCCAGAGCAACGTAGCCTTTGTCGCTGTGGCGTATTCTCAACTGGCTGAAGAATAGCGTGCATGCCTCTAAGCTGCCCAGTTCAGAGACCACCCGAGTGCGTTGAGGTTCTTGTATTCTGGAAGGGTCAATTTTGTCTCCCGCCAGGCAAGCTTCAATCGCTGCATCTGGTCGACGGTTTGTGATGAGCGAAATGTCGCCCGTACGTGCTGGTTCGAGTTTATTGTACGCATCGAACCATTTACGCAGCATCGACCTAGAGCGGTCTGTCTTGCCGGTGTTTTCGAGCATCCAGTCCCAGCAAAGAGGGTGTTTGTCAGCATCCGGTGTGAACTTGATTTGCTGGAGGTCGACCAGGCCATCACTGCGTTCAATCACGATATCATCGAGTGCCTGTGGTACTTCATGTTCATTGTCACACTCAAATTTAACGCGACGGTAGCGAGTCGGGGCGTCAAGCCAGTCGCACAAGACGCTGAGGCCCTGGCGATTTTGGTAGATGTAACCCGCTGCAGTGATGGCGGTTTTTTTAATATTTTCATTCATAGCATCAATGACCTGCTCCCCGTTAATCAACACTAAGTGCTATTAGTTAATAGGTATTTCTGCTTCTGGCACTTGGCGGCCGATGAGTCTGCATCGTGCCCAACATCTGGACACGATGTAATTAGGCCATAGCAATTAATTTGATACCTTTGTGCCCGTCTTCAATAATACTTCCTCGGTCTGCCGCTATAACAAAATTTGCCCACCATTGCATCATTGGACGACGTTGCTCGAGATAATCGCTTCGGTTGTACGCGCGACGAACCTCATTCTTGTCCACATGTGCTAGCGCTGCCTCAATGACATCAGGAGGAAAACCTTGCTCATTGAGCGCGGTGCTGGCGATTGAACGCAACCCATGTGATACAAGGATGCCGCCGAATCCAGCTCTTTTAAGTGAAGCATTTACTGTTTGACTATTCATTGACTGAGTCGGCTTCAAACGACTTGGAAAAATGAATTCCCGATTGCCACTTAACGGCTTCATCATTTCCAGAACAGCGATGGCTTCATCTGACAATGGCACAGTATGATCACGGTTCATCTTCATGCGTGATGCAGGGATCTTCCATTCTCTTGCTTCCATGTCTACTTCTTCCCAGAGAGCTTCAGCCGCTTCGGCTGGGCGGGTAATAGTAAGAAGTTGCCACATGAACAGGCAGCGTGTGGAAAGGCTAATGCTGG
>Ga0302347_1002518_pt1 | contig 18298 bp, 13 predicted proteins | sample PhyWR1_FD_202178 | JGI IMG/M metagenome (GOLD analysis project Ga0302347, IMG submission 202178) | Leaf surface microbial communities from wheat plants in UC Gill Tract Community Farm, Albany, California, United States - DLSL W.R1 (v2)... | ecosystem: Host-associated > Plants > Phyllosphere >...
GCGATGGCTGCAAAGCAGCCCCTGGATCTCAAATCAGAAGAAGGTCCCGACAATCAACTGCATATAGGTCCCGGTATCCCGCCCGCCCAGCTGCGTACCACCAGTCGCAGCACTACGCTCCGGCTTGTAGAACCCGACCACCGGGCTGATCAGCAGGTGGTCGTTGACCATCCATTCCACATACAGGTCCAGCTCCCGCCCGCCGAGGTTGCCCTGGTCGGTGTCCAGGGTATCGAAGTCGAAATACAGCGCGCCCACTGTCAGGTTGTCCCGTGGCTTGCCCTTCAGCGCCACGTGGTGCACCTGGCTGTTCTTGTTGAACGGCCCGGCATAGTTGGCTGCCACTTCGCCCTGGAACCAGGTGCCGTAGCTACGGCTCAGGCCATAGAACAACGGGTCGAAGCCTTCCGAGAAACGGCTGTAGCGGTAGGTGGCGGTGGGGGTCCAGGGCAGTTCGGAGAAGGTCCAGTTGCCTTCCAGGTACCAGGCGTTCTCGCGCCCGCCTGTCTTGTCCTGAGTGACGTACTCGGCGGCCAGCTCCAGGTCCTTCACACCGAGGTTGCCGCGCCCGCGCAGGCTGGCGGTGTCCATGCCGTCGCGGTGTTCCAGGCCCAGCAGCTGCGCATAGCGCTGGTCCACGTCGAGCCCGCGGATCCAGCTGAGGCCGACGGTGCCGTTGTCGCCGACATGGTCCAGGTTGGCCACTGCCATTGAGGTATCGGCCTGATAATGGTTGTCGGACTTCAGCCACATCAGGTCGCCGCGCCAGCCCTGCTTGCCGCCCAGGCGCAGTACGGCGGTGCGGTCGAAGGCCTTGCGTGCGGCCAGGTAGTAGGCGCCACCGCGGTCGAAGTTGGCACCCAGGTCGACCTTGCCGAGGTTGACCGGGTCACCCTGGATCAGGAAGCCGTCGCCCAGGGTGACCACCTGGCGGCCAGCCGAAATGCCCACGCCGTCTTCGCCCAGTGCCGGGAACAGGTTGGCCGAGCGCCAGCCCAGGTACAGGTCTTCGATGGCGGTACGGCGCTCGTCGCCCAGGGTCAGCCCGGCGGCATCACCATCGCCCCAGGTGGCGGAGCTGAGCAGGTTGAAGGCGCCATAGAGCGCGCCGCTATCGGCCAGGACCTGGCTGCCGCTGAGTCCGTATTTCGCGTAGCCCTCCTGCCAGGCGCTGCTGCCCGGCTGGCGGTTGCCGGCCTGGTTGAAGCTTTCGTCGCTGTGGAAAACACCCAACAGGGCTTCGAGTTCGGCGTTGAGGGTGGTGCCGTTGTGGTTGTACAGCTCGTAGGCTTGGCTGGCGGGGGCGGCTAGCAGCAGGGCCAATGTGCAGGCGAGTGTGTGCCTCATGGGTTTGCTCCATGGTTTTTTATTGTTGTTTTTGTAGTGCCTGTACCGGCCCCTTCGCAGCACAAGGCTGCTCCTGCAAGGACTGCGCGACCGTAGGAGCAGCCTTGCGCTGCGAAGGGGCCGGTACAGGAAAATGATCAGAGCTTGATCAACACCGACTTGAGCTCGGTGTAGTGCTCGATGGCCGCAGCGCCCATCTCGCGACCAACGCCAGACATCTTGTAGCCGCCAAACGGCAGCGCCGGGTCCAGCGCGCTGTGGCAGTTGACCCACACCGAGCCGGACTTGATACGCGGGATCATCCTGTGCACAGCCGCCAGGTCGTTGGACCAGATGCTCGCGCCCAGGCCGTAGGGGTTGTCGTTGGCCATGCCGATCACTTCGTCGAGGTCATCGAACGGCATCGCCACCAGCACCGGCCCGAAGATTTCTTCCTGCACCAGGCGGTGGCGCTGGTCGACATCGACGATCACCGTCGGTTTGACGAAGTAACCCGGCCCGAAGCTTTCACCGCCACAGGCAATGGTCGCACCCAGTTCGCGGCCCAGTTCGATGTAGCCGGTGACGCGGTCCTGCTGTTTGGCCGAAATCAATGGGCCCATCTGCACCGCCGGGTCCAGCCCGCTGCCCAGCTTCATGCCGTTGGCGATGCCGGCGATGTCGGCCACCACGTTGTCGAAGTGCTTGCGGTGCACATACAGCCGCGAGCCCGCGCAGCACACCTGGCCCTGGTTGAAGAAAATCGCCGTGGCCGCACCGGCAGCGGCTTCCTGCAGGTTGGCGTCGGGCATGACGATGGTCGGCGACTTGCCGCCCAGTTCCAGGGTCACGCGGGTCATATTGTCCATGGCCGCCTTGCCGATCAGCTTGCCGACTTCGGTGGAGCCGGTGAAGGTGAGCTTGTCCACCCCGGGGTGGCGGCTGAGCGCGGCGCCGGCATTCAGGCCGGTGCCGGTGATCACATTGAATACACCGGCCGGGTAGCCGGCCTCGTCTACCAGTTCCGCCAGCTTCAGCACGCTCAGCGGTGTTTCGTCGGCGGGCTTGAGCACCACGGTGCAGCCGGTGGCAAGCGCCGGCCCGAGCTTCCAGCAGGCCAGCAGCAGCGGGAAGTTCCAGGCGACGATGGCACCGACCACGCCCACTGCCTCGCGGCGGATGAAACCGTGGAACTGGTCGTTGGGCATCAACGGCATCGAGGCTTCGACGGTGCTACCCTCGATCTTGGTGGCCCAGCCGGCCATGTAGCGCAAGAAGTCGATGGCCAGTTGCACGTCCATTACCTGGGCCACGGCGGCGCTCTTGCCGTTGTTCAGGCATTCCAGTTCGGCCAGCTGGCGGGCATCGCGCTCCATCAGGTCGGCCAGGCGCCACAGCAGGTTCTGCCGCTCGCGCGGGCGCAGGCGGCTCCAGGGCGAATCATCGAAGGCCTGGCGCGCCGCGCGGACCGCGCGGTCGACATCTTCGGCCTCGGCCGCGGGCACTTCGCCCAGTACTTCGCCGGTGGCCGGGTTGCGGAACGACAGGGTGCGGCCATTGGCGGCGTCCTGCCAGTCGGCGCCAATGCGCATTTTCAGCTTGCGTTCCAGGAAGGCGCGGGTGGCGGGCAGGATGGGCAGTTCGGAAAGCATGGGGCGGTGCCTCTTGTCATTGGATGTGACGGGCACTGGCGCAATGGCCGTGCCAAGCTGCGCAGATGGCCGCAAAGCGTTGAAGGGGTTGGGGTTTGCCGAGTTGCAAGGTTGTCGTTGCAGGTGTGCGCTGTTGCACATTGAGACGGTGTGAGACGGTTGTGAAACAGTGGCCTCAAGGCCCGATCGCCGGCAAGCCAGCTCGCACAGGTACAGCACAGGTCTTCAAGGCAGTGGTTAATCTGTGGGAGCTGGCTTGCCGGCGATTGGCCTGCGCAGCAGGCCCTGTCTCAGGATGAAACACCCTGTCGCGAAATGGCACGCTGCATTTGGCTATCCCAGCTGGGAGTAAAGCCCTTAAAACCGGCTAAAAGGTTGAAAGAAAACGGTTTTGCATCTCCTGGCACACTTCCTGTATCACAACCGTCACATGCACACCTGCTGTACCAAAGCGTGCGAAAAACGATAAGAACAACAACCGTGGAGGTCTGACCTTGAAGACGACTCGACTCCGGCGGCATGCGGGTAAACTGGCGCTGGTCGCCGCCGCGCTGCTGAGCACCCAGGCCATGGCGGCCGAGCAGGGCCCGAGCCTGTTGCAGAACAAGTGCATGGGGTGCCATATCCCCGAAGGTAACGATACCTACAGCCGTATCAGCCACCAGCGCAAAACGCCGGAAGGCTGGCTGATGAGTATTGCCCGGATGCAGGTGATGCATGGCCTGCAGATCAGCGACGACGACCGTCGCACCCTGGTCAAGTACCTGGCCGACAAGCAGGGCCTGGCGCCCAGCGAGACCGATGGCGTGCGCTACGCCATGGAACGCCGGCTCAATACCGTCGAGCACTTCGACACCCAGCTCAGCGAAACCTGCGGCCGTTGCCACTCCGGTGCCCGCGTCGCCTTGCAACGGCGCCCGGCCAAGGAATGGGAGCACCTGGTCAACTTCCACCTCGGCCAATGGCCGTCTCTTGAATACCAGGCCCAGGCGCGCGACCGCGACTGGTTGCCCATCGCCCTGCAACAAGTGGTACCTGAACTGGCCAAGCGCTACCCGCTGGATAACCCTGCATGGGCCGAATGGCAGAAGGCGCGGCCCAAGGCCGACGCGCTGCCGGGGCAGTGGGCATTCAGCGGCCACATGCTGGCCAAGGGCGATGTGCACGGGGTGATGAGCGTCTCGGCCGAGGAGGGCGATACCTTCAAGGTCGAGGTCAAGGGCGCGTACGCCGATGGCACGCCGTTCAACGGCAGCGGCTCGGCAATCCTCTACAACGGTTATGAATGGCGCGGCAACGTCAAGGTTGGCGATGCCAACCTGCGTCAGGTGTTCGCTGCGCTGGACGGCGAAATGAAAGGCCGCATGTTCGAGGCCGAGCACGATGAGCGCGGGCTGGACTTCATTGCAGTCAAAGAAGGCAAGGCGCGCCTGCTGGCGGTGCAGCCTGCGTTCATCAAGGCCGGGGGCGAAAGCGAAATCAGCCTGGTTGGCAGTGGCTTGTCGGGCAAGCCGGACCTGGGCGCCGGGGTCGAGGTGACCGAGGTGCTGGAGCAGACCGCAACCCTGGTACGGGTCAAGGCCCGCGCCGCGGCGGATGCCAGGCCCGGCCAGCGCGAAGTCGCGGTGGGCGCACTCAAGGGCGTCAACCTGGCGGTGTACGACAAGGTCGATGAAGTGAAGGTGGTGCCGGCGTTCTCCATCGCCCGTATCGGCGAAAACGGCGCTTCGGTGCCGAAGGTGCAAGGCCGTTTCGAAGCCGAAGCGTGGGGCAAGGATGCTGATGGCCAGCCGCTGCGCATCGGCTACCTGCCGGCCAGCTGGAAGGTCGAGCCGTTCAACGAGCGTGCCGTCGAGGATCAGGACGTCAAGTTTGCCGGGCAGATGCAGGCCGATGGCGTGTTCGTGCCAGGCGGTGCCGGCCCCAACCCTGAGCGCAAGATGATGACCAACAACGCTGGCAACCTGAAGGTCATCGCCACGCTGGCCGACGGCGGCCAGACGGGCGAAGGGCACATGATCGTCACCGTTCAGCGCTGGAACAACCCACCGCTGCCATGACGGCAGCACGTAACGGTTTTCCCACGCATCGATTACCGGGAGGTCGCCATGGGCGCACTACTGAACCTTGTCGAACGCAACCTGCACGAAGTGCAGGTCGACGCCGACCGCATGCTGTTTCATATTCCTAGCAGTTCGCTGTTCACCGCCGATGCGGTAACCGGCGGCATCATCGATTCCCTGCGCCAGCAAGGCTGCTCGGCCGAGGAGCTGATGCAGCGCCTTGGCCAGCAGTTTGCCGGTGACGATATCCAGGACACCCTGCGCGAGCTGATCGCGCTGGAGCTGGTCAGCGACGGCTCGCCGCTGACCCCCGAAATCGCCCTCAAGCAGGTCGAGCGCACCGCCTTGAACACCGTGGTGCTCAACGTCAACACTGGCTGCAACCTCAGCTGCACCTATTGCTACAAGGAAGACCTGGACAAGCCGTCCGCCGGCAAGAAGATGAGCACCGACACCGCCGAGGCCTCGGTGGAGATGCTGCTCAAGGAGTCGCCCGACGAGCAACGCTACAGCGTGGTGTTCTTCGGGGGCGAGCCGCTGTCCAACCGGCCGCTGATCGAGCACATGGTCGCCTATTGCGAACGGCGGTTCGCCGAAGCCGGCAAGCAGGTGGAGTTCATCATGACCACCAACGCCACCTTGCTTAACGAAGAGGTCATCGACTGGCTCAACGCCCACCGCTTTGGCCTGTCGATCAGCATCGACGGCCCCAAGACCGTGCACGACCGCAACCGCATCACCGTCGGCGGGCAGGGCACCTATGATGTGGTGCGGCGCAAGGCCGAACTGCTGCTGTCGCGCTACACCAGCCGCCCGGTCGGCGCGCGGGTAACCCTGACCCGTGGCATCACCGATGTCGAAACCATCTGGAACCACCTGTTCAACGAACTGGGCTTTGCTGAAGTCGGCTTTGCCCCGGTCACCTCCGGCGACATGGCCAACTTCAACCTCACCGGCGAAGAGCTGGTGCAGGTATTCGCCAACATGAAAGCCCTGGGCCGGCGCTACCTGGAGGCGGCGCTGGAGCACCGCAATATTGGCTTCTCCAACCTGCACCAGCTGATCACCGACATCCATGAAGGCCACAAGAAAGCCCTGCCGTGCGGCGCCGGGCTGAAGATGCTGGCGGTGGACCACGAGGGCGAGCTGAACCTGTGCCATCGCTTCACCGGCTCCAGCCTGCCCACCTTCGGCAACGTGCACCAGGGCGTGAAGCAGGCGCAGCTCAACGACTTTCTGTCGCAGCGCCTGGACCGCAGCAACACCGGCTGCGAGAGCTGCCGTATCCGCAACCTGTGTTCCGGCGGCTGCTACCACGAAAGCTACGCGCGCTACGGCGACCCGCAGCACCCGACCTACCACTACTGCGAACTGATGCGCGACTGGGTCGACTTCGGCATTGAAGTCTACAGCCGCATCATGGCCGCCAACCCGGCCTTCATCGACCGCTATATCACCCCGCGGAAGGCGCACTGACATGAAGCACTTGAAGCCCCTCAACAACAAGGCGCGCATCCTTGAGCAGGCCGCCGCCGAAGACCGCGTCGAAGAAGTCATGGCCATGAGCGCGGTGGCCGGCTGCACGGCCACCACCGACCCGGGCTGGGAGGTGGACGCATTTGGTGGTGTGAGCTCGCTGTGCCAGCCGATGGAAGCCGACCTGTATGGCTGCTCCGACCCTTGCTGGTGGCCGGCCCAGGTGCCGGACATGATGAGCACCTACCAGGACTGGAACGCCCAGGCGACCAACTCGGCGGATGACTGGCGCAACCTCGGCACCGTGTTCCCGAAAGACAAGTGACCGGCCCGACAAGAATGACAAGGGGAAACCGCATGAAAGCTGGACGCTGCGCGCAACTCGCGCTCACCATCGCTGCCACGGCCTGCGCCGGGCTGGTACAGGCCGACGACAACGGGCCGGCGCTGAAGGCTGGCCACGAATACATGATCGTGACCAACTACCCGAACAACCTGCACGTGGTCGATGTGGCCAGTGACACGGTGTACAAAAGCTGCCAGATGCCCGACAAGTTCGGCCCCGGCACTGCCATGATGGCGCCGGACAACCGCACCGCCTACGTGCTCAACAACCACTACGGCGACATCTACGGCATCGACCTGGATACCTGCAAGAACACCTTCCACGCCAACCTGTCCAGCGTGCCGGGCGAGGTCGGCAAGTCGATGTACTCGTTCGCCGTCAGCCCCGATGGCAAGGAAGTGTACGCCACGGTCAACCCGACCCAGCGCCTGAACGACCACTATGTTGTCAAACCACCGCGCCTGGAGGTGTTCAGCACTGCCGATGGCCTTGGCGCCAAACCGGTACGCACCTTCCCCATGCCGCGCCAGGTGTACCTGATGCGCACTGCCGACGATGGCAGCCTGTACGCCGCCGGGCCGGACATCTACAAGATGGACGTCAAAACCGGCAAGTACACGGTGGCCTTGCCGCTGCGCAACTGGAACCGCAAGGGCTACAGCGCCCCGGACGTGCTGTACTTCTGGCCACACCAGAACCCGCGCCACGAGTTCTCGATGTTGTACACCATTGCCAAATTCAAGGATGACAAACAGGACCCGAACGAGGCCGAATTGTTGTACGGCTACCTGAGCGTCGACCTGAAGACCGGAAAAACCCATACCCAGGAGTTTGCCGACCTGACCGAGCTGTACTTCACCGGCCTGCGCTCGCCCAAGGACCCGAACCAGATCTACGGCGTACTCAACCGCCTGGCCAAGTACGACATCAAGCAGCGCAAGTTGATCAAGGCGGCTAATCTGGAGCACACCTACTACTGCGTCACCTTCGACAAGAAGGGCGACAAGCTGTACCTGGGCGGCACGTTCAACGACCTGGCGGTGTTCAACCCGGATACGCTGGAGAAGGTGAAGAACATCAAGTTGCCGGGGGGCGACATGTCCACCACTACGCCGCAGGTGTTCATCCGCTGAACCGGTGCTGGCTTCTTCGCGGGCGCGCCCGCTCCCACATGGCTTTCACAATCGCTGAGAGCTGTGCAGTCCCTGTGGGAGCTGGCTTGCCGGCGATAGGGCCGGTGCAGGCAACACAAAACAACAAGAGAATCCCCATGCCCCAGCCAAGCTACTCCCAGGGCAACCAGGACAAAACCCTGCTGACCCAGTGCATCGGCGACGCCTTCGACACCACGGTCGCCCGCTTCCCGGACCGCGAGGCCCTCGTTGTCAGGCACCAAGGCCTGCGCTACACCTGGCAGCAACTGGCCGAAGCCGTCGACCAGCACGCCCGCGCACTGATCGCCCTGGGCGTGCAACCGGGCGATCGCCTCGGCATCTGGGCCCCCAACTGCGCCGAATGGTGCATCACCCAGTTCGCCAGCGCCAAGGTCGGGGCGATTCTGGTCAATATCAACCCGGCCTACCGCTCCAGCGAGCTGGACTACGCCCTCGGCCAGTCCGCTTGCCGCTGGGTGATCTGTGCCGACGCGTTCAAGAGCTCTGACTACCACGCCATGCTGCTGGGCCTGGTCCCCGGCCTGGCAAACGGCCAACCAGGCGCGTTGAATTGCGAACGTTTTCCCGAACTGCGTGGTGTGGTCAGCCTCGCCGCCGCGCCACCCTCGGGCTTCCTCGCCTGGCATGCCCTGCAGACGCGCGCCGGGGCGGTAAGCCGCGAAGCCCTGGTCGAGCGCCAGGCGCAACTGCGCTGCGACGACCCGATCAATATCCAGTACACCTCGGGCACCACGGGCTTCCCCAAGGGCGCCACACTCAGCCACAGCAACATCCTCAACAACGGCTACATGGTGGGTGAAAGCCTCGGGCTGACCGAACACGACCGGCTGGTGGTGCCGGTGCCGCTGTACCACTGCTTCGGCATGGTCATGGCCAACCTGGGCTGCATGACCCACGGCAGCACCCTGATCTACCCCAATGATGCCTTCGACCCGCTGGCGACATTGCGCGCGGTGGCCGAAGAAAAGGCCACTGCGTTGTATGGCGTGCCGACCATGTTCATCGCCGAACTGGATCACCCGCAACGGGGTGAGTTCGACCTGTCTAGCCTGCGCACCGGGATCATGGCCGGCGCCACCTGCCCGATCGAGGTGATGCGCCGGGTGATCGGCGAGATGCACATGGCCGAAGTGCAGATCGCCTACGGCATGACCGAGACCAGCCCGGTATCGCTGCAGACCGGGGCCACCGACGACCTGGAGCGACGTGTGACCAGCGTTGGGCGCACTCAGCCGCAGCTGGAGAACAAGGTCGTCGATGCCGATGGCAATACCGTGCCACGTGGCGAGATCGGCGAACTGTGCACCCGCGGCTATAGCGTGATGCTGGGGTATTGGAACAACCCCAAGGCGACTGCCGAAAGCATCGATGGCGACGGCTGGATGCACACCGGCGATCTGGCGGTAATGGACGAGCAGGGCTATGTGCGTATTGTCGGGCGCAGCAAGGACATGATCATTCGCGGCGGCGAGAACATCTACCCGCGCGAGCTGGAAGAGTTCTTCTTCACCCACCCGGCGGTGGCCGATGTGCAGGTGATTGGTGTGCCGTGCAGCAAGTACGGGGAAGAGATCGTGGCCTGGGTGCGGCTGCACCCGGGGCATGCGGCCAGTGCGCAGGAGCTGCGCGAATGGGCGAAGGCGCGGATAGCGCATTTCAAGGTGCCGCGGTATTTCCGCTTTGTCGATGAATTTCCGATGACGGTGACCGGCAAGGTGCAGAAGTTTCGTATGCGTGAGATCAGTGTCGAGGAGTTGGCTGCCAGCTGATGTATGGCCTGCACCGCCCTCTTCGCGGGTCTTGAGAAGCCCTGTGGGAGCGGGTTCACCCGCGAATAGGGCGGTACAGGCAACAGATGACTTCAGCCTTGCAGCAGCTCCGGGCTGTTGAAATTGCTCAACCGCCGATCCCCCTCAGCACACTCCAGTCCGTGGACCGGTTCGCGCAGCAAGGCTTTTTGCAAACTCCTTTCACCGCTCGCCCAAGCCTGCTCCAGCACCGGCAACACCCGGCGCGGCAGCACGCTGAACATCGGCTGCCAGTAACCGCCCTGGCGCACCATCGCCGCGCCGTCGTTCGCCACGGCCAGCCGCCGCAGATCGTTGATCAACCCGCGATCAACCAGCGGTGCATCACAGGCCAGCAGCACCACCCATTCCTGTCGCGCCACCTTCAGCCCGGCAATTACCCCCGCCAACGGCCCTGGATAATCCGCCTCTGCATCGCCCACCAACTGGTCGGCATACGCCCGATAGGCATCCTGGTTGCGGTTGCAGGAAATCACCAGATCATCGCTGAGTGGCCGCACTACCCGCTGCACATGCGCCACCAGCGGCGCGCCCTGCCACTCGATCAGCCCCTTGTCACGCCCGCCCATGCGCTGCCCGCGACCGCCGGCAAGAATCAACATGGAGCAAGCGGGGAGCGAGCGATAGCCGCGATACAATTGCTGCACCTCCGGGTCATCCAGGCTTTCGTACCTGATGTTCTCTTTATCCAGGCTATCCGGCCCCTGGATCGCGCCAATCAGTTCTGGCCATTGCGTTCTGTGTGAAACATCGACCAGAAAAGGCTGCAGGTACCGATCAAGATGGCCTTTCGACGGTTGGTTGATTTCAGCGCTCAACGCTGCAAGGTAGTCGTCCTTGCTGGTACGCGACCAGTCGATGGCGAAGCCGGCGCGATGACACAGCTCCATGAAAACCAGTAGTATCGTGCGGCCGTTTCCATCCAGGAAAGGGTGCGCATCTGCCAGCAAACCCAACACCTCGCCAGGATGCTGCCGGAGCCACTGCTGATCCTGTCCCAATTTCAACGCATGGGCGGCCCAATGCTGAATCTGGTCCGGGGGGCAGAATGCGGTGTGCCGAGGGTCGTTCTCCGTTCCCTTGAAAACCGCCAGCCTGGGCACCAGTTCGGTACGGTCCTTGCCGGCCCACGGATAGAAGTCCGAAAACAACAGATGATGTAGCGCAAGCAGGGTCTGGTAGGTGATGGGCTGGCAGGTCGACAGGAGGGCGATGGCGTCTTCGAGGCTGGCTTCAAATGCCAGATGTTCCATTCTTTTGACTTGCGCGGCATCTTTGAGCTTGAAGACGTTACGCAGGTAGCCTGCGCTTTCAAAATCGTAGAACGGATCGAACATCATGCGCTGATCTGTCGTCCATTGCCGCGCTGAGATGATTCGCTCAGATAGCGCGCTTCCAGCTCAAGCATCTTTTGTTTGCTGATAACGCCTTTTTTCTTGAGTGAAACCAGCAGACGTTCAAAGTCATCCAGGGCGACCAGGTCACCTGACAGGCGGGTAATCGTCATGGCCAGGTCGCTGAAATGGTCTTTTTGGCTGGTTACACCATGCTGTCTGGCAAGCGCCAGGACCTGGCTTTTGATGCTGGCATCGCAGGTGTTTTTCATTTCAGCTCCTCCACCGATGCCAGCAATATTAACATACCGGTTCTACTCGTGCGGGCGCTCCACCTGGCTGACGGCTGAAGCTTCGCTATGCCCACTGGCAGATCTGCTACGGCCCGCAACGCGCATCACCACTACAAAGAACACCGGCACGAACACCACCGCCAGGGTAGCGCTGAGCATGCCGCCGATCACTCCGGTGCCGATCGCCTGCTGGCTGGCCGAGCTGGCGCCGGTGGCGATGGCCAGTGGCACCACGCCGAGGATGAACGCCAGCGAGGTCATCACGATCGGCCGCAGGCGCAAGCGCGCGGCCTGTACGGCGGCGTCGACGGCATCGACCCCCTGATCGACCAGGCTCTTGGCGAACTCGATGATCAGGATGGCGTTTTTCGCCGACAGACCGATCAGGGTGATCAGGCCAACCTTGAAGAACACGTCGTTGGGCATGCCGCGCAGGGTTACCGCCAGCACCGCACCGAGCACGCCCAGCGGCACCACCAGCAGCACCGCGGTCGGGATCGACCAGCTTTCGTACAGCGCGGCCAGGCACAGGAACACCACCAGCAACGACAGCGCCATCAGCATCGGTGCCTGGCTGCCGGACAAGCGTTCCTGCAGCGACAGCCCGGTCCACTCCAGCCCAGCGCCTTCTGGCAACTGCGCCACCAGGCGCTCGATTTCGGCCATGGCTTCACCCGAGCTGTAGCCCGCCGCCGGCTCGCCGGAAATCGACACGGCCGGATAGCCGTTGTAGCGGGTCAGTTGCACCGGGCCGCTGACCCATTTGGCCTGAACAAACGCGCCCAGTGGCACCATCTTGCCGCTGTTGTTGCGCACGTGGATTTGCAGCAGGTCCTCGACCTGGCTGCGCTGGTCACCTTCGGCCTGCACCACCACCCGCTGCATGCGGCCCTGGTTGGGGAAGTCGTTGACGTAGCTGGAGCCCACGGCCACGTCCAGCACTGTGCCAATGTCGGCAAACGACACGCCCAGGGCGTTGGCCTGGCGGCGGTCGATCTCCAGCTGCACCTGCGGGCTCTCCGCCAGCGAGGCTTCGCGCACGTTGGTCAGCAGCTTGCTTTTGCCGGCACTGGCCAGCAGTGCATCGCGGGCGGCCATCAGCTCGGCGTGGCCCATGCCGCCGCGGTCCTGCAGGCGGAACTCGAAGCCGGTCGATTCACCCAGGCCGTCGATTGGCGGCGGCAGCACCGAGTAAGCCACGGCGTCCTTGAGCTGGGTGAAGGCCATGGTCGCGCGGTCGGCAATCGACTGGGCGCTGTCATCGGCGCCACGCGCGGACCAGTCCTTCAGCGTGGTGAACGCCAGGGCGGCGTTCTGGCCGCTGCCCGAGAAGCTGAAGCCCAGGATCAAGGTGGTGTTGCCCACCCCGGCTTCCTCGGCGTTGTGTGCTTCGATCTGCGCGGCCACCTGCTCGGTGCGCATGCGGCTGGCGCCGGGCGGCAGCTGAATGTCGGTGATGGTGTAGCCCTGGTCTTCGGTAGGCAGGAACGCGGTAGGCAGCTGGCTGAAACCATAGCCCAGCACCGCCAGCAGCACCGCGTACACCAGCAGGTAGCGGCCGCTGCGCTTCAGGGCCTGGATGACCCAGCGCTGGTAGCCGTTGCTCATCCTCTCGAAGCGGCGGTTGAACCAGCCGAAGAAGCCTTTGCGCTCATGGTGCTCGCCCTTGGCCAGCGGCTTGAGCAGGGTGGCGCACAGCGCGGGGGTCAGGCTGAGGGCCAGGAATGCCGAAAACAGGATCGACACCGCCATGGACACCGAGAACTGTTGGTAGATGACCCCAACCGAGCCTTGCATGAAGGCCATGGGCAGGAACACTGCCACCAGCACCAGGGTAATGCCGACAATCGCACCGCTGATCTGGCCCATGGCCTTGCGCGTGGCTTGCTTGGGCGGCAGGCCTTCCTCGGCCATGATCCGCTCGACGTTTTCCACCACCACGATGGCATCGTCCACCAGAATGCCGATGGCCAGCACCATGCCGAACAGGGTCAACACGTTGACCGAAAAGCCCATGGCCAGCATCACGGCAAAGGTGCCCATCAGCGCCACCGGCACTACCAGGGTCGGGATCAGCGTGTAGCGCAGGTTCTGCAGGAACAGGAACATTACCGCAAATACCAGCAGCATGGCTTCGAACAGGGTATTGATGACCTGCTCGATGGACACTTTCACGAACGGCGAGGTGTCGTAGGGGATGTCGTACTTGACGCCTTCCGGGAAGTAACGCGCCAGGTCCTGCATCTTCGCCCGCACCAGGCTGGCGGTTTCCATGGCGTTGGCCCCCGGCGACAGCTGTACGCTGAAGGCGGTGGCCGGCTTGCCGTTCAGGCGGGTGCCGTACTGGTATTCCTGGGCACCGATCTCGACCCGCGCGACATCACCGATGGTTACGGTGGAACCGTCCGGGTTGGCGCGCAGGACGATGGCGGCGAACTCTTCGGGGCTGCTCAGCTGGCCCTTGACCACTACGTTGGCGGTAATTTCCTGGGTGTCGCGGCTGGGCAGGTCGCCAATGCTGCCGGGGGCGACCTGGGCGTTCTGCGCGGCGATGGCTTCGGCCACGTCGTTGGGCGTGAGGTGGAAACCGATCAGCTTGCGCGGGTCGATCCAGATGCGCATGGCCCGTTCCGAGCCATACAGCTGCGCTTTGCCGACGCCCTTGAGGCGGCGGATTTCGTTCATCACGTTGCGCGCGAGGATGTCCGACAGCGCGGTTTCATCCAGTTTGCCGTCCTCGGAGGTGAGGGTGGCCAGCAGCAGGAAGCCGGTGGAGACCTTTTCCACCTGCAGGCCCTGTTGGGTAACCGGGCGAGGCAGGCGTGACTCGACCACTTTCAGGCGGTTTTGCACATCGACCTGGGCCAGGTCGGGGTTGGTGCCCGGCTCGAAGGTGGCGGTGATGGTGGCGCTGCCCAGGCTGCTCTGCGACTCGAAATACAGCAGGTTGTCGGCGCCGTTGAGCTCCTGCTCGATCAGGCTGACCACGCTTTCGTCCATGGTCGCCGCCGAGGCGCCCGGGTACACGGCGTAGATTTCCACCTGCGGGGGTGCCACATTGGGGTACTGGGCCACCGGCAGTTGCGGGATGGCCAGCGCACCGGCCAGCAGGATGAACAGTGCCACCACCCAGGCGAACACCGGGCGGTCGATGAAGAATTGCGGCATGAATCAGGCCCTCACTGGCCGGTGTGCTGTGCGATGGGCGGCGCGGCCGATGCGTTGTCGACCTGCACCTGGTCACCGGCCTTGACGTGTTGCAGGCCCTCTACCACCACCCGCTCGCCGGCGGCCAGGCCTTCGCTGACGATCCAGCGGTCGCCCTGGGCGCTGCCCAGTACCACCTGGCGGTCGCTGACCCGGGCCTGCTGGTCGACCACCAGCACCTTGGGTACGCCGGCGCTGTCACGCAGGATGGCGCGTTGCGGCACGCTCAGGCCCTTGGGCTGCACCGCTTGCTCCAGGCGCACGCGTACGTAGCTGCCGGGCAGCAGGTCGAGGTCCGGGTTGGGGAACTCGCTGCGCAGGGTGATCTGGTTGGTGCTGGGGTCGACACTGATGTCGGAGAACAGCAGCTTGCCCGGCAGCGGGTAGGCGCTGCCGTCGTCCTGGATCAGCGTGGCGCGGGCCTGGCCGTCGCCCACCTGCTGCAGCTCGCCAGCACGCAGGGCGCGGCGCAGGGCGTTGAGCTCGCGGGTCGACTGGGTGACATCGGCATGGATCGGGTCGAGCTGCTGGATGGTCGCCAGCGGCGTGGTCTCGTTCTGCCCGACCAACGCACCCTCGGTGACCTGGGCACGCCCGATACGGCCGGAAATCGGCGCCGTCACGGTGGCGTAGCCGAGGTTAAGGCGGGCGCGCTCCAGCGCCGCCTTGGCTTCGGCCACCTCGGCGTCCGCTTGCAGGAAGCTGGCTTTGGCGTTGTCGTATTCCTGGCGGCTGACGGCCTTGTCATCGACCAGCTCGCGGTAGCGCTGCTCTTGCAGGCGTGCCTGGTACAGGGTGGCCTGGGCTTTGGCCAGGGTAGCCCTGGCGCTATCGTGGTCGGCCTTGAACGGCGCCGGGTCGATCAGGAACAGCACATCGCCGCGCTTGACGTCGCTGCCTTCACGGTACACCCGCTTGAGCACCACGCCGGCCACCCGGGCGCGCACTTCGGCAGTGCGCGGTGCCAGGATACGGCCGCTGAGTTCGCTGCTGATCGCCAGGGGCTGCAGTTGCAGGGTTTCCACCCGCACTTGCGGGGTGGGGGCCTGTTCGTCTTGCTCGGCGCTGTCGCCGCAGCCGGCCAGGGACAGGCTCAGAAACGCCAGAAGCGCCACCGGGCGCAGGCGAGGGGGGAACATAGTAGGCATACGGATCTTCCGTTGATGACCCGGCGTATGCTACGGCAGGTGCTGCCCGGGGGGCTGTTAATAGCTGTAGGGCGAGTGTGAAAAAGTGTGAAGAACAATCCTGTCGCGGTGTAGTGTTCTATATCCTGAGTGTTCCTGTACCGGCCTCTTCGCGGGTAAACCCGCTCCTGCAGGGTCACCATAATCCTTGGGATCCGTACCCGCAAAGAGGCCGGCAAGGTTTACCACCATCCAGATGCCCAAGCGCCTATGCCGAATATTATCCTGGTCGAAGACGACAGTGCCCTGTCCGAGTTGATCGCCAGCTACCTGCAACGCAACGACTTCCACGTCCAGGTGATCGCCCGTGGCGATCATGTGCTGGACGAGTACCGCAGGCAAAAGCCCGACCTGGTCATTCTCGACCTGATGCTGCCAGGCATCGATGGCCTGCAGTTGTGCCGCCTGCTGCGCCAGGAATCGCACAGCCTGCCGATCCTGATGCTGACCGCCCGCGACGACAGCCACGACCAGGTGCTGGGCCTGGAAATGGGCGCCGACGATTACGTCACCAAACCCTGCGAGCCCCGCGTGCTGCTGGCCCGGGTGCGCACCCTGCTGCGCCGTAGCAGCGTCAACGAGCCGCGCCTGGACAACGACCTGATCCTCATCGGCGGCCTGCGCATCGACCTGGCCGAACGCACGGTCAGCTGGCGCGGCGACGAGGTGGAGCTGTCCAGCGGTGAGTACAACCTGTTGGTAGTGCTGGCGCGCAATGCCGGCGAAGTGCTGAACCGCGACCGCATCCTGCAGCAGTTGCGCGGTATAGAGTTCAACGGCACCGACCGTTCGGTGGACGTGGCCATTTCCAAGCTGCGCCGCAAGTTCGACGACAACGCCGGCGAGGCGCGCAAGATCAAGACCGTGTGGGGCAAGGGCTACCTGTTCAGCCGTGTCGAGTGGGAGTGCTGACCGCCCATGCTGAAGATTCTGGTGCGGTTGTACCTGGTCATCATTGTCGCGTATGCCGGGGCCTTGCTGTTCATTCCCGACACTATCGTCGGTCTGTTCCGTGACCGCTTCATGGCCTACAACCTGGACCAGGCCAAGGGCGTGCAGGCGTTGATCGTGCGCCAGTTCCGCCAGACCCCGCCCGAGCAGTGGCCGGAGGTGGCGCACGAGCTGGCCGCTGATTTCGCCCCGCTGGAGCTGCAACTGCTGCGCATGGACCAGGCCGAGTTGAGCGACGAGGAGCAGGCGCGCCTGGAGCACGGGCTGTATGCGGTACGCATCGCTGAATGGGGCTACTACGAGACGGTGCTGGCGCCGCTGGACAAGCAATGGCTGGTGCGCCTGCACTCACCGCCAGACCCGCTGGACATCAACGTGCTGTCGTGGGGTGTGACCGTGCTGATCGGCGCGGCCATGCTGGGCTGCCTGCTGCTGTGGGTATGGCCGCACTGGCGCGACCTTGAACGCTTGAAGGAGACTGCCCGGCGGCTGGGCCAGGGGCAGATGGCCGAGCGTACGCACATCTCGCCACACTCCAACATCGGCGAACTGGCCGGGGTGTTCGACACCATGGCCAGTGACCTGGAGCGCCACGTCAACCAGCAGCGGGAGCTGCTCAATGCGGTGTCGCACGAGTTGCGTACGCCGCTGACCCGTCTGGATTTCGGCCTGGTGCTGCTGTTCGACGAGGTGCCGGCGACCAGCCGCAAGCGCTTGCTGGAACTGGTCGGGCATGTGCGCGAGCTGGATGAACTGGTGCTGGAGTTGCTGTCCTACAGCCGGCTGTACAACGCTGACCAGGCCCGCGAGCGGGTCGAGGTGTCGCTGCTGGAGCTGGTCGACAGTGTGCTCGGCGGCTTTGCCGAGGAGCTCGACAGCCGTGGCATCACATGGGAAGTGCAGGCAGAGGGCAGCCTGCCACGTTTTGTGCTTGATCCTCGCCTGACTGCACGGGCAGTGCAGAACCTGGTGCGCAATGCCATGCGCTATTGCGACGAAAGCCTGTTGCTGCGCTTGCGCCTGGAAGGGGATGGCGCCTGCCTGTTGACGGTGGAAGACGACGGGATCGGCATTCCGGTGGAGGAGCGGGAGCGGATTTTCCAGCCGTTCTACCGGCTGGACCGCAGCCGTGACCGCAATACCGGCGGGTTTGGCCTGGGCCTGGCGATCAGCCGGCGGGCCATCGAAGGGCAGGGTGGCACCTTGACCGTGGCGCAGTCGCCGCTGGGTGGGGCGCAGTTTCGGATTCGCTTGCCTGCGGGGTGATATGCCGCCCGCGAACACGCGGGTTGTGCAAATTTCAGGCTTTTTCTTAAGGGCCAGTTCTTGTAGCTTTACAGGTCGTTTACCCCCGGAGTTGAACATGCAAGGCAAGGCACGCAAGATCGTCCAGGCCATCCTCTACGAAGCCATCGCTGTCGCCTGCGTGGCGCCCGCGCTGGAGCTGGCGTTTGCCGCCGGCATGGCGCAGTCGACCGTG
>Ga0302347_1002520_pt1 | contig 18288 bp, 21 predicted proteins | sample PhyWR1_FD_202178 | JGI IMG/M metagenome (GOLD analysis project Ga0302347, IMG submission 202178) | Leaf surface microbial communities from wheat plants in UC Gill Tract Community Farm, Albany, California, United States - DLSL W.R1 (v2)... | ecosystem: Host-associated > Plants > Phyllosphere >...
ATTCTACTTGGTACGGATACCGAATTTTGCAGCCTGTCAAGAAATTCAACAATATTTATCTCAATTTCAACCTCAATTATGACCACCGTCTCGAGCCTTTTCTGTACAGTACTTTGAGATTCAACCATAATAACCAGTTTACAACCAAGAATTTTGAGAATTTCGGTGGCGGCATAGAGTTCACACCTCTGGGTGAAAATGACATCTATGAACCGAGGACTTTTGGGCGTCATCTGAAAGTGCCGGGTTATTTTGACAGCTGGCTTTATTTTGAAAGTGACAGCCGGAAAAAGTTGCAGTACAACCTTAATATAGATTACTACGCTTATGACCAAAAAGGCAGAAACAAGGTGATTCCGTCACTTTATCTTCGTTACAGAGCTTCGGATAAGCTCAATCTGATATGGCAGTTCAATCCTGTTTTCAGCAACAATGAGGTTGGATTTGCGGGAAAAGATGGCGATCAGATTTTTATGGGAAGACGCCAGCGCAACACGTATGAAAATGCAGTCACAGGACAATATACTTTCAACAACAAAATGGCATTATCTTTAGCTTTCAGACATTACTTTTCCGACGTTACTTACAAACAGTTTTACATTCTCACCGGTGATGGCGGGCTGGACAGCAACACGACTTTCAATCCGAATCTTGCGGGAACCTATAATTCCTGGAATGTAGATTTGCGCTATTCGTGGTGGTTTGCGCCGGGAAGTCAGCTCACTTTGCTTTACAGGAATGCAACCAGCAATTATCTGGAAGTTTCTAGGATGAGATTCAAAAATAATTTTAATGAGCTGTTTGATGCGCCAATGATTAATAATATTTCCCTCAGAATCACCTATTTCCTGGATTATAACAGAATTAAAAACTGGTTTTAACTGCTGTTTACGATTTGTAAAATGCAGATTCCATAAAATACAAAAACCCCATTTCAGAGCTTGAAATGGGGTTTTTTGATTAAGATTAAAAATTAAAGAACATCTCTGATTTCTTCATTCTTTTTAAACATCGCAGCTGCAAAAGGGCAGAGCGGAAGGATTTTCAGGTTCTTTTCTCGTGCAAATTCTACTGCTTTGTAAACCAATTCTTTGCCGACGCCTTTCCCGTTGAATGCCGGTTGCACTTCTGTATGATCGATAATTATTTTTTCATCGCCTGCCCAGGAATAGGTCATCAGTCCTGCTTTTTGTCCGTCTAGAGTGGCGACAAATTCGCCTTTTGTTTCTCTGTTAATTTGTTTTATTTCCAGCATCTTTTTATATTTTAGTAAGGATTTCTATATTGTTTGTCAGTATTTTATGCACGGGACAAGCGTCTGCAATTTTGAACAGTCTGTCTTTGATTTCTTCGGAAATGATTGTCGGGCCGAAGTCAATGATTCTGCAAAACTGCGCATTTTTTGTCTGAGGATAATTCTCCAGATCTACTTCCACGTTGATTTCCGGAATATCCCAGCCTTTCCTGTCGATATACATTCGAAGGGTTGCAGCGGTACAGCTCGCAAGAGAAGCTGCCAGAATTTCAAACGGGTTGAAACCCTTGTTGCCCCCACCTTTATCGATCGGCTCGTCTGTGATCATAATATTGTCTCCGCCGGTAACTTTGGTATAATATTTCTCGTTCCCAAGTGTTGCTTTTACTTTTACACCCATTTTTTTAAGAATTTAATTTATAGCTCAAAGCTCCGGAAGGACACTTTGTGATTTGATTCTTCAATTCCTCGCTTGTGGCATTTTCTGTTTTGATCCAAGGCCTTTCTTTCGGATTGTAAACTTGTGGCAGCATTTTTACGCAGACACCGGCGTGGATGCAGACTTTCGGTTTCCAGATCACAGTGATTTCTCCGGCGTCATATTCGTGCGTCTCCATTAGATCTGATTTTTAAAGTTTGCAATTTTGGACTTGATTGTCGCAAGTAGTTCAGGTTCCACAATCCCATTTGATAGATCAAAATTCTCGTAAAACTTAGGTAGTGAAAAAGTCTCTTTGATATCGGCACCAAACTGTGGAAAGAACTTAGCAGCTTCTGCCATTACGTTTCCGCCGCCATAACCTCCAGGCGATGTGGTCATCAGAAACATCGCTTTGTCCTGAAACACTTTGACATTAATTCTGGATGCCCAGTCAAATATATTCTTGAAGGCTGCACTGTAAGAACGGTTGTTTTCGGCAAGAGAACAAATGATAAGGTCTGCATCTTCTATATTTTTCAGAAATCTGTGCGCTTCTTCCGGGAATCCTTTTTTCTCGATATCTACGGAGAAGACAGGCATCAGATAATCATTGAGATCTATTAAATTGATCTCGTCATCCGGGAAACTTTTCAGTACAAATTTTACAAGTTCTCTGTTGATAGAGGTGGAGGAGTTGCTTCCTGCAAAGGCGAATATTTTCATTGTTGACAGATTGGGATTAAAGTTTATCGTACGAAGCAAATTTTTCATCAACAATTGCTTTCCATTCCGGGTGTTTTTTGATAAATGCAAAAACATAAGGACAGAATGGCAATAGTTTTTTTCCGCTTTGTTTGATGAAGTTCAGTGTTTTTTCTACAACGGCTGCTGCTGCGCCTGTTCCTGCCAACTCCGGCTCTGCCTCGGTATGGACCAGAGCAATCTGATTTTCTGTCTCACCGAAATTGATGAAAGCGAAATGGCCGTCAATTTCTATTTCAAATCTTTTTTTAGCGTCGTTTTTGACAAGTGGAATGATTTCAAATTCTGTCTTCATATCTTATTTTTTTAAAGTTAGTCATTATTTATTTTTCAAAATTAGAAAAACCAAAAATGCTGACAATTGATGTAAGATAGTTTCGAAGTTTTTGGCTGAAAAACAAAAAATCCTCTGAAATTATCGGGGGACTTTTTATGTGTTTTATAGATTTTTCAGAAAGCTGTTTTCAGTTCTGACCTGTTTTGTTCGTGGGAAGTTTTTACAAAGTCTGAGATGGCTCGGAATTTCTCAATCTGATTTTCAGGAAGCTGTCCGATATTGTAGTAGAAATTTTTGATTCCCCTTTTTGTATTGATGCTGATTGTTAAAATATAGGTGATGATTCCTTTGGTAGTCCGTAGCGCAACTACTTTGTGAAGTGGCACTTCCAGCACAGGATGTCTTTTTTTCAGAAGCGGGTGCATATATTTGACAGAAATTATATGTTCTGAAACTTCCATAGAGAAAATTTTCAGCGTCATCAGCTTATATATGGTGAAAGTAAAGATTATTGAGAAAGTGCTGTATAAAATGAGCGGTGAGATGACCCAGATTTTTTCACCAACAATGAGATAGGCAATGTCCAGTAGAATAATGAAGAAAAACAGATACATTGCGATCCGGATTTCTCCTCGGTTATTTATCTTCATAATGTTGTGTTTTTGATACCAGAATTACAGAGCCGTCAGACTCTGTAATTAGGTAGTGATTCATCATTTGTGTTTTTAGAATCTTTGTTTTTGTGTTTTTGCCCTCTTCATTTTTGCAGTTTTTTCAGTTCTGCAATTTTGGTGATTCCATCATTTGTGTTTTTAGAATCTTTGTTTTGTGTTTTTGCCCTCTTCATTTTTGCAGTTTTTTCAGTTCTGCAATTTTGGTGATTCCATCATTTGTGTTTTTAGAATCTTTGTTTTTTGTGTTTTTGCCCTCTTCAATTTTGCAGTTTTTTCAGTTCTGCAATTTTGATGATTCCATCATTTGTGTTTTTAGAATCTTTGTTTTTGTGTTTTTGCCCTCCTCATTTTTGCAGTTTTTTCAGTTCTGCATTTTTTGGTGATTCCATCATTTGTGTTTTTAGAATCTTATTTTGTGTTTTTCGATATCTTGTACAGAGCCTTTCGGCTCTGTAGTTTGATATCTGATTCATCATTTGTGTTTTTAGAATCTTTATGGTCTTTGTGTTTTTGCCTTTTTTATCTTTGCAACATTTTCAGTTGTTGCGGACTGTATTCAGATCCATCATTTGTGCATTTAGAATCTTCAGATACTGAGAGTCATTATTAAAAGCATTTAGAATTTGAGTCAGCTCTTTTCTTCTTCTTGCTTTCCGATAAATTATCTCTCAATTATCTTGGGACAAAAGTACTATCATCCAAAGTATTATTTCATTAAATACCTAAGATATATATCGCTGAGCTTGTAGATATTTATCTACAAAAAAAGCTGATTAGTTATAATCAGCTTGTAAAAAATGAAAGTTTTGAGGAGAGTAATCAATAATGAGCTTTCATAAGATCAACCAGTTCTATAATGTTTTCGACCTTCAGCTTGTCAAAAATCCTTTTCTTTAAAGTACTTACTGTATTCTGCTTAATGTCTAGCTTGTTTGCAATCTCCAGGTTACCCAGTCCTTCTGTGTACATCTCAGCGATTTGCAGCTCTCTCTCCGTCAAGGATAATAGCGGATTGATCAGATGGCGGTTACGAAGAGAATTCATCAGTAAAGCCTGTGTCACAGCGGAGATGTACTCGCCTTCATCGATTATTTTTGAGATGGCGTGTTTCACTTCATTCTCTTCACTCAGCTTGCTGAGAAAACCGTTGGCGCCCTCATTGAAAAATTTGAGAGCGTGTACACTTTCGTCGATCCCGGAGAAAACGAGGATCTTGGTTTGAGGACTCACTTTCTTGATTTCCGCGATGATGCTGAGACTGTTGCCATCGGGAAAATGCGCATCTATAATGGCAATATCTATAGCATTATCAGTAATAGACTGCAGAGCCTGATGCAGATTGGAAGCGTGGGAGATGTGGCAGTCAATCTCCATCTCTTCCAACACAAATACAATTCCCTGACGTATCAGGCTGTGGTCATCCGCCAATAAAAAATTGATCGTCTTATGTTCTGTTGAACTCATTTATTAATCTTTAAATTGATGGAAAAATTAACTGTCGTCCCTTTTCCAAGCTCGCTGGACACGGAAATCTGACCAGAATATAACTCTATAATTTCCTTGCAGAGACTGAGGCCCAATCCCGCACCCAGATTTTCTACCTTGTCCGAAATAATCCCCTGATAATAAGGTTCAAATATTTTTTCAAGATCAGACTCAGAAATGCCTGCGCCTGTGTCTTTGATCTCAGTAATGAGGGAGACGGTTTGCTCATCAATGTATTCTGAATGTGTATGGACTGTGATTTGCCCGTTTTCTGTGAATTTATTGGCATTACCCAGAATATTGATGAAGATCTGATTGATTTTTGTACAATCTGAATAGACGACCAGATCCTGATCTATATTAAGATGTGTTACAAATTTATTATTCCTCGTCTCTATATAAGGTTCAATCGCTGTGAGGATAGATGTTACTTCATTTTTAAGGTTAAAAACGGCAGGTAAAAGCTTGTTTTCCACGTGTTGATTCTTGGTATACTCCAGGATTTGGTTGGCCTGCATCAGAAGTGTATTGTTGGTAAAACTGATCGATTTCAAATACTCCTTGATCGTGTCGTCGGTTGTTTTTTTACTGATCCGATTGATGAAAATTCCAATAATCTTCAGTGGTGACCGCAGTTCGTGACTCAGCATGCCGAGGATTCTGTTTTTGAAATTGAGATTTTCCTTAATCTGACGATTTGCTGCATTTAGCCTTTTTTCATATATAAATGCGATTCTGGTGAGATACATGATGAGTACCGAGACAATAAACATCAGAACCATAGCGCCCAGCACCAGATATTTTCTGATTTTGTTGCTCTTGGAATTCTGATCGGCAAGCTCCTTTTCCAAATCTCCTTTAGAATCTCTGATTGCTACTTCATAGATAGTCATCAGATCATTGCTGTAAATCAGCATATTATTGAAGGTTTTATAAAACTTGCTGCTGTTGTTCTGATTCTTTGTCACATTTAGCTGGATTTTCTGCACCTCTTTTGAATAATGATTATTCACAGATCTCATCAGGCTATCCAATTCGCCTTTCATTTGTGTAAGATCTGTGGTTTTTCCATTTTTTAAGGTGATCACGGTACTTTCTTTCTGGACATTCACCTTCCCTGAAATCGCATCTCCCAATCTTCCGAACAAACCTTTCTGCTGAATAGTATCTGCATAAGTCTGCTTTTGAATGTCGAACTTTTCAAAATTATAGTCGAAATCCATTTTTTTGAATTGCGGAATCTCATCCCGAATTCTAAAGTTGGATTTAGTGGAAAACTGGAAAGTTGAGTCCACGAGCGTTTTGAGCTTCGTCAGTTCTGCTGTATCTTTCTTCTGAGTGATCTGTAAGGATTTTAACCTGGGATTTTTCTCGCGGTAAAGATTGATTTTATCCAGATTTTTGCTCAGTTTGTTTACAGATTGGAAGTATGATTCCAGATAGGTGCTTTTCTCTGTAATCAGGTATTTTTGGAAATAATCCTGCGACGTGATCAGCTCTTTCCGGGAGTCATCTGTCAAACGTTCTAGGGTGTGAACTTCTTTTAGCTGGTTCTCAATAAAAGTTAAATTCTTTCTGTTGGTGAATTCATTGTAGAAATATCCAGCTATAATCAGCTGTATGAGGAGAATACAAACAATAAGAGAGTAGTGGACAGGCTTTCTTAATCTAAATTTAGAAGATCTAGAAATATCATTTTTTGGATTCATCGATTAGTTTTTATTGGATCGTATTTGCTGCTTTTATTATTTCATAAAAAAGTATCAGTACAAATCCTTTATTAATAACACATTATTTTAAACATTCAGTAAAATTTCCCCAAAGCAAAATATAATAACATGAAAGATAAAGCTAAGAAAAAAATCCCGTAAAAAAATTATTTTACAGGATTTAATATCTTGATTAGGAAAATTTAACTATAAACTTTTAAACTGCTCCAGCATTCTTACGTCATTCTCGAAGAACATCCGGATATCGCTCATCTGGTAAAGCAGCATGACAATTCTCTCAATACCCATCCCAAAAGCGTAACCCGAGAATTTATCAGGATCTATATTGACGTTTTTCAAAACTGCAGGATCTACCATTCCACAACCCATAATCTCCAGCCAGCCTGTTCCTTTTGTGATTCTGTAATCTGTTTCGGAGTTCAGTCCCCAGTAAACGTCAACCTCCGCACTTGGCTCTGTGAAAGGGAAATAGGAAGGTCTCATTCTGATCTTCGACTTTCCGAAAAGTTCAGTCGTGAAGAATTGAATGGTCTGTTTTAGATCTGCAAAACTGACATTCTCATCAATATAAAGCCCTTCTATCTGATGGAAAATACAGTGCGAACGGGAAGATACGGCTTCATTTCGGAAAACTCTGCCGGGCGCAAGGATTCTCATCGGCGGCTCATTTTCCTCCATATAGCGGATCTGAACAGACGATGTGTGCGTTCTAAGAAGTACATCTGGATTTTGCTCGATGAAAAATGTGTCCTGCATATCTCTTGCCGGATGGTATTCCGGAAGGTTCAATGCGGTGAAGTTATGCCAGTCATCTTCTATCTCCGGTCCGTCTGCTACTGCAAAACCGATGGATTTGAAGATTTCGATAATTCTGTTTTTTACCAGATTGATAGGATGACGCGAACCTAATTCCAAAGGAAAACCAGGCCTTGTAAGATCTTCTTTTTCAAGGATAATCTTGCTTTCACCGGAGGATTTAAGCGCCTCTAGCTTTTCATTTACAGCATTTCTAAGAATGTTGATTTTCTGTCCAAAATCCTTTTTCTGCTCGTTCGGAATCTGCTTCAGGGCATCATAGAAATCATTCATGATTCCCTTTTTCCCGTTAAATTTTAGTCGGAACTGTTCTATCTCATCTTTGGCAGAAGACTGAAAAGTCTGAACTTCCGCCAATAGGTCATCAATTGTCTCTAGCATTGTTATATATAAAATATAGATTGCAAAAATACGATTTTAAAATAAAAAAATCTGCCTTTTCCAGAAGCAGATTTTAGTTTTTACCAGGAAGTTTTATCTATTTGCTTATAATTCTTCCGTTATTTCTTTTCTGTCGCTTTTATTTTGATCTGAATATTGATTTCATTTTTGATCAGCCCTTCAGCAGCAGGCATTTGGAACTTGATGCCAAATTCGTCTCGGCTGATGTCTTTAGGTTCTGTAGCAATTAAAAGTTCGCCTTTATCCAATTTTACGTTTGCATTAAAACTAAACGGTTTTGTAATACCTTTCAGCGTCAGATTCCCGTCCAGAACTGTATTATAATCGCTCCCTTCTGCTGCTGCCGTCACTTTTGTGATCTCATAAGAAGCAGTTGGAAACTTGGCAGTATCAAAAAAATCGGCACTTTTAAGATGTCCTAAAAGTTTGCCGTTGGCTTCACTATCTTTCAGATCTTCATTAGTGATAGAGGTCATATCTATTACAAACTGTCCGCTTTCCAGTTTTTTATCCTTCACGGTAACTTCGCCGCTTTCAAACTTCAGGCTTCCGATATGGCTTGTATTGTCAGATTTTACAACTTTGAAACCTTTCCATTCCGCCTTACTGTTTAGCGTGTCTATCGCGTAGACCTGGCCGTCAGTGGTCGTCAGAACTTCATTGCTCTCGCTGGTTACCGGCTTGTCCTTTCCGCAGGAGATGATCATTACGGAAGCAGTTATTATTGCCAAAGCTGATATCAAAGTGGTCTTTTTCATAAAAATGATTTGTTTTTTTTAATGTCAGATGAATTGCATTGCAATTTCAAAAGAGTTTTAAATTATACCTATTTTTGTCTTTTTGCTAAAATAATAAAATTATTATTACTTCAAACTACTAATTTTACAAAATGCTTCTGGAAGTCAAAAATCTTTATTTCAATTATCAGACCGATAAACCATTGTTTCAAAATCTTAATCTCAATGTGGATGAAGGTCAGATCATCGCTTTGGTGGGAGAAAGCGGTTGTGGGAAATCAACTTTATTGAGTCTCATTTATGGTTTGATCGATTGGCAAAGCGGCGAAATTCTGTTTGAAGGTCAAAAACTTTTCGGGCCAAAAGGAAATCTGGTTCCTGGTGAATCTCAGATGAAATTCGTAGCGCAGAATTACGATTTGATGCCTTACGGGACAGTTTATGACAACGTAGGGAAATTTATTTCCAATATCAATCTGAAAGAGAAAAGAGAAAAAGTAGAAGAGCTGTTGGATATTGTCGGTCTTACGGAATTTGCGAAAGTAATTCCCAAAAATCTCAGCGGCGGACAGCAGCAGAGAGTTGCGATTGCACGTGCTCTGGCGGTTCTTCCCAAAATGCTTTTGCTGGATGAGCCATTCAGCAATCTTGATTTTTCCAGAAAGTTTGAATTGCGGGAAAAACTCTTCAATTATGTCAAAGAAAACAATCTCAGCCTGATGATTTCGACACACGATCTGGAGGAGGTTTTGCCCTGGGCAGACAAAATCGTTGTTTTGCAGGAAGGGAGATTAATTCAGAATGATTCACCGAAAGAAACTTATGAAAAGCCTTATAATGATTATGTTGCAAAATTGCTTGGTGAAGTCAATATTTTTACAGAAGTCGAACAAGCTGATCTCAATTTAACTAAAAACCACTATTTCCCGCATCAGATCAAAATTGTTGATAATGGAGTAGAAGCAACCGTTTCGGACAGCCGTTTTGCAGGTTCTCATTACCGAAATAAATTATTGATTAATGATAAATCTATCATTCTCTATTCAGATCAATTTCTGGAAGGGAAAGTCAATCTTGAATTTTAATTATTGTCTATATTAATATAATAATTTTTAAACTTTGATGAGTTTTTACGCCTTTGCGAACCTTAAAATATTTTCAAAGTGATTCAAAAAATCTTTGCGGGCTTTGCGTTCAAATTTTCATCTAATAATTAAATGAATACTTTTGTGGATAAAATATGGATAACTTATAGATATTCAGTTTGTTGAATCAAAAAATATTTCTAATTTTGACAAACTAAAATACATCAGGAAATTTTTGGTTAATTCTCTTTCTGCCTTAGGGACTGGAAATTAGCTTTGCTCCGGCAAAACAATCAGAGTCTTTGAAAGTCGACCCTGCCAAATTTTTCCTTTTTTTTTTGCTAATTGTTATTTGCTAATCGCCAAAAGCTAATTAAGCTTTCCTCACAAACTCAGACTTCAAAGCCATTGATCCAAATCCATCAATTTTGCAATCGATATTATGGTCACTTTCCGGCCGCAATCTGATGTTTTTAACTTTCGTTCCAGCCTTAATGTCTTTCGGAGCGCCTTTCACAGGAAGATCTTTGATGACGATCACAGAATCTCCGTTTTGCAATTCCTTCCCAAGAGAATCGAAAATTTTCCCTTCCGTAGAAGCTTCCGCCGGGTCCCATTCGTAGAAACATTGGGAACAAACCTGAAGATTATCCTGTTCGTAAGTGAATTCTGACTGGCATTTCGGGCAAAGAATCGTGTCGCTCATAGTTTTTTAACTTTAAGTCGCAAAGTTAATTAAATTTCAGTGATATTTTATGCAGCTTAATCCGCCTTCCGTTTTCAAACCTAACGAAGTGGTTCGACGAAGTCAATCTTTTTTTTGCCAACGCTTTTCCATCACCAAAAAGGATTTCCACTCAAGTTGGGCTGCGAGAGATTTAACGTTTAAAAAAGACGAAATAAAAACTTGTCATTAATCATTTATAATTCACCATTAATATTTAGATTTGCTTGCAATAAATAAATTAATAAAAAGTAGATGAAAAAGACCGCTTTATACGATAAACACGTTTCTCTGGGAGCCAAGATTGTTCCTTTTGCAGGCTTCGAAATGCCTGTCCAGTATTCAGGAATCAACGATGAGCATTTTGCTGTCCGCGAAAAAGCGGGAATGTTTGATGTCTCTCATATGGGACAGTTTTTCATCGAAGGTCCTTCTGCGAAAGAACTTTTGCAGTTTGTAACGTCCAACAATGTGGACGCTTTGGAAAACGGAAAAGCACAATATTCGTGTTTGCCCAATGAAACCGGTGGAATTGTAGATGATCTCATTGTTTACAAAATGGAAGACGAAAAATATTTTGTAGTTGTAAACGCTTCAAACATCGATAAAGACTGGGATCACATCTCAAAATACAACGAAAAATTCGGCGCTAAAATGACCAACGCTTCAGACGAAATGTCATTGATTGCCATCCAGGGTCCAAAAGCAACTGAGCTTCTTCAAAAATTGACTGAGACAGATTTATCAGCGGTTCCATATTACCATTTCACAGTAGGTTCTGTGGCCGGTTTTTCTGATGTCATCATTTCGAATACAGGTTACACAGGAAGCGGCGGTTTTGAGATTTATTTTAATAATGAAAATGCGGAACAAATCTGGGACGCTTTGTCGGAAGCTGGAAAAGATTTTGGATTGATTCCTTGTGGATTGGCTTCAAGAGACACTTTGAGATTAGAAAAAGGCTTTTGTCTGTATGGTATGGATATTAATGATGCCACTTCTCCACTTGAAGCAGGATTGGGATGGATCACCAAATTCGATAAAGATTTTGTGAATAAAGCATTTCTTGAGAATCAAAAAGCCGAAGGCATTACTAAAAAATTAGTCGGTTTTGAAATGCTCGAAAAAGCAATTCCAAGACACGATTATGAAGTGGTGGATGCAGAAGGAAAAATCATCGGAAAAGTGACTTCCGGAACAATGTCTCCAATGAAGAAAGTGGGAATAGGATTGGCTTACGTAGATAAAGCAAACTTCAAACTGGATACTGAGATCTTCATCAGAATCAGAAATAAAGACATTCCAGCGAAAGTGGTAAAGCTGCCTTTCGTCTAACATCGGATTTTCTTTTCAAACATCATAAGCGGCTATTTTGGTCGCTTTTTTGATGAGAAGATGTTAGTAAATTGAAAAAAAATAATTCGTTATGAAAATTAATAAACTAAGTATGGTGATGCTGCTTTCAGGAACTTTATTTTTCCAGGCAGCGGATAAAAAAGAAGTAGTGGCAGAGCAAAATCAAAGCGAAATGGTGGCTGCCGGTGTACTACAAAAGATGCCTGCGAACGTCAAAAATTTTCTCGCCAAATATTATCCGAAAGCAACCATAGCAAAGTATGAGTCCAAAACGACACTTGCCGGTAAGAAGTATGAAGTCAAACTAAACAACGGTGCAGAAATAGACTTCGACAAGAACGGAAATTGGGAAGAAATCAGCGATAAACAGGGTGTGAATCCAGTGTTGATTCCTGCGAAGATTAAAACCTATCTGGATCAGAAGTACAGAGGAATCAAAGTAGAATCAATTGATAAAGATGATAATAAAATCAAAATCGATCTGATCAACGATGTAGATCTGGAGTTTGATAAAAGCGGAAAGTTTTTACGAATAGATCAATAGAAAAAGAAAAAGCGTTCAAAATCTGAACGCTTTTTTTTGTCTTTGAATTGAGGTTTAAAATCTAACCTCTCATTCTTATTTAAGATATTTCGTAATACTTTCGCTCATTGGGTTGGTAGTACTGATAAAGCTGTCAATCACATTTCCTTTTTCATCAAGCAAAATCTTAGTGAAGTTCCAAAGGATTTTTGTGTTCTTCACACCGTTCTCCTTCTTGTCTGTAAGGAATTTGTAGATGGGCGCAATATCGTCTCCTTTCACAGAAATCTTCGCTGCCATCGGGAATTGAACACCGTAATTTCTTTGACAGAAGGTAGCGATCTCGTGGTTTTTACCAGGTTCCTGGCCTCCAAAATTATTCGCAGGGAAACCTACAATCACCAGTTTGTTTTTGTATTTCTCATAAAGTTTTTCCAGATCCGCATACTGAGGTGTAAATCCGCATTCAGAAGCCGTATTGACTACCAAGATTTTTTTACCTTTAAATTTAGAGAAGTCAATCGTAGAGCCATCCAGCGCTTCTACTTTGAAGCTGTGTATCGATTTTGCCTGGGCTTTGTTTTTTGAAAATCCGAAAAGTGAAAACATAATAATGAATAAATATTTCATATAAAGTTATTTAATTTATTTTAAATTCTATGCAAATGATTTAAAGTTCAAATTTAAAACAAGTTTAGCAATAACCGCTTTTATATTCGCTAAAATCCTTGCTGGAGAGCACTAAGATTTTTTTTGATTTAAAAATTCTGTAATTTTAAGCCTCATAAATTATTAAAATCTTTAGAAAATGCAGAGAAAAGATTTCCTCATACTGTCGTCAATGGGACTTTTGGGACTGTATTCCTGTGGCACATCAACGCTTATGAATAACCAAAAACCACTCGCAATCCAGCTCTATACCATTCGTGATGCTATCGCGACGGATCTTGAAAAATCATTGGAACGTCTGGCAGAACTTGGCTTCAGACAATTGGAAATCTATGGTTACAACGGCACTTTCTATGGAAAAGACAGAAAAGATTTTCTCAAAATTTTGAAGAATACAGGACTGGAAGTAGTCAGTTCGCATCACACGACAGGAATTCTTCATAATGACAAGGGAACACTGCTCAAAGACTGGGAACAGTCTGTGGAAGATCTGCACTTTATCGGGTCCAAATATATGGTTTGTTCCTATCTCTTTCCGGAAGAAAGAACTGTTGAACATTATAAAAAACTGCCCGAATTGCTCGATAGATGCGCAGCAATTACAGCAGGTGCAAAAATAGATTTTGCTTACCACAATCACGATTTCGAATTTGAGAAGTTGGAATCAAAAACTATTTATGATTTCATTTTAGATAATACAGATCCAAATTTTGTAAAAATGGAGCTCGATCTCTACTGGATTGCCAAAGCCGGAATAGATCCAGTCACTTATTTTGACAGATATCCCGGAAGATTTCCGCTGTGGCACGTGAAAGATATGGAAGCGCAAAGCCGGGATTTTACAGAAATCGGAAACGGAACCATCGATTTTAAATCCATCTTTGAAGCCAAAGAAAAAGCGGGCCTCAAATACTGGTTTCTGGAGCAGGATTCCAGCAAAAGAGACATCTTTGAAAGCATTACGATCAGCACAGATTACATCAACAAAAATAAGTTCTTCAGAAAAATCTAACAGCTGATCCGTTCCGTCATACATAATAATTTTAACAAATTTTATGATTTTTAAAATAAAAGCTTTTTCTTTGCCGTTCATTTGTTACGAACCCAATTTATGAGCGTCTACAGTAAGCTTGCCGAGAATTTACAATACATTTCGCCGTCCTACTACAAAAGCAGATTTTTCAAAAAACTGAAAGGCCTCAATGCTCAAAATCTTTTAGCAAGAAAAGTGGAACCCGAGTTTCTGTGGATCAGAAAAATTCTGGATCAAAATGCAGTCTTCATCGATGTTGGAGCCAATGTTGGAGCCTATCTTTTTACTCTGGAAGGTCATCTGCAGTCTGCAAATATTTATGCGTTCGAACCCAATCCGCAGTTATTCAAAAGACTCAGGCGGCTGTTTCCGAAAGTCAATCTGTCCTCCGTCGCATTGTCTGATATTTCTACAACTGCAGAATTCAAAATACCGGTTATCAATGGTGAAAAAGTACACACCAGAGGGACTTTGCAAACTTCTATCAAAGAAAAAGATGAAGAGAAAACCATTTTGCAGCAAGTACAGGTAAAACCTTTGGATGATCTTGACTTAAATCTTAAAAAGCTTGATTTTATCAAAATAGATGTCGAAGGCAACGAGATGCAGACCCTGCGTGGCGCCCGAAAAACGATCCAGAAATTCAAGCCAATTCTGATGGTCGAAATGGAGCAACGCCACCACAGCGACAATCTTTGGACTTTGATTTCAGAAGTTGCCGCGTACGGCTATTCCGTGAATTATCTTGATAGAGAGTCGCTCCAGCCAAAGACTCTGACAGAGGAATTTCTAAATACGCAGAATCCTGATAATGTCAAGAATTATAAGAATTACATCAACAATATCATCTTTTTACCAACAAAAAATTAAGCGATTTCTCAAAACGAAAAGTGCCAAAACTGATTCTATTCGAAACGAAAAACCATTAATCCATAATCAACCATCAATTATAAAAAATGAGCGTAGTTGCAAGACAGGGCATAAAATATTCGATCATCGGTTATCTCGGTTTTTTGCTGGGAACGGTAGCCTCGATTTTTATCTTCCCCTACGACATGGAGTTCTACGGAAAACTCCGCTATGTCTTGCCTACAGCAGAAATCCTGGTTCCAATCGTAGTGTTTGGACTGAGTTTTTCCAACGTCAAATTTTTCTCAAAAGTACAGGAAGACGGCAAGCATCACAATATGCTGTCGCTGTCGCTATTAGCTGTCTGTCTTAATTTTATCATCTTCCTTGGCGGATATTTTCTCATCAATTATCTGTTTCCCGATCTGCAGAAATCCAAACTGTGGGAAATGAAGCGTTTGATTCTGCCACTGGTTCTCGTTCTGGCTCTTTCTTCTGTTTTTAATAAATTTCTGACCAATTACAAAAGAATTGTAGTCCCGAATATCTTCGAAAATTTCATCCCCAAAATCGCCAATATCGGAGCCTTCTGCCTCTTCTTTTTTATAGGATTTGGTGAGAAAACAGCCTATGGTTTTTTCTTTATGATGTTCCTGATGTCGCTTCTGGGTTACGGATTCTATACCAACAGACTAGAGACAATCAAACCCGATTTTGAACTCGGTTATTTCAAAAAAAACAATTTCTACCGCGAGATTCTTACCTACAGTTTGTTTGGATTTTTAGGAAATATCGGAAATTATATCGCTATTAATATAGACAATCTGATGATCGGCGAATTTATCAGTTTTGAGGAAAACGGGATTTACAGCAATATCTATTCGATCATCTCCTTGATCACCGTGCCACAGATGGGATTATTCAATCTCTCAGCCCCGATTATCAATAAGGTTCTTGCAAGCGGAGATTATCAGGAGCTGGACAGATTTCACAAGAAAACCTCGCTCAGTCTTTTCTTCCTCGGCTTTGTCCTGTTTTGCTGCATCGTTGTCGGATTTCCTTACCTCGCAGATTTTATGAAAAACGGGGAGGATCTCCGCTCTTCAGAACCTGTCGTTTGGGTTCTGGGCTTTGCAATGCTGTTTGACCTAGCAACAGGTTTCAACGGACACATCATTTCACTCTCCAGATTTTACAAATTCAATATTGTGGTCATGCTGATTTTGGCAGTCCTCACCATCAGTCTCAATATGATTTTCCTGACTTACACAGAGATGGGAATTCTCGGGATTGCAGTAGCATACGCCATCTCGCTCTCATTATTCAATCTGATCAAAATTATCTTCAATTACGTCAAATTCAGAGTATTTCCATTGGGAATCGAGATGATCTACGCCCTCATACTGGGATTTTTATCAATCAATGTGGCCTTGCTGTTACCAGACTCCAAACTCAATATCCTCAATCTTTTCTATAAGCCCGGTGTGGTGTTAATCCTTTTGTTCATCGGCAATCACTTTCTCAAAATCTATCCGCTGGACAAGTTTCTCAACAGAACATTTATCAGAAGTCTTTTCAAATTTTAGAAGATTGCGGCGTGCCCGTTTTCTACATTCATTTTCAACTGTTACAGTCACGCTCCGGCAGGCAGAAAACGGTCGCGCTGTCCACTGCTATCTTTTTGTCAGCACATTTCTCCTCTGTCATTCGGTTTCGGCGCCACAAAAAGGATATCCGTTTCCATCGCTCACGCGCTGACGCTTCTTTCCGGCTCGTAATTTTAAATTTCTTGTCGCATTACATTTTCACGGTTGGCCCCAGAAAGCTGCGTTTTTATTAATAAATTTTTAACAGAATCTTTGTCGTCCGGTAACAATTAATTTCGCTACCTTGGTAATGTTGTAATCAGTGATTATAGAAGTGAAAACACTTTAAAATCTGTCAAATTGGGTTTTTAAAAACACTTATCATTTATTATTCATCATTTATCAAACATCATTTATGCAGGTTCAGCCTTATTCTCTATTTTCCGACTACGATATCTACCTTTTCCGTTCAGGCAAGCATACCAGGCTTTACGAGAAATTTGGCTCCCACAAAGTGGAAGTAGATGGTGTCTCCGGCGTATATTTCTCGGTGTGGGCTCCCACAGCCAAGGAGGTTTCCGTAATCGGGAATTTCAATAGCTGGGACGCGTTTTCGCACCAGCTCTCAGGAAGATGGGACCAGTCCGGCATCTGGGAAGGTTTTATTCCCAACTTGGATCTGGGAGATGTTTACAAATACGGAATCCGAACCAATAAAGATGTATTGTTGGAAAAAGCAGATCCATATGCGCTTTGTTTTGAAAATGCCCTGCAGGCAGGCTCTGTAGTCTGCACCAATTGGTATGAATGGCAGGATCACGAGTGGATGCAGAAGCGTGCCAGTCACAACAGCCTGAGCGCTCCCATTTCCGTGTACGAGATGCACCTCGGCTCCTGGATGCGAGATCCGGGCAATCCCGACAGGTTTCTCAGCTACGGTGAAATTGCGGATAAACTTGTTCCTTACCTCAAAGCCATGAATTTTACACACGTAGAGTTTATGCCCGTGATGGAGTATCCGTACGACCCCAGCTGGGGCTATCAGATCACAGGTTTTTATGCTGCGACTTCCAGATTTGGCTCGCCACAGGAACTGATGTACCTCATTTCCAAACTTCATCAGAATGATATTGGCGTTTTTCTGGATTGGGTACCGTCCCATTTTCCGGGCGATGCCAACGGATTACACTTCTTCGACGGTTCCTTCCTGTATGAGCACGAGGATCCCAGGAAAGGCTTTCATCCGGACTGGAAATCTTATATCTTCAATTACGGAAGACCGGAAGTCAAATCTTTTTTAATTTCAAATGCTATTTTTTGGTTAGACCGCTATCACGCCGATGGTTTGCGTGTGGATGCTGTAACATCAATGCTTCATCTCGATTATTCAAGAAACGATGGTGAGTGGGAACCGAATATCTATGGAACAAATGTGAACCTGGAAGCCAAAGAGTTTCTTCAGGACTTCAACGTGGCGGTTTATGGCGAGTTTCCCGATGTACAAACGATTGCCGAAGAAAGTTCGGATTTTCCCAGACTCACAAAACCTGTCCACGAAGACGGCATCGGGTTCGGAATGAAATGGATGATGGGCTGGATGCACGACACACTGGATTATTTCAAAGAAGATCCTATTGCCAGAAAGTACCACCACAACAAAATCACGTTCACGAGCGTGTATATGAATAATGAAAATTACATGATGCCGCTCTCACACGATGAGGTGGTTCATGGTAAAAGCAGTCTCATCTACAAAATGCCGGGCGACGAGTGGCAAAAATTTGCCAATCTGAGAGCCATGTATGTTTATATGTTCACCAATCCCGGCGCTAAACTGCTTTTTATGGGCGACGAAATTGCCCAGACCAGAGAGTGGAATTTCAGAGCTTCTCTCGACTGGCATC
>Ga0302347_1002521_pt1 | contig 18280 bp, 19 predicted proteins | sample PhyWR1_FD_202178 | JGI IMG/M metagenome (GOLD analysis project Ga0302347, IMG submission 202178) | Leaf surface microbial communities from wheat plants in UC Gill Tract Community Farm, Albany, California, United States - DLSL W.R1 (v2)... | ecosystem: Host-associated > Plants > Phyllosphere >...
GTGAATAAATTTTTGGCTAAGGTCGCCTCTGACATCAACAAACCCAATGGGCAGAAAACCATTCATCCCACGAAAATAGATGCGTTTCTGGAAAATCTTCCGATTGAGAAATTCTACGGTGTCGGGAAAGTCACAGCCAACCGAATGCACACACTCCACATCTTCAAAGGTTCTGATTTGAAAGCCAAATCTATGGACGAGTTGGAAAAGCTTTTCGGAAAATCCGGAAGGTATTATTACAATGTTGTCCGAGGGATCCACCACGGAGAAGTGAAACCAAACAGAATCCAAAAAAGTGTGGCGGTGGAAAGAACGTTTTGGGACGACATCAATGAAGATGAGGAAATCGACCAAAAACTAAAATCCTTAAGTCAGGAATTGGAAGAACGTCTAGGCAAGAGAGAAATCAAAGGAAAAACCTTGACCCTGAAAATCAAATACAAAGATTTTGCACTTTATACGAGAAGCAAAACTCAGGATCTATATTTTGAAAATGCTGAGAAATTCTACAATACAGCAAGACAGCTTTGGGAACTCAGACCTTATGACAAAGCCATCAGACTGCTTGGTTTGTCATTGTCCAACCTCAACACAGAAGAGAAAAAACAAGTTTCCGTGCAATTGAGAATCCCATTTGCAGAGTTTGAAAATGATTGATTTGAATCTTCTGAATTAAAATTAATTAGTCTTTTTGATTAGAAAACCAGCCTTTTTGCCTGAATTTGTTTCTTTTTACTTTTACCTTGAGCCTTCCCAAACCGCCTTGGCTTAATATTTTCATAGTGGACAACATCAAATCAAACAATCTGAAAAAATCTACATTATTATGAACGGGACTATGATTCAGTTTTTCCATTGGTATACCGATGGCGACTCCTTCCTTTGGAAACATACCAAAGATTCTGCACAATATCTATCTGACCTTGGAATTACAGCAGCTTGGCTTCCGCCTGCATACAAAAGCACCGGCGGTGGTTACTCTGTAGGTTACGATGCATACGACCTTTTTGACTTAGGAGAATTCGACCAAAAGGGAACCAAAGTCACAAAATATGGCTCAAAAGATGAATATCTGGATGCCATAAAATCTCTGAAAGAAAAAAACATACAAGTGATTGTAGATGTGGTTCTGAATCACAAAGCGGGAGGTGATGAATTGGAGAAATTCAATGTCATAAAAGTGGATGAGGAAGACCGCACCAAAGCTATTTCTGACGTGATGGAAATAGAATCCTACACCAAATTCACTTTCCCGGGAAGGCAAAAAACATATTCTGACTTCGAGTGGAATTTTACTTGTTTTACCGGTGTAGATTATGCAGAAGGACAGGAAAAGGCTATTTTCCGAATCATCAATGATTACGGAGACCATTGGGACAATATCATCGATGATGAGAAGGGGAATTATGATTTCCTAATGTATAACGATATTGAACACCGGAATCCGTTTGTCCGTGAGGAACTGAATTACTGGGGAAAATGGTACCACGAGCAGACAGGTTTCGATGGAGTGAGGCTGGATGCTGTGAAGCATATCTCACCCGATTTTTATAAAGAATGGCTGACGCTGTTACGTTCCAACACCGGAAAAGACATCTTTGCCGTTGGAGAATATTGGGCTCCCGGAGATTTACCACTTTTGGAGGCTTACATAGATTCTACAGAAGGTTGTATGAGTTTGTTTGATTCGTCTTTGCATCATAATTTGCATCAAGCTTCCAATAATCCGGATTATGATTTGAGAGAGATTTTCATGGCGACATTGGTAGCGACACATCCTGATAAAGCAGTAACAGTGGTTGATAATCACGACACACAGCCACTTCAGGCTTTGGAAGCCCCTGTAGAAACCTGGTTCAAGCCAATTGCTTATGCTTTGATTTTATTAAGACAAGCAGGTTATCCTTGCGTTTTCTATCCCGATTTGTATGGCGCAAGTTACAAAGATCACGGAGAAGACGGGAACGAGCACGAGATTTTCTTGGATAAAGTGGATGCGATAGAAGAACTCATCAAAGCCAGAAAAGATTTTGCTTATGGGAATCAGAAAGATTATTTTGATGACGCACATTGCATTGGCTGGGTTCGGCAAGGCGATGATGAACATTCGGGTTGTGCGGTTGTTTTAAGCAATAAAGATGGGAATCAAAAATCTATGGAAATGGGAACAAATTATTCCGGGAAAACATTTTATGATTTCACAGGACATCTTCAGGATAAAATTACAATTGATGAAAACGGCTGGGCAGATTTTCCTTGTCCTGCAGGGAATGTGAGTGTTTGGGTTGCAGAGTAAAAATAGTTATATTTGAATCTATGATCAATAACTAAAATAATAAAATGGAAGACCAAAATAAAACTCCAAAAGTAACAGGGATCGGCGGTATTTTCTTTTTTTCTGATGACCCCAAAGAAACCAGAGATTGGTATGCGAAGAATCTTGGTCTTGATACCACTGAGTGGGGCGCAACTTTCGAATCGAGACATATCAACGATCCTGACAAGATCAATTCCATGCAATGGAGCCCCTTCAAAACCGGAAGCAGCTATTTCTCTCCATCGAAAAAGGAATTTATGATCAATTACCGTGTTCAGAATATCGAAGGATTGGTAAAGAATCTGAGGGAAAATAACGTGACCGTCCTTGATGAGATCGAAGATTCTGATTATGGGAAATTTGTTCACATCTTAGATGCGGGCGGAAACAAAATAGAACTTTGGGAACCTTCTGAAAATAAATAAAATTGGCCTGGCTAATAAAATGGACGAATTAGAATACAAACTTATCAAGCCAGATCCATTGATTGCTGATTTTGTATATTGTTATTCGTCATTGGAAAACTTGTCCGGCTTCAATGAAGGTGTGATTATTCCGAATGGAAAAATTGATCTGCTCTTTTGTAAAACGGCGGATAATCAATTCCAAATTATATTAATGGGTTTGGAGACAGAACCGAAGCCAATGCCTAAAAGAAAAATTGAAACTTTTTTCTCAATCAGCTTTAATCCGCTAGCCTTAGAATATATTCTTCATCAATCCATTGCCGAATTTGTGGATAGCGGAAAAGAATTGCCCGGCAATTTCTGGGATTTCAATATTGATGATCTAGATAATTTTGAATCGTTTTGTGAAAAAGCAGATCAGAAAATCCAATCACTTTTTCCAAAAGAAATCGATGAGAGAAAAAGAAAATTATTCAATCTAGTTTTTGAAACCGATGGAGAGATCAGCGTCAAAGACCTTTCTGAAAAAATCGTCTGGAATGAGCGTCAAATCAATCGTTATTTCAACAAGCAATTGGGAATTTCATTAAAGTATTATTGTAAAATTTTGCGTTTTCAGGCTTCGCTTCATCATATCAAAGACGGTAACCTTTTTCCTCAGCTCAATTTTACCGACCAATCTCATTTCATCAAAGAGATCAAAAAACTCTCCGGCGTTTCTCCCAAAGAATTGTTCAAAAATCAAAACGACCGATTTTTACAATTTTTGGTTTATCACACCAAATAACTTTGCAGCATAAAATTTAAAATTATGCTGATCAATAATAAATCAATTGCCATTGTTGGCGGTGGTCCTGGCGGATTGACTTTAGCTCGCCTTTTACAACTAAAAGGAGCCGATGTTAAAGTTTATGAAAGAGATTCCGATAAAAATGCACGTGTTCAAGGTTCACCTTTGGATTTACACGACGAATCTGGTCTGGCTGCGATTCGCAAAGCGGAATTATTGGAAGAATTCAAGAATAATTTTCTTCCCGGAGCTGACAAAAAGCTAATAATGAATGAGCAGGCAGAAATATTCTTCAGCGACCACGACACAAAAGTCGAAGAAAATTTTGGTCATGAACATTTTCGCCCTGAGATAGACCGTGGAACTTTAAGACAAATATTATTAGAATCTTTACAACCGGAAACTGTAGTTTGGAACAGCCATTTTATTTCGATGGAAAAAGAAAATGAAGGCTGGAAGTTGCATTTCAAAAACGGCTTATCGATTTATGCAGATATGGTTATCGCTTCTGATGGAGCCAATTCTAAAATCCGACCCTACATTACTGATATAAGAGCTTTCTATTCCGGCGTGACAATGCTGGAAGGAAATATCTACAATGCAAAAGAAACTGCACCACATATCAATGCTCTTTTGAAAGGCGGAAAAATAATGGCTTTCGGAAACGGAAAAAATCTGTTGATGGGACAGAAAGGAAATGGTGATATTGGTTTCTATGCAAGTTTTAAAACCGATGAAAATTGGATTTCGACTAATGCTTTAGATTATTCTAATAAACAACAAGTTTTGGAAAGGTTCAAAATCAATTATCCTGAATGGAATCATATCTGGTACGAATTGTTTGAAAGTGCAGAAACTCCTTTTATCCCAAGACCGATCTATTGTATGCCTTTTGACCAGACTTGGGAGACCCTTCCAAATCTCACGATGATCGGTGACGCAGCCCACGTAATGCCGCCGTTTGCAGGTGAAGGCGCGAATATGGCAATGCTGGACGCACTGGAGCTGAGCGAATGTCTAACATCTGAAAAATATAATTCTTTAACCGAAGCGATTTCGGTTTATGAAAAGAATATGCAGAAAAGAGCTTCAATCGCTGCCAAAGAATCTCTTGAAAACGGAGAATTGATGCACTCGGAAAATGCATTGGAAACAATGCTGGATTTTTTCAACGGACATTAAAAAATAAGAACTCCGGAATAAAATATTATATTTGATATTGATAAGATTTTAAAGTTATAAAATCTTGAATGAATTCATTAACTTGTTTTGAATGTCCGAAATTCGTAACAATTTAGTTTTGGCGGCTCGCTTGTCATTCCGTAGGAAATCCTACGAATTGGTTCGATGGAGTCCACCTCAACAAAGTGGCCGTTGAATTTTAATATTATGATCAAAAACGGACATTCATAAACTTATTAAATATAATAGCAATGAAAACAATAATGCTTTTTTGTTTTTTTCTAATAAGCTTTTTTCAGGCTCAGACACGCAGATACATTTATGAACTGCAGCTGAAAATGGATTCTGCAGAAACCGAATATCAAAAGTTCTATATGATCTTGGATATCAATAAAAATGAGACCAAATTTTATGGCAGAAATCTTTTGATCGCAGATTCTCTGAATAAAAAATTTGGAAATCAGGATAATAAACACATAGATATGACTGGTCAAATTGTCAAAAGAAAAAACGGCTCTTCTGAGAATGAAAATTTTATCAATATCAAATTTGGTTATTATTACTTAAAAACCACAGATATCATTAATTGGGAGATTGAAAATGAAACCAAAAAATTTAATGATTACACGCTTCAAAAAGCCACAGCTGATTTTGGAGGACGACATTGGACCGCTTGGTTTAATAAGGAAATTCCATTTAACGAAGGTCCTTACAAGTTTAGTGGCCTACCGGGTCTCATTTTCGAGATTCAGGATGACAAAAATAATTTCATCTACAAGCTCGTCAAAAATCAAAACTTTGCCGGAAACTTCCCAACAGATGATTTTCTGGAATCGAATTTTGGAAATAAGGCCATTGCTATCAATGAAAAGCAAAAAAGAAAATTATTATTGGACTTTTACAATGACCCTTTTTCTTTTGAAAGAACAAATTTCAAAAACAATCCCAATCTGAATATCAATATCGGAGGAAAGCAGATCGGCAGCATAGAGGAATTAAATGCCCAGGTAAAAAGCCTGCAGAGTATCATAAGGAAATACAACAATCCTCTGGAAGTTGATAAAGCTATACATTACAATTAGTTTATCCTATAAAAACCTCTCAAAAAATTTGAGAGGTTTTATTTTTTATAAAATGTAAATTAATACCCTGCTTTGTCTCCGTTTCCTTCACCAATCAGCGCTTTTGCAGAAGACGTCCCGATTCTTTGGATTCCCATTGTTATCATTTTTTCCGCATCGGCAGGGGTTTTCACTCCGCCTGCTGCTTTTACGGGAAGTTTGCCGGCATTCTCCAACATGATTTTCACAGCCTCGAAAGTCGCACCGTTTGGTTTACCGTCTTCTGTGACATAAAATCCAGTGGAAGATTTAACAAAGATTTTTGAAAAGTCCTTTTCTTCAAAGTTTTCTTGCGCCCATTTCCAAATGCTGGCTGTTATATCTGCAATCTGAGCATCAGACAGCGCAGCGATTTCGATGATCCATTTTACGGTTTTGCCGAAGTCAAGACCTAATTTGGTTCCTTCAACAAATTCTTTTTTTACCAAATCCAACTCTCCAGCTTTGAAAGCTTCATAATTGATGACATAATCCAACTCATCTACACCATCCAAAACCGCTTGATTCGCTTCAGCCAATTTGTCTTCCAAAGAATATGTTCCCTCGTGAAAACCAATAACTGTTCCCACTAATACCTTAGAATTTTTTGATAACAAATAATCCTTGATCAATTTCACATAATTCGGACGGATCATCACTTCCTTGAAGTTATAAGCGATGGCTTCGTCTGTCAGTTCTCTAACGATTTCGAAGGTCTGTTCTTCTGACAAGCCAGACTGAGCTGGTAATTTCAGATATGTTGAGTCTAAATATTGATTGATTTCCATAATTACAAAAATAAAAAAAGGATACAAATATTTTGTATCCTTTTGTGATGATATAAAAATTTTTAAACTTTCAATTGTCTGCTGATGCTTTGCTCCAGAGAAAGAATGGTTTCTGTTCTTGTAACACCTTTCAATTTTTGAATTTTGTTCAGGATTTCCATCAGGTGATCGTTGTCTTTACATAGCACTTTTAGAAATATTGTATAATTTCCTGTTGTATAATGCGCTTCAACTACCTCATTTACCAAGTTAAGATTCTTGATCGCTTCATGATAATGGCTTGGCTGATCCAGGAAAACACCAATGTAAGAAACTACTTTGTATCCAATTTTTCTAGGATTAAGGAAAGAAATAGAATTTTCTATAACCCCAGCCAATTCCAATTTTTTGATTCTTTGGTGAACTGCAGTGGTAGAAATACCTACATGTTTGGAAATATGTGCAAGAGAAGTTTTGGCATTATCCATCAACATATGGATAATTTCTTTGTCAACTCCGTCTAAATGGTAACCGGTTTCAGATGCACTTTTCATAATTTCTTTGATTATTTTTTTGATTAAAATTAAATTTATTAAATAAATCTTAAAACACGATTTGTATTAAAATGAGCGTCAAATATATTAGAATAATATTACATCCAAATATTCAACAAAAACTTAAAATAATTGTTTATTATTTTTTATTTGATTGTAAAAATATAGAAAATAACGTAGACTACGAAAACATATTACTCTTTATTTTTAATTATAACATAAAAAATAGTCTTTTTAACCACATTAACAAATACATCTTTAATTAACTTTTGGTTAAAATAAATTTCACATAACTGAATAAATTTGGTTTTTCAAACCACCTCATAAAATCATAAATAACTAAATATCAACAACTTAAATATAAAATAAATTGAATTTTCAAAAAACATATCAAATCATGAAAAAACGTTTATATTTAAACCTCATATATAGACCCAATGAAAAAATTTTACAACCTGATCGCAATTTTTATTGCGATTGCTGCCTATGCGCAGTTGCAGACCGTCACTTACTCGATAAGCCCGTCTGCTTTTAACGAAGATGAGTCCATTACCATCACCTTTAATGGAAGCAGTATCAACGAGTCCGCTTGGAACGTTACCAACAATGCATTATATCTATGGGCCTGGTCCTATGATAGTAATGATGCCAATAGCTTAGATTGCCCAACCAACGGAACATGGGCCTCATCTAACGAGACCAACAAACTAACTTACAACTCCGGGAATGACACTTACACGATGTCCATTATTCCTAAAAATTTCTACAACAGAACAGGAATTGGAAGAATCGGTTTTCTGTTGAAAACCAAAACTGGAAATGGGCAATCTCAAGACATCTACTCAGAAGTTGGAAAGTTGCAGTTTGTAACAACTACTCCAGCTAATGGTTCTGTTAATTTTGTAACTACGGGTAGCAATCTCCCAATTTCTTACAGTACCTCTTTGCCTGCCAATTATGTAGTAAAATCAAATGGAAATATCATCCATACAGCCAATAATGTTTCCAGCATTTCAACTTCACAAACCATAACGACCGACAATCAAATTGAAGTAACTGCCACTGCATCCGGAACTACATTAACGTCAACATTCACCGCATCTCCTACTCCGAATGTACAAACAGCAGCGATGCCTTCTTACATGAGACAAGGTATCAGTTATGACCCTAATGACCCAACAAAAGTTGGCCTCGCTTTGTATGCACCTTCTAAAAGCTATGTTCATGTTATTGGAAGCTTTGATAATAACAGTTGGCAGATTTCTTCAAACTATCTGATGAAAAGAGATACATCCAATCCAGATTTGTATTGGATTGAGGTTACAGGATTGACGCCCCAAAAAATTTACACTTTTCAATACAGAACGAGTGACGGTGTAAAAGTTGCCGATCCTTATTCTACATTGATTCTTTCCCCAGATGATGACCCTTGGATTTCACCTACAATCTATCCAGAACTTCAAACTACAATGAAGTATCCTTCTGGACAACAGTTCGATGTTTCTGTAGTTCAAACTGCAAAACCAGCTTATAGCTGGACAGTGAGTAACTTCCAAAAGCCTGCAAAACAAAACCTTATTGTTTACGAAGCCTTGGTAAGAGATTTTACAGAACAGAAAAACTGGCAATCTATGATTGACAAAATCCCTTATATTAAAGGACTGAATGTTAACGCTATAGAATTGATGCCTGTTATGGAATTTGATGGAAATAATTCTTGGGGATACAACCCCGGATTTCATTTGGCTTTAGATAAAGCTTATGGGACGCCAGAAAAATTCAAAGAATTCATCGACAAATGTCACCAAAATGGGATTGCAGTAATTTTGGATGTTGCGCTCAACCATGCTTCTGGCAGATCACCATTGGAAAGACTTTGGTCAACAAGTCCAAATGGAGATTATGGAGATGTAGCTGCCAACAATCCTTATTTTAATCAGGTTGCAAAACACGCCTATAGTGTATTTTATGACTTCAACCATTCAAAACCTGAGACCAGATATTACGTAAACAGAGTTTTGGAACAATGGATCTCTGAATATAAAATCGACGGATTCCGTTGGGACTTAACCAAAGGATTTACTCAAAATTGTACTGCTTCTGACGAAACCTGTACGGGAAATTATCAGCAAGACAGAGTGGATGTTTTGAAATTATATTCAGATTATCAATGGTCTTATGACCCAACTTCTTATATTATTTTTGAACAATTGGGCGGAAATGCTGAAGAAAAACAATGGGCCGATTACAGAGTGAATGAAGGAAAAGGCGTAATGATGTGGGATAATCTGGTTGGGCCATACAACCAAAACACAATGGGTTACGATTCTGACAGCAACTTCAACAGAGTTGATTTTGAAAACCACACTTTTTCTGAAAGAAGAAATATGAGTTATGGCGAAAGTCACGATGAGGAAAGACTAATGTTCAAAAACTTAGCTTACGGAAGTGTTAACGGTTCGTACAGTGTAAAAGATTTGAATACTGCTCTTGAAAGACAAAAAGCTTTTGGTGCCGTTTTCTTTACAGTTCCCGGCCCGAAAATGATTTGGCAGTTTGGGGAATTGGGTTACGAATTTAGTATCAACAGATGTGAGAACGGAACAATCAGCAACGATTGTAGAACCTCTCCGAAACCGGTTGCTTTTACATTAGGTTATGATGCCAATGCAAGCAGAAAAGCAGTTTATGACACTTGGGCAAAAATATTGGCAATCAGATTATCTAGTCAGGTTTTTGATACCACAACATTTACTGTAGAATCAGGAAATCTATTACCTAGAATTTTTGTTTGGAATGATGCATTACCTTCAACTTCTTTGAAAAATGTAGTTGTGGTAGCCAACTTCACAACAACTGCTCAAACTGTAACTCCTAGTTTTCCTTACGCTGCAACTTGGTACAATTTAATGGATAACTCTTCTATCTCTGCAAATGCTTCTACAACAGTGGTTCTTCAGCCTGGAGAATTCAGGATTTTTGGGAATCAAACCGCTTTGGGAACAGACGAAACTAAGATTGACGCGAACAAAACATCACTTCAGATCGTTCAGAATCCAGCAACAGACGGATTGTTGAAAATCAGATACAACAAAGCTAAAAACGGACAGGTCAACATCTATGACCTCAACGGAAAACTGGTAAAGTCTTTCGGACTGAAATCTGCAAAAGGAGACGAAACATTCTCTGTCAACGGAATCAGTACTGGAAATTACTTGGTTCAGTTAAAATCAGATGAAGGTTTGGCAGTTTCTAAACTAATCATCAAATAACAAAATAAATTTTCAAATCAAATGAAATCGCCTCGAATGTTCGAGGCGATTTTTGTTTACTATTTTTCAGAAAGTTCTTTCAATTTCCCAAGACCTTCCGAGAAGGATTTGTTCATTTGCCAGGTCATCATCGGTTTCATTGGTTTGAAAAGCGTTTCAATTTCATAATCGATATTCCAAGTCACTTTGGTTCCGGAACCTTCTGTTGCAAGAAGCAAGTCCGAAGTCGCATTATCATCCATCGGTTTGATAAAGTGCATTTTCGTCGCCACTTTTTCATTCGGGACAATTGCCGTGATTTCCTGTTCGCCTTCGCCCACATCATCATTTCCTTTCCAAGTGTAGCCGTCACCAACTTCGCCGGCCGTCCCTTTGTAAGTTACAACCAGGTTCGGGTCGTACTTCATCCAAGGATTCCAAATGTTGAAAGCTTTCATAGAATTCACATTCTGCCACACTTTCTCTTTTGGAGCATTGATAACGAGAGATTGTTCGTTATGACATTTGCTGTCAAAAAACAACATTGCTACCACGCAATAAGCAATAAAAATCGCTAAGATTACACCAATAATTTTCAAAAATTTCTTCATAATTTATATAGTTTGAGTTACTAACAAATCTAAAATAATTTTAAATACAAATACTTTTCCTATGACAATATTTATTTGAGCTCCTTTATCCGCCTGTAGTTTATCCTGAGCTTGTCGAAGCGGGGCGCAATTTTGTCATACTTTCAACTTTAGGTACTAAATTTGTGATCTCAACCAGATAAGAAAAAGGCTTCGAGAACCTCAGCCTGACATTGCTAAAGAAAGAATTAGTATTAGAAATGTCACTCTGAGCGAAGTAAAAGAGTCTCACATTAAATTTAAACAGTAAAAATTCAAATCAAAATATGAATCCACTTTTAGAAAAATTCAGTACAAAATATACCTCATCTCCTTTCAGCGACATCAAAGAAGAACATTATCTTCCCGCTTTTCAGGAATTAGTAAAAACTTCTGAAAAAGAAATCGATGAAATCACCAATAATCCAGAAGCACCAACTTTTGAAAACACCATTGAAGCAATGGCTTTCTCAGGAGAACAACTGGACAGAGTTTCCAATATTTTCTTTAATCTGAATTCTGCAGAAACCAATGACGAAATCCAGAAAATCGCTCAGGAAGTGTCGCCACTTTTGACAGAATTCTCTTCCAAGATCTCGCAAAACGAAAAACTGTTTGAAAGAATCAAAAACGTTTACGACCAGAAAGACAATTTGTCATTGAACGAAGAACAAAAAATGTTGCTCAATGAAACTTACAAAGGTTTTGTAAGAAGCGGTGCATTACTAAATGAAGAAGACAAAAAGAAACTGGAGAAAATCAATATGAATCTGTCCATCAAGTCACTTCAATTCGGGCAAAACGCTTTGGCTTCGACTAACGCCTATTTCAAACATATTCCGGATAAAGAAGAACTAAAAGGAATTCCAGAAGCGATTCTTGAGCAATATAAAGAAGACGCAAAGGAAAAAGGTTTGGAAGGTTACGTGATTACACTTCAATATCCGAGTTATCTTCCGGCATTGACTTACGCTGAGAATCGTGAACTGAGGAAAGAACTCGCTTTAGCAAACGGAAAAAAATCTTTCGACGGCGGAGAATTCGACAATCAAAATTTGATTAAAGAAATCGTAAAACTTCGTCAGGAAAAAGCAGAATTGTTAGGTTATAAAAATTACGCAAATTTTGTCTTGGAAGAAAGAATGGCAAAATCACCTGAAAAAGTTTTTGAATTCCTGAATGAACTCTTGGACAAAGCAAAACCTTTCGCCCAAAAAGAAATCGAAGAATTGAAATCTTTGGCAAAAGCCGACGGAATCGATGAAATACAAAGTTATGACCACGCTTTCTACGCAGAAAAATTAAGAAAGCAAAAATTCGATATTGATGATGAAGAACTGAAACCCTATTTCCAATTGGAAAAAGTTCAGGAAGCTGTTTTTGGATTAGCAGGAAAACTATTTGGATTAGAATTTAAAGAAATCGATGATGTTCAGAAATATCACGAAGATGTAAAAACCTACGAAATCACAGAAAACGGACAAGTAAAAGCCCTGCTCTACGCCGATTACCATCCAAGAAAAGGAAAACGTGCCGGCGCTTGGATGACGAGCTACAAAAATCAATATAAAAAAGACGGCGACAATTCCCGTCCTCATATCTCAGTGGTTTGTAATTTCACAAAGCCGACGAAAGACACGCCAAGTTTATTGACTTTCCAAGAAGTGACCACTTTGTTCCACGAGTTTGGACACGCATTGCACGGTATTTTGGCTGACACTCAATATCCAAATCTTTCCGGAACATCGGTGAAATGGGATTTTGTGGAATTGCCTTCTCAGTTCTTGGAAAACTTCTGCTACGAACCGGAATTTCTAAAAACCTTTGCCAAACATTATCAAAACGGAGAAATATTACCAGACGAAAAAATCGAGAAACTTTCGCAGAGTAAATCTTTTATGGAAGGTTACCAAACAATGAGACAAGTTGGTCTCGGATTGTTGGATATGGCTTTTCACTCAAGCGTTGCGGAACACGAAGTGACGGACGTCAAAGCGTTTGAAAATCATTTCACAAAAGCGACACAAATCTACCCTTCAAATCCGGAGACGGCGACGGCACCGAGTTTTTCTCACATCTTCCAAGGCGGATATTCAGCTGGTTATTATTCTTACAAATGGGCTGAAGTTTTGGATGCGGATGCGTTCCAATATTTCAAAGAAAACGGCATTTTCAATCCGGAAATTGCTTCAAAATATAAAATCCTTCTTTCTTCCGGCGGAACCAAAGACCCGATGGAATTGTTCAAAGCGTTCCGTGGAAGTGAGCCGAAAGTGGAGAGTTTGTTGAAAAGAGCGTTTGGAGAATTATAAGTTGAATAAAAAAATAAAACACTACATACTTTCATTGGATAATAGGTACAAGTTTATCTATCAAATTTGTTAGTTTTGCAGTAAGGAAATTAAAATAATTATGTCAAAAAAATTGCTTATTAGAAATGTTGGTCCAATTGAGGATATTACCATAAATATAAAAAAAATAAATATTTTTATGGGTAAGCAAAGTAGTGGCAAAAGCACCATTGCTAAAATTTTGAGTTTTTGTAATTGGGTAGAAAAAGACATTTCTTTTCATCAATCTTATGAGAAGTACACAAATGAGTATTTTATTGAAAGATTGGAAACATTTCATAAAATGAAAGGATATTTTTATCCTAATAGCGAAATAATTTACGAAGGAGATGCAATAACAATCGAATATTCTAACAAAAGACTAAAAATAGATTGGTTAGCTAGCAGGTTTGAATATAAAAGAACAAAAATATCTTATATACCAGCAGAAAGAAGTATGGTAATTTTACCTGAGATGGAAAAGATAGAATTACCTAATAATTATCTCAGAAGTTATCTTTATGACTGGCTTGACACAAGAAAGAATTATACATCAGATAAAACTTTTTCTGTATTAGACATTGGTGCTAATTATTATTATTCAGATGACAAAAAAGAAAGTCATATAACTAATGGTGATTACGACATCCTTTTATCTCAGGCTTCAAGTGGGTTACAATCTGTAATCCCACTTCTAACTATGGTTGATAATTTAATAATTAATCTTTACAAAGAAGAAAGTAAATCTTCTTATGAATTAGACGAAGTAAAAGCTAAAGTGACTCGATTGATAGTAAATAAATTTATTATTGATGAGTATTTTAAAGACGATATCAACGACAATAATAGGAATGAAAAATTAGATGAGCTAAATGATTTATTAATTAAAAATGATGAAAAAATACAGCCACTAATAAGGAAATTTGCTGAGGTTAGAGATAATCTTTTTAATACTCATAAAACAAATTTAATCATTGAAGAGCCAGAGCAAAACTTATTTCCGTCAACACAGAAAAAACTTTGCTATAAGTTATTAAATTATTTAAACAATGACTATGACCATTCTTTAACCCTTACTACTCATAGCCCGTATATTTTATATGCTATTAATAATTGTATCTTAACTTATTTAGTAAAAAATAAAATACCTGCTGATTTAAAAGATAGAATCACTTGTTATAATTCTTCAATATCACCCACTGATGTAAATATTTTTGAAATAAAAAATGGAGTTATAAATAATATCCAACAGGATAATGGTTTAATTGGCGAAAATTACTTTGACAGCCAAATGAAAAAAGTAATGGATGATTTTTACTTCTTATTAAATTTTTTAGATTAATATGATTAGAACTAATATTTCAAGAATATATTCACATCATATTCTAAATGAATACAATGAGAATATATTTGTTGTTGATTATACAGAGAAAACAAAATTTGAAACAATTAGGAGGTCTGTTGAAATATTTTCACCAACTCCACCAGGAGATAATTCATATTTCTCGCTTTTTAATAACAATAAACTTATTGTTAATAGTATCATATTTGACAATACTAGTTTCACTTACACTAATGGTAATGCCAAATCACAATGTGAAAACACTTGTTTTCCAAAGTTTAGTGATGAAAAAAGCTGGATTTTATTTACTGAACTTAAATATAGTTCTAAACCTCTTAATAATGAGAATAATTTAAAGAAAGCTATTAAACAATTATTTAAAACCCGTTATCATTATCTACAATCTGGTATTTTTAGAAAGAATCAAAATACATCATATCTAATCGCTTCATTACCTCTACAAAGAGAACCCTTTTCTAATTTCAGTCTTACTCAAGTCTATTTATCATCTTTAAAAACAAAACATAATATTATTTTACGACTCAAAAATTCTGTAGAGGTTATAAATAATTCAATAATAATTGTGTAAATGCTTGAGGCTTTCAGTTTCAATTCTGACTTTTTGTGTCTCATATTTTATCTAAAAAAAGAAGAAAAATGAACAACAAAAATGCAATTCAGTATATCGATTCTCATAACCTTATTGGGATAAAAGCCGGAAAAGAAAGAGAATCGTTTTTGGAAATTTGGATGGTTACTGTAGAAAACAGAATTTTTGCACGTTCTTGGGGATTTGCCGAAAGAGCTGGTACAATACTTTTCTGAAGGACAATCTTGGCGAGATAAAATGTAGAGAAACAATTTATAAGATTGAAGCCAAGATTCCATCGGATTTAGCTGACATCGAAAATAAAATCAATCAAGCTTATCTTGAGAAATATGACTCCGGAGACAACTCATTTTACGCAAAAGGAATTACGGAAAAAGAACACGCTGAGAAAACGATGGAATTTGTAATTCTTAATAATAAAAATTAATCGCATCCAATGACTTGTCCCTGCTGTTCCGGAAAACCCTACGAAGATTGCTGTCAGCCTTATCACAAAAAAGAAAAATCCCCACCGACTGCGGAAGCTTTGATGCGTTCCAGATTCTCAGCTTTTGCCATTCCGAACGGCGAATATCTTTGGGAGACCACATCGCCTGGAAAACGGAAATTCCATAATAAGAAAAGTCAGCAGGAATGGGGCGAAATCAATGACTGGACGAAGTTGGAAATCGTGGACACGCCGTCAATGAACAAGGTGGAGTTCAAAGCGTTTTATACGGATGAAGATGGAAATCCGCAAGTTCATCACGAGTTATCGACTTTCAAAACGATTCAGAATCGCTGGTATTATGTGAGCGGAATATTTTTGGATTAAGGAATTTAAAGCAAGCCTTTTTTCTTCTTTTGTCTCAAAACGTACAAGTATAAACTTTCGACTTTTGCCCTTGCCCAATCGGTTTTTCTGAGGAATTTCAATGAGGAATTGATGCTTGGGTTGTCGGCGTTGAAACATCGTATGTTGATTTGTTTTCCTAACTCTTCGAAACCATTGTAGTAATCCACCAATTCTTCTAAAATTGCGTCGAGTCTTTTGCCGTGTAAGGGGTCTTTCGAAGTTTGTTCCATTTTGTAAAATTATTGAATTAATATGATTCAAACCTATAATTTTTAACGCAAAGCGCACAAAGATTTTTTATAATTATTGAAAATATTTTTAAGGTTCGCCAAGGCGCTTCGCTCAGCCAAGTTGGATTAAAAATAAAATATTTAATTGTCCTTATTTCATATATTTGATTATAAATCAGAAAAAATGAAAATCCTAACTTTTATTATCCTTTTATTTTCTACAATGTCTCACGCTCAGGACTTCGCCAATTTCGGCAAATATCAAAAACAAAATCAAGAAGTGAAATCTAAAAACACAACACCAAATTCTGTATTGATGGGCGATTCTATCACAGAAGGCTGGTTCGCCACAGACCCGGAATTTTTCACTAAAAACAATTTTGTCGGAAGAGGAATTGGTGGACAGGTGACTTCTCAGATGCTTTTGAGATTTCGGGAAGATGTGATTTTATTGAAACCAAAACGCGTGATTATTCTTGCCGGAACCAATGATATTGCAGAAAATCAAGGTCCGATTTCTTTGGATAAGGTTTTTGGAAATATTGTTTCTATGGTGGAATTGGCGAAAGCAAATCAAATCAAAGTGGTTTTGTGTTCGGCGTTGCCCGCTTCCGACTTCCCTTGGAGAAAAGGAATGATGCCCGCTGACAAAGTGATTGCACTCAATCAAATGATAAAAGATTATGCTCAGAAAAACAAAATAACTTACATCGATTATCACACGCCTTTGAAAGACGACAAAAATGGTTTGCCTAAAGAAATTGCGGAAGACGGAATCCATCCGAACAAACTAGGTTATGCGAAAATGGAGGAAATCCTGATGAAAAATTTGAAATAATGAATCTCGAAGAACTAAAATTTCCGGTCGGAAAATTCATAAAACCGGGATCAATCACAAAGAAAATCATCGATTCTGCCATTTCAGAAATTGAAAATTTTCCAAATCTTGTAAAAGCTGAAATCGAAAAGTTAGACGAAAACGAATTACATTTAAAGTATAGACCGGATGGTTGGACCATCTCGCAAGTCGTGCATCATTGCGCGGACAGTCATATCAACAGTTATGTGAGATTCAAATTGGCGTTGACGGAAAACACTCCTACAATTAAACCTTACGAAGAAAGTCTTTGGGCAGAGTTACCAGATAGTAAACTTTCGCCTTTTGTTTCTTTGAAGTTGATGGAAGCTTTACACGAAAGATGGGTTTTCATTTTGAATAGTCTTACTGATGAGGATCTGAACAAAGAGTTCATCCATCCGGAACAATCGGAAAGAATTTCTCTCAAAGAAAATATCTTGATTTACAGTTGGCATTGTCAGCATCATTTGGCGCATATCAGGCAGGCGAAAGAGTTGAGATTCAATTAAAAACTTTAAAATCAAATTATGAAAAAGTCAATCATATTATTTATGTTTTTAATAACTGCTTTTTCGTTGGCCCAAAATAAAATTGATGCCGATTTAGAAAATTGTTTGAATAAAGATAATTCTACGGCTGGTCAACGAAGCTGCATCAATTCTGCCTGTGATTCTTGGGACAAAGAACTCAATAAATCTTATCTTTCATTAAGCCAAAAACTGATAAAAAATGGAAAAAAGGAGTTGGTGGAAGCGCAAAGAAGCTGGATTCTTTTCCGTGATTCAGAATTCAAATTGATTGACAAATATTATTTTGATATCAAAAAGGGTACAATGTTCTATGTAATTGCAGAGAATAAGAAATTGGAAATCGTGAAGGAAAGAGCTTTACAGCTTAAAGAATATGATGAGCAGTTTGAATATTGACCAACTTTCTATTCAACTTTCTTATAAGTGTAAGTATTCCGTTTAGTAGTCATTATCATCTTCTTTTTTTCTGGAACGAAGTTTAATTCGATTTTGTTGGTATCGTAAACGAAGTGATCTTCTTTCGTAGCTTCTATCAAAATGTCTAGAG
>Ga0302347_1002524_pt1 | contig 18276 bp, 16 predicted proteins | sample PhyWR1_FD_202178 | JGI IMG/M metagenome (GOLD analysis project Ga0302347, IMG submission 202178) | Leaf surface microbial communities from wheat plants in UC Gill Tract Community Farm, Albany, California, United States - DLSL W.R1 (v2)... | ecosystem: Host-associated > Plants > Phyllosphere >...
CGATGAAGATCGGCGAATTGGCCAAACTGACCGACTGCCCGGTGGAAACCATCCGTTACTACGAGAAGGAAGGCCTGCTGCCACCCCCGGCGCGCACGGACGCCAACTACCGCGTGTATACCCAGGCGCACACCGAGCGGCTTATCTTTATCCGCAACTGCCGCAGCCTCGACATGACCCTGGAAGAAATCCGCAGCCTGTTGGGCCTGCGGGACAGCCCCCAGGACCAGTGCGAAAACGTGAATGCGCTGATCGACGAGCATATCCACCATGTGAAAGCGCGGATCGATGGGCTGCTGGCGTTGCAGGAACAATTGCTGGACCTGCGCCAGCGCTGTGGTGGCGGGCCGGAGTGCGGGATTCTGCAGCGGCTGGAGGTCAGCGGGAGTGTGGCGCCCAGCGAGGCCGACCACTCCCACGTGGGGCGCAGCCACGGGCATTAAATCCTTTGAAGATCCTGGGGCAGCAAGGCTTCCGGGATGTTCTGGTAGCTCACCGGCCGCAGAAAGCGACGGATCGCCATGGTGCCCACTGACGTCGCGCCGAAGTTGGTGGACGCCGGATACGGACCGCCGTGCACCATGGCTTCAGACACCTCGACACCGGTCGGGAAACCATTGGCCAGGATACGCCCCGCCTTGCGCTCCAGGATCGGCAGCAAGCGGCTGACGTCATCGCTGTCCGCCGCGTCGAGGTGAATCGTGCAGGTCAACTGGCCTTCCAGTGAACGTGCAACTTCCAGCAGCTCATCACTGTCCTTCACCGTGACCACCAATCCCAGCGGGCCGAACACCTCATGGCCCAGCGATGCATTCGCCAGCCATTCACGGCCGGTGGTCGCGAACAAATAAGGTATCGCCTCCCGAAGCGCTGCGGTGGACGCCAACACTTCACGCACGCCCACAGCATTGGCCATGCGGTCACGACCGTCGCGATAGGCGGCAGCGATACCTTCGGTCAGCATCATTTGGGCGCCGACCGGCTCGAGCGCATTCACCGCCGCGTCGATAAACGCATTGGCCGCTTCACCCTCTACCAGCACGGCAACACCGGGATTGGTGCAAAACTGTCCGGCGCCCATCGTCAGTGAACCGGCCCAGCCTTTGGCGATCTCCACACCACGCGCCACCACAGCGTGCGGCATCAGGAACATCGGGTTCACCGAACCCAGCTCGCCAAAAAACGGAATCGGCTCGAAGCGCTTGGCGCACAGGTCAAACAGCGCCCTGCCCGCCCCCAGCGAACCAGTAAAGCCCACCGCCTTGATCAACGGATGCTGCACCAGCCGCTGTCCCACCGAGCGCGAACCGCCATGCACCAGGCTGAACACCCCCGAGTGTACGCCGCACCGCTGGATCGCCGCATGAATCGCCTCGGCCACGATCTCGCTGGTGCCGGGGTGCGCCTCATGCCCCTTCACCACCACCGGGCACCCGGCCGCCAGCGCCGACGCCACGTCACCTCCCGCCGTGGAAAACGCCAGCGGGAAATTCGACGCGCCAAACACCGCCACCGGACCGATCGGGCGCTGGATCAGGCGGATATCCGGACGCGGCAGCGGCTGGCGATCCGGCAATGGCAGATCGTGGCGGCGATCCAGGTAGTCCCCCGCGAGGATATGCGACGCGAACAGGCGCAACTGGCCCACGGTACGCCCGCGCTCACCCTGCAGGCGCCCTTCGGGCAAGCCGGTTTCCAAAGAGCCGATGCGGGTGATGATCTCTCCCCGTGCTTCGATTTCATCGGCAATGGCATTCAACAGCGCTGCCCGCGCTTCCCGGCTCGAATAGCCGAAGCTCCAGAACGCATCCTCGGCCGCCTCACAGGCGCGGTTCACCAGTTCGATGCTGCCCGCCGAAAACCACTGGGCCGGGCCCTGGGTCGGCGTGTTGGAAAAGCTGTTGTCGCTGGCGACCCATTCGCCTGCAATCAGATGTTTGCCGTGCGGTGTAAAAGACATGGGCGTTTCCCGAGGTTGAGATGGATTAACCGAAATAGCGCACACGAATGGCGTCGATCGCCACCGCAATAAAGATCATCACGCCGCCGATCATGCCGACATAAAACGAAGGCACATTCACAATCGCCAGGCCGACCTGGATCACCGTCAACAACAATACGCCGCCCAATACGCCTTTCACGTTACCGCGCCCGCCGAACACGCTGACACCGCCGATGATCGGCGCCGCAATCGCGTACAGCAGGTAGCTCGAACCCTGGCTGGAGGTGATCGCCATCTGCCAGGAAGCCAACAGGAAGCCCGCCAGTGCCGCGAGGAAACCTGAGATCGTGTAGGTGATGATCTTCACTCGGTCCACACGGATGCCAGCCGAGTTCGACGCAATCGGGTTGCCGCCCACGGCATAGATCGAGCGGCCCAGCACGGTGCGATGCAGCACCACGCCCATCACCACCAGTGCGATCAGGAACACCACCGGCATCAGCGGCCAGCCATTGACCGTCACTTGGCCAATCCAGATATAACCGTCGGCCATATTGGTCAATGTGGTGCCCTGGGTCAGTGCCAGCAGCGCGCCTTGCAGGATGATCATCATCGCCAGGGTTTCGATCAGCGACACCATCTTCAGGCGCGTGATGCACAGGCCGTTGAAGAAGCCGATCAAGGTGCCCACCAGCAGGCCGATGATCACCGCCACGTACCACGGCAAGCCCCAGCTGGAATAGGCCAGCGCGCCCACCGCCGAAGAGAACCCGGCGTTGGCCGGAATCGACAGGTCGATCTCCGCCACCAGCAGTGGCAACGCCACCGCCAGCCCCAGCGTGCCAAGCACCGTGGCCTGTACCATCACGTTCTGCAAGTTGAAGAGGGTGAAGAAGAATTCGTTGAACAGGCCGAAGCCCGCCACCAGCGCGATCAACCAGATCCACACCACATTGTGCAGAATCCAGCCCAGCACGGCCGGTCCGTTGACGCTGGGCGCAGCAGGCGCCACCCCGTTGCCGGGTTTCACTAAAGTACTCATGCCCGTGTCTCCACTCTTTTTCTTGTTCAACTGCTGGATCCTTGTACGGATGCGCGGATGCGCTCGACGCAGATGTCCTCTCCGGTCAATGTTTCCTTGATCGTGCCTTGATCGAAAATGCACACCCGGTCCACCGCGCGCACCAGTTCATCGGTGTCGCTGGACACGATGATCACCGCCACGCCGGCATTGCTGAGTTCGTCGATGATACGCAGCACGTCCTGCTTCACGCCCATGTCGATGCCACGGGTCGGCTCGTCCACCATCAACAGCCGTGGCTGGGTCGCCAGCACCCGGCCCAGGCAGACCTTCTGCTGGTTGCCGCCGCTGAGGGTGTTCACCGTGTAATCCGGGTTGGGCGACTTGACGCCCATCGCCGCGAAGTAATGATCGATCACCGAGGCTTCGGCGTCGCTGTCGATGAAGCCCAGCTTCGTGCGCGCACCGAGGGACGACATGGCGATATTCGCGCCGATGGACATCTGCCCCACCGCGCCATCCTTTCGCCGGTCATCCGAGAGGTAGGCGATACCCGCCTCGAACGCCGCGCTTGGCGAACGCGGTAACGGCCGCTCGGTCTCGCCGCGCATCGACAAGGTGCCCAGCGCCGGATGCAGGCCGAAGATTGCACGGGCCATTTCCTTCGCGCCCGCCCCCGGCAGGCCGGTAAACCCGACTACTTCGCCAGGGGCGATATCCAGGCGGTCCAGCGCCAGCCACTTGCCGCGCACACTGCGCAACGAAATCGCCGGCGCTTTGCCACTATGGTCACGGCGCTGGCGCTGGAACAACGCCACGCCGTGACCGATCACCAGTTCGGTGAGTTGCTCGGAAGTCAGTCCGGTGATGTCCGAGCGCGTGCCCGCCAGGCTACCATCGCGCAACACGGTGACCGCGTCACAGATCTCGAGGATCTCGTCGTTGTAGTGCGAGATGAAAATGAAGGTCACGCCCTCGCCTTTCAGGCGCAGCATGAAGTCGAACAACTGGCGCCGATCCACCACGGTCAGCGACGCGGTCGGCTCATCGAGGATGATGACCTTGCCCCCGGAAAACATCGCGCGAAGGATGTTCAGCTTGCGCCGCGCCACCGCATCCAGCTGGCCGGCCAGGGCCTTGGGGTCGATACCGGAACCGTCGAGCATGCGCGCCGCATCGGTGTTCAACTGCTTCCAGTCGACCAGGCCTTTGCGTGTCGGCCAGATACCCAGCATCAGGTTTTCAGCGGCAGTGAGGTTGCCGATGATCATCGGCTCCTGGGTCACCAGGAACACCCCGGCCTGCTCCATGGCCTTGACGTCCACTTGCTTGAGCGGACGGCCGTCCAGCAGGATCTGCCCGGACGTCGGCACGATCTGGCCGGAGATGATCCCCACCAGTGTCGACTTGCCCGCGCCGTTTTCCCCCAGCAGCCCGTGGATCGAGCCGCGACGGATCTGCGTGGACACGCCGCGCAGGGCGCGAACCGGGCCGTAGCTTTTGGCGACATTCTCGATGCTGAGGATCGTGTCGTCGGGTGTTGGGTGTAAGGTCATTTTATTGTTCTCACCATCACCTGTTCGCATACACATCGCGCCAGCCTGTCACGCCGGGCGACAACTCATCACTTCGAGGACACACCCCACACCTTCTCCGCGACGTAGCCCCAATGGCGTTTGTCGTCGGCGTTTTCCGGGGTGATCATAAATGCCGGAATGATCAACGCCGGGCCGGTCTTGCTCTGCACGATCTCGCCGGTTTCCCAGAAGTAATCCTTGTTCTGGTAAGTGCCCAGCGGCACCGCTTCGCCCTTGAGCGCGTGCTTGGTGATCATCTCCACGGCGATCTGCCCGTAGGCCACCGGGTCCTGGGACACGCAGCCATCCATGTAGCCGTCCTTGATCCAGTCCAGCGCTACTGGTTCACCGTCGATGTTGATGAAAATCACGTGGCCTTTCTCGCCGACTTTCTTCCAGCGATCCTTCTGTTTCAGGGCGGCGGCGATACCGCGTGACGGCGAGTCCGATGGCGCATGCACGGCGTCCAGGTCAGGGAATTCCGACAAGGTCGACAGCGTGACCGACTGCATCTTGTCCAGTTGGCCTTCGGTGGGGCGCGCGAGGTATTTGATCTCGGGGTACTTGGCGAACACCGAGTCCATGCCTTCCTTGCGCAGGCGCCAGGCCACCGAGGCCAGCGCGCCGAAGCAATTGAGCACGGTGCCTTTGGGGCTGCCGTACTTGGCGACCAGGCGCTTGACGATTTCTTCGGCAGCCATCACGCCGCCCTTGAAGTTGTCGAAGCTCACAGTGATGGCGACATCGCCGCCGTCGGCCGGGGTGTCGATGATGCCCACCGGGATCTTGCGCTGGTTGTAGCGCTTGATCGCCGAGACGATGGCCTGGCTGTCGATGGGGTCGGAAATGATTGCCGTCGGCTGGGACAGCATCAGGCTCTGCCATTGCCCCAGTTGGGTGGTGGTGTCGAAGCTGGCGTTGGTCGCCTGGAATTTTCCGGAGAGCGCCTGCACCGCGCGCTTGACCGACTCTTCCTGGATCACGAAGAAGTAGTAGTCCAGGCTCTTGTTGGAGTAAGCAATCGACAGCGGCGCCGCTGCAAAGGCACTGCGCCCGAGCATCGCGCCCAGTCCCAGGACAACACCGCCGGCCAGCACGTTACGACGGCTTACGTTGGATAAATCGACTTTTTTCATGGCAGTAACTCCGACTTATTATTGTAGGTTTAATACGTCTTTCGTCTTCTTTCACGCCGATGCAGCCTTGCTTGAAACCCGGATGCCTTCAGCGCATCCGTACGTAGGAAGTACCGTCGAAACACCCCACCACCATGCCCACCGCTTCACGGGTGAACAGACCGTTCTCCACCACACCGGGGATTCGGTTGAGTTCGATTTCCAGTGGCGCCGGGTCGGTGATCACCGGGCCGCAATGGCAGTCGAGAATGAAGTTGCCGCTGTCGGTCACCACGGTCTCGCCGTTGCGTTCGCGACGGATGATCTGGATGTCGTTGATGCCGTGTTCGCCCAACACACGCCGTACTAGGCGCTCGGTCTGCTTCCAGCCGAACTGCACCACTTCCACCGGCAGCGGGAAGGCGCCGAGGCTGTCGACGATCTTGGTTTCGTCGGTGACGCAAATCATGCGTTTGGAGGCATGAGCGATAATCTTTTCCCACAGCAGGCAGGCGCCGCCGCCCTTGATCATGTTGAACTGGCCATCGATTTCGTCGGGGCCGTCGACGGTCAGGTCGAGCTCGCCAATTTCGTTGGGGTCGGTGATATCGATGCCGACTTCCCGCGCCACGTCATTGGTGGAGCGCGAGGTGGTGGTGCAGGTCAGCTTCAAGCCGTTGGCCACGTGCTTGCCCAACTCACGAACGAAGAAATGCGAGGTAGTGCCGGAACCCAGCCCCAGCTTCATGCCATCGCGCACGAACTCCTCGATCACCCGGCGGGCGGCGACTTTCTTGGCTTCGTTCTGTTGAGTACTCATTACCTGCTCCACGTTTCCTGGGGTTTAGATTTTGTCGGTGCGCCACGAGTCAAGGGCGGTCAGTTGGTCGGGGAACTGACTGCCACTGGCGATGGCAATCGCCGCTACCAGCATGTTGGTGACCAAGTGGTGATTGAGCCGCGACGCCAGCGGGGTCATAAGCTCGGTGTGCTCGTAAGGTTTCACCGCGATCAGCACGTCGGAGACCTTGGCCAGCGGGCTGTCATCGGCGGCGATCGACACCACCCTTGCCCCGGCCTTGCGCGCGGCGATGGCCATGTCGACCATCTGCCGGGTGTGGCCCGACTGCGAGAAGATCAGCGCGACTTCACCGCTGCGTGCACCCTCGGCATGCATCTCCTGGCGCTTGCCACCGAGCAGGGCCTGGCAACGCATGCCCAGGCGCTGGAACTTGTGCTCGGCGTCCAGTGCGTTGACCACCGAAATCCCGGTGGCGTAGATGCCCACCCAGCTCGCGGCCTGCAACAGTTGCGCAGCCTCGGCGACTTTTTCCGGCTGCAGGTCTTCTTCCAGACGCTGGATCGCGTTCAACGAGTTGCGGCAGGTCTTGCGCACAATGTTGTCGATGCTGTCCTCGGGGATGATCTGCTCATAGGCAAACGGCGCCGAAGGAACCAGGCTCTGCACCAGATGCAGTTTGAATTCCTGGTAGCTCTCGAAGCCGAAACGCCGGCAGAAACGCATCACGGTCGGGTCGCTGACTGAGCAGGTTTCCGACAGCTTGGCCATGCTCATCTGCAGCACTTTGGACGGCGAAGTGGAGACGAAATTGGCCACCCGGCGTTCGGCGCGGTGCATGTTCTTGCTTTCATCGATAATGCGTTGCAGCAAACTGTCGCTCATATCCGCTCCTTGGCGATTGATGGGCTGCGTTGTAACAGATCAGCCAGACGGTTCAAGCGCTGCTGTGCAGAAATCTCCACGTGGGGGCCTCCTCCCCACGGCACCACAAAAAAAGGCACGCCTGCCGCTTCTGCGGTCTGTTGGTCGACGCGGGTATCCCCCACGTAGGCCCAAGTGTGCTCGGCCAGGTCCATGGCGGCGGCGACGGCCAGCAAATGGCCCGGGTCGGGTTTGCACGCCGGCACGGCATCGGCACCGATGGCCGCATCGAACAGCGCCGCCAGGCCCAGTTGCTCCAGCACCTTGCCGGTCACGGCGTGGTTCTTGTTGGTGCAGATACCCAGTCGGATCCCGGCTTCGCGCAGCGCCACCAGGTCTTCGCGTACATGAGGAAAGAACCGTGTACGCCCGGCCGGGTCGTTCATATAGGCCTCCAGATAACCCTCGAATGCCCGCTGCACCTGGACGTCGTCATAGGCAATGCCGAGGTCTTCGAGGATGTCGACGATCAAGCGCCGTGGACCGTTGCCAAGAAACGTCTCCACATGATCAGGGTCGAGTTCTGGCCAGCCGTTCAGCGTGAAACCGACATTCAGGGCCTGCGCGATATCGGAAGCGCTGTCGATAAGCGTCCCGTCAAGATCGAAAATCAGCGCGTTAAAGACGGCCATGAAAAGACTCCTGATCGAAAAGAGGGGCACCCAGCTCGACAAAGGTTTCCCTGAGCGTCGGATACAAATTGCGGTAGATGCGATGCGCCTGGGCGTGGAGTTCGGCGGTGGCGCCATCGGGCGCCTGGCGGGTGATCGAACGGCAACTGGCCGCAGCGCTCGTCGCGTCGTCCCACACCTTGACCGCCAGCCCGGCCACCAGTGCCGCGCCGAACGCTGCCCCTTCGGCCGCGCCTTCAGTGGTCACCACGTCACAGCCGAAAATATCCGCCTGCAACTGCCGCCACAGCGCTGAGCGCGCGCCGCCACCAGAAGCCTTGATCACCTGGCCGCTGATGCCCAGCGGGCGCATCAGGGCGTACATGTCGGCGAGGGCATACACCGTGCCTTCCATCACCGCGCGGGCCATGTCGCCGCGCTGGTGGCGACCGGTCAGGCCGATGAACGCGGCGCGCAAGACCGGGTCCGGGTACGGGCAGCGCTCGCCGTTGAGGTACGGCATGAACAGCAGGCCATGGGCGCCGGGCGGGCTGTCGGCGGCCTCGGCGGCGATCTGCTCGAACGGCGCGCCGGCGCAAAAAGTGTCACGAAACCAGTTCATCGAACCGCCGGCGTTCAGCGACACGCCCATGCAGTGCCACTTATCAGCGGCGACGTTGCAGAAAATCTGCAGGCGCCCATCCGGGTTGTCCTGCGGCGTATCCAGGGCCGCCGCAAGAATGCCGGCCGTACCGATGGTGGTCTGCAACTGGCCTGGCGCGATCACGCCGGAGCCGATGGTCTGGATCACAGAATCACCGCCACCACCGGCGACCGGCGTGCCTTGGGGCAAACCGAACAATGCGGCGCCGTGGGCACTGACCCGGCCGGAAATCACCTGGGATTCGAACACCGGCGGCAGCACCGCAGGGTTAATGCCCAAGGTCTCGATCAGCCCGGTCGCCCACTGGCGCGAACGCACATTGAACAGGCCGGTGCCCGAGGCATCGGAGACTTCGCTGGCCACTTCGCCGGTCAGGCGCAAGCGCAGGTAATCCTTGGGGTTGAGCACCGTGGTCAGGCGGGCGAACAGTGCCGGCTCGTGACGCTGCATCCACAGGATCTTGCCGCCGGTGTAGCCCACCAGCATGCGGTTGTCGGTGGCCGCGAGCAGGCCTTCCAGGCCGCCGGCAGTCTGGGTGATCCACTCGCACTCGGCGGCGTTGCGCTGGTCGTTCCACAGGATCGCCGGGCGCAACACCTTTTGCGCGGCATCCAGCGGCACCAGGCCGTGCATCTGCCCGGACACGCCCACCGCCAGCAGCTCCACGCCAGGCGCCTTGGCCAGTACGCCGGCAATCGCGCGGCGCGCGCCTTCGATCCACAGCTCAGGGTCCTGTTCGGTCCAGCCTGGCCGGGGTTGGGACAGTGGATAAGTCGCCGCGTCCGCGGCAATCACCGTGCCGTGGATGTCGAGCAGCAACGCCTTGCACCCGGAGGTGCCGATGTCGATACCAATAAGAGCCTGCATGACTCAATTCCCGACGCCGTGGTGCAGGCGCACATGTTTGAAATTGAAGTATTCCAGCAGCCCTTCGCGGCCGTGTTCGTAGCCCACGCCGCTCTGTTTGCGACCGCCGTAGGGCGCATTCATGATGCCGGCGTCGACGTTATTGATGGCGACGTTGCCGTAGTCCAGTTGCGCTGACAGGGTGTGGATTTCCGCCAGGTCACGAGCGTACACATACGAGGCCAGGCCGTACGGCGTGTCGTTGGCCAGTTGCACAGCCTCGGCCAGTTCATCGAACGGCGCCACACCCACCAGCGGGCCGAAGGTTTCTTCGCTCATCACAAGCATCTGGTGGGTGCAATCGGCGACCACCGTGGGGCGGAAGAAATGCCCGCGGGCAAACTCCTCGCCTTGGGGCGCCTGGCCGCCGGCAATCAGGCGCGCGCCTTTGGCCAGGGCGTCTTCAAGGTGTGCACGGGTTTTGTTCAGGGGTTCGGCGGAGGCCATCGCGCCCAGATCGGCGCCGGGATTCTGCAGGCCGTTGCGTACTGTCAGCGCATCGGCGGCAGTACCGAGCAGGGTGACGAATTCGTTGTAGATCGAGCGGTGCACATAGATGCGGTTGATCGCGATGCAGATCTGCCCACAATTGCGGAAGCTGCGACGCGTGGCACCTTTGACCGCCGCCGCCACGTCGGCGCTGGCGGTGACTACCATCGGGCAATTGCCGCCCAGTTCCAGGGACAGGCGCTTGACCTGCGGGCAACTGCGCTGGATATGCAGGCCCACGGCGCTGGAGCCGGTAAACGCGACCTTGCTGACATCCGGGTGTTCGACTAGGGCCTGGCCGACCACCGAGCCTTTGCCGGTCAAGACATTGACCACGCCCGCGGGAATCCCGGCGTCGATGCATTTCTGCGCGATGGCCAACGCGGTGTACGGCGTCAGTTCAGCGGGCTTGATAACGATGGTGCAACCGGCCGCCAGGCTTGCGCAGAGCTTCCAGCCCACCAGTTCCGCCGGGTAGTTCCACGGCGTGATCGCGGCGACCACACCGATCGGCTCGCGCACCACCAGGCTCTGGAAGCCTGGCTGGTCGTTGGGCACGATCTCGCCGTGCACGCGGGTGGCTTCTTCAGCGTAAAAATGACACGCCTCGGCAAGCTTCAGCACTTCGCCTTTGGCTTCGTTGACGGGCTTGCCCTGCTCGGCGGTCATGACCTGTGCGAGGTTAAGCGCGTCGGCGGCGATCAGGTCACCCAAGCGATGCAAGGCGGCGGCGCGGGTTTTCGGCAGTTCGCGGGACCAGGTCAGGAAGGCACGACGGGCCACAGACACGGCCTCGTTGATTTCTTCGAAGGTCGCAGCGGCGATATGACCCAGCACATCACTGGTGGCCGGGTTCTCGACTGGCAGGCGCGCACCGGCCCCTTTGCGCAACTCGCCATTGATAAACAAGGCGCCTTCCAGCGCGGCAATCGAATCGGAGAGAGAATTATTGTTAGGCATTGAACTGCTCCGTCACCTGTCTGGGTGGTTGAACCACTCGCTTTATTCGAAAATATAGTATTGCTAGCTTTTTGCAATAGGCTGGTGAAATTTGATGCAAACCTCTTTTTTGCCAAAAAGCCTGCACCGCGTTGAAACACTTAATATTCACGTTATTTTTCAGCGAACTAGTCTTAAAAAGCCGTTTTTATCGCGAAAAAAGCGATTTCTTCCGTACGAGAACGCTTGACCGTGCTTAAAATCGAAACGTAGCATTACTAGATATCAACAATAAGGAAACCTGCTCATGCTGCCCATCTCACTCAAGCACGCCAAATTGGTCGGTCGGGTCTGGCTTCCCGGCAAAGGTCCCTGCGTGGTGATCCTGCGGGAAAACGTCCTGATCGATGTCACCCCGTCGGTGGTCTCCATGGCCGACTTCCTTGACAACAATCCTGCGGAACGCTTCGACACCCTGTCCGGTGACCCGGTGGGCGACCTCGCGGACCTGATCCTTGAACCCTCGGAGATGGGCTATCACTCGGACCGCCCGTGCCTGCTCGCACCGTGTGACTTTCAGGCCCTCAAAGCCTGCGGCGTGACCTTTGCCAGAAGTATGGTCGAGCGGGTGATCGACGAACGCACCGCCGGCGATCCCGGCCGCGCCAATGAACTGCGCGCACTGATCGGCTCGCTGATTGGCGACAGCCTGTCGAATGTTCAGGCGGGCTCGGCCAAGGCCGCCGAGATCAAGGCCGCACTGATTGCCGAAGGCCTGTGGTCGCAGTACCTGGAGGTGGGCATCGGCCCGGATGCCGAGGTGTTCACCAAGTCCCAGCCAATGGCGGCGGTCGGTTACGGCGCGCAAGTCGGCATCAACCGCATCTCTGAATGGAACAACCCGGAACCCGAAGTGGTGCTGGCAGTGGACAGCCAGGGCAATATCCGCGGCGCCACACTCGGTAATGACGTCAACCTGAGGGATGTGGAGGGCCGCTCGGCGCTGCTGCTGGGCAAGGCCAAGGACAACAATGCGTCCTGCTCCATCGGACCGTTCATTCGCCTGTTCGACGAACACTTCACCCTCGCCGATATCGAAAACGCGACCCTGACCTTGTCGGTCAGCGGCCTTGACGGCTTTGAAATGTCCGGTGGTTCGAACATGGCCGAAATCAGCCGCAAGCCGGCCAACCTGGTCAAGCAGACGCGCAACGATTCGCACCAGTATCCGGACGGCTTCATGCTGTTCCTAGGCACCATGTTCGCGCCAACCCAGGACCGTGAGAAGAAAGGCTCGGGCTTTACCCACAAGGCCGGCGACCTGGTGGAAATCTCCACCCCGTTGCTGGGCACGCTGCGTAACACGGTCGTCTATTCCGACGAAGCCGCACCCTGGACCTACGGCACCCGCGCGCTGATGCGCAACCTGGCTAAAAGGGGGCTGCTATGAGCCAGAAACTCGTAGTGACAGACCAGGCGTTCGGCAACACGCGCCATGAACAGGCAGCCGCCGCACTGGTGGGCGCGCAGTTTTCCGAGCACCAGTGCCGCAGCGAAGATGAAACCCTGGAGGCTGTGCGCGGCGCCCATGCGGTGCTCAACAATTTTGCGCCGATGACCCATCGCGTGATGGCCGCCATGGCACCCGGCGCGGTGGTGGTGCGCTACGGCGTCGGCGTGGACAACGTCGACCTTGCCGCCGCCAAGGCACTGGGTGTGAGGGTGTGCCACGTGCCGGACTATGGCGTCGAAGAAGTGGCCGACCACGCCGCCGCCATGACCCTGGCCCTGGCGCGCAAACTCGATCACTACGGTACCGGCATTCGCAATGGCGAGTGGAAGATCGCGCAGATGGTCGATGGTCTGCGTTCCCTGCGCGATACCACGGTAGGTCTGATCGGCCTGGGCCGCATCGCCCGCGCGTTCGCTTCGCGCATGGCGGCGTTCGGCTGCACGATCGTCGGCTACGACCCGTATGTCACCAACCAGCAGGCACGCGAAGCCGGGATCGAGCCGATGTCGCGGGCCGAGGTGATTGCCTGTGCCAACGTGCTGTCGCTGCATGTGCCGTTGACGCCGGAGACCCGACATGTGATCGATGCCGATGCCATGGCGCAGATGCCCAAGGGCGCGATTCTCATCAACTGTTCGCGGGGCGGGTTGATCGATGAAACGGCGTTGGCTGCGGCGTTGGCGAGCGGGAAGTTGTCGGGGGCGGGGCTGGATGTATTCGAGAAAGAGCCGCTACCGGCCGACTCGCCGCTGCGCAGCGCGCCGCATTTGCTGGTGTCGCCCCATGCGGCGTTTTTCTCCGATGCGTCGGTGGATGCACTGCAACGGTTGGCCAGTGAAGAGGCCTTGCGGGGGTTGCGTGGGGAGGCTTTGCGCTGCGCGCTGACTTGATCGGCGTCCGGACTCGGGGATTTGCCTGGCTCACCGCGGTTTTAGTGTAGGCGCCGGCTTGCCGGCGATGGCGGTGTGTCGGTGTACCTATCCGTTTCTGCGGTAACGGCTACCTACGGTTGCGCTCTTACAGCGGCTCACTTTTGAAAAGCGCAGAAATAACCAAAACACGTTTACCTCCCACTCGGCCCCCCGCCTGGGCTCGGTGTGCCCGTAATCCGACATTGATTCGGGGGGCCTAAGATCAAAAGAGGGCAAAAGCCAGAGCGTGTGTGGTTGGGTTTCCATTTGTGTGTTGAGGGACAACGATGAATTATTCTGAAAAACAGGCCCTGACTGGCAAGTTGGCGCTGGTGACGGGCGCCGGCCAGGGCATTGGGGCAGCTATTGCCGAGGCGTTGGCGGCGACCGGCGCCGAAGTGATTTGCACCGATATCCTGCGGGCGCGGGCTGAAACGACTGCGCAGGACTTGACCAGTAAAGGCTACAGCGCTCGCGCCGAAGCATTGGATGTGACGGACAGTGCGGCGATCAATGCGCTGGCTGCTTCCCTGCCGCCGCTGAATATCCTGGTGTGCAATGCCGGCATCGTCACCAATACACCGGCCGAGGACATGACTGACGAAGAGTGGGACAAGGTGATCACCGTTAACCTGACCGGCGTGTTCCGCACCTGCAGGGGTTTTGGCCGGCGCATGCTCGAAGCCGGGCGCGGCTCGGTGATCAATATCGGGTCGATGTCAGGGCAGGTGGTGAATGTGCCGCAGCCGCAGTGTCATTACAACGCGTCTAAGGCCGGGGTGCACCAACTGACCAAGTCGCTGGCGGTGGAGTGGGCAACCCGTGGGGTGCGGGTGAATGCGGTGGCGCCCACTTATATCGAAACGCCGTTGCTGCACGGACTGGAAAGCCAGCCGGGGTTGATCCAGCGCTGGCTGGACATGACCCCCGCCGGGCGCATGGGCCAGCCCCACGAAGTGGCGTCGCTGGTGCAGTTCCTCGCCTCGGATGCCTCGAGCCTGCTGACAGGCTCGATCATCAATGCCGATGCGGGTTACACCTGCATCTAGCCATCAGATGGCGACGTCGGCCTTGATGCTTGGGTCGGCGTCGTAGCCCACGATTTCGAAGTCTTCGAACGTGTAGTCGTAGATCGATGCGGGTTTGCGCTTGATCACCAGTTCCGGCAGTTTCTTCGGCGTACGCGCCAGTTGGGTGCGGATCTGTTCCATGTGGTTGCTGTAGGCGTGGGTGTCGCCGGTGGTGACGATGATCTCGTGCGGGATCAGGTCGCACTGCTGGGCTAGCATATGAGTGAGCAATGCCAGCGCGGCAGTGTTGTACGGCAGGCCGAGGAAGACGTCGGAGCTGCGGATGTACAACTGCATCGACAGGTGACCGTCGTGCACGAACGCCTGGTACAGCAGGTGGCACGGTGGCAGGGCTTGCTTGCCGTTGCGCGCGTTTTCCTGCGGGCTCTTGGTTTCGTCGGGCAGGTACTCGACGTTCCAGCCGTGGAACAGGATGCGGCGGCTGTTAGGGTTGGTCTTGAGGGTGTGGACCATGTAATCGATCTGGTTGATCGTGCCGCCGTCCTTGGTTGGCCAGGCAGTCCACTGTTCACCGTAGACCGGGCCCAGGTCACCGTCTTCGGTGGCCCATTCGTCCCAGATTTTCACGCCATTTTCGTTGAGCCACTTAATGTTGGTGTTGCCGCTCAACATCCAGATCAGCTCGTTGGCGATGCTTTTGAAGTGAAGCTTCTTGGTGGTCAGCAGTGGGAAGCCGTCGGCCAAGTTATGCCGATACTGACGGGCGAACACGGCCTTGGTGCCGGTGCCGGTGCGATCGCCCTTGGTCAATCCATTGGTCACGACGTCGTTCAGTAGTTCGAGATATTGCTTCATTTTGGTACCTGTATCGGTGAAGCCGAGGCTGGCGAGCCTCGGCATTCGAATTTAAAGCGCAGCGTTCTTCAGGGGTTGCGGGCGATTGTAAGCCCACCACAGCAGGCCCAGGCCTACCAATATCATCGGAATACTGAGGACCTGACCCATGGTCAGCCAGCCCCACGCCAGGTAACCCAACTGGGCATCCGGTACGCGTACGAATTCGACGATGAAGCGGAAGATCCCGTAGAACAGCGCGAACATGCCCGACACCGCCATGGTGGGGCGCGGCTTGCGCGAGAAGAGGTACAGGATAAGGAACAGTGCCACGCCTTCCAACGCGAACTGGTAAAGCTGCGACGGGTGGCGCGGCAATTGCGCCGGGTCGCTGAACGGCGGGAACACCATGGCCCACGGCACGTCGGTCGGCTTGCCCCATAACTCAGCGTTGATGAAGTTACCGATCCGCCCGGCGCCCAGGCCAATCGGCACCATCGGAGCAACGAAGTCCATCAGTTGGAAGAACGACTTGCCGTTGCGGCGGCCAAACCACCAGGCGGCAATCATCACGCCGATGAAGCCACCGTGGAATGCCATGCCGCCCTTCCACACTTCGAAGATCAGCGTGGGGTTGGCGATGTACGCGGAAAGATCGTAGAACAGCACATACCCCAGGCGTCCCCCAACAATCACCCCCATCGACAGCCAGAAGACCATGTCGGAGAGTTTCTCCTTGGTCCAGGTCGGGTCGAAGCGGTTCAGGCGCCGGGAGGCCAGCAACCATGCACCGCCGATGCCGATCAGGTACATCAACCCGTACCAGTGGATTTTCAGCGGACCGATGGCCAGGGCCACCGGGTCGATCTGCGGGTAAGGCAGCATTGCGACTCCTCGTTAATCATTCGTTATTGCGCAGGACCATGCCCGGGCGCGATTAAGACTGTATTACTCAAGTTTTTCAAAGCAAAAAGTTTAGGCCGACACAGAACAACAACCCGGCGAACAACCGCTTGAGCATACGCGGCGACAACCGGTGCGCCAGGCGCGCGCCAAAACGCGCAAACACCATACTGGTCAGGGCAATGCCCAGCAGCGCCGGCAAATACACGAACCCTAGACTATGAGCGGGCAACAGTGGGTCATGCCAGCCCAGAATCATGAAACTTGATGCACTGGCCAACGCAATTGGCAGGCCACAGGCCGATGAAGTGGCGACCGCCTGCTGCATCGGCACGCTGCGCCAGGTCAAAAACGGTACGGTCAGCGAGCCGCCGCCAATCCCGAAAATCGCCGAGGCCCAGCCAATCACGCTGCCGGCGAGGGTCAGGCCGACCTTGCCCGGCACCGTCCGGCTGGCCTTGGGCTTGACGTCCAGGGCCAATTGCAGGGCCACCAGCAAGGCAAACACTCCGATGATTTTTTGCAGGTGCGGGCCGGAAATCGCCTCGGCGGTCAATGCACCAAAGCCCGCGCCGATCAGGATCCCCAGGGTCATCCACACAAAGATCGGCCAACGCACCGCGCCACGCCGGTGGTGCTCACGCACGGCGTTCACCGAGGTAAAGATGATCGTCGCCAGGGACGTGCCCACGGCCAAATGGGTCAGCACCTGCGGGTCGAAGCCCTGCAAGGTGAAGCTGAACACCAGCACCGGCACGATGATGATCCCGCCGCCCACGCCAAACAGCCCGGCGAGCACGCCCGCACAGGCGCCAAGCAGCAAATACAGCAGAAATTCCATGGGAGCCCCCGAACCAAGTCCGGCATGTTAACGGATGGAAGGCATGCGACCCAACTGGATACGATGGAACGCCGCTGCGGGTGTGGGTAGAGTGGGGGAAAACACAAAAGGGATCGCCTGATGTGCCTGATTGTTTTCGCCTGGCGGCCGGGCCACGCCCAGCCGTTGATCGTCGCGGCCAACCGCGATGAGTTCTACGCCCGCCCGAGCCTGCCGCTGGCCCAATGGGCGGATGCGCCTCACGTCTACGCCGGTCGCGACCAGGAAGCCGGCGGCACTTGGCTGGGGGTCAGTGCCGAAGGGCGCTTTGCCGCCCTGACCAATATCCGCGACCCTCACCAGCCGCCGGCCCGCAAGTCCCGTGGGGAACTGGTGGCGCGCTTTCTCAGCGGCTCACTGCCGATTGACGAGTATCTGGCAGACGTTAACGGCCGCTCGATTGAATACGCCGGGTTCAACCTGCTAGTGGGCACACGGGATGAGTTGTGGCACTACAACGCCAACCATACCGAACCGACACGGTTGAAGGCCGGGGTGTACGGGTTATCCAATGCAGGGCTGGATACGCCGTGGCCCAAGTTGCTCAAGGCCAAGGCGGCGCTGAGCGAAATACTTGAAGATCCTCAGCCGCACGCCTTGCTGGATATCCTGAGCGATCCCCAGACCGCGCCCTTTGCCGAATTGCCGGATACCGGCGTGGGATTGGCGACCGAGAGCCTGCTGTCGAGCGTATTCATTGCCAGCCCCAGTTACGGGACTCGGGCGAGCACGGCGTTGATTGTGAATGCGGATGGATCGCGGCGGATGGTGGAGCGCAGTTTTGGGCCGCTGGGTGGGCGGTTGGGCGAGGTAGAACTCACGATTTAGCGGTGTATTGACTGACGCTATCGCAGGCAAGCCAGCCCCCACATTTGAAATGCATTCCAATGTGGGAGCTGGCGTGCCTGCGATAGCCGCGCCTCGGTCTAGAGGTTTTTTGCCGACCCTGGGTTGATCATCCGCGTCAGCCCCAGGTTCTTCAGCGCCAATTGCAACGAGCTGTGGATAACTTGCGGGTTGTCGATGGTCATCAACTCCGCCAGCAGGTCCTTGGCCATGCTCAGTTCAACCTGGCGCAACATCCACTTCACCTTTGGCAAGTTGGTGGCGTTCATCGACAGGCTGTCAAAGCCCATCGCCATCAACAGCACCGCCGCCGCCGGGTCGCCGGCCATTTCACCGCAGAGGCTCACCGGCTTGCCTTCGGCATGAGCGTC
>Ga0302347_1002527_pt1 | contig 18267 bp, 19 predicted proteins | sample PhyWR1_FD_202178 | JGI IMG/M metagenome (GOLD analysis project Ga0302347, IMG submission 202178) | Leaf surface microbial communities from wheat plants in UC Gill Tract Community Farm, Albany, California, United States - DLSL W.R1 (v2)... | ecosystem: Host-associated > Plants > Phyllosphere >...
AGATTTTGCCAGATCGATACCGATAACTTTAATCTCGTTCATGATGCAGTACCTCTGTGAATAAAATCGCTCAGCATAAGTATGGCAAAACTTACACAGAGGGAGGGACGTCCATCACATCACTACACAGCGGGCGTCTCTTTTCTAAGCCCTGGCGACAGCGCAAGCGTTGCACGTTATGATAGGAGAGCGAACGCTGTGTTTATGGGGTTTTTATGATTTGCGCGCTGTATGCCGTGATTACTGCTTTAATGCTGATTAAGTTCTCGTTTGATGTTGCTCGTTTGCGTATGCAATACCGCGTGTCCTACGGGGATGGTGGTTTTAGCGAGCTTCAGAGTGCCATTCGCATCCATGCCAATGCCGTTGAATATATTCCTATCGGACTGCTGCTTTTACTGCTTATGGAGATGAACGGTGCTCAAGCATGGATGATCCATGTTTGTGGTGTTTTACTGCTGGCGGGTCGACTGATGCATTATTATGGCTATCACCATCGGCTGATGCGCTGGCGCCGTTCTGGTATGAGCGCAACCTGGATTTCGCTCGTGCTGATGGTGCTGGCAAATTTATGGTATATGCCGTGGGAGTTGGTTTTCTCCTTCTATTAACGCAAAATACGCCCTTTAGAATTTCCGGATTAACGTTATGTCAGACCGCGATATGCTCTTTTCTGCCCCGATAGACAAACTGGGCGACTGGACTTTTGATGAACGGGTAGCCGAAGTGTTCCCGGACATGATCCAGCGTTCAGTTCCCGGCTACTCCAATATTATCTCAATGATAGGGATGCTGGCAGAACGTTTTGTGCAGCCGAACAGCCAGGTTTATGACCTCGGTTGTTCACTTGGGGCAGCGACTCTCTCAGTACGGCGTAATATTCGCCATGAGGGATGTAAAATTATCGCCGTCGATAATTCACCGGCTATGGTTGATCGCTGCCGCCGTCATCTTGATGCCTTTAAAGCCCAGACAGCCGTTGAAGTTATTGAAGATGATATTCGTAATATCACCATCAAGAACGCCTCACTCGTCGTGCTGAACTTCACCTTACAGTTTCTCATTCCCGAAGACAGGCAGCGTTTACTGAATACTATCTGGGAAGGGCTGAACCCTGGCGGGGCTTTAGTGCTGTCAGAAAAATTCAGTTTTGAAGACAGTGACGTGGGTGAATTGCTATTTGATATGCACCATGATTTTAAACGCGCAAATGGCTATAGCGAACTGGAAATTAGCCAGAAGCGTAGCATGCTGGAAAATGTCATGTTAACCGATACGGTTGCCACCCATAAAGCACGTTTAAAACACGCTGGATTTGAGCATGCTGAACTGTGGTTTCAGTGCTTTAACTTTGGTTCATTAGTGGCAGTGAAGTCCGGGAAAAATGTATGATTGATTTTGGTAATTTTTATCAGCTGATCGCTAAAAGTCCGCTGGCTCCATGGCTTGAGACTTTGCCATCACAGCTGGCTTCATGGCAGCGTGAATCTCTGCACGGTCAGTTTAAACAGTGGTTTAACACCCTTCATCATCTGCCTGACGTCCAGCCTTATCAGCTTGATTTACTGCACAGGGTACATGCCAGTACACAGGAACCTCTGAGTGCAGGTCAGCAACTGGGCATTGAGAAGTTACTACGTAATCTGATGCCGTGGCGCAAAGGGCCCTATTCTTTATACGGTGTCGACATTGATACTGAGTGGCGCTCCGACCTGAAATGGGATCGTCTGCTGCCACATATCTCGCCTCTTGAAGGCCGTACCATTCTCGATGTCGGCTGTGGCAGTGGTTATCATATGTGGCGGATGATTGGTGCAGGTGCTCATCTGGCAGTTGGTATCGATCCGATGCAGCTGTTTTTATGTCAGTTTGAAGCAGTTCGTAAATTACTGGGTAACGATCAGCGAGCGCATTTATTGCCGCTAGGTATTGAACAGCTGCCAGAACTGAATGCCTTCGATACCGTATTTTCGATGGGTGTGCTGTATCATCGTCGCTCCCCACTCGACCATCTCTATCAGTTGAAAAATCAGTTATTACCAGAGGGTGAGTTAGTACTGGAAACCCTGGTGGTGGAAGGTGATGAACATACCGTGCTGGTTCCCGGTGAGCGTTATGCCCAGATGCGTAATGTCTATTTTATCCCTTCTGCACTGGCGTTGAAAAATTGGTTAGAGAAATGTGGTTTTGTGGATGTCAGAATTGTCGATAGCTGTGTGACCACTTCAGAGGAACAACGCCGGACTTCCTGGCTGACCACCGAATCACTGGCTGACTTCCTTGACCCTAATGATTCCAGTAAAACCGTTGAAGGATATCCGGCACCGGTACGGGCGGTGCTGATAGCACGTAAGCCTTAATGGCAGAGTACTGGGGGCAAGTTTTTTCAGCCCCCGGACTTCAGAAAAAGGAATAACGGCTACGTGGAAAAAATCGACAATCTTATCCCGATGGCAGTTTTTGCTCGCGTAGTTGAGACCTTAAGCTTCACGGAAGCAGCCAAAAGTCTGGGTATGTCAAAATCCTCCGTCAGCCGGGATATCGCCCTGCTAGAACAGCGGGTCGGTGGCATGCTATTAAAACGCACCACCCGCAAAATCGCCATTACTGAGCTGGGTCTGAGTTACTATCAGCACTGTTTTAAAATCCTCAATGAGCTTCGATCATCTGAACTGTTTATTAAAGAGTATTATCAGGAAACTACCGGAACCATAGCACTGCTGGCTCCGGTGACCTTTGGTACGCAGTATGTGGTGCCAGTTCTGAATTCGTTTCTGGAAAAGAATATTCACGCCACAATCGATCTCGATCTCTCAGATAAAGAAGTTGATATAAAAGAGAGTGCCTATGATCTGGTGATCAGCGTGTCGCAAGACCCTCCTCTGCATGAACATACCCAGTTTTTATGCTCTATTCAGTGGGGATTATTTGCCGCGCCGGGTTATCTGGAAACGCTTAAACCCCTACTCAGTCCAAAGGATTTACCGACCCGGGACTATATTTTATTGCGCGGTGTCGCCCGTTCTATTTCGCTGCCATTTCGTAAAGAGAAGCAGAAAATCAGTATCAGTGTTCAGAGCCGTTTTCGTAGTAATAACAGTATCGCTTTAGTACAGATGGCATTGTCAGGACGAGGCATTGCTTATCTGCCAACCTATGTGGCACGTGAGAGTATCGCTGCCGGTAAACTAGTGAGAGTGTTACCGGGTTGGGTGATGGATGAATATAAAATCTGGTTATTATTTAAGAATAAAGACCGTGTGACGTCCGGTATTAAACGTTTTAGTGATGAATTACAGCAACGGATTGCCGCTGCCGAATCTAAAGAGAGTCACTGAGCGACAAGTGCTACGGCTACAGTTTTTTGCCCGAACACGCCTCTGCACCCACCGCTGCCCTTCCTGTAATCAAGAAGCCTTTCATCAGCTAACCTCCGCCCAACCTGGCAGGATATTCTCTGGTGCGGATTTTATTTAGTGCAATGCTCATTTATTGAACGATGACCGTTGTAATAATGAAATTTAATGAATAATTGTGAATATCAATAGAAATGATTATCATTCAGTTAATGTAATGATAACATTTACCGTAATGCGGCGATGATTGATGATGGTAGTGTTCAAGAAATCATCTCCCATAAAAAAAGACAAAAAAAATAATTATTCAACGGAGTTCACATGCATTTCCACAATCCGAGATTTCAGATATCGCGTCTTAATAAACTCATTCTTTCTGGAATTCTCAGTAGTGTCGCCTTAGTCAGTCATGCCGCAGAAGAAAACCAAAACAAGACCACTAAAACAGCGGAACCTTCTCAAACAAAAGCCGAAGAAACCGCAGATCAGATGACAGTCTGGGCACAGAGAATTGAACCTGGTACCAAGGTGGCAATCAGTGCTGAGGAAATGCAAAAAAACGGTGTAAATGATTTCAGTAACGTCATGCGTTATCAGCCATTGATCAGCGCAAGTGGTTCCGTAAGTGGTTCATCAGCGGGAAAAAGTTCATACGATCGTGGGGGCTCTACCGGATACAATATCCGTGGTCTGGATGCAAACCGTGTATCCATAGATGTTGACGGAGTAGAGCTACCAATGGCAACTGACCGTTCCACCTCACAAACCGGTGGTCGTGCAGCCTATGGTACCTACGGTATTGGCCGTGGTGACTATCTTGACCCCTATATGTACGGCTCTGTTGATATTGTCGCAGGCACAACCGAAGTATCCAACCCTAATAATGCGCTTGGCGGGTCGGTTTCCTTTAAACAAAAATCACCCAATGACTATTTACAGCGCGATAAGTATAACTATTTCGGTTATCAGACTGGCTATGATTCGTCTAACCACAGCTGGCACAATGGTATCACCGCCGCCGGTGGCGATAATGACTTACGCGGCATTATTGTCGTCAGCCGTAGAGACGGTAATCAGACAAAGAATCAACATGAAGCCACGGTAAATACGCCTGCTGCGAACTGGCACTCTAACGCTGTACTCGCTTCAGGTATCTGGCAGGCGACTGATAACCATCAATTAACTGCTTCTGTAGACTATTATCACAAAACGAATCATACCCATTTCCCCACCTGGAGTGGTTCAAGCTTTTCAGGATACTCTCTCACCGGTACGTCATATCAAAGTAGCCAGACCCGACGCTACGGTGCAAGCCTGGAAGATCTGTGGACTCCGGATAATTACACCCTATTCGATGCCTTAAAAACAAAAATTTTCTATAGCAAAACAGAAGCACATGATGCGACGTTTGAAACCCCATCAGCAATGACATGGATGAATAACGACACTGAAACTTTCGGTATGGAAGCTAATGCGAATAAAGACTGGGGTCGTCATCAATTTAGCTATGGTCTTAATGCAAGAACCACTAAGTCGGTTCGCCCATTAACACAGACAGGTAACCCCATCATACTTGGTCAGCCACAGGCTGATAGTGATGTGGCGAATCTCGGCTTGTATCTTCAGGATACAATGACATGGGATCTTAACGGACATGATTTCTCGGTAATACCTGGAATACGCTGGGCATATCAACATGCCAAACCGAAGAATCAAGAAAACCTGATGGCAAATAATACCAATGTCACCGATAGCAGTCAGCTCTACGGTACGATGTCAGAAGGCAAAGTGCTTCCATCACTGAGTTTACAGTATAAACTGAAGCCGGATTTGGCAGCCTACCTGCAATATAAACGTGGTATACAGTTCCCAACGCCAGGACAACTGTATGGCGCCTGGAGCCTGGGATATGGCGGTGGCTATTCAAGTCCTTACGCCATCCTGAGTAGTCCGGAACTGAAAACTGAAACCAGTAATAACTATGAACTGGGCTTAAAAGGCCAGCTCATTGAGGGTGTCACATTTGGGGCATCAACCTTCTACAACGACTATCAAAACTTCATTGGTATTACCCGTTATTCCTGCGCATCCACCAACAAATGTAGCGGTTATCCAAGCGGTATAAGTACCATTTATCAGTATGAAAACCGTGATAAAGCCTATATCTATGGTGCGGAAGTAAGTGCCAAATTTGCATTAGGCACATGGTTCAATCAGGTTGATGGTATGAGCACCCGTGTCGCATTTGGCTATTCAAAAGGTGCGGCTAAATCCAGTTTCTCCGGAGATCAATACGTAGACTTGGATAGCGTGGCACCAATGAGAGCTATTCTCGGCGTTGCCTATGATGATCCAGAAAAAATCTATGGTGCAGCAGTCAATGCAACCTTTAATAAAGGCAAGCGCGCAACAGATACAGGCCGAAACACCTACAGCAATGGTGGATCGACTATCAGCGGCTCGACCACTTATATGAATGCGCCAGGCTATGGTGTTGTTGACCTGACAGCTTACTATCGTCTGACTAAAAACGTGAGACTAAACGGTGGGATATACAACCTGACTGACCGTAAATACTGGGATTACCTGAGTGTCAGAGATATTGAAGAAGCGACAAGCAATAATGCCAGCACGGATCAAAATTACTATAACCAGCAACTCGCTATCGCGCCTGGTCGTAATTTCCAGTTAGGTGTGAATGTCGATTTCTAAGAAAAGATAATTTTATATTATGATTTCAACCCGGCTAAGAAACCGGGTTGAACATAATATGTCTGGCAGAAGTGCTAAGTAAATCTAAAGATAGCCACTGAGATCCAGTGCTCCGGCACGAATAATTTCATATCGGTCGTCCAGCAATGACAGATGTGTGGTTGCCTGATGAAAGATGGGTTTATTATTGGATGGCACCACCCAGTCCATCCGACTACCATAATATTCCCGCGCCCGAGTAAAGCTTACCAGCGCCTCAGATTGTTCAGGACACAAGGCTGGGATCACCGTCAGTGGAGTATCGAGTTTCTGAATAAGCTGGCTGAGTAACTGGTTTCGCATACAGCTGATAGTGATAACTTCGTCAGCAGCCAGATAGTTGAGCAATAGAGGACTGCCTTTTACACTCAGCTTCAGTGCACCTGGCCAGAACTTTTTTCCCAGACGTTCAATCTGCTGATGCTGCCAGGTCGTCACCTTGACCCATGGCCATATTTGCTGTCTGTCGGAAAAACAGAAGGTCAGGGTCGATACCGCTAATTCTTGCTTAAAAGCCAACAACCTGGCCATCGCTAATGCACTCATCGGGCTGGCGGCAAGGGCGAAATGGGTATCAGTCGGTACCAGTATCACACCATGGTTATTCAATAACGTCACGGTGTGATTAATAAATGACATGGTATTCAGTCCCGAAATATCTGCTCTGACTGGCGTTAATAGTAGTCGCCATGACGATAATCCCACGCATTAAAGTGGTCTGCCATCAACGCGATAATACGTTCAATATCCAATCCTTTACGAATTAATACCGGACATGGCGTCACTTTACGCTCGCCGTGTTGCTCAGGTACCAGCTGTCCCTGGCTGTCGACCATAGACACCATCACCCCTTGCTCATAGCGCGCTTCTTCACGCTTCGAAGCCTGAATAGAACTGACATAGTCGTTGGCACAGATAATTAAGTCAGCGCGCTGTTCAATGCGTTCACCGATATTTTCCACCCGTCCACGGTTTCCTTGGCCTGAAGGATTAGCCGAGCTGGCAAAAGAGAGTTTGCCCTCTTCTTCCCACAGTGCTTTCGCCAGCATCTCACCCGGTTTACCAAACTTAATCACAAAGCAGCTGGTCTGCCGACCATCCATCATCAGCTCTTTTAATCCGTCATCTGGCAAAGCATCAAGAGCCTGTTGCTGCCAGGGCAGAATGCAACCTAGCAAAATATCAGCATCCCAGTGCGCCTGATAAAATGCGGTAATCTCCGGGGTCAGTTGTGCCAGTTCTTGCAACTGCTCCATACTGCCACACAGCACCACTCCCGGCTTATTGCGCTTACGTTGTTTAGCTTCAAACTTACGTTCCAGCCCCTGCTTGTCCGACGTCATAATGATATAGCCAACTTTAGTCGGGCAGACAATCATCCCACCTTCTGCCGTTAAAATGGTCAAGGCTTCTGGCTGTACGGCGCCATTCCATGTGATTTTTTTGTTGTTCATGCTGTTACCTTTAGGCAGTGAGGAAGTGGTTTCAGCATGGCGAGTTGTGCTATCCGCTGCAATCAATCCACACGAATGGGGCTGATTGTGCCGCTGCTGGAACAATACTCTGCCAGCATTATTCAATCATCCTGAACATCACTTTTCTCTACTGGCTCTGCCGATTATCCATTAAGAATTCAGGTGAATAGCCACTGTATGGAGCAGCACCATGGATAACGCAACGAAGACACGAGTAGGTATGACGCTGAGTGAAAAAATTCTCGCACGGGCTTGTGGGCGGGAGCATGTCTCACCTGGCGAAGTTATCTTTGCCAAAGTCGATGTACTGATGTCCCACGATCCCTGTACGCCTGGCGTCGCCAGCGTATTTAAAAAAGAGTTTGGCGCACAGGCAAAGGTCTGGGACAAACAACGTTTTATTATGATCCCAGACCATTTTACCTACACGGCTGACTCACAGGCTAATCATAATATCAGGGTCATGCGGGAGTTTGCCGCACAGCAGGAAATCACGCATTTCTATGATGTCGGCACTCCCGACTATAAAGGGGTATGCCATATTGGTCTTGCCGAAGGAGGACATACACGTCCGGGAGAAGTGTTACTCGGCACCGACTCCCATACCGTCACTGCTGGAGCTTTTGGCACTTTTGCTATCGGAGTGGGGATCACTGACGGCGCATTTGCTTTAGGCTGCGGTGAAACATTGTTGCTAGTGCCGTCCACTATTCGGGTTAATTATCACGGTATTATGCCAGTCAATATTCAGGCCAAAGATTTGATTTTGGTGCTATTAAAACAACTGGGTGTCGCAGGTGCGACCTATCAGGCTATTGAGTTTGGTGGCAATATCATTGATGAATTATCAATTGAAGAGCGTATGACGCTGTGCAATATGGTGGTGGAGTGTGGTGCCAAGAATGGCATTATGGTGCCCAATCAAGCTGCTCTGAACTGGCTGAAAACCCGTACGAATATCCCCTTTTCTATTCTCGAACCCGACTCTGATGCCCATTACACCCGCACAATTGATATTGATGTCACTGCCTTAAACCCTGTAGTCGCTCGTCCACATTCACCAGATAACGTCACAGATATCGACAATCTGGCCAATGTGGCCATTTCACAGGCCTATATCGGCTCCTGTACCGGGGGTAAAACCAGCGATTTTATCGCCGCCGCACGCATCATGAAAGGTCGTACCGTGGTGATCCCCACTTTTGCCGTTCCGGCGACCAAAGAGGTCTTCCATCAACTGATTACTACCCAGCTTGATGGCATCTCTATTTATCAAATTCTGGTCGATGCTGGGGTAAGGCTCTCATCAGAACCCGGCTGCGCTGCTTGCTGTGGTGGGCCTGGCGATACCTTTGGTCGCGTGAATTCTCCTGTCAGTATTATTTCAACCACCAACCGTAATTTTGTCGGCCGCATGGGACATAAAGGCGCCACTATTTACCTGGCTTCACCTTATAGCGTCGCCGCAACAGCGATAACTGGCAGCATCACCAATCCAACGAGGTTCTTAGCATGACAGAGATATCAACAGTGTTGCGCGGCAAGGTGTATGTGCTGGGTGATAATATCGATACTGATCAGATCCTGACCGCTGAATATCTGAAAATAAATCCAGCCTCTGATGAGGGGCGCCATCAACTGGCAACGCTGGCAATGTGTGGTCTTCCATCCGGTTCCCTGCCGTTTATTGACCCACTCACTGGGCGTTCGGCCTATGAATTTATTATGGCGCGGGATAATTTTGGCTGCGGATCATCCAGAGAACATGCGGTAGTAGCACTCGGCGCTTCTGCGGTAAAAGCAGTAATAGCCCACTCTTTTGCACGTATTTTTTTTCGCAACTGCATAGCAACTGGCCAGTTGATGCCAGTGACTTTACAACCCGATTACTCAGTCGAGGGGGTAAAAACGGGAGATATTATCGAAATCGATACCACCAGCCATCAGATAATGACCCCGCATCGCAGCCTGAAAATCGCCCCTGTAGGAGAGCTAGCAGGCATCGTCGCCGCTGGCGGGTTATTTGCCTATGCGCGATTGGTGGGAAAAATAGTGGCAAATATCCATGATTAACACCTTTAACCGCTGCAGGACAGATACGGCCATTTAATTCTTAAGGTGGGTCATTTAAATCAAATCAACAAAATGTTGATCAACGGTTTTAATGATGATATTTTTCTACAAATTGTAGAGATACTTCTGCGTTATTGTAACGGAATAAGGTTGAAATCATGTCTCAACTAACCGACCAGCACCATCTTGATGAGTTAATGACCATGCTGGCAGCAGCCGTCCGGGTGATCGGCAGTGTCGTGTCCTGTCAAACTGAAGTGGTTCTGCATGATCTCAGACAACCGGAATATTCAATTGCTGAAATCGTCAATGCCGGGGTGACGGGGCGTAAACGTGGGGACTCGGTACTGGCAGGGATCCGAACCGATAAGGCCTTTATCAGTGCCATGGAACAACGGGATGAGCCAGTGTCATTACTGCTGGACTATGTCACTTATAGCCGTGAAGGCAAACCCCTTCGCAGTAGTACCGCTATTTACCGTGACCGCTACCACCAGCCGTTCGCCGCTTTATGTATCAATGTCGATAATACAGGCATTGAAGAGGCATTGCGTGTCCTGACTTCACTGGCTGGTATCGTTACGCCACAGCAGGTCAGCACGCCACCCGCGCCAGCCACCGACCAGAATCAGGCCAGTATTGAAGATTTAATGCATGAAATCATCAGCACCCTCCCGATTTCAGACGTGAATAGCAATCGGGCGGATACCAAACGTGCAAATTTACTGGCGGTAAAAAATATGCAGGAAAAAGGTATTTTTCTGATTAAAGGTGGCGTGGAGAAAGCCGCAGCAGCCCTCGGTGTCACACGTTATACCATTTATAACTATCTGGATGAGCTGAAAAATGAATGCGACTGACAAGGTGAAATCATGTCTGAAATGCTGACTCACTATCCCAGCACTCTACCCTATCCCTTTGCACGGGCAGTTGAAGCTAATGGCTTTTTATTTCTCTCCGGGCAGTTGTCGATGAATGCTCAGGGCGAGCCGGTTACTGGAACTATTGAACAACAAACCCAGCGGGTGATGAATAATATCGCCACAACCCTGCAAAGTTGCGGCTCATCGCTGGATAAAATTGTGAAAGTCACTGTCTGGTTGTCCGATATGCAGCATTTTTCGGCCTTTAATACCCATTACAGTGAATATTTTACTGCTGGCTTCCCGGCACGCACCACGGTGGTTAGTCGCCTGGCATTTGGCCTGGATGTTGAAATTGAAGTTCAGGCTGTGGTCTGAATCTTACCGACGCAGAGGAAATAAAGCGCATGTCATTAAGTATTAATACCCCACTGCTAGAGTCACTGACGCTGAGCCAGTTAAACCACACCCGCGTCTGGTTAAAGATGGAAGCTCTGCAACCTTCAGGCTCATTTAAAATGCGTGGTATCGGTCATGCCTGTGAAACCCATGTTGCCCGTGGTGCCCGACGGTTAATCTCATCATCAGGCGGTAATGCCGGTCTGGCAGTGGCCTATGCCGGACGTAAACTTGGCGTACCGGTGATAGTGGTCGTGCCTGAAACCACCTCGGAGCGTGCCCGTCATTTACTGACGCAGGAAGGCGCAGAAGTCAGAATACAGGGAAAATCCTGGGCTGAAGCTAATGAACTGGCGCTGTCACTACTGACGGAACAAGATGCATTTGTCCATCCTTTTGACGATCCTCTGTTATGGAAAGGTCATGCCTCAATGATTGATGAAGTGGTCAAGGCTGGTTTGCGTCCGGATGCCATCGTGCTGTCCGTCGGTGGCGGCGGGCTGTTGTCGGGGGTTGATGAAGGGCTGTTACGCAATGGTCTGGATAATGTCCCCATTTTTACGGTAGAAACAGCAGGTATGGCCTCTTACAAGGCGGCCCTGGAGGCAGGAGAACCGGTTACGCTTCCCACGCTATCAGGCATCGCCACTACTCTGGGGGCTCGTCAGGTCTGTCAGCGGGCTTATGATGTCACCCGGCATCGTCAGGTATTCCCTTATACCGTCACGGATAGCGAGGCGGTTAAAGCTTGTCTGCATTTTCTTGATGACCAGCGCGTTCTGGTTGAACCCGCTTGTGGTGCGGCTCTGGCATTGCTGTATCAGCAGCAACCAGCCCTGCGCGAATACCAGGATATTCTGGTTATTGTCTGTGGCGGCTCAACGGCAACCATCGGCTCGCTACAGACTTTTCAGGGCTAGCTTCCGTCTTATGTCAGTCAGGAATCCCCCCTGACTGACAACAACGATTAAATCTCGCTTAAGGTAACGCTGAGAGGTAAACGTGATTTAGGTAAAGCCGCATTAAAGTCGTTTTCGCTACGATAACCAATAGCCACAATGACGACGCTGGTAAAACCTTGCTCACGCAACCCAAACTCGGTATCCAGAATACGGGCATCAAAACCTTCAATCGGCACAGCATCAATCCCTAAAGATGCGACTCCCAGCAGGAAGTTACCCACATTGAGGTAAACTTGCTTTTCCATCCAGTGCTGCGCATCTTTATAATCGAAACGATGGAGATTCGCGAAGAAGCTACGGCCTTTATGCTGACCCACCATCACTTCATCGCTAACAAAACGACTGTCTGACTGCTCTTGCTGTAACACAACATTCAGATAATCTTCATCGAGGGTTGTTTTGGCGCAAAATACCACTACATGGGAAGCATTAAGAATTTTTGGCTCGTTAAAGCTATAGGCACCCGAAGTGGCACTGGCGATACGCGCTTTTCCCTCATCGGTACTGGCCAGAATAAAATGCCATGGTTGTAAATTAGTACTTGATGGGCTTAAACGTAATAATTGCTTCACCTTTTCAACTTGCTCAGCGGGTATTTTCTTGCTGTTATCGAAAACTTTGGTGGTATAGCGCGATTTGGCAACATCAATAATGGTCATGCTGGTGTCCTTAAAAAGCGGTTCAAGAGAACAAAATAATTAATCTGACGGTTTGCTTATTTATCAGCGTCAGAAACCGGTCAACAACCACAGAATACAGGTTACCAGGTCGCTAAAAAACTGCTATCAGCCGATAACACTTATACTCAGGGAGGATAAATGCTTAGATTTGAAGACCTCACGTTATTCGTCAGAGCGGCCGCATTGGGCAGTTTCAGTGCGACAGCTCGTGAGGCTGGTATCCAGCCAGCTCAGGTCAGTACCGCTATAAAACGGCTGGAAGAAAACTTACAAACGCGTTTATTTGCTCGTTCCACCCGCAACCTGCGCCTGACGCAGGCAGGTGAAAGCTGGTTACCCTATGCTGTTTCTGTGCTGCAAACCCTGGAGGCGGGATACCAGCAACTCAAGCCGCCAGGCGATGAACTCAGCGGCTTGCTGCAAATTGCCGTTCCTTCAGATTTAGGCCGACATCTGTTACTGGAAGTATTCCATTTATTCCGTCAACAACATCCGGCATTACAATTAAAAATCCTGTTCTCAGACCAGGTGAGTGATGTCTTTAAAGACCCGGTTGATATCGCTTTTCGCTACGGTAACACCCATGATGCGTCCTATGTCGCCCTGCCCTTAGCCGCCAACAATCGCCGAGTGGTGGTGGCATCAGCGGACTATTTATCCCGCTCTGGCACGCCACAGACGCCAGAGCAGTTGAAACAGCATAATGCCCTGACCTATACCTTACAGGGGCGGACTTATGATAACTGGACTTTCCGGCACCTTGGCGAATCCTTTCAAGTCGCGGTAAAAGGGACCGTTACCAGCAATGATGCCGAAGTCATTCGTCGCCTGGCGATTAAAGGCGAAGGTATCGCCTACAAGTCATGGATCGACGTCAGTGAAGATGTTCAGGCGGGCCATTTACAGGTTTTACTCCCCCAGTATCAGGGAGATGATTTACCCCTTAATTTAATCTGTCCGCACCGTCAGCAGCTCTCGCCTGCAGTACGTTTATTACATAAAGCTGTGAAAAATCGCTGTGAAACAGCACTGAGTACCCTGCCTGCTATAGTACAGTGACAGGAAAGTAACACACAGATAACTCGAAGTATGACGAGTATAGAGTTAGTGACATGGAGAGAGAATGAGTAATAACACCACCACACAGCCAGGTCTGACACCCACTCAGGCACTCGATAAGCTTGAAGCACTCTATAACAATTCAGTCCATGCCCTGCGCAGTGCAATTGCCGACTATACCCAAAATGGCACTCTGCCGGACGTCGAAGCCCGTATTGAGGGATTGTTTGTTTATCCGCAATTACGCGTCAGCTGGGATGGCGTTCCTCGCAGTAGTAATAAAACTCGCGCTTATGCCCGGTTTACCCACCCGGGCAGCTACGCCACCACCATAACGCATCCGGAATTATTTCGTTCTTATCTTGGTGAGCAACTCGAGCTATTGCATCAGGATTATGGCATTCGTATCGATGTTGAGCCGTCGCTACATGAAATACCTTATCCGTACGTGATTGATGGCTTGAACCTGGATCGCACCATGAGCGCAGGTCTGACCCATCACTTCCCAAGCACTGACCTGGCACAAATTGGTGATGAGACTGCCGATGGTCTGTTCCACTCGACCGAAGAGTGGCCTCTGTCCCACTTTGACGCGCGTAGAGTCGATTTTTCACTGGCCCGTTTACGCCATTACACGGGCACACCTATCGAACATTTTCAGTCATTTGTTCTGTTCACTAACTACAGCCGCTATGTGGATGAGTTTGTACGCTGGGGCTGTGAGCAAATTAATGACCCGGATAGCCCGTATATCGCCCTCTCCTGCGCAGGGAATATCTTACTGACCTCAGAAACGGAATCCCCGGAAGAGGCTATTTCTGACCTCGCCTGGAAAAAGCATCAGATGCCAGCCTGGCATTTAATCGATAACAATGGCACCGGAATCACACTGATTAATATTGGTGTTGGCCCGTCAAATGCCAAAACTATCTGCGACCATCTGGCAGTATTGCGTCCTAATGCCTGGCTGATGATTGGTCACTGTGGCGGACTACGAGAAAGCCAGCAGATTGGTGACTACGTTCTTGCGCATGCTTATTTACGCGACGACCATGTGCTGGATACCGTTCTGCCGCCGGATATCCCTATCCCAAGCATCGCCGAAGTCCAGCGCGCGCTTTATGATGCCACTAAACAGGTCAGCGGCATGCCAGGCGAAGAGGTGAAACAACGCCTGCGCACTGGTACCGTCGTGACGACCGATGACCGTAACTGGGAATTACGCTACTCTGCCAGCGCATTACGCTTTAACCTGAGCCGCGCGGTAGCCATTGATATGGAAAGCGCGACCATTGCCGCTCAGGGGTATCGCTTCCGGGTTCCTTACGGTACTTTGCTGTGTGTGTCGGACAAACCGTTGCACGGGGAGATTAAACTTCCTGGCCAGGCTAACCGTTTTTATGAAGGCGCTATCTCGGAACACCTGCAAATCGGTATCCGTGCTATCGACTTGCTACGTGCCGAAGGCGATAAGCTGCATTCACGTAAACTACGTACCTTTAACGAACCACCGTTCAGATAACCTCTGCCGGTAAACGCGTTATCAGCTTAAAAAGTCGCACAAAGTGCGGCTTTTTTAATATATTTGCTGGATAAATCGACAGTCGAACTTTTTCATGCAAACAGCCTTTGACAACCTCAGCGCCCCTCGCTAATATTCGCCTCGTTCACACGATTCCTCTGTAGTTCAGTCGGTAGAACGGCGGACTGTTAATCCGTATGTCACTGGTTCGAGTCCAGTCAGAGGAGCCAAATTAAAGAAAGCAGACGTTCACAGACGTCTGCTTTTTTGCTTTCTGGCAATTGCTTATCCTCCCTTTTAGGTTCACCCTCTTCCACCAAAAAACGCTACTACCCACTACTTTTGTTGGTAGAATCGTTGGTATCTCTGGTTCGATTTTGCTTATACCAACAACTCAAGGGGGTGAATCATGCCACTCACTGATTCCAAAGTAAAAAATGCCAAGTCTCTTGAGAAGGAATATAAGCTGACTGATGGCTTTGGTATGCATCTGTTGGTGCATCCTAATGGGTCTAAATACTGGCGCTTGTCTTACCGTTTTGAAAAGAAGCAAAGAATACTCGCTCTTGGTGTTTATCCATCTGTTTCACTTTCTAAGGCAAGAGAACGCAGGGATGAAGCCCGTAAGCTGATTGCTGATGGAATTGATCCTAACGCTAAGAAAAAATCTGATGCCACAGAGCTAAAAGCAAAACGTGATAATACTCGTGCTTTTAAGGTCGTAGCCAAGGCATGGTTTGCTACCAAAAAGAAATGGTCTGAGGATTACCAGAACACAGTAGGAACTCGACTGGAAACTTATGTTTTTCCCTGTATTGGGGATAAAGATGTGACTGAGCTTTCAACGGGCGATCTGTTAGTGCCGATCAAAAAAGTGGAAGCCCTTGGTTATCTGGAAGTGGCGACAAGGATTAAACAGTATATTACGTCGATTCTTCGCTACGCCGTCCAGCAACAGCTTATTCGTTATAACCCAGCTTACGATTTGGAAGGTTCTGTTCAAAAGCCTGAAACCGAACACCGCCCCGCACTGGAGCTGGAAGAGATACCCTTACTGCTTGAACGTGTTAACAGCTATAAAGGCCGCAGGCTCACTACCCTTGCCATAAAAACTTAACTTACTGGTATTTGTACACTCCAGTGAACTGCGTTTTGCCAGATGGTCACGTCTTTGGCGTAGAGAGATAAAATTTGGCTGTCCATCTGAGTAATACGTGTCTGATGCTTTTTAATCAACTGCGGTTCGAAGGTATTTTCACGGTCACGAGGCGTGCTCAGTTCAATCTCACCATTGTCACATAACAACATTTTTGACGAGTAGCCATTGCGGGTATTGGAGCCTGATTTTGGGGCATTTTTCTCATGTCCAAGATGATCGGTTAACTCGGCATTAAGCGCTGTCTCGACAATGGTTTAGTCAGCATACGGGAAAACCGATTGAGATCGGCTTCAGTTTTAAGGTTTTTAGCCAGTTCCGCCGCAAACGCTTTGAGTTTTTTTTCGTCCATAATTTGCCTGTCTCTGTTGATGAATTGAACATATCAAAAACAGGTAGATACACAATTTAAATTACAGTCTCTTGTGCTACTTATATTGGGTAGATAATTGAAAACCGCGCCCTTAGACGCGGATTCATACTCATTTATGCGACCAGAGGCTAACCCTTAAAGCCCGGTTTACCATTAGCTTGACGCCATTCTTTTACTTCTTTGACCACCCCTTCGGGACTATCTTCGCGGCCTTCTCGTGGATAATAAATAAGGTCGGAACCATCTGGATGCTCACATAGACGTTCAAACACCAGAAGGTTATTCACATCTTCTTCTTCGGTTTCTTCCTCTGCATTATAAATCCTACTAACCAATGCTAAAAATTCTTGCTCAGTATAATCAGAAATGGATTTTTTATTATTCACATAGTCACCTTATTTATTAGAATGAATATCAATATGCCGCCGTGGTGTTGTAACTCCCATGTTGTCAACGTTATAGACTTCACCACCTTGGCCTATCGGTTTGATATGATGAATCTCAAACTTGATACGTTTTCCAACTCGCCCCTCTCTATACGTTGCCGGGGCCTTCCCTTTCTTCATATTAATAATATTTGATCCTTTAAATTGCATTGATAACTCAGGATCCTTAGATACTTCAATCCAAAATGCTTCACGGAATTGGTCAAAGTTTGCAAAGGTTCGTCCCCGTAGCCTGTCAGCAATCTGGCTTGGAACCGGAGAACCATTACCCGTATTAGCATCCGACAACCATATCCCACTAACTTTCTGACCTTTTCCTGTGACCTGTCCGGGATTGTTTCGTAGATATACATAAATCGGTGGAATATTCGGCAACGGCAGGATAAGAATATAATCCGCAAAATTCTTTTCTTCCGGTGCCGGAGTGGTTGTGGCCTCAATGCTGGTATTTTCCGGCAACGGATCAACAACTACCGGATTTGGTACCCTTACCGGGTTCTGGTTGCCTGTATTTGAAGGAACATTGACACCTGAACTATCCGGCGTCCAGATGATAGTAATACGCGGCTCTTCCTCTGTGGTGAACGTATACGCTTTTCGGCTGCTGTCCCATTCCATTTTACGCACACGCACCCTGTCTTTACCCGGTGGAGTGTGCCAGCCATGAGGAACCGGATTACCTTTATCATCTTCCTCCCATGTATAGCGCACACGACTTGGTGCTTCACGCATTTGTTCCAGACGCATCCGGTCAATAAAATCCTGCTCACCGTCATTGAGTCTTCCGGGCATCATTCCCATCACGACTGCGGCTATGGGAGCACCGGGACCACTGGCAGCAATTCTTCCAAGTCCTGTAGACATCTCACCAAGTTTTACCGCCCACGTTCCTGACGTAATGGCACTTCCGCCAATCAGACCAAGTACACTGGCTCCTTCAACCGCCATCTGGGCATTAGCAGCACTGACAGCAGCGGCTTTTGCGGCCTGATAATCCATTTCCTCATGATTACCATTCCACCATTTATACAGGGCGCTTCGCTTCCTGGGTTCAGGGATATCCTCTACAGATTTCTTTCTCTTGGCGGTCTGAGCATGTTGAACCACTTCATTATCGGATGCAGGATCGGCAGGAGGAACAGCCTGATAAAA
>Ga0302347_1002533_pt1 | contig 18230 bp, 18 predicted proteins | sample PhyWR1_FD_202178 | JGI IMG/M metagenome (GOLD analysis project Ga0302347, IMG submission 202178) | Leaf surface microbial communities from wheat plants in UC Gill Tract Community Farm, Albany, California, United States - DLSL W.R1 (v2)... | ecosystem: Host-associated > Plants > Phyllosphere >...
AGTGCTGATCATGAATAGTCGGGCGCAAAAAACGCTGGATAAATTTTCAGTGGTTCGGATCGGCGGCTATCATACCCCGCTAATTAATCCCGCGCAGAACGGAGTACCGCAATGACCGTCTTTAGCCTCGCTTACACCTTGCATGTCCTGGCCGCCCTGGTGTGGGTCGGCGGTATGTTTTTCGCCTGGATGATCCTGCGCCCCGCCGCTGTGGCGGCACTTGAAGGCCCTGCCCGGCTCAAGTTGTGGGCGAATGTGTTTCAACGTTTTTTCGTGTGGGTCTGGGTGGCGGTGCTGATTTTGCCGATCAGCGGTGTCGGCCTGTTGCATCTGCGCTTCAATGGGTTTGAAACCGCGCCACGTTATGTGCAGGTGATGATGGGCCTGTATCTGGTGATGACCGCATTGTTTATCCGCATCCAGGCGTTGAAATTCCCGGCGCTGCGCACGGCGGTGACGGCCGAGGACTGGCCGGCGGGCGCCACGGCCCTGGGGCAGATTCGCACATTGGTGGGGATCAACTTGATCGTGGGGCTGGTGGTGGTGGCGATTGCTTCGGCGCGACCGATGTTCTAAACGGCAAGCCTGGGCTTGCCGATTGAGGTGGGGGGCACGTCAGAGCCGTTCAATAGTGACGGCACCCGCCGGCCCGGCCGGCCCTGGCTGCCCTTCCAAGCCTGGGCGGCCTTTTTCGCCGCCATCGGCGCGGTACACCAAACAGCCCTTGGATTGCCCGCCCTTACCCGGTTTGCCTGCGGTGCCCGCCAGGCCGCCCGGGCCGCCATCGACCCACACCTTGATCTGCTGGGCCGGAAAGTCTTTCGGCAACTGCACTCGCACCTGCGCACCCGACGCGCCTGGCAAGCCATCGCCGCCGTTATCGCCATTGGCGCCGCGCCCAGCCGCGCCCCAGGTGCAGCCGGGGTCTTCGCCGTTGGCGCCATCCAGACCGGCGTAGCCTTGGGCTCCGGCACCGCCACGGGCATCCACCGAGAGTTCTTCAGCTGTCAGGGCATTGATGCGCAAATTCAGGTCACGTCCGGGCTTAGCAGGTTTTTCGTGAGTGCCGGGAGCGCCGCGCGAGGTGATCTGACTGCCGTGATCCAATTGCGCATGGCGCACCTGCAATTGCAGCGCGGTGTTGCCGGGCACAATGGCAATACGCGCGTCGCGGCCCAGGTGCAGCTCGTCCACGCTGACCTGGCTGATGGTGGCCGGAACCAGCAAGGTGCCATAGTCCGCCACGTCCAGGCGCTCCAACTGCAACACACTGGTGCTGCTGGGCAGGCGCATCAGTGAGTTGGTTTCCACACTGACGCTCTGGGCCACGGCAATGGGGCTGACCAACAGGGCCAACAAAAAAACCTTACGCATCATGGGGCTCCTGAGTGTTTTCAAATTTTTCTTTGGACGCACAGTAACGACTTCTACCGGCGCTTTGCCAGTGAAGGATCAAAAAACTTGAGAACGCAGCGATGCAGATAGGCAATGCCCCTGTGGGTCCCACAGGGGCAAGGGCTGTCAGCGGTTGATTTGGATTTCCGTACGGCGATTCAGCGCACGACCTTCGGCCGTTTTATTGTCGGCGACTGGATGGCTCTCGCCTGCCCCGGTGACCGAGACAAAACTGCTGCGCGGCACGCCGGCACTGATCAGGTATTCGGTGACCGAATGGGCGCGTTTTTCCGAGAGTTTCTGGTTGTAGGCATCTTTACCGACACTGTCGGTGTGCCCGCTGACACGCAACTGGGCGCTCGGTGCTTCCTGTTTAAGGCGCGTGGCAATGGTGTCGAGCTTGGTTTTATCCGCTGCCGTCAACTTGGCCGAATCGAATTGGAAGTGTACGTCGCGAATCACGATGGTTTCTTCCTTGACCACCACCACTTCCTCGACCACTGCTGCTTGCGGCGCGGGCGGGCAGCCATTGGCATCGACCGGCACGCCTTTAGGGGTGCCGGGGCACTTGTCGCGGCTGTCCGGCACGCCGTCGCCATCCTCGTCGCCATCGCCATGCACCCAGCAATAGGCGCCGGCCAGACCACCGACCAGCAACGCACCGCCGCCGGCCCATGACGAACTTTCGGTGGCGCCCAACGCCGCGCCTGTCACACCGCCTACGGCGGCACAGGTGGGCCAGTCGGTTTTTTGCAAGCCTGCGCAACCTGTCAATACTCCGGTTAGCAGAACCAAGGGTAGAGCTGTCCGCATGATGCTCATCTGATTTCTCCTGAGGGGATCGGCGAAGGCCGATGGATGCAGTTAAGACCGCTCTTTTCAACTGCGCCACTGCGTCACACCCCCGTATTTATTAAGGATGAGGGCTCAGCCGGGACTTTTCTCCACCACCCGCTCTAGGCCCGCACGTTCAGCCGCGCTAGTCTCTAGGGTTCTGATGTGAGGATCTGTGATGACCGCTGGTAATTCTGCCCGTACACCCCAGCAAGCCCTGGCTGCCTTGCTCGACCTGCACTCGCCCCAACGCCTGCTGGTGCTGGGCGCCAGCCGGTTCCCGGCACTGGACGCTTTTGAAAAGGCGCATCCGCGGAGCCAGGTGTCCTTCGCCGCGCCCGGCGCGCTGCCCGCAGACCTGGCCGCCCAGCGTTTTGACCTGGCGCTGGTGGTCGATTGCCTGGAGCACCTGTCAAAACCGCAAGGGCTGACCCTGCTCGGCGGCATCCGCAACCTCAATGCCAGCCGCATCGCCGTGCTGGTGGACCTGGCCGCCTGCGACTGGAAGGACACTGACTTCTTCTCCCTGGCACTACAGGCCGGCGAGCGTTTCCAGCGCGACGAGCAGGTGTTGACCCTGTTCACCTACGATCTGCTTGACTATAAACAGGTGCCCGACTGGCTCAATGCCCGGTTCTGGGCCAACCCGGAAAATTTCGGAAAGTATTGGTGGTGATCCCGATGAGTACATCCATTTGCCCCTGCGGTAGCGGCAACCTGCTGGATGCCTGCTGCGGCCATTATCACGCCGGCCACCCGGCACCTTGCGCCACCGCGTTGATGCGTTCGCGCTACAGCGCCTACGTCCTGGGCCTGGTGGACTATCTGGTGGCCACCACTCTGCCTGCGCAACAGGCCGGCCTGGACCGCGAAGCCATCGCCGCGTGGAGCGCCCAAAGCACCTGGTTGGGTCTCGAAGTGGAAAGCTCCGAAGTGTTCGGCGGGCAGCCGGAACACGCGTTCGTGACCTTTACCGCACGCTGGCACGACAGCACCGGCGAACATAGCCACCGCGAGCAGTCTTCTTTCGTACAGAATGACGGGCGCTGGTACTTCATCGATCCTACGGTGCAAATCAAAGCCAGTCGCAACGATGCCTGCCTGTGCGGCAGCGGGCAGAAATTCAAGAAGTGTTGTTCCAGCTACCTCTAACCCTTACAGGACTGACGCCATGCTCCGGATATACAGCTTGATGCTGGCGTTGACCCTCGGCCTGAGCGGTTGCGCATCGTGGTTCGAAGACGATTCGCCAGCGCCTCATGTTTCCCTGGTGAAGGTGGAGGTGGTGCGCGCCAAACTGCTTGAGCAGAAATTCAAACTGTTCTTTCGCGTGGACAACCGCGATGACGACGACCTGACCGTGCGCGGCCTGATCTACAAGGTGACCTTGGGTGATTTTGTGTTGACCGAGGGCGAATCCAATGAATGGTTGACGGTGCCGCCGCGCAGCCATGCGGTGTTCAAAGTCACGGTGCGCACCAACCTCTGGCCGCAGATCCGCGATGTGGTGCAGATGCTGAAAAACCCGGACAGACCGGTGCCCTACCGCCTCGAAGGCGAACTGAAAACCGGATTATTCATCGGTTATGACGTGCAGGTGAACCACAATGGCGAGATAATCCCCGGCGATTTTATTCCGGAGCGACATCAATGACTCAGCAACCCCATGTCCATGGTCCTGACTGCAACCACGATCACGATCATCATGATCACGACCACGGCCATGTCCACGGCCCGAACTGCGGCCACGCTCACCAAGAGCCGGTGCGCAATGCCCTGAAGGACGTTGGTCGCAACGATCCTTGCCCGTGCGGCAGCGAGAAAAAATTCAAGAAGTGCCACGGCGCCTGATCGCGACGCATGACATTCGCTTGACCCTGTGGGAGGACGCCCAGCGCCTCCCACACTGTTTTGCCCCAAGCTTACGCAATTACACAACTCCTGCTTGCGTCGTTTCACCGCGCTCACTAACGTAGCGCCTTTACTGACGCTACCCCCCGCAGGAGCTTTGCCATGGCCTCGCCAGCCCTCTCACATTTTCTTCCCCGGTTCGGCGTTGCCGCGGCAGTTGCCAGTGCATTGAGCCTGGCTGGTTGCCAACTCCAAAGCACCCAGGACACCTTGCCACCGGTGGCCGGCGTGCAGCCCATCAAGGGTCTGGCGCAGAATGTGTCGGTACGCCGCAATGCCCAAGGCATGCCGCTGATCGAAAGCAACACCTTCCACGATGCGCTGTTCAGCCTCGGTTACGTGCACGCCAGCGACCGCATCCAGCAGATGGTCACCCTGCGCCTGCTGGCCCAGGGCCGTCTGGCGGAAATGTCGGGGCCTGAGGTGCTGGACGTGGACCGCTTTATGCGGGCGGTCAACCTGAAAAAAAGCGCCGGCGAGTTGTATAACGCCTCATCGCCGCGCCTCAAGCGCTTCTTCGAGGTGTACGCCCGCGGCGTCAACGCCTATCTGTTCCGTTATCGCGACAAGCTGCCGCCGGACCTGGCCCACACCGGCTACAAGCCCGAGTACTGGAAACCGGAAGATTCCGCGCTGCTGTTCTGCCTGCTCAACTTCAGTGAATCGGCCAACCTGCAGGAAGAACTGGGCTCCTTGGTGCTGGGGCAAAAAGTCGGCGTCGATAAACTTGCCTGGCTCACGCCAAGCGCGCCCGACGAGCCGATCCCGCTGGCCGAAGCCGACAAACTCAAGGGCATCAACCTGGGCCAGATCACCGGTCTGGCGGGGCTGGATGCGGTCAGTCAGCAGTTGAGCAGCCTCAATGCACTGGCGGTCACCACTTCAAGCAACTGGGCCATCGGCCCGCAGCGCAGCCGCGCCGGCAAAAGCCTGCTGGCCAACGACTTGGCGGCGCAGCCACAGGCACCGTCGCCATGGAGCTACGTGCAGATCCGCGCACCTAAGTACCAGGCAGTGGGCGTCTCGATTGCCGGCCTGCCTACGTTGCTGTCCGGGTTCAACGGCAAGGTGGCGTGGAGCATGAGTGCGGTCAAGGGCGACACCCAGGACCTGTTCCTGGAAAAGGTTAAACGCCAGGGCAGCGCGCTTTACTACGAAAACAACGGGAAATGGCTACCTGCCGGCGTGCGTAACGAAACCTTCTTCATCAAGGGCCAACGCTCGATCCGCGAAGTCGTCTACGAAACCCGCCACGGTGCCCTGCTCAATAGCAGCCAGGCCTTGACCAGCGGTTTGGGCTTGGCCTTGCAAAGCGCCGACTTCAAAGACGACAAGAGCCTGGACGCCTTCTTCGACCTGTCGCGCGCGCAGAACGCCGGCAAAGCCTCGGACGCCACCCGGGAAATCCGCGCAATCGCCTTGAACATGATCTTCGCCGACGCCAGCAATATCGGCTGGCAGGTCACCGGTCGCTTCCCCAATCGCCGCGAAGGTGAAGGGCTACTGCCGTCGCCGGGCTGGGATGGGCGCTTCGACTGGGACGGCTACGCCGATGCCATGCTGCACCCCTATGACCAGGACCCGGGCCAAGGCTGGATCGGCACCGCCAACCAGCGCACTGCACCGCGCGGCTATGGCATGCAATTGTCCAACACCTGGGATGCCCCTGAGCGCAGCGAACGCCTGGCGCAATTGGCCAATGCCGGCAAGCATGACAGTCGCAGCCTGATCGCCATGCAGTACGACCAAACCACCCCCTTCGCCGCCAAACTCAAGAGCATGTTCCAGGCGCCAGGCATGGCTCAGCCGCTCAAGCAGGCGATCGAGGCGTTACCCGCTGCCGAGCAGGCCAAGGCCCGCGAAGCCCTGACCCGCCTGATGGCCTTCGATGGTCGCCTGGTATCGACCTCCGCCGATGCTGCGCTCTATGAACTGTTCCTACAGGAAAGTACGCGGCAGATCTTCCTCGACGAACTCGGCCCGGAAACCAGCGCCAGCTGGAAAGCCTTTGTGAGCAACGCGCGTTTGTCCTACTCCGCCCAGGCCGACCACCTGCTGGGCCGTGAAGACAGCCCATTCTGGGACGATGTGCGCACCGCGCAGAAAGAAGACAAACCGGCGATCCTCGCGCGCAGCCTGGCGGCCGCCATCACCGCCGGCGACAGCCAACTGGGTGCGGACCACAAGGCCTGGCAGTGGGGCAAATTGCACAGCACCACCTGGAAAAACGTGCAAGGCCAAGTGATCCGAGGGCCGCTGGCCAGTGGCGGCGATCACAACACCTTGAACCCGGCGCCCTACAGCTGGGGCCAGGATTTCAACACCACCCAGGTACCGGCGCTGCGCATGATCGTCGACTTCGGCCAGGCGGAACCGATGATGGGCCAAGGCGGCATCGGCCAATCCGGCAACCCGGTCAGCCCACACTACGCCAATGGCATTGACGCGGCGCTCAAAGCGCAATACCTGAGTTTCCCGATGCAGCCACAGAACTTCGACAAGGTGTATGGCAAGACCCGCCTGACCCTCACCCCAGGCAAGTAAACGCTGCAAAATGCAAAAGGGCTTGTTGTGGTGAGGCTGCTCACCCCAGCAAGCCTGCTCAGTGTCGAACGTCCCATGCACTCAGATAGAACTTCTGAGTTCGCCCCTGCCTCATAAGTAACAAGCCCACCTCCCCGGTCACCCCATGGACCTTGTCATCGCCCGCCCGGAAGGCCTTTATTGCCCCGCCGGAGATTTCTACATTGACCCCTGGCGCCCGGTGGAACGGTCGGTTATCACCCACGCCCACGGCGATCACGCCCGCACCGGCAACACCCATTACCTTGCGGCAGCGCCCGGCGAAGGCATCCTGCGTTCGCGCCTGGGCCAGGACATCAACCTGCAGACCCTGCCCTACGGCGAACGCCTGGTGCACCACGGCGTGACCCTGAGTTTCCATCCCGCCGGACATGTGCTCGGTTCCGCCCAGGTACGCCTCGAATACCAGGGTGAAGTGTGGGTAGCCTCTGGTGACTACAAAGTCGAACCCGACGGCACCTGCGCGCCGTTCGAACCGGTGCGATGCCATACCTTTATCACCGAATCCACCTTCGGCCTGCCCATCTACCGCTGGCAGCCCCAGGCGCAGATCTTTGCGGGAATCAATGAGTGGTGGCGTGGGAATATCGCCAACGGCAAGGCCAGCGTGCTGTTTTGTTACTCCTTCGGCAAAGCCCAGCGCATCCTGCATGGTATCGACGCCAGCATCGGCCCGATCCTCAGCCACGGCGCGGTCGAGCCATTGAACCGGGTGTATCGCGACGCCGGCATCTATATCCCGGAGACTCTATACGCCGGCGATTTCAAGAAAAACGACCCGTTGCTGCGCCAGGCGCTGATCATCGCGCCGCCCTCCGCCGGCGGTAGCACCTGGATACGCCGCTTCGGCGACTACAGCGATGCCTTTGCCAGCGGTTGGATGCGCCTGCGCGGCACCCGTCGGCGGCGTGGGGTGGACCGCGGTTTTGTGCTGTCGGACCATGCCGACTGGCCCGGCTTGTTGTGGGCCATCGAGCAAACCGGGGCCGAACGGGTGATGGTCACCCACGGTTCGGTCGGCGTGTTGGTGCGTCACCTGCGCGAAAAAGGCCTGGATGCCCAAGGGTTCACCACCGAGTACGGGGACGATGAAGAAGAGGTCACGGCATGAAGGCCTTCGCCGAGTTGTACGCCAACCTCGACGCCACGACCTCCAGCAACGCCAAGCTCGCCGCCTTGCAGGGCTATTTCCGCCAGGCGCCGCCAGCCGACGCCGCGTGGGCGGTGTATTTCCTTTCCGGTGGGCGCCCACGGCAGTTAGTGCCGACGCGGCTGCTACGCGACATGGCCACCGAGGCTTCGGGCATCGAACCCTGGCTGTTCGAAGAAAGTTACCAATCGGTAGGCGACCTGGCCGAGACAATTTCCCTGCTGTTGCCAGAATCGACCTACACCTCCGAGGACGGCCTGGCGGTGTGGCTGGAAGAAAAACTGCTGCCCTTGCGCGGCCTGCCGCCGACGGAACTGGCCGAACGCTTGCCGGCGCTGTGGGCGCAACTGGATCAACCGAGTTTGATGCTGTGTATCAAGCTGATCACCGGCAGTTTCCGCGTGGGCGTTTCGAAACTGCTGGTCACCCGCGCCCTGGCCGCGATGGCCGAGTTGGACAGCAAACGGGTGGCGCAGCGGTTGGTGGGTTACACCGACTTGTCCAACCGTCCTACAGCCGAGGGTTATCTGAAGCTGATCGCCGCCGAATCGTCCGACGAACACGCGCAGCGTGGCGGGCAACCGTATCCGTTTTTTCTGGCCCATGGCCTGGCGCAACCGGTGGAGCAGTTCGACGCCCTGCTGGGCTCCCCCGCCGACTGGCAGGTGGAATGGAAGTGGGACGGCATTCGCGCGCAAGTGGTTAAGCGCGAGGGGCGCCTGTGGGTCTGGTCCCGTGGCGAGGAACTGGTGACCGAGCGTTTTCCGGAGCTGCATGCGCTGGTCAGTGGTCTGCCGGATGGCACGGTGATCGACGGTGAGATCGTGGTGTGGAAGGACGCGGTACAACCCTTCTCCCTGCTGCAACAGCGGATCGGTCGCAAGACCTTGAGCAAAAAAGTCCTGGAGGACGCGCCAGTGGCAGTGCTCGCCTATGACCTGCTGGAGCACCAGGGCGACGATTGGCGCAACCATTCCCAAGCCGAACGCCGGGCACAGTTGGAGCAGGTAATCGCACAGTGCAACCAACCGGTGCTGCTGCCCTCGCCGCTGTTGACCGGCAGTACTTGGCAGGACTTGGCCCGACAACGTGAAGACTCCCGCGAACTGGGGGTGGAAGGCATGATGCTCAAGGCGCGCGACGGCCTCTACGGCGTGGGCCGCACCAAAGACATGGGCGTGTGGTGGAAGTGGAAGGTCGATCCGTTCAGCGTCGACGCGGTATTGATCTACGCCCAGCGCGGCCACGGCCGACGCGCCAGTCTCTACAGCGACTACACCTTTGCGGTGTGGGATGGGCCGCCAGGCAGCGAGCGCACCCTGGTGCCGTTTGCCAAAGCCTATTCCGGGCTGACCGATGAAGAAATGCGCAAAGTCGACGCCATTGTGCGCAAGACCACCGTGGAAAAATTCGGCCCGGTCAGCAGCGTGACGCCGAGCATGGTGTTCGAGCTGGGCTTCGAGGGCATCGCGCTGTCCAAACGCCACAAAAGCGGAATTGCGGTGCGGTTTCCGCGAATGCTGCGTTGGCGCCAGGATAAACACGTGGAAGACGCCGACAACCTCGGCACCTTGCAAGACCTGCTGAGCTGAGCCCCATCATCCAAAATGGTGCATTGAAAAATCGATGCCCATTTTTGGGCATCTCCTACACTCACAACGCCACCTTCTTGCCTTTTAAAACGCTCATTCGGAACTATGGTGCAGAAATTGCTACTTGGGATCCGTCTGACACCGTTCAGTAACAGTCCTAATCGCGCCACAAGCGCTTATCTTGGTTTCAAGGGATTACATAATGAAAAAAGCATTGCTGACCCTTTCTGCACTGGCTCTGTGCATGGCCGCCGGTACCGCGTTGGCCAAGGAATACAAGGAATTGCGTTTTGGTGTCGACCCGTCCTACGCACCGTTCGAATCCAAGGCAGCCGACGGCAGCCTGGTGGGCTTCGATATCGACCTGGGCAATGCCATCTGTGCCGAGCTGAAGGTCAAGTGCAAATGGGTCGAAAGTGATTTCGACGGCATGATTCCGGGCCTGAAAGCCAATAAGTTCGACGGCGTGATTTCGTCCATGACCGTGACCCCGGTGCGTGAGAAAGCCATCGACTTCTCCAGCGAACTGTTCTCCGGCCCAACCTCACTGGTATTCAAGAAAGGCGCGGGCTACTCGACGCCGGAATCCCTCAAGGGCAAATCGGTAGGCTATGAGCAAGGCACCATTCAGGAAGCCTACGCCAAGGCGGTACTGGATAAAGCCGGTGTGACCACCAAGGCCTACGCTAACCAGGACCAAGTGTATGCCGACCTGACTTCCGGCCGTCTCGACGCTTCGGTGCAAGACATGCTGCAAGCCGAACTGGGCTTTTTGAAGTCGCCAGCCGGCGCCGGCTATGAAGTCAGCGCGGCCATCGACGACCCTCTGCTGCCGTCCAAAACCGCCATCGGTATCAAAAAAGGTAACACTGAGCTGAAGGCCCTTTTGGATAAAGGTATCAAAGCGTTACACGATGATGGCACCTACGCCACCATCCAGAAGAAACACTTTGGCGATCTGAACCTGTACAGCGGCAAATAATGCCTGGGGCGCCCCTGTGTTTGCAGGGGCGCTTTTTTATCGCCATAGGTCCCGATTTATGTTCGAAGAACTGTTGCAAACCCTCGGGCTGAGCGCACTCAGCCTGAAGGGTTTCGGCCCGCTATTGCTGCAAGGCACCTGGATGACCATCAAGTTATCGGTACTGTCCCTGGCCGTCAGCGTGTTGCTGGGTTTGCTCGGCGCCAGCGCCAAACTGTCCAGCCTGCCCTTTTTGCGCATCCCCGCGCAGCTCTATACCACCCTGATTCGTGGCGTCCCCGACCTGGTGCTGATGCTGCTGATTTTCTATAGCCTGCAAACCTGGCTCACCGGCCTGACCGACTTTATGGAATGGGAATACATCGAGATCGACCCATTCAGCGCCGGGGTGATCACCCTGGGCTTTATCTACGGTGCTTACTTCACCGAGACTTTCCGCGGCGCGATCCTCGCCGTGCCCCGCGGCCAACTGGAAGCCGCCACTGCTTACGGGCTCAAGCGCGGCCAGCGGTTTCGCTACGTGACCTTCCCGCAGATGATGCGCTTTGCCCTGCCGGGCATCGGCAATAACTGGATGGTGATGCTCAAGGCCACCGCGCTGGTGTCGATCATCGGCCTGGCGGACCTGGTCAAGGCCGCACAGGATGCCGGCAAGAGCACCTATCAACTGTTCTACTTCCTGGTACTGGCCGCGTTGATCTACCTGCTGATCACCAGTGCCTCCAACTTTGTCCTGCGCCGTCTTGAACGCCGCTACTCCGCTGGCGCCCGGGAGGCCGTGCGATGATCGAACTCTTGCAGGAATACTGGCGCCCGTTTCTCTACAGCGACGGCCAGCACATCACCGGCCTGGCGATGACCATGTGGCTGCTCAGCGCTTCACTGGTGATTGGGTTTCTGGTGTCGATCCCGCTGTCCATCGCCCGCGTCTCGCGCAACCCGCTGGTACGTTGGCCGGTGCAGTTCTACACCTACCTGTTTCGCGGTACGCCGCTCTATATCCAGTTGCTGATCTGCTACACCGGCATCTACAGCATTGCCGCCGTGCGCGCGCAGCCAGTGCTGGATGCGTTTTTCCGCGATGCGATGAACTGCACCATCCTGGCCTTCGCCCTCAACACTTGCGCCTACACCACGGAAATTTTCGCTGGGGCGATCCGCAGCATGGCCCACGGCGAGGTCGAAGCGGCCAAGGCCTATGGGCTCAGCGGTTGGAAGCTCTACGCGTACGTGATCATGCCGTCGGCGCTACGTCGTTCGCTGCCGTACTACAGCAACGAAGTGATCCTGATGCTGCACTCGACCACCGTGGCTTTCACTGCGACGATTCCCGACATCCTCAAAGTGGCCCGGGACGCCAACTCGGCGACCTTTATGACGTTTCAATCATTCGGCATCGCCGCGCTGATCTACCTGACCGTGACCTTTGCCCTGGTCGGTCTGTTTCGCCTGGCGGAGCGGCGCTGGTTGGCCTTTCTCGGCCCCAGCCACTAAGGAGCCTTCATGCGTCATCGGATTCACGAACTGATCGCGCCGCTGCCCGGCACGGCGCGGCAGATTCACAGTTTTCACTTCGGCCCGGAACACACCGAAGGCAAGGTCTACGTCCAAGCGTCGCTGCATGCCGACGAGTTGCCGGGCATGCTGGTGGCCTGGCATTTAAAGGCGCGCCTGGCCGAGCTGGCCGCCGCCGGGCGCCTGCGCAGCGAAATCGTGTTGGTGCCGGTCGCCAACCCAGCGGGCCTGGAACAGGTGTTGATGGACACCCCGCTGGGCCGCTACGAGCTGGAGAGCGGGCAGAACTTCAATCGGCTGTTTGTCGACCTCGGTGATGAGGTGGGCAATCAGGTCGAAGCCTTGCTTGGCGACGATCCGCAGCACAACGTGCAAGTGATCCGTGCCGCGCTGCTCACCGCCCTGGCCGACCAAGGCGCCGCAACCCAGTTGCAATCCCAGCGCCTGGTGTTGCAACGCCTGGCGTGCGATGCCGACCTGGTGCTGGACCTGCACTGCGACTTCGAAGCCGTGGCGCACCTGTACACCACGCCGCAAGCCTGGCCGCAGGTGGAGGCGTTGGCACGTTACCTCGGCTCGGAAGCCAACCTGCTGGCTACGGATTCGGGCGGACAGTCGTTCGACGAATGCTTCACCCTGGTGTGGTGGCAGTTGCAGCAGCGCTTCGGCGCGCGGTTTCCGATCCCCATGGGCAGCATCGCGGTGACCGTCGAACTGCGCGGCCAGGGCGACGTCAACCACGGCCTGGCCAGCCTCGATGCCCAGGCGATCATCGATTACCTGATCCGCTTCGGTGCCATCAACGGCCAGGCCTCGCCGTTGCCCGACCTGCCTTACCCGGCCACGCCACTGGCAGGCGTAGAACCGGTGGCCACGCCAGTGGGCGGCTTGCTGGTGTTCGCCGCCCTGCCCGGCGAATATCTGGAAGCCGGGCAATTGCTGGCCGAAATCATCGACCCCATTACCGACCGCGTAACGCCCGTGCACTGCCGCAAGGCTGGCCTGCTTTACGCCCGTTCGCTGCGCCGCATGGCCACTGCCGGGATGGTCATCGGCCATGTAGCAGGCACCGAGGCCTACCGCAGCGGCTATCTACTTTCGCCTTGAGGATGCACGCCCCATGTACAAATTGACCGTTGAAGGCCTGCATAAAAGCTATGGCGACAATGAGGTGCTCAAAGGTGTCTCGCTCAAGGCCAAGACCGGTGACGTGATCAGCCTGATCGGCGCCAGCGGCTCGGGCAAGAGCACCTTCCTGCGCTGCATCAACTTTCTGGAAACCCCCAACGACGGCGCAATGACCCTCGACGGCCAGCCGATCCGCATGGTCAGCGACCGCCACGGCATGCGCGTGGCCGACGACGCCGAACTGCAACGCTTGCGCACCCGGCTGGCGATGGTGTTCCAGCACTTCAACCTGTGGAGCCACATGAGCGTGCTGGAGAACATCACCATGGCCCCGCGCCGGGTGCTGGGTTGCAGCAAAAAAGACGCCGAAGACCGTGCCCGCCGCTACCTGGACAAAGTCGGCCTGCCGGCCCGCGTGGCCGATCAATACCCGGCGTTTCTTTCCGGCGGTCAACAACAACGTGTCGCCATCGCCCGCGCATTGGCGATGGAACCGGAGGTGATGCTGTTTGACGAACCCACCTCGGCCCTCGACCCGGAACTGGTGGGCGAAGTGCTGAAGGTGATCCAGGGCCTGGCCGAGGAAGGCCGCACCATGATCATGGTCACCCATGAAATGAGCTTCGCGCGCAAAGTGTCCAGCCAGGTGCTGTTTCTGCACAAAGGCTTGGTGGAGGAGCAAGGCGCGCCGGAAGACGTGCTGGGCAACCCCAAGAGCGAGCGTCTGCAACAGTTCTTGAGCGGTAATTTGAAGTAAACCTTTGTGACGCCTGGAGGGTCTGTGGAGTAAGCCCTCCAGAGCGTCAGCCACCGCATGGCAAAACCCCACGACTTCGCCAGGCAATGGTTCGCCGCCAAAGGCTGGAAACCGTTCGCCTTCCAAAAAGCCGTGTGGACGGCGGTCAAGGAGGGAAATTCCGGCTTGCTGCATGCCAGCACCGGCGCCGGCAAGACTTACGCACTGTGGTTTGCCGCGCTCAATCGCTTCGCCATTACGCGACCGCTGGCCACCGGCAAACGCAAGCCACCGGCCGAGCCGCTGACGGTGTTGTGGATTACGCCGATGCGAGCCCTCGCCGCCGACACCGCGCGCGCCTTGGAAGCGCCGCTGGCGGCGTTGCAAATCCCGTGGAGTGTCGGCCTGCGCACCGGCGACACCAGTAGCGCTGAGCGCGCCCGACAAACCCGTCGCCAGCCGACCACACTGGTCACCACCCCGGAAAGCCTGACCCTGATGCTGGCCCGCGCCGACAGCGAAGCCAGCATGGCCCATGTGCGCATGGTGGTAGTGGATGAATGGCACGAACTGATCGGCAACAAACGCGGGGTGCAGTTGCAACTGGCCTTGGCACGCTTGCGCCGTTGGCATCCTGAATTAATGGTGTGGGGGATTTCCGCGACGCTGGGTAATCAATCCCACGCCTTGGAAGTACTGGTGCCACAAGGCGGCGGGATCAATGTGCAGGGGCAAACGGCCAAGGCGCTGCACGTCGACACGTTGCTGCCGCCAGTGTCCGAACGCTTTCCCTGGGCTGGGCATATCGGATTGAAAATGCTGCCGCAGGTGGTGGCCGAGGTGGATGCCAGCAGCAGTTGCCTGGTGTTCACCAACACCCGCGCACAGTCGGAAATCTGGTACCAGGCCCTGCTCGATGCGCGGCCGGATTGGGCCGGGCTGATTGCTTTGCACCACGGTTCGCTGTCCCGCGAGACCCGCGACTGGGTCGAACGGGCGCTCAAAGACGGGCAGCTCAAAGCGGTGGTGTGCACCTCCAGCCTGGACCTGGGGGTGGATTTTCTGCCGGTCGAGCGGGTGTTGCAGATCGGCTCGGCTAAAGGCGTGGCGCGCCTGATGCAGCGTGCCGGGCGGTCCGGCCACGCCCCGGGGCGGCCGTCCCGAGTGACGCTGGTGCCGACTCACAGCCTGGAACTGATTGAAGCGGCGGCGGCCCAGGACGCGATCGCCGAGCGACGCATCGAAGCCCGCGAATCGCCCTACAAACCCTTGGATGTACTCGTACAGCATCTGGTAAGCATGGCCTTGGGCGGTGGCTTTATGCCCGCGTCGTTGCTGGAGGAAGTGCGCGGCGCCTGGGCCTATCGCGACCTCACTGACGCCGACTGGGCCTGGGCCCTGGGCTTTGTGCGTCACGGCGGCTTATCGCTGACGGCCTATCCGGACTACCGCCGCGTGGAGCCTGACGAACACGGCATCTGGCGTGTACCGGATGCACGCTTGGCCAGGCGCCATCGCATGAGCGTGGGCACCATCGTCAGCGATGCAAGCATTCAGCTGAAATTCTGGAGCAAGGGCGGCGGCGGCAAGAACCTGGGCAGCGTCGAGGAAGGCTTTATCGCCCGGCTCAAACCTGGGGATGGCTTCTTGTTTGCCGGGCGATTGCTAGAGCTGGTGCGGGTGGAAAACATGACTGCCTATGTACGCCGCAGCAACGCCAAAAAGGCCGCCGTACCGCGCTGGAATGGCGGGCGCATGCCGCTTTCCAACGAACTGGCCCAGGCCGTGGTGGAACGTTTCGATGCTGCCGCCCATGGCCACTTCGACGGCCCGGAAATGCGCGCCGTGCAGCCGTTGCTACAGACCCAGTTGCGCTGGTCGGGCCTGCCGACACGCGAACATTTGTTGGCCGAAGCGCTGAAGTCACGGGAGGGTTGGCACCTGTTCCTCTACCCGTTCGCGGGGCGCCAAGTGCATCTGGGCCTGGCCAGTTTGCTGGCCTGGCGCGTCAGCCAGGGGCAACCCGTCACCTTCTCCATTGCGGTCAACGACTACGGCTTGGAACTGCTCAGCGCTACACATGTGGATTGGCCGGCACTGTTGAATTCTGAGCTGCTGAGCCCGGATAACCTGCTGGAGGATGTGGCGGCCAGCTTGAACGCCGGTGAACTGGCCCTGCGCCGCTTCCGCGAGATCGCCCGTATCGCCGGGCTGGTGTTCGCCGGTTACCCCGGCGCGCCGAAAAGCACCCGGCAGGTGCAGGCTTCCAGCGGCTTGTTCTTTGAAGTGTTCAAGCAATATGACCCGCACAACCTATTGCTGGCCCAGGCCGGCGAGGAAGTATTGCGAGACGAGTTGGACATCCGCCGCCTGGAAGCGGCGTTGAGACATCTTTCCACCCTGACACTGGACCTGCACGTAATCGAACGGCCCACGCCCCTGGCTTTTCCGCTACTGGTGGAGCGGATGCGCGAAAGCATGAGTTCTGAAAAACTCTCGGAGCGCATCGCGCGGATGGTCAAGGATTTGGAAAAAGTCGCGGATAACGGGAAAACTTGATGTATTGCGAAGTGCAGCTTGAAGGCGAAACGTTATGGCTGCTGGCGGAGAAAGCTATCTACTGGCCAGCGCGCCACTGCCTGCTGATCGCCGACGCGCATTTTGGCAAAGCGTCGGCCTATCGCAGCCTGGGGCAACCGGTTCCCCAAGGCACCACCACCGACAACCTGGCGCGACTGGACCGACTGCTGCAGACATTCGACTGCGTGCAGGTGATCTTCCTCGGCGATTTCCTGCACGGCCCCGGCTCCCATGCCAGCGGCACGCTGAGCGCCCTGCGAGCGTGGCGCGCCCAGCGTCGCGAGCTGCCCATGACGTTGATTCGCGGCAATCACGATAAGCGTGCGGGTGACCCGCCGGCCGACCTCGGCATCGACGTGATAGCAGAACCGTTGCTGATGGGGCCGTTTGCCCTGCAACACGAACCGGACGCTCACCCCAGCCACCATGTACTGGCAGGTCATGTGCATCCGGTATATCGCTTGCGCGGCAAGGGTCGCCAGAGCCTGCGCTTGCCCTGCTTTCAGCTCGGGCCGCGGGTCAGCCTGCTACCGGCGTTCGGGGCGTTTACAGGGGGCTATAGGGTGGAACCGGACGCCAACCACCGGATTCTGGTGATTGGCGATCAGGAGGTATGGTCTGTCAGATGATGCAGGCCAACCCTAAAGGCTTCAGGCAACGGGCACGGGGGGTGCCTCGTCCGGCCGGGTAGGCTCACCGGGCTCACCGGGCTGCGGATAATCCGGCCCAGGTTGGCCGGGGATGCCGCCCGCATAGGCAGGGTCGGCCATCAGGGACCAGGCCAGAACACCAATCTGATTGGGCTCCAGCCGTGCGAGTTCTGCGCTGATTCGGGGGTCGATCTTCATAAAGTACTCCTCAAGCGTGGCCCGACACACTTCACACGTGTCGGGGCAGTACACCCAATAGAGTCACTTTCTTCAGACTAATTCCCTTTACGTGTAGGAGCTTTCGATCAAGCGCGCGGCAAGGTGACGCCAAGCTGACCCTGATACTTACCGCCACGGTCCTTGTAGGACACTTCACAGGCCTCGTCGGATTGCAGGAACAGCATCTGTGCTACGCCTTCGTTGGCGTAGATTTTTGCCGGCAATGTGGTGGTGTTGGAGAACTCCAAGGTCACGTGGCCTTCCCACTCAGGCTCAAGCGGGGTCACGTTGACGATGATGCCGCAGCGCGCGTAGGTGCTCTTACCAAGGCAGATGGTCAGCACGTCGCGAGGGATACGGAAAAACTCCACGGTGCGCGCCAGGGCGAAAGAGTTCGGCGGGATGATGCACACGTCGCTCTTGATATCGACGAAGCTCTTTTCATCGAAGTTTTTCGGATCGACGGTTGCCGAATTGATGTTGGTGAACACCTTGAATTCATCGGCGCAACGCACGTCGTAGCCATAGCTGGAAACACCATAGGAGATCAGGCGATCGGCGCCTTCGCCACGCATCTGGCGCTCGACGAAGGGTTCGATCATGCCGTGCTCTTGCGCCATGCGGCGAATCCACTTGTCCGATTTGATGCTCATGGCGGGTGTCCTGAATAGCGAGGTGGAAAAATTCTGTGGGGCATCTTACCGGTGCCGGCGTTGGGGTTCAAAGGGCGTGGGGGTTTTCTTGACGAAAGCGGGCCTCTTCATACACTCCAGCCAGCGGGGCTGGGCCCCACGATACTGGGGCGGGTGACTGGAAATACCACCGCCAGTCACGAAATTGGAGAAACCTTCGGAAATATCATTGGCACGTTCCGGAAAAAGGGTTAAGGTGGCGCCACTGTGCTGCTTGTGTCACTGAGAATCTCTACACGATATGTTGAATTTCGATCCAACCA
>Ga0302347_1002535_pt1 | contig 18226 bp, 18 predicted proteins | sample PhyWR1_FD_202178 | JGI IMG/M metagenome (GOLD analysis project Ga0302347, IMG submission 202178) | Leaf surface microbial communities from wheat plants in UC Gill Tract Community Farm, Albany, California, United States - DLSL W.R1 (v2)... | ecosystem: Host-associated > Plants > Phyllosphere >...
AGAATAGCAAACTCATCGCCACTGTAGCGCACGGTCAGGTCCGTGTCGCGAAATGAACTGGTTAGCAGATTTGCCATCGTTTTAAGGGCAACATCGCCTTCAGCATGTCCATAGCGATCGTTAATTTTTTTGAAACCGTCGAGATCGAGCCAGCCTAAAGTGAGTGGCACGGCACGGCGAGCGGCAGAACGTATGGCATAGCTGGCGAGACTGTTAAAGCCCCGACGATTAAACAACCCCGTTAGTTCGTCGGTGGTCGCCGCATTAATAGCCGCAAACTCCCCCTCCACGATAGCAGCCAGATCCTTAAGCATATCCAGATCGCCGGGACTGAAGGCCCGGGGTTCCCTGTCAACGAGGCAAAAAGCGCCGGCGACAGCGCCATCCGGCAGGCGTAAAGGGTATCCCGCATAAAATCGCAGGTGCGAGTCGCCTTCAACCAGCGGATTATCGGCAAAGCGTTCATCCAGTGTGGCATCCGTAACTACCAGCGGCGACTCGCTTAAAATAGCATGCCCACAAAAAGAGATATTGCGGGGAAGCGTTGTAATATCGATTCCATCATGTGACTTGAAAATCAGTACTTCTTCGTCCACCAGCGTTACCAGCGCGACGGGGATATCGAACAGACGCTTTGCAAGACGGGTTAAACGGTCAAAGCGCTGCGGATCGCCGGATTCAAGGATGCCTGACTCATGTAATGAGGCAAGACGTTGCGGTTCGTTCACAGGTATGGCCGGACTCTTCATTGCATCTCCTTCAATATGGATACTTCAGTCTATGCCAGTGAGCTCCGTTTTTCAGTGCGCATAGATACGATTCTTTCCTTCACGTTTGGCCTGATAAAGCGCGTCATCCGCTGCTTTAAGCCAGTCGGTAGACGATGACATCTCTTTAGTGGCGCTGGCAATACCGATACTCAGCGTTAAAGAAAGCGTGTTATCCGGTAATACGGTCATTACGGCCACCGCTTCCATAATGCGTCTGGCGATCGTTTTCGCCTCTTCATCCGGCGTTTCTGGCAGCAGGATCACGAACTCATCGCCCCCCAGACGCGCAGGGGTGTCGGTTTTACGCGTCGCGACATGCAGAATCTGTGACACTGTCACTAAAAGCAAATCACCCACTTTATGACCAAAACGATCGTTAACCTCTTTAAAGTTATCGATATCAATAAACATTAATACTGAGCTGTGCGTATTATGCTGCAGTTTACTCAACTCTAGCGCAATTCTTTGTTCGAGCAACCGACGGTTGGCAATATCCAGCAGTGGATCCATCATGGCAATGCGTTCAAGCTCGCGACTATTTTTATGCAACTTACGGGCAATAGAATTGGTCAGTACGCTGAGGGCAAAGACGTAAATAGCGATCAGCGGCAGCGTGGCATACAGCGTTTTTTGTGAGACTTCAGGTACAAACGGAAGCCCTAAAGGCAGCCACGTAATAATAAACGCCGCCAGCATAACCAGTGCCCCTTTACGCAGCAAAGGAAAACCACCGGCAGAAACACGGTCTGACATCAGTATTGTGGCAATAACTACCGAGGGCAGAAGGTTAACGGCCATCATCGCGATCCAGAATCCGCCGGTCGCGGCATCCACCACCAGGTTGCGGTGCTCACTCTCAAGGGGGATGGTTGCTCGCTTAGCCCGCATATAGGCCACCATCGGCCAGATAAAGGCATTAATAGCCAGCAATACTATTAACCAGAAGGGCCGGTTCAACTCGACCAGTACAGAAAGGATAGGGAAAAAACACAAGAGCGTGCCGAGCGTACGCATCAGAAACATGCGTCTGACAAATCTGGCTCCGGTAACCCGTTCATTTTTTAATAGCGTGTCAGATTTGTTCATGTCACGATTTTCCGCCGCGTATGCAGACTTATCTTATTGACGATAAAAGCCAGTATCAAGTGATTTAAATAATTCTTATCATCTGTCTAACCTATTTTAAACAATAGCATTTATATTTTCTAACGAGGCGGATTCATTTGTATCACCAGCCAGTGAAAAATCACCTGCACAATCCACTGCTGCTGAGAGGGCGACAACACCTGATGCCGGGGAATGTGATGCCATTTTTCCAGACAACCGCGACAGCAGGTCGCCGTGGCATGTTGCGCGATAAAAACCGGATGGCCGCGCATCGGTGTCTGCCTGCCATCATTTCGTGGCTCCGCCGGAGCCAGGCGACGGGCCACAAAATCGGCGGCATGTTCGCTGATAGTCTCCGCGCCTTTATCCAGGCAATACTGCCGCTCTTTTACGCCGAGACGAAAACGGGCGCGAAAAGCCGATCGCGACAAACGCGCAAAAAGAGTCTCAAGACGATCCATCAAAATACCGAATGCCCCGGCTGTTGTGTCAGTTTTTCCAGTGCGGCAACGCCGGCAACAGAGTTACCCGTGCTATCCAGTTCCGGGCTCCAGACAGCAATCGCCATTTCATGTGGGACAATTGCCACCACACCCCCTCCGACCCCTGATTTCGCCGGCAATCCCACACGCCAGGCAAACTCTCCAGAACTCTGGTACATTCCGCTGGTTGCCATCAGGGCATTAATTTGTCTGGACTGAAGCGGTGTCAGTACTGGTTCGCGCAGATGAGGTGCCCTGCCCTTATCGGCCAAAAATAAAAAGGTGCGGGCCAGCTCAACGCAGTTCATTTTCAGCGCGCAGTAGTGAAAATAATTCTGCAGCACGCCAGAAACATCATTATGGAAATTGCCGAACGACTTCATAAGCCAGGCAATGGCGGCATTGCGCGCCGAATGTTCAAACTCAGACCGCGCCACGACGCTGTCATAGCCCACATCAGCCGCACCGCTGAGCTGACGTACGATTTCCAGCATGCGCTGACGGGGTGCGCTCAGGCGACTTTGCAGCATATCGCACACCACCAGCGCGCCGGCATTGATAAATGGATTGCGCGGTATTCCCTGTTCCAGCTCAAGTTGCACCAGTGAATTAAACGGCAACCCGGAGGGATCTTTCCCTACGCGCTGCCAGATTTCATCTTCCTGATAATGATTCATCGCTACAATCAGGCTCAGCACCTTAGAGATAGACTGAATAGAGAAGCGCTCGCTTGCATCGCCTGCCGCAAAATGCTGGCCCTCTACTGTGCTGATAGCAATGCCGAGTTTATTCGGACTCACGGCGGCCAATGCCGGAATATAATCAGCGACCTTTCCCTGACCGATTAAAGGACGAACCTCGTGTAAAATCGATTCGAGTAATGCCGTTGTGATGACCTTCGCCACCTGCTGCTCCTTGTCCCGGACCATTTTTGGCCCAGGAGTATAACAGAGCTAATGCTCAGCCGTCAGGCCGGAAGCCGAAATCGGGTAACCGCCAGCGTCAGCTGCTGTGAATCATCCTGCAATTGCTGCGATGCCCGTGACGCATGGGTGACCAGCTCGCCGGTTTGACGTGCAACCCGGTTCAGTACGTGCAACTGCCGCGTCATCGAATGGATGCTTTCTCCCTGACGCAGCGTGGCACCTGAAATGTCGCTTAGCAGGCTGCTGAGGGTCGCCACCAGCCGGGTAACCTGCTGAAGATTGTCCTCCAGACGATTAACCGCCGTCGAACCGCACTCAATCCCCTGTAACGAATGGTTAATTAACTGCTGAATATCGCGGGTAGAGTGGCTGCTTTGCCGGGCCAGCAGCCCCACTTCATTAGCGACCACCGCAAACCCGCGCCCCCGATCCCCGGCATGGGCAGCCTCTATTGCCGCGTTAAGCGCCAGAATATTGGTTTGAAACGCCACGCTGTCAATCATCGCCACAATTCCACGCATTTCCGCTGAACGGTCAACAATTTCTCGCATCGACTGATTTACCTTATCCATCATTCGATCGCCCTTTTCTGCCGCCTGACGCGCTTCTTCCGCGCGCTGGCTGGCCTGCTGTGCGTAGCCGGTATTGCCTTCTACGTGCGCTTCAAGCGCGGCAATATGCAGGGTAACGCCATCCAGCTCGCGTGCCTGCTTCACCGACTGTTGATACAGCGTCTGGTTTCCCTCCGCCAGACGTTGAATATTTGCCACCATCGACGTGGTAGCGTCAGTAACCTCTGTTACCAGCTGCTGAAGGCCGGTTTGCATCTCGCTAATACTCAGGCTGAGCTGATGGATCTCGCGGTTAAACCGCTGAACCGGCGGCAGCGATGCAGAAAGATCGCCTGCGGCCAGCTGGTTAATATGGCTAATCAGTTGTCGTAGCGGGACGATCACCCAGCGCGACATTCCCAGCCAGACGGCGATGGCAATGACCAGCAGAAGCGCTGGTGCCAGGAGAAACAGCGTTTGTAGCGATGCCAGGCTTGCCATAAAGGACTGTCGCCCGACCCCGGCGCGCTGTTCAGTCGCCTGCTGAAAACGCGCGTAGTAGTGATTAAAATCCGCCAGAAAAGCCTGCACCGGTACCGCAAAGAAAGCATCTATAGACTGCGTTTTACCCAGAGCGTCGACCTGCTCTTTAATGGCGCTGTAAAACAGCTGGTAGCTATTGACCAGTTCATCATCGGCGGGAGGATTAAGCGCGCGCCATGCTTTCCACGCCTGTTGCGAATGGGCAAGTTCACGCCCGGCATCCTCAAGCAGGCCGTTCCAGCTGCCTACCGAGCCGGTATCACGATCCTGCATAAACCACACGCCGGCACGATTCAGTAAATCGCTGGCGGTAAGCAACGCTATCCGGGCTTCATCAACTTTTGCCTGCTGCAGATGCGCCTGCTGATTGCGCTGTTCACTAAGCCGCGCATTGTTGAGCGAATGTGACAGCAGCAATGATGAAGCTATTTGCAGGGCGGAAAACAGAAAAATAATGCACAGTATCCCCGTCAGAAGGCCAAACTGACGAGGAAGAATGCGCTGCCATGTACAACGGGAAATTTGTATTAAGTTCATCATTTTCATCTTTTACAACACGTTACGCGTGAGTCTATGAGATGAAAATGACAGTGCCATGACAGTATAATGACATCACCTAGCGACGATCTTTCCAGACGGTCTGAATATTGCAAAACTCGCGCAGACCGAAATGCGACAGCTCACGGCCAAAGCCGCTTTTTTTAACGCCGCCAAACGCCACCCGTGGATCGCTGGCGCTAAAGCCATTAATAAACACGCCTCCGCATTCGAGATGATCGGTAAAAAAGCGCGCCTGTTCTTCGCTGGCGGTAATTACGGTGGCAGACAGACCGAACTCACTGTCGTTTGCCAGGGCCAGCGCATGCTGTGCATCCCGGGCAAGCGTAATGGCCGCGACCGGACCAAACAACTCCTCGCGAAATGCGGTCATTTCCGGGGTAACGTCGCCGAGGACGGTAGCGGTGTAGTAATTACCCTCACCAGCTATCTTTTCGCCCCCTGACAGCAATGTCGCGCCCTGCTCAAGCGTTTTCAGAACCTGCTGATGTAACTCATCACGCAGATCAAAACGCGCCATCGAGCCAAGATCGGATTGCTCATCGCCCGGATCGCCCATTTTCAGTTCAGCGACCGCCGCCACAAACCTGTCGGTAAATGCCTGAGCGATACCCGCTTCGACAATAAAGCGTTTCGCCGCCGCACATACTTGCCCGGTATTCTGGTAACGCCCGGCAACCGCCGCGCTCACCGCTAAATCCAGATCGGCATCATTGAGGACGATAAACGGATCGGAGCCGCCAAGTTCAAGTACGCATTTCTTAAGCGCAGCGCCCGCCTGCGCGCCAATGGCCTGGCCGGCACGGACGCTACCCGTTACCGTCACCGCCGCAATGCGTGGATCGGCAATCGCCTGGCTCACGCCGTCATTGGTTGCATTGATTTCACCGAAAACTCCCTCGGGGAAACCGGCTTCATCAAACAGCTGTTTAATGAGCGTGCTACAGCCCTGCACATTCGGCGCATGTTTCAGTAAATAGCTATTGCCCGCCAGCAAAACAGGAACCGCACCACGCAGGACCTGCCAGAGGGGAAAATTCCACGGCATTATCGCCAGAATCGCTCCCAGCGGACGGTATTCAATGACCGCCTGCCGATCGGCCACGGTTGTGTTCTCTGTCTTGAGCATTGCCGGGCCATGTTCTGCGTACCAGTCGCATAAGTTTGCCGATTTGCTCACTTCAGCCCGGGCCTGACGGATAGGTTTGCCCATTTCGCGACAAATCATCTGCGCCATCACTTCAGCGTTTTTACGCAGTACGGTGCCAAGATCGCGCAGTTTAGCTGCCCGCTGAGCCACAGTGATATGACGCCACTGACGATAGCCGCAAGAGGCACGTTCAAGTGCGCGTTCCAGTTCGTCGCGGGTGGCCCACGGTCGGGAAGAAAGTGGGCGGCCGGTTGCCGGGTTAACGGATATTGCAGTGTGTGCAGGTGAAGTCATCTTCTTCTCACTTGTCGATATTATCAGGTGACAGCTATTCTGCTACACTCGCACAAGTGTTAAAAATGAATAATATTAACCACTCCATTCACAAATCGAGAACGGCATGGATTTAACTCAGCTTGAAATGTTTAATGCGGTGGCCAAAGCCGGCAGTATTACGCAGGCCGCCGCCACCGTACATCGGGTGCCGTCAAATCTGACCACCCGCATTCGCCAGCTGGAAGCCGACCTTGGCGTCGCGCTGTTCATTCGTGAGAACCAGCGCCTGCGCCTTTCCCCGGCCGGGCATAATTTCCTGCGCTACAGTGAGCAAATTCTGGCCCTTGTAGATGAAGCGCGCAAGGTCGTTACCGGTGATGAGCCACAGGGGTTATTTTCTCTGGGTTCGCTTGAAAGCACGGCCGCCGTGCGCATTCCGGCGCTGCTTGCACGATATACCGGGCGCTATCCAAAAATTCAGTTTGACCTGGCGACGGGCCCATCCGGCACCATGCTGGACGGCGTGCTGGCAGGGACGCTAAGCGCCGCGTTTGTCGATGGACCGGTCCTCCACCCGGTGCTTGACGGGCTGCCGGTCTGGCGGGAAGAAATGGTGGTTGTCGCCCCCGGTGGGCATCGGCCCGTTACCCGTGCCAGCGACGTTAACGGTGTCAACATCTATGCCTTTCGCGCTAACTGCTCTTATCGTCGCCATTTCGAAAACTGGTTTCACGCCGACCAAGCCATGCCGGGGAAAATTCACGAAATGGAGTCCTATCATGGGATGTTGGCCTGCGTCATTGCCGGTGCCGGACTGGCGCTGATCCCACGATCCATGCTGGAGGCGATGCCCGGCAGTCATCAGATTAGCGCATGGCCGCTTAGTAAAGAGTGGCGATGGCTGACCACCTGGCTGGTGTGGCGACGCGGCGGAATGACGCGCTCGCTGGACGCTTTTATTGAGATAGTGAACGAGGTAAAACCATAGCATTATCCTATAGGTGCTGTAGATCCTTGCATTGTCCCGGGTTCAGGCAGTAGTTTTATTTTTTGCTTTCACGTTAAACGGACTCGCTATGAACACTAAAGCACGCAAAGTGATGATTATAGGCGCAGGCAACGTCGGAGCATCTGCTGCCTACGCGCTGCTTAATCAGACCATTTGCGAAGAGCTGATTTTGGTTGATGTTAATAAGGCCCGGGTTGAAGGTCATGTTCAGGATCTCAGCGATGCTGCCGCCTACATGCCAGGAATGGTGACGATTTGCTCCCGCGATGCCAGCGACTGCGCGGATGTTGATATTGCAGTGATCACCGTTTCCGGCGGTACCCTTAAGCCTGGCCAGACGCGACTGGATGAACTGACCAGCACCGCGAAGATTGTGAAAAGTATTATCCCACAGATGATGGCGGGCGGTTTTAACGGCATCTTTCTTATCGCCACCAATCCATGCGATATCATTACCTGGCAGGTATGGACGCTTTCGGGGCTGCCGAGAAACCAGGTCATCGGCACCGGCGTATGGCTGGATACTACCCGCTTACGCCGCACGCTTGCCCGGCAGCTGGATATCGGCGCGCAGAGTATCGATGCTTTCATCCTTGGCGAGCATGGTGATACCCAGTTTCCGGTCTGGTCACATTCATCAGTCTACGGCTCTCCCATCGCTGACCTGTATCAGCGCCGTATGGGCAAGCCCCTTGATCGTTCAGCCCTGGCGGAAAAAGTGCGCAAGCTGGGCTTCGAAATTTATGCCGGAAAAGGCTGTACTGAATACGGTATTGCCGGGACAATTGCTGAGATCTGTCGCAATATCTTTACAGGGAGCCATCGCGCGCTGGCCATCTCCTGCATTCTGGATGGCGAATATGGCATAAGCAATGTTGCCATTGGCGTACCGGCGGTACTGGCACAAAGTGGTGTCCAGCAGGTTATTGAACTCCATCTCGCTGATGATGAGCTGGAAAAATTTCGTTATTCGGCAAGCGTTATTCAGGCGAATATTGCCCGCCTGCCGTGATAATAAGTGTGTCAGCCGGGCGCAGGCTGACACAACATCTTTTTAATCCAGCATTAATTTGCCGACAATATAGGTTTTCGCCTGCCCGCTCATCAGTACCCGGCTGCCCTTAAGCTCACAGCGAATATCACCGCCACGGGCTGAAACCTGACGGGCAAGCATCTGGTTTTTAGCCAGCTTTCCCGCCCAGTACGGGATTAGCATGGTGTGAGCTGAGCCTGTCACCGGATCTTCCCACACGGCTTCACCGGGCGAGAAAAAACGGCTGACAAAATCATAATCCTCGCCGCCGGGTGCGGTAACAGTGACGTCATCGTCACCGGGGATCATCGCCGTGATGTCGGGGCTTATCGCCTCGACCTGTTCACGGCTAGCCAGTTCAATCAGCCAGGTCCGTCCTTTGTGCGCTGACTGACAGCGCGCTATGCCCAGCGCACGCAATAAAGAGGCCGGTGGTGTCTGCGGCCGTGGTCTGTCAACCGGGAAATCAAGGGTGAGCCAGTTACCATCGCGGCTCACCGTCAGGCGGCCGGATGCCGTATCAAACACAATGACCGGGAGGGTATACTCCAGATGGTTAAAGATGACATGTGCAGCTGCAAGCGTGGCGTGACCGCACAGGTCTATCTCACCGAGGGTAGTGAACCAGCGTAGCGCGAAGCCGTCCTTCTTTGGCACAAAAAATACCGTTTCCGACTGGTTGTGCTGCTGCGCCATCCTGAGCATGACGTCATCCGGCAGCCATTCGGATAACGGGCACACAGCCGCCGCATTTCCGCCAAAGGTCCGATCGCTGAACGCATCAACCATATAAAAATCAATTGTTCGCATTATTTTTTCCTGAGCATTCTGGTTCAGATACGCTGACATATGACGCGCGGGTTGCACCAGTATTAATACGCGGTCGGGCAAATCTTTACTTTATGACCGAATAAATTGAGATCTGCGTCACAAATTAGTTGTATTTGCGTCAGGGATAGTTTTAACATCGTCTTCTCTTCTTCTGTATAACCAACCCAGACTAACGCTATGACGACGAATACTGTTTCACGCAAAATCGCGTGGCTTCGTGTGGTCACGCTTGCCATCGCAGCGTTCATTTTTAATACCACTGAATTCGCGCCGGTAGGTCTGCTGTCCGATATCGCGACAAGCTTTGGCATGGAGACGGCGCAGGTCGGCATCATGCTAACCATCTATGCCTGGGTGGTCGCCCTGATGTCCCTGCCCTTTATGCTGCTAACCAGCCAAATGGAACGCCGAAAACTGCTGATTGGGCTGTTTGTGGTGTTTATCGCCAGTCACGTACTGTCATTTCTGGCATGGAATTTCACCGTCCTGATAATAAGCCGTATAGGTATTGCGTTCGCGCACGCCATATTCTGGTCGATCACCGCCTCACTGGCGATTCGCCTCGCCCCGGCGGGAAAACGTGCCCAGGCGCTGAGTTTGATCGCCACCGGTACTGCGCTGGCAATGGTGCTGGGAATACCGATCGGCCGTATTGTGGGTCAGTACTTTGGCTGGCGAACTACCTTTTTTGTCATCGGCGTGGGCGCGCTAATCACGCTACTGTGCCTGATTAAGTTGCTACCGAGACTTCCCAGCGAGCACTCTGGCTCACTCAGGAGTTTGCCGCTGCTGTTTCGTCGCCCGGCGCTGATGAGTATTTATGTGCTTACCGTCGTCGTGGTAACAGCACACTATACCGCCTACAGCTACATTGAACCGTTTGTGCAGAACGTTGCCGGGCTTAGCAGTACTTATGCCACCGTTCTGCTGCTGATCCTCGGCGGCTCCGGCATCCTCGGCAGTTTACTGTTTGGCAAACTGGGTAACCTGCACGCGTCGACCCTGATTGCAGGGGCAATAGGCCTGCTGGTGATATGTCTGCTGCTGCTGGTTCCGGCGGCACGCAATGAAAATCATCTTGCGGTTCTGAGCGTATTCTGGGGAGTGGCCATTATGGTTATTGGCCTTGGCATGCAGGTGAAAGTTCTGGCGCTGGCCCCGGATGCGACCGACGTGGCGATGGCTCTGTTCTCAGGCATTTTTAATCTTGGTATCGGCGCGGGCGCGCTGGTGGGCAGCCAGGTGAGTACCCATATGTCGATGGCCGCTATCGGCTATGCGGGTGCAATCCCGGCGCTGGCTGCGCTGATCTGGGCGGTGATTATTTTCCGTCGCTGGCCGGTGTCACTGGAAGAACAACCTCATTAGTATTTCCTCACTCAGGACGGCTTTGCCGTCCTGAATTATCACTTGAACAAATAATTCCGCATTAATGTTGGCCAAAGCACTCCGGTCACCCCTGCCTTTTATCTCGCTCAATACCGCTCCAGATAAGCGCATAACTGTCCTTTTAGCAAATCGTGGCATAAGCTTATTCATTCAGTTGACTTATGTTTGCCTGGGCAATAATATCCCCCGCAACTAATATACTTGCCAGGGCAACCATTGTGAAAAGTTCAGGGGATCTGTTTAACGAAATCATTCCGCTCGGACGCTTGATCCACATGGTTAACCAGAAAAAAGACCGTCTGCTGAATGATTATCTCTCTCCGCAGGACATTACTGCCACCCAGTTCAAAGTGCTATGTTCTATTCGCTGCGAAGTGTGCGTAACGCCTGTTGAGCTAAAAAAAGTGCTGTCGGTCGATTTAGGTGCTCTGACCCGTATGCTCGACAGACTGGTCTGTAAAGGCTGGGTTGAGCGGCTGCCAAACCCCAATGATAAACGCGGTGTGCTGGTACGACTAACGCCGGAAGGTACGACCATTTGTGAGCAATGCCATCAACTTGTCGGGCAAGATCTGCATCAGGAACTAACAAAAAACTTAGCGGCAGACGAAGTGGCTACTCTTGAATACCTGCTCAAGAAAGTACTGCCGTAAACAGAAGAGGTAAGACGATGTCCAGACGTAATACTGACGCCATTACTATTCATAGCATCTTGAACTGGATAGAAGACAACCTGGAGTGCCCCTTGTCACTGGAAAAAGTGTCGGAGCGCTCGGGTTATTCAAAATGGCACCTGCAAAGAATGTTTAAAAAAGAGACCGGGCACTCGCTGGGCCAGTATATTCGCACCCGAAAGCTGACGGAAATCGCCCGCAAGCTGAAGCAGAGTAACGAGCCGATTTTGTATCTGGCTGAGCGCTATGGCTTTGAATCACAGCAAACCCTGACGCGAACGTTCAAAAACTATTTCGACGTGCCGCCGCATAAGTACCGGATTATGGATATGCCCGGTGAAGCACGCTACCTGCAACCCTTAAATCACTGTAATCATTAATCGCCTGTATTAAGACGTATCGAGGAAATCATGAAACTGCTCGTCTCCGCTACCCTTGCACTTGCTATGCTGACATCGGCTCAGAGCTTTGCGGAGCAATCACGTCACCCGGCTGAAAATGGCGCGCCTGCCGCGCTCATTGTACCTTCCGCCTCTGACGCTTCTCCCTTTGATTTTAATCATATGGGCAACGGAAGTGATAAGTCCGACGCGCTGGGCGTAGCCTATTTCAATCAACACCGTCGGTGATGCTTTCGCCCCGCCTTTGCGGGGCGGCGTTTATCCCCGCACCGCATTGATCCTACCCATCCGCAAGCCGAAGATATTGATATAAAGTCCTGCCATAATGAGCGCTGCCCCGGCAAGCTGTAAAATGTTGAGCGTTTCACCCAGCAGCAGCGCAGCACTGGCCAGCCCCACCACCGGAACCAGCAAGGATAACGGAGCCACGCGCCAGGTTTCATACCGCCCCAGCAATGTGCCCCAGATCCCGTAGCCTACGATAGTGGCAACAAATGCCAGATACACCAGCGACAGGATTGTGGTCACATCAATAGTTATCAGACTGTGGCGAATGGCCTGCGGACCGTCAAAAATCAGCGAGGCCAGTAAAAACGGCACTATCGGGATCAGCGCGCTCCAGACCACCAGCGACATGACCGGCGGACGGTGCTCAAGCTGCATGATTTTTTTATTAAAAATATTACCGCACGCCCAGCTCAGCGCAGCCGCCAGCGTAAGCATGAATCCGGTCAGGGCCACATGTTGACCGTTCAGACTGGATTCAATTAATACCAGCACCCCCACCACCGCCAGGGCGATCCCAGCCAGTTGCTTACCCTGTAAGCGTTCACCAAAGGCAAACGCCCCGAGAATAATGGTGAAAAAAGCCTGAGCCTGCAGAACCAGCGAGGCCAGTCCTGCCGGCATACCGAATTTTAACGCAGAAAACAGGAAAGCAAATTGCCCGAAGCTGATGGTCAACGCGTAGCCCAGCAACAAGCGAAAAGGAACTTTGGGTCGTGCGACGAACAGCAAGGCGGGAAATGCCACCAGCAAAAAGCGCAGGCCCGCCAGCAGCAGCGGTGGCATGTTGTGCAGCCCCATTTTGATGACCACGAAATTCAGTCCCCATACGACCACCACCAATAGCGCCAGCAGCCCATCTTTTCGCGTCATACCCTGCCTCTGTAATTGTTAGAATTTTGTGAACTTCACCACGTTAGCGGAAAAAAACCCGCTTTAATAGATCATTATTTCTGGTAGGGCAGTCTCCTCCCTTACCCCGCTATACATTGTTCTTATTGCGTGATATTCCTGATAAGACAAAAAAATGAAATATAGCTATATTTGGGCAGGAACATGATCACATCAACCAGGCGCTCTATTATCGCGCTGCTGGCATCGTCATTACTTTTAACTATTGGTCGCGGTGCAACACTTCCTTTTATGACTATTTATCTGACGCGCCGTTATGCGATGAGCGTCGAGATGATTGGTTATGCAATGACGATTGCATTGACTATCGGCGTGCTGTTCAGTCTCGGCTTCGGCATTATGGCAGACAAGTTTGATAAAAAGCGCTATATGCTGGTTTCAATCATGATCTTTATTTTTGGCTTTATTGCTATTCCGTCAGTCAATAATGTCATGCTGGTGGTGATCTTTTTCGCCATGATCAACTGTGCCTATTCTGTTTTCTCAACGGTGGTAAAAGCATGGTTTGCCGATGTGCTCTCTGCGACAGAAAAAGCGCGTATATTTTCGCTCAATTACAGCTTTCTTAATATTGGCTGGACGGTCGGCCCCCCGCTTGGCACGCTGCTGGTGATGTATAGCCTGAATTTGCCCTTCTGGCTGGCGGCAGTCTGTGCAGCATTTCCGCTGGTGTTTATTCAGCGCTATGTGCAGCGCATAGTAGCAAGCACGTCCGTCGGCAAGCAGGTAGCCTGGTCGCCCTCGGTGCTATTGCAGGATAAAGCGCTATTCTGGTTTACGCTCTCTGGCTTTCTGGCGTCGTTTGTCGGCGGCTCTTTTGCGTCATGTATTTCGCAGTATGTACTGGCCGTGGCCGATACCCGTACTGCGCAACAGGTTGTTGCCGTGGTTCTGCCGGTCAACGCCGCGCTGGTTGTCATCCTGCAATATTTTATCGGTAGCCGATTAACCGCCTCTAATTTACGCCCGCTGATGGCTGCCGGTACTTTTTTCTTTGTGGCTGGTCTGGTCGGATTTATGTTTTCCGGCGTAAATCTGGTTATCTGGGGAATATCGGCGGCGGTGTTTACTATCGGGGAAATCATATTTGCCCCCGGTGAGTATATGCTAATCGATAATATTGCTCCGCCAGGGATGAAAGCCAGTTATTTCTCGGCTCAGGCGCTGGGATGGCTGGGTGCCGCCGCAAATCCGCTGGCGACTGGCGTAATATTAACGCACTTGCCACACTGGTCACTGTTCGCAATTTTGATGGCAGCGATTGTCCTGGCGTGGTTAATGATCGTGCGTGGAATGCACTGCAAACCTCAGCACAATGCAGTGCAGCAAAACTGAAGTCTGCTTCGGGGATGCCTGAAGCTTTCGCCTCAGGCATACATTAAATGGCGACCATTGACCTGACCCCGTCGGCGTCCATATCCGCTCCCCGTCCCTGCTGAATAATGGCTCCGCGCGACATTAACAGGTAGCAGTCGGCCAGTTCGGCCGCAAAATCGTAAAACTGTTCGACCAGCAGGATTGCCATGTCGCCACGGTTCGCCAGCTGGCGGATCACCAGACCAATCTCTTTGATAACCGATGGCTGAATACCTTCAGTAGGCTCATCGAGGATCAATAGCTCAGGACGGCTGGCCAGTGCCCGGCCAATCGCCAGTTGCTGCTGCTGGCCGCCGGAGAGATCGCCGCCACGCCGGTGTTTCATCTGTTTTAGCACCGGGAAAAGCGCGTAAATATCATCGGGAACACTGCGCGCATCGCGTGCCGGAAAGCGGGACAGACCCATCAATAAATTTTCTTCGACAGTCAGGCGCGCAAAGATCTCCCGCCCCTGCGGGACATAGGCTATTCCGGACTGCACGCGCTGATGAGGTTTACGCAGGGTAATCGGCCTGTCCTGCCACATCACCTCGCCACTGCGCGCTGGAATAAGACCCATCAGGCATTTCAGCAGCGTGGTTTTACCGACCCCGTTTCGCCCCAGCAGGCAGGTGATTTCCCCGGGACGGGCCGTGAAGCTGATCCCGCGCAGAATATGACTCCCGCCATAGTACTGATGCAAATCGTTAACCTGTAACATTCTCGCTCCTTAGCGTCCAAGATAGACGTCAATGACCTGTTCATTTTGCTGAACTTCGCGTAGCGATCCCTCCGCCAGCACCTGTCCCTGATGCAGGACAGTAACCCGATCGGCGATGGTTTCAACAAAGCCCATGTCGTGCTCTACTACCATTAGCGAGTGTTTTCCGGCAAGCTGGCGAAAAAGCTCGGCGGTATAGGCGGTTTCCGCATCGGTCATGCCGGCGGCGGGCTCATCAAGCAATAACAAATGCGGCTCCTGCACCAGCAACATGCCGATTTCAAGAAACTGTTTTTGCCCGTGAGACAGTAGCCCGGCACGGGAATCCCGCGCGTTACTGAGCCGTAACAGCAGTAAAATTTCATCAATGCGATCCCGCTGCTCACCGCTCAGTCTTGCACGCAGCGTTGCCAGAACCGATTTATCGGTTTTCAACGCCAGCTCCAGATTTTCCGCCACGGTTAAGGCTTCAAATACGGTCGGCTTCTGAAATTTGCGGCCAATTCCGCGCCGGGCGATGTCTATCGGTTCAAGGCGGGTTAATTCCAGCGTCTGATCGTAAAGTGCTGACCCGCTTTGCGGCCGGGTTTTGCCGGTTATGACGTCCATCAGCGTCGTTTTTCCCGCGCCGTTAGGACCAATCACACAGCGTAATTCACCGACGCCAATATTCAGCGTCAGATTGGTTAAGGCCTGGAATCCGTCAAAATTGACGTTAATATTTTTCAGTTGCAGTACCGGGTCGGTCTGGGCGCGAAAGCGGTCGCCGGGAAGCTGCCTGGTGAAAAGTCCTTCGTCAGGTTGCATCACTTATCTCCTTTACGCAGCAGGCCGATGACGCCACGCGGTAAAAATAACGTCACCAGGATAAAGATCAGTCCAAGAAAGAGTTGCCAGTACTCTGGCATGGTGACGGTAAACAGGCTTTTGGCACCGTTGACTAATCCTGCGCCCAGTACCGGCCCTATCAGGGTTCCGCGCCCGCCAAGCGCCACCCAGATCGCCGCTTCGATGGAGTTTGTTGGTGACATTTCACCCGGATTAATGATACCAACCTGCGGAACATACAGGGCACCGGCAAGCCCACAGAGGACGGCTGAAAGCGTCCATACCAGCAGTTTAAAACCGCGTGGATCGTAGCCGCAGAAAATCAGTCGGTTTTCGGCGTCGCGTACCGCAGTTAATACCCGACCAAACTTACTCTTCGCCAGCGTGTAGCCGACCGATAACGCCAGCAATAACAGAATAACGGTGGCCAGAAAGAGTGTGATCCGCGTGGCGGTGGCGGTTACCGGAAAACCTAAAATGGTCGTAAAACCGGTGAACCCGTTATTGCCGCCAAAGCCCGTTTCATTGCGAAAGAACAACAGCATACCGGCAAAGGTCAGGGCCTGAGTCATGATTGAAAAGTAAACGCCTTTAATTTTCGAGCGAAACGCAAAATAACCAAAGATCAGCGCCAGAAGTCCGGGCACCAGGACAACCAGCATCATGGCCCAGGCAAAATGCTGCGTTCCCCACCAAAACCACGGCAGTTCGCTCCAGGACAGAAAAGACATAAACGCCGGTAGCCCGTCGCCCGCCGCCTGGCGCATAAGGTACATGCCCATGGCATAGCCTCCCAGCGCGAAGAATATACCGTGTCCCAGCGACAGCATCCCGGCATAGCCCCAGACCAGATCCAGCGCAACGGCGACCACCGCATAGCACAGAATTTTGCCTGCCAGCGTCAGGGTCCAGACTGAAATAGCCAGCGGATGTCCGGCGGGTAACAGCGCCAGAAAGGGTAAAATCAGCAGGGCCACAGTCAGAATGATGCCGACAATGCGGAACGTTAATGGCGCTTTCTGCGCCAGAGTAAGCGTTAAAGGCTGGCTCATCAGTCTGTGACCCTCCCTTTCAGGGCGAACAGCCCTTGCGGCCGTTTCTGAATAAATAAAATAATGACGATCAGGATCAGGATTTTCCCGAGCACCGCTCCCATTTGGGGTTCGAGAATTTTGTTAAAGATCCCAAGACCAAACGCGGCAGCAACGCTCCCGGCCAGCTGACCGACACCGCCCAGCACGACAACCAAAAATGAGTCGATAATATATCCCTGGCCCAGTTCAGGTCCGACGTTACCCAGCTGGGACAGCGCAACGCCACCGAGGCCGGCAATCCCCGATCCCAGCCCAAAGGCCAGCATGTCAACACGTCCGGTGGGCACGCCGCAGCAGGCCGCCATCGCGCGATTTTGCGTCACCGCCCGTACATTCATTCCCAGCCGCGTTTTATTGAGGATAAGCCAGGTGAAAAACAGTACCAGCAGGACGAAGCCAAGCACCACGACGCGGTTCCACGGCAAAATAAGATTAGGTAGCGCCTGAATGCCGCCTGACAGCCATGCCGGGTTCGCCACTTCGACGTTTTGCGCACCAAAAAGCATGCGGACAATCTGAATCAGCATCAGGCTGATACCCCAGGTGGCCAGCAGCGTTTCCAGCGGACGACCATACAGGTGGCGGATAATGGTGCGCTCCAGCAGCATGCCCATCCCGCCCGTCACAATGAAAGCGACCGGCAGAGCAAGCAGCGGGTAAAATGCCAGCCATTGAGGGGCCAGCTGCGCCATCGCCTGTTGCACCATCCATGTGCTGTAGGCACCGAGCATCAGCATTTCGCCGTGCGCCATATTGATAACCCCGAGTAATCCGTAGGTGATCGCCAGCCCCAGCGCCGCCAGCAATAAAATCGATCCCAGAGAAAGGCCCATGAACGCCTGCCCCAGTACCTCACCGACGATCAGCCGCTGTTTGATCTGTTGTACGCTGGCCGCAGCAGCGGCACGTACGCCAGCATCAGGCTCCGTGCTGCTATCCATTAACGGTATCAATCGCGCCTGAGTTTCAGGCTCGGCTGCCTCGCCCAGTGCTTCTGCTGCACTACGGCGCACCGCGGCATCGTGACTTTGCAGTTGTAACCCGGCGATGGCCAGGGATAGCTGCTGCTTAACGTTGCGGTCAGTTTCCTGCGCCTGCCGCAGCCGAAGTATGGGAAGCGTTTCAGGCTGTGCCTCGCGGCGTAGCGTTTGGGCAGCGGCGACTCTTTCCGTGACGTTGTCACTTACCAGAAGATGCGTTGCGAGCGCGGTAGCGGCCAGGTTACGCAGCCGGTTAGTCAGCCGCACTTTTTTTAACGTTCCCTGGACGGTAGCGGTACCGTCCAGCGCCACCGGTTGATCCTGGCTGAGCATAAAAGCGCGCTGCTGTA
>Ga0302347_1002536_pt1 | contig 18223 bp, 21 predicted proteins | sample PhyWR1_FD_202178 | JGI IMG/M metagenome (GOLD analysis project Ga0302347, IMG submission 202178) | Leaf surface microbial communities from wheat plants in UC Gill Tract Community Farm, Albany, California, United States - DLSL W.R1 (v2)... | ecosystem: Host-associated > Plants > Phyllosphere >...
AACGGCAGACATCGCAGCAAAGGACTCAATGATATGCTGATCGTACCCAAACCTGATGATGCTTTAAAGATATGGCTGGGAACCGGTGGCAGCTCGAATTCGGTTCTTAGAGCTGCAGAACTGGGCGTGCCCCTGTTCCTTGGTATTTTGGGAGGAACCCCTGACCATTGGGCAAGGTATGGAGCCGCTTACCGTGATGCCTGGCTTGCATCAGAACATCCTGAAGAGCAGGCTGATATTGGTGTGGCCGTTCATGGATTTGTTGCAGAAAATGATAAGGAAGCAAAAAAGATATATCTGGAATATGAAGGGCAGATGTTTGTTACGGGCTCTGCGGAAATTGGCAGGTCAATGGGAAGACCACCCGGAAGAGCTGCTGATCTTGAGTACGGAATGGTATTCGCAGGAAGTCCTGAGAATGTCGCAGAAAGAATCATCGAACTCCATCGCTTGCTGGGACATTCCAGACAAATCTTACAGATGGACGTAGGGGGAATGCCACACGACATCTTCCTTAAAAGCATCGAACTGCTTGGGTCGAAGGTACTGCCGATCGTAAGGGACAGGCTTTCAAGCTAAGCTACAGATGATAGTATCTCATTTTGCATCTGAAGCCTGAAATGTAAAAGCCAGATATTTGGCTTGTCTAAAGGTTTTTTTTGCGGGCTTTAATATATCCTACCACGAGCAGCAGTAAAGTCAATGAAGCTGCTGCACTTTCATTGATAGCCACATTTCCGATTTTCGGGACTTTTTCCGGAAATTCTGATTCAATGCCTTTTGCGCCCGGAAATGCAAATGCAGATAACAAGGATCCCCAAAATATTCCTGGAAGAAATGCTCCCATACCGAGTCCTGATTTGTTTCTCTGCTTTTTTGATAATAGAAAATATAATGCTGCACTACCCAAAAAGGTACCGTTCATAATCGTGATAGCATCATGGAATTTACTATGTGGCGTCCATCTCGGATTGAACATATGCGTACGGTTCATATCCATCACAAAGCCGCTGATGGCTGTACCTCCGGCAATAGCTAGCAGAAGGTGATGTCCCCAGTTATTCTTATCATTATCAAATGTTTTCTGTGAAAATAACGTAACATCCGACTGATCTCTTATTTGTAAATCTTTCATATCTATAAAATTATCTCAGAAATCTACAACTACTGTTCCAAATGCTTTATTATAATAATAGATAGGTAATATTGGTGAGGTGCAAAAGTTGTGCTGACCGATTTAAATGAAGAACACGGTTTTAATATCGTAAATGAATTGGGAGAAAATGCGATCTTCATAAAGCAGGATGTTACCAATTGAAGATTGGAAAAAGGTAGTCGCAGAACAGAATCCAAATTTGGGCATTTCAATGTTCTTGTTAATAATGCCGGCATTTTAGGGCCGATTAAAACTACCACAGAAATATCAGAATCAGAATATTTGAAGGTCATTGATATTAATCAGAACAGCATATTTTATGGTATGAAATATACCATTCCATCTATGCTGAAATCAGGAATAGGTTCTATAGTAGATATTTCTTCAGCCGCAGGAATTGTTGCGATACCCGGATATCCAAGCTTAGCATATATGGGTAGTAAATTTGCTGTAAGAGGTCTTACAAAGCTGCGGCAGTGGAATATGGAAGGAATAATATTAGAGCAAACTCGGTCCATCCCGGCTATATCAAAACGCCTATGATGGTCGAAGCTACTGACGAAGGAGGAAACGGAGCTGGCGACAGAATACCTTTGGCAAGAATGGCTGATGCAAAGGAAGTAAGCAATCTGGTAATCTTCCTAGCATCTGACGAATCCTCATTCCTTACAGTTATAGAACAGGTTATCGATGGCGGAATGAGCATACAATAAATGAAAATCAATAATAACGACCATTAAAAATTAATGGTCGTCATTGTCGTTAGATATTACAGCCAGCTCTTAAACACCACTACCAGATTATTCTTGATGTACCATAGAACAATAGAATAACTATTGTTAGATCTCATCTAAGATTTGAAATCATGTCTTCGGTTTAATTTATTGCATTGCTATTCTTGTTACTGAATTTATCTGACTTGGCGGCACCATCAACTATAAGAATGTCTATACTCAAGTGGAGACATATCTACTTTGCTTTTAAATAGTTTACTAAAAGACTGGGGATATTCAAATCCCAGTTTAAAAGCTATCTCACTGACCGATAGGTTGGTAGTAGTCAACTTTTCTTTTGCTTTTTCGATCAGCTTTTCATGAATGTGCTGCTGTGTGTTTTGCCCTGTAACTGTACGGAGCATATCACTCAAATAACTGGAGGAAATACCAAGTTCTGATGCTAAGCTATTTACAGTTGGCAATCCTGAATCGGAATCGTCATCAATATGCATGTACAAGGCATTTTCAAATCTCGTCAGCAAATCATTACTGGCCATTTTCCTGGTTACAAATTGCCGGCTGTAAAAACGGTTACAGTAGTTTAACAGCAATTCCAGATTTGAAACAATAACATCTGCGCTGAAGTTGTCGATCCTTGATTCATACTCAATACGGATATTATTGACCAGATTTTCGATGAGATTTTCTTCATCATCTGACAAGTGAAGGGCTTCATTGACCTCATAGGAAAAAAATCCGTAGTTCTTTATGTTTTTCCCCAATGGATAATTTCGGATCAGATCCGGATGAAACATTAGAGACCAGCCTTCATTGTCCCTTTCACTTCCCTGATCGACTGAAATTACTTGCTGCGGTGCTGAAAAAGTCATCGTACCTTTGTCGAAATCATAGTAATTTCGGCCATACTTAAACTGTCCTTTGAAATTCCTTTTGATACAAATCTGATAAAAATTCAAAGCCAGACGCTCGACAGTAGTGTCAAGTGCTTCCTCTTTTTTGTGATGGATCAGCGTAATCTGTGTATTTTTCGGAGGAGGCAGCATCATCAGATGATGCAACTCCGAGACTGAATTGATAACAGTTACTGGGTTTTCTTCTTTAGCCATAGCATCTCATTATTTTTGAAACAACCCGCAAACGATTGTTTTTATGAATTTTTTTCAACGCCTTAAGTTACTGTTTATTTGTAACCTCCCGAAACTTCTACCATCTGTCCCGTGATCACGGCAGATTCATCTGATGCAAAGAAGACGGCCATCTTACCGATATCGCCCGGAGAAGCCATACGGCCAAGAGCACTTCTCGCAATGGTCGAGGTTATCGCCTCAGATTTGGCATCAATTCCTAATTTTAGGACGCCCTCTGTCAGGACACCTCCCGGCCTGATTGAATTGACCCTAATGTTTTTTGGTCCCAACTCCTGTGACATCGATATAGTAAGCGCGTCTGCAGCTGCTTTTGAAGATCCGTAGACAACTGAATATGGGTCAGGTCTTGCACCTGCATAGGATGTGATGTTTATAATACTGCCTCCCCGATCACCGAAAACCCTGACAGCTTCCTGAGATGTCAGCAAAATACCCAGGACATTAATGTCAAACATACGTCTGTATGATTCTTCTGTTATAGCTTCAATTGGCGCAAATTCATAGATGCCGGCATTGTTGATTACAGCATCGACCTTACCGTAAGTTTCTTCCGCTGCTTTAAAAAGATTTTGAACATCTACCTTTTTGGACATATCCCCCTGTATGGCAATAGCTTCCCCTCCCTGGTTTTTGATAGCAGTGACAACCGCATCCGCGCCTTGACGGCTTGATGCATAATTAACTACAACTTTAGCTCCTGCCGCTCCTGCTTCGCGGGCGATTCCTGCACCAATTCCTTTCGATGCACCTGTGATGATTACGACTTTGTCCTTTAATGTTTGACTCATTTTTTAGTATATTAAAATTATGTTTACAAATTTCTATGATTTCTAAATACCATACGTATCCAAAACAGAGCTGGTTGTATCCGAAATGAGTATCTTAAAAAAAACAGCTGCAAAAACATTTGCTGCTTCGGATTTTTATTACAAAAATTGAAGTTTTGGTGTAATTGTCTAGAAGCGAGAGGTCTGGTCACGCTATATTATTTACAGATGCTCTGGACGACTTCCGGTGCCGATCATATTTTTAACTGATAGCTATGAAAAAGAAAGAATATAATACTTGGCGGTTCTGCAGGCTACTGCGAATATTTCCTTTTTGAAGCTAAGAGCTTTGAACCTCTGGGAATTTTCCACTACCTAAAATATCGGTCAGCTCATACTTGTTCTAAAGCAGAACAAGGCATAAAACCTGTGTTCCGCATTACTTCTTATGATTTGCTTGGATAGGAAGCAGCATTGTAACATCTTGGAATGACCCCTGAATATTACAAAGAGCGGGTTTCGATGATAAGAAAATGAGCTACCCTGTCTTTAATCAGCCACCTTCCATGTTCTTCAACATAATAATCTTCATATCTGACACTGTAATCTGTCAGGACATCCCTGCCCTCTGCCTCTCTGATCATCTTGATCTGTGTAAATGACACGCCTGTCGCAGAATTATCCTCAATTTTTACAGTATGTTGTCCATTCAATGTAAAATAGGTCTTTACCTCAGCGGCATGCCCCTTGAAATCTTTTTCCATTGCCTCTCTTCCTGAAACCGAAGAAATCAGGTTTCCACCCATATAAACGCTGTATTTAAGATCAGAAGTAAATAGATCCATAACTTCTGAAATTTTCCTATCATCTCCTAAAGATGCATAGTCGTCTACCAATTTTCTTAGTTCTTGCTGGATTTGTAATTGTCTCATAATATAATGTTATTTAATAATTGTTATAGATTACTTATAGCTGGTGCCTTTTTAATAAATCTCCGGTCTTCAATTTGTTCCACCAGAAATTCTGCAAGATCTTCTCTCGTTAATTCAAAAAAATTAAATTTTCCGTCTCCGACATATCCGGCGTAAAGATTTCCTTTTCCAGGACTGTTCTTGAGCATTGGTAACCGAGCCATCGTCCAATCCAGTGGGCTATTTCTGATCAGATCTCCTGTCTTGATAATATCTTTCAGTATACTGGCACCCATTATTTTTAGAAGTAAGATCCCAAATCTTACCATAAAATTGAATCGGTCTTGCTCATCACTGTAACTTGATGAAACTGCTGTGATCAGGCGTTTTTTACCGGAGCTTACCATAGCTTTTATGATATTGTCATAACCATTAGCAATCTTCGTCTCTTTGGCTTTAGCTTTGGGTCCCAACAAACTTATTACAGCATCTGAACCCCTGATTACTTTTTCTATTTTTTCATATTCTGTCAATTCCCCTACTACAACGTGCAAATTCTTATCTTTAAATGTTATTTTCTCAGGATTTCTTGCATAAGCAGTAACTTTATATCCTTTACTTATTGCCTCCTTGATGGTGAGCAAACCTGCAGTACCGGTTCCTCCGAATATTGTAAGATTCATTTGATATTGATTTTGATATATTAATTATTTAGTTGTCTTAAAATGGCGCAGTTCCAAACAGCAACTATTACATTTCCACATTCGCAAAATTATACTATATTTGCTTACATTTTGTTAGCCATTACCAAAAGGTTAGCAGCTAACTAAAACCAAAATTAATGGAGAAGAAAAACTCGCCGGATTTAGATCAGTCTTTTACGGACGAATGTCACACATTAATGCAAGCAGTAAGCGATACATTATATGCTGTTGGCGGTAAGTGGAAACTAATGATTATCATTGCGATGGCAAGAGGCAATAATCGCTTCACGGAATTACAGAGACAAGTCAAGGGGATTTCCGCAAGGATACTATCTCACGAGCTTAAGGAATTGGAGCTTAACGGTTTCATTATCAAAAAAGTCTCGGTCGGCTATCCCGTGATGATTGAGTACCAATTACTTCCCTATAGCCAAACTTTACAGGAGGTTGTTGAAGCGATGACAAACTGGGGAATCCAGCACAGGAATAAGATTAAAAGCGAGATGTCCTCAGAAATTTCATCGTTAAAAAATGTTAAGTAAAGATACTGATAGGTGACATCTTTACTTAAAAGTTTTTAAACAATTGGCTGAAGCCTGAAATTCATCATGTTACCCAGCTGAAATGGTAGACCTTCTCTCGTCACTATGATTTAGCTGATGAATAGACAATTTATAATGGCAGCGTAAATACAAATTCAGAGCCTTTCCCAAGTTCACTTTCACTGCAATGGAACCTTTGTGATGACTAATGATTTCCGACCAAAGATAAAGTCCTATTCCAAAGCCGGAAATTAAATGCATATTTTCGCTTTCTACCCGGTAATAGCGATCAAAAATATGAACTGCGTCTTCAGGTTTAATTCCTCTGCCCTGATCCTTGGCACTTATATATGCAAATTCTTGATCGAAAGTACACGACACCTGAATAGTACTTCCGTTTGGAGAATATTTAACAGCATTACTGATCAGATTATAAACAACCTGCCCTATCTTATTTCGATCAGCACTTACCATTCCAATTTCTCCATATTCAGCTTGTGATTTTCCGTGCGTATTAATTACGGTTGTTTTTTTTGCCCGTCAATATCAGTATGACGTGGTGAAAACCCTATCCACAACAGCAAGAATTAGTACCGACCAGAATGAAATGAAATAAGATGATAAGCCAAACTAGAATCGGCTCCAATTCTTACATTGAATTTGTTTAACAATTTAATTAATTATACCTGAATTTCTGAAGTAGTTATCAATTTTTGCTTAAGCTTGTTTATATTTGTAATATATAATATTAATCTTAAAGTGTTTTTCTTTAAGTCCCACATTGAAAACTGGTAATTTTTAGACTACGGGACGATAAGTAAGAACGCTCACGTTTTGGCGTGGGCGCTCGCTTATTCGTAGTCGGGTATACCAGTGCCTCAATGTCGGTAAGTGTAGTGTTCTACGCCTTTTTTTGTAGCACTCCACTAGTAAACATCGGAATATGAGCGCTGACAATAAAAAAAAATCTTTCAAACCTGCTTTTGACAATGCTGAAATCAGTAATATTTCAGGACAGAAAATTATTGATATGACCAATCAATTCTATCTTGAAATGTCCAAAAATATCCTTTCAGAAAGAGAATACGAAATTATGGTGAAAATTCTGATAGATAAATGTCCTTTAGAAGTTCTCTCTGAAAAATATGATGTGGAATATAAATCAATCAGACACATTTACGAAAGTGTATTATATAAGGTCAAATCTGTTTCAGAATTAATCCGAGAGATTGATTTGTTAAAAGAAAAAATAAAGCCGGTCAGTACAGAATTTAGATCAGATTTTAAGTCTGCATCCGAAAATAAACGGGGGAAACCAGAATTCCAAAACAGAAATATCACTGAAAGTTTATTTCTTTTCAGCAGCAGACTTAAGAATATACTAAACAAGATGGATGTTGTGACCTTTAAAGATTTGACAGATATTCCTATTACAGACTATCCAAAATATAGAGGCTTCAAGGGAAAATGTCTGGAAGAATTCGTTCAGTTCATAGAATTTGAAAATCTTGAAGATGAATTTGAAGGCTTTTATAGATTGAAGGAAAAATATTTTCCATACCATAAATAACTATAGCAAACTTTTTTCAAAAACATCACAAAGCCAAAGTCCAGAAATGTTTAGAAATGGGTTGCTCCGCTTTCTGCAAAAATGCGTTTCCGACCACAGGGAGGAATTGCATTTTTGCCGCCCGATTTGCATCAGGCGACTTTTTATACTTTTATGGGTTGTGACTGGAAATTTCTTAGATTAAGAAAAAAACCTCTGTTCTCGGTCAATCCGTTGCGAAACAAGTTCCACAATAAAGAGCATCCCATCTGTGCTAATGCAGAATTAATAAACAAATCCTGCTTTTCCAATGCTTCTGCTAAACTGCAACTTGGTGTATCATCATCCTTTTCAGACTGCATAAGCAGGTCTCCAAATTCATCCGTCACATAAGGAAGATGCGATACTGTTTCATATTTTTCAGAATCAGGCTGTTTTATGCTCTCAACTGTGGAAAGCAAAACCTGTCCGGAATATCGGTTGTTTCCAAAATCCATCCAATATTTAGCCTGGTTACTGTATAGTCTCCTACCCTCTTTCAATTCATTCAAAATATCAGCAATTTCAAATCGTGATTTGACATTATCAACACACGACATATAAATTGCTGATTGCATATTCTCCTGAATTCTTCCTAAAGAATCTCTTTCAAACTTTCTGACTTCGGCTTTCCAATTCGTTCCAGACCATCGGTTTGCCCGATTTATCAGTGCAACTGCCTTTGATAATCCTACTTCACATTCTGCAAAACGCTGTCTGCCTTGATTTGCTTCTGTAATTACATCATCATCCCACAACTGTACCTGTAATCCTGCGTGTCCTAGTTCGACTAAAGAATGGTTCATTTCCATTAAAGCGGTCAATACTTTTGAACCTGTTCCACCCGCACCAATAAGATTTAATGTAATGGGATTGGTGGGATTTAAAAGGCTTTCGTCAGTAAAATGTACTTTTGGTTTTTCTGAACGTATCATTAGAGTAGATTTTTTAAAGTTAGATTTGAATTGATTAGAATATCTGTCGGAAACGGCTCTTTTGAATCAATAAGGCTTTTCCAAAGGTTTACCAAGTTTCCTTTAATCGGATTATGGCTGTTGACCAAATGGCTGAAATAAGAATTGAAAAAATAGTCTTCCCATTTCTTTGTAAATTCCTCCAATGATGCGGAGCTTTTAATGTTTACATCGACCGTTCCCATACAGACACTTCCACTTTCATAAACATTAAAGAAAGGTGCGTGCAATAGTGGTGTATCTGCATTGGGTCGTTGGTCTGTTTCCAATGCTAATATTTTCATTCCCTGCTTATTGGCACACCATACTAAAGGTGGCACATTCGCCAATCCGTTTGGCATTGAAAGTTTATCAGTAAATAATAAATGTCGTTCCTGTGCTTTTGTGTACCAGACCACTTTTCCATTTTCCGATGTATCTATAAAAAGTATATTTTCAGAAATAACTCCACTCGGTCTTAGAAAATCTTTGTCTTTCTTATTTTGGACATTAAGCTTTTTCGATAACCGCTGTGCTTCCCTTACGGTCAATGGATGGGCGTTGATGGGATTACCGTTGCGGTCAATATCAAAATGTTCAACGTAACCATCGGGATTATAATCTTCTGTCTCATAAAAGACCAATGCTGATTTAGGATGGTAAAGTGTCCCAAAATTATTGGTTATGTCGGTTTCTTCGTTCTTAATTGTATTGGCTGTATTTCTCATAGCTTGTTTTTATAATTGAATTATTTGTGCCGTGTATACACAGATTAGTTGAGCAATCGGCACAATTCGTTTAAGACCTTAAATAGCTGATTTTCGAAATCAAGGTTTTTATCCGATATATTACTTCCGTCAAAGGTTTTAAAAATCATTGGTTCCTGTGTTTCAGCATATTCATTGAACTCGTTGTTGACCATACTTGTAAGATTATCATAAATTAATCCGTCACTCTCGGCAAAAAAGGAAATGTATTTATCCATTGCGACAACGGTTTCCTCGTTGTAATAGTCATCTTCGTTCATATCTTCGGATTTGACCGCATTGTTACAGTGAGCATTTCTGAAAATGCTTTCATTGGGATAATCACAATAAAGTTTAAAGGCTTTTTCTGCCAATTGAAGGCATTCTGTATCAAAACTGTCTTTCGGTCTAAAACTTTTCAATCGTTGCTCAAAAAAAAGAAGATTCTTAGGATTGGAAATTTTTTGTCCCATTATATCTCCAATGATTTCCGCCCGTTGAAGTTCTTTTTTGCTGTTATGATTATCCTCCATTTCTTCGTCCTGTTCAAGCCAATCGTTGAGCATTTCGTAATTATAATAGAGATAAGAATCTTCCAGCCTGTAATATGGGACATCTACATTTCTATACAGGTAAGAGCATACTGATAATAGTAAGCACGTTGCTTTTCTGTGTGCCTTATTGTGGAGCAATTGATAAAGCGGTACGACAGGAACGTAAAACAAGGTTGCCCCTGTGTTGCATCTTTCTTCTATTGCAAAGTAGGTCTTACTCTCTTTTTCTATCAGCCGGATACTCTGCCAATTTTCAGTCTTGGTTTTCAACTGCGTTTCAATATCTCTAAAAGCAAGGCTGATATTGTATGGATAATTAAAATGCTGTGTCGGCATTGGGGTTATATCATAATGATTTGCTAATTGAGAAAGGGACTTATAAAAATCCCTTTCTGTTTTAGCAGACTTACGTTTGCCCTGTGTTATTGTTATTTCATTCTCCTTTAATTTCGGCATAAAGCAGGTTTTCAGAAAAGCATTGGAAGCTGAGAGATTGGAACTGATTTCCGTTGGTCTTTCTGAACTTCCGAGCTGTCTTTCATCTGATCCATCCATTGTGCGTATTCCCTCAACTGTCGGTGCAGTTGTCTTTGTTTTTTTTCTTCGGGTGGTCGAATTGTTCCCGATATTGTTTTTCGTTGCATTCATTTTCATTTACTTTTGGCTAATGGCTAATGGCTAATGGCTAATGGCTTTAAAATATTTGGTATAAGCCTATTATCCTTTTGTTCCCATTACACTTTCAAATTGATATTCAACGGCATCATCCTTTATTTTCGGTGCTGAAATTTTTGAAGTTGTCAGAATCGGGTACGTGTTGGCGTAAAAGTTCATTACTGATTCTACACTCCATTTTGGTTCGGGGTCGGTCAAGCGGATTTCCTGTCCATTATCTTTGAGTATAAAAACTCGGTCTAGTAGGGTTGCAAGTAACATATATGAAATTTTTAGGGTTGAACATTTTCATTGGTTGTATCAGAGAAAAGGCTTGGTGCAAAATGTCTCTCATATTCATCCTGCTTTTTACGGATATTGTCAGCGTATTCGGGATATTCAGATGCTTTCGGAAGTGCCGACCATGCATCTTTATATTTTCCCTCTTTTTCGAGTTCTTCTGCTTTCTGTAAGACTTCGCTGTACTTTTTGTCTTTGGCTTCCTTTTCTTTTTTCTCTTTATCAGATTTCTCTTTTTCCATTGCCGATTTCTTCTTGGCTTCTTCAAGCTGTTTCATAAATGATTCCATATCCACCATCAATCCCGAAGCGGTCTGCAATGGTTGGCTTATGTTTTCAAAAAATCCGTTGTCCAATTCCTCTGCTGTTCCCCTTAAATTAAGGGGTGGAATGAGCTTTCTTGCCTCGTCTCCGCATTGCTCGTTATTGAGCAATACGGAAAGAACGAAGTTATTTTCTGTGGTCGGTCGAAGTGTAATTTGCAAATCACCTGTAAGGTTGAGTTTGGCTATCTGTCTGAAAAAATTGGTTTGCATAATACTTTGATTTTAAATTTTGAATTATAAATTTCAGATTTAGACATTGAATTATTTTGTCAATTCCCATAATGAAAATTCATTTGTCCAAAATTCTTCCCCTGTATGTTTCCCAAAAGCATTATAAATGGCGTTTCCATTCTTGAATACCTGCATTTGATAACAGTTCAGATTATTCTCAGGTTGTAGGAGTTTTTTTAATTCGTCAGTTTCCAATTCAATGAAAACGCTGTTTTTTTCAGAAAGCCATTCTTCTATTTCGGGATGTGTTTCTTCCGAAAATCTGAAAAATTCGACATTGGTGTCAGCATAATTCAGCCATTTCAAATCATAGTCATTTTCCAAAGGTTTTACGGCTTCGAGCCTTTTCTTTTGGGTTTCTTTCCATTCTCCCGTAATGTGGATAATGGCAAAATCGCCATTATCCCATTCGCTGTTGGTCATTGATTTTATCAGTAAATATTCTGTTTGTTGAAGTGATGTTTTCATTTATGCAATTTTTTGTTTGTTATTATTTATTTTCCTGTCTAAAAGGATTGTCATAATCTCCTCTTGGTAATCATAATTTTTACCCTCAAATTCGTAACAATCTGTATCTACATTGTAGATGAAGTCTTGAAAGTCACATTGATTGAGAAAAAAATCCTGTAAGATTTCGTTTTCGTAGATGGTCTTACCATAAACCATACAGCCAGATTCTTCGTAATGCAATGCAAATCCGACGTTGTAATGAGTAGCAATCACCCATAACGACTCAATATTTGGACGCCATTTTGTTTCATAATGGAAAGAGCATTCATCTGTTTCGTTCTGATAAATTTCAAAGAAGTAGCCACTTTTGGTCTCGATAAAATCGGGCAGTTGCCCGATATTTCCTTTACTTTCCTTTTCAATCATTTCTTGAAACAAAGCCAAAACTTTGTTCAAACTGTCCTTATCTCCATTGAATGTCACTTTATTGTTGCACCAATTTGCCATAATATTTATTTTTAGATTAAAAATTAAAATGGTAAATCATCGTCTGTATCTTCCGCAAAAACATTGGATTTCTGTGGTTGCGAAACTGCTTGTTCATCTGTGTCAGACTTTTTTCCACCTCCGTGTACTTTGATGTTTGAAGTATGGAAATTCAACCCCGATTTTATGTCTCCATCTTTTCCAATCCACGCACTCGCACTTGCTCTGCCTATAAGCTCTACTAATGTTCCCTTCGTTAAAATCTTAGCTACGTTGGCACTTAGCCAATAGGAGCAGTTATAATAAGTGGTCTGTTCTCTTAGTTCGCCTTGTTTGGTTTTAAATCTGTCATTGATAGCTACTGAAAAATTCACGACCTGTTTGTCATTTTTTAAAGTGTTGATTTCTGCGTTTTTTGTAATTCTGCCTACGATGTTCATAATGTTAATTTTTGATTGTTAATAATTGATTTTTTGTTAATTGTAAAATTTTCGATTAAATTGATTTGGTTTCGAGGACACTCGATTTTTTCTTTTTTCTGCTTTTATCCAATTGGAAAAGCAGTATTCTTTGTTGTTTTTACTTTGCTTTTTTCGTTGATGTCAAAGAGCGGCTGCTATTAAATTGATTCGTATAACTGAGGTTCCGACTTTTTCTTTGCCAATGACCAAAGGACAGTTTCAGCCACATAAAACCTAATCCTCCAATAAATTGGAGGATTAGGCTTGAAATCTTTTTGTCCGTAGGATTCAGGAGTTTCTGAAAAAATTATTGGAACTCGTGGAAAGAATTTTTTGAGATACCCAAAAAGATTTTTTTAGGTGAATGATGCTGTACTAAATTTGCATAAGTAAAAAGTAAAAACCACTGTTAGAAGTAATTTGATAGACGTTCTTTAGAATCGGAAAAAATAAAATCTAAAACAAAAAAGACAGCTTTTCAAAATGTACTGTAAGCAAAACCCAGACTTTCTTAATAGGAATGAAAGTGCCTAGATGCTCGGTTAGAAATTTTTTATTTTACTTATTATAAACGATAATTGGAAATTGGAATATCCGGGCATTAACTAGACATCCCGATACATAATTTCAGAATAGTCTTATTTGACAATATTTTTTAAAGTATAGAATCATAAGCTTACATTGATTTAACGGCAATTAAGGTAAGCGTATTTTTTAAAAAATAACAAGAGGATAAAGATTTTGCAGACTATAGAAGCTATAATACAAAAGAAGAAAGGGGATTCTAAGAGTTATAAAATTTTGTACACTTATTAGGAGAACAAAGCCGATACACTTTACCTATCTAAGAGATGTTGAACAAATTTATAATAACTCTTAAAATATGCCTGAATTGATTTTATTCGATTGTATTACTGTTTTCAAATAATTCGTGTAATTTGCTTTGCAGTAATTTTTTATCTGGTAATTGTAACTTATATTCAGTAACTAATGTAGGGGAAAGGCTTCGACTTAGAGCATACTCTACCACTTCGTTCTCTTTGTCCTTACATAATAGAATGCCGATACTTGGTTTTTCATTTTGCTTTTTCACATCACGATCCAACGCTTCCAAATAGAAATTGAGCTGCCCTAAATGTTCAGGTTTAAATTTATCGGCCTTCAGTTCAAATGCAACCAAACATTGCAAACCCCGATGATAAAATAATAAATCAATATAAAAATCGCTGTTACCAACCTGCAACTTATATTCTTCATCAATAAAGATAAAATCCCTGCCTAATTCAAGGATAAAATTTTTCATCTGCTGAATCAAACCTTTTTGAAGATCATTTTCACTTTGCGATTCCGGCAAATTCAGGAATTCAAAAATATAATTGTCTTTAAATGTATTGGCAATATCAGTGTGGATTTCGTTTACCTGTGGAGATAATGTGGTATTTCCGATCATTGTCCGTTCAAAAAGACTTGCAGAAATTTGACGATCAAGCACTTTTACGCTATAATTTTCCTTGATGCTCATTCGTAAATAAAACTCCCGTTCTTCCTCCGTTTTGCAACGTGAGAAAATGGTACGATGATGTGTCCAACTCAACTGAACTAAAATAGTGTTTCGAATATCCTGTATTTCAAGTTGTGTCCTCGCTGGGGACATAATTTTATCACTTTGATTGTCAGTGTTTTGTAATTGTGCCCTCATTAAGGACACAATTGAGTGTGAAGCATAAGTATCATAAAATTGCATCATCCTATAAAGTCCCCTACGATTAAACCCTTTCAGTTCCGGATTATTTTTCTGAATATAGCTGGCGAGTTCATCTATGGTTTTATCACCCCACTCGGAAACAGCTAATTTTTGCTTGATGTATGCTCCAACATTCCAATAAAGGTTAATTAACTCGGTATTAACCGCCTTTATTGCATTACTACGAGATTCTTTAATTAAATAAATTATATCTGAAAAACGTTGCTCCATAGTATTGTTATATATGCAAAAATATGAATTATTGTTTTAGTATATCTGATATTGAGATGCTGAGCTATAGGGATTCCTCCATATCGCAGTTCCGCTCTGAGGTATTAGTGGTAACTGTGGATATTCTCCAGTTACAAGATCACTAGCATAAATTTCCTCATCCTGAGGAAAGCCGAGGGAATCAAGATTAGAATCCACTGCTATATAAGTGTTCCACCCATCACTGTAAAGAAAACTCTTAAGCTTTGACCAGAAGTTATAATTCATTGCAGATTGAGATGCATTGAATTGCATAGCATTACTCAGATAAATTTTCATATCGTCAGGCATAGTTAACAGAGCTTTATTTAAAATCATACGATCTCGTAACGTTATCTTAGGGAATGTTGTAGGATCTTTTTTGAGATCATAAATATAGTCTGCATTAACAATAAAGTCTCTTGAGGATGCATAATACATCAAGATATTAGTTAACCTTCCTAATTGTTGAATATCTGCAGCACTGAGTTGACTGTCAAAACCAGCAATTGACCTATATGCTGAAGCAACTGGTGCTCTATTAATCAAGGATTTACCTTTAGGATCCCATTTGATTCCCCCATTCTGATATCTTTCGGGATTTGCCAATATATCTCTTAACAAAGCCCACATCTTTGCCTCATTTGTCTGTCCTTTTAAAATGGCAGTTCCCATTTCTCCTTCAACAATTTCAACAGCCTGCGCTCTTAGTGCTCGATTATAGGCACTCACCGTTGAGAGTTTAAGTATGACCTCATCAGCATTAAAAGTCGCACTTCTATAGCTAGCATCTAAAAGTGGAAAATCTTTATCCAAATTGGAAAAAATATCTGCCAATGAAAAAAAAGAAGCAATCGCCGCAACTATCTGACCTACTTGTGAATGCCCCTTATAGCTATTAAGAAAAGTACTAATTCTTTTCTCAGCATCTGCTGACACTAAGAATTTTTGTCCATTTATTTCCACAGTAGACTTACGAGCTGTTGGAGTTTTAGCTCCATTAGAAATTCTCCCACCATCACGTCCTCCCTGCTTGCTTGAACCATTATTTCCATACTCACCCTTGCCAGAACTTTCTGCTTTCTCCTTGGCTTTGAGTTCACCTTCAATGTGCATCGTAGGCATTTCGATCGGTCTTTCGGGACCTTGACCACTTATTAAATTGGGAATGAAGTATATCATAAAAAAAAGGATAAAATACTTCCATAAGATTGTACTCTTGAGATTTTTCATAAGGTTATAGTTAAGTATTGATAAGTACTAATTTACATTTTTTTAGTCATATTATTTTCTTGAATACCAAATCAATTACAGCTGAGATATCCAACACAATTTTTATTCATTAGATAAGTTAATATGTCAATTTATCAAGCCAATATCAAAAAAAGTTTATACCTTTGTTTTAAGCTTATACAGAAGCTTGCCACTTGTCTTAGCAAAGCTGATTCAGCACTGTAGTTAAAATTATAAATACCACATTAACAAGTTTTTAATAAGAAAACTTGGGAGACAGGTGTCATTTTTTCGATTTAAAACAAGTTAATTATGGTTCCAAAAATCAAGGGCTATACTGCTGATTACATTAAGCATATGGCAAGATCAATTAAAAAGTCTCAAGGTATTACTCATATACAAGCCTTAGAGCAAGCTTCAAAACAATGCGGTTTTCATTCCTGGAAAAACTTTCAAAACGGATTAAAAAAGGTTGTCAAAGTTCAGAGGCAAGAAACTGTAAAATCTTTAAACAAAAATCCTTACAGAAATTTAATTGTTATGGCAATTAATGAACTCTTGCAACAGAAAAAAATCAATTTTAATGTTGATAAGGAACAACCAGGAAAAGCTGGAGATATGGACGGGTATCTTTTGACAAAATTATGTGGACAAAATTGCGCTATTCTTTGGCGAGAAATCAGTTACCAAGAATTGATGATTACTGTCTGGTGGAAATATGATCATTCAAAAAATCCACAAGCTAATCTAACAGGTAATGAGAGAGAAAATTTTAATGACACTCCGTTAGCCGACAAAAGGCATTATAAAAAATTTGTAGGAGCTGTCGTGTATGGATGGTTGGAAAGATTAACCGATCGTTACCTTATGGGAAAAGATGGCGAAAATATCGGTAAATATTATGTAAGAAAAGGAGAGAAAACACAACTTGAAGAGTTACCTTTTGTCAAACCTGAAGGATATCAAGCTGATGGGAAATTCTATCGCTAAATTAAGGGTCGGAAATTATATTTTCGACCCTTATTTTTTTGAAATGCAAGATTTTGTATTATTGATCAAGAAGTTTGTTGTAAATCATTAATTTTATCGACAGAGCAATTTTCCACTTGTTTTCACTTATAGTATATAAAAAATAATTACTCCGAAATTAATAATGGAATTTTATGCTGACTGTTTTGAAGATTTTACCATTGTTTCTACAATTCAAATTACTATCTAAAGCTCACAAGATGGCGTCATATCACCATAGTTACTTGTATTGAAGCAATTCTTCTCTAAGCATATATGCTTTGGGAGAACTTCTTTTCACTAAAAAATCAAGAATAAAAAGAAAATCAGTAAAAACCGTTTGATTACGTTTAATTTCACTGCCGTACTTATAAAAAGTTTTTTCGATCAAATTCTCTAAAAGCTCTCTCTTAACATCTCCACTATTCTGACTTATAAGTAGGGGTATTATCCAAGAGATAGAATCAGGCATAAAATTATAAAAAGAAACATCTGCAATAAATTTAATCGCAGAATTGCATGTGTTGAATCCTAAAGTCATAATAAAATCTTTGTAGTACAAACTTTTACCTTCTAGATATATCTTCTTTTCAAAAATTTCATACCATTTAGTATCAAAGAGAAACAGCGGTAAAAACAATCGTCGCAAATTTTCAATTGACCATTCTTTTAAGAAATCCCATATAACCCAGAAATTTTCAATTTGCATTTCACCGTCCACAGCTTTAATAAATTCCTCAACTAATTCATAAACAAATTTAAGAAGTTTGTCAGTAACCTTCTTTTCGTCAGATCCCTCACCATCCAGAATAGAATCAAGAAGTTCTTTGAAGAGCGGTAATGAAAAAGCCGTAGATTGATTTAATAAATACCTTGGATAAAAAAAAGTAAATGCATACCTGCTCTCATAGTAATTAAGAGTGTTTGCCATTGGCACTCTCAAAAAACCGAGATGCAAATTCAATAGATCTTTTATAAATTGATGATGTATAGGCAGACTGGCGTTCCAAGGAGTTATACGAAGTAAATCATCCAAGTGCCAGGATGTTGCAATATCCAATGCGACATTTATTGTTTCTGGCTTGACCACGGTTTCATCGACAACAGAGATTATTAAGGGCTCCGACCAACTATCTTTTACAATAACTTCATACTCTTCACGGCTCATTTCTCCTTGATGATATAATTCGTTTCTTCTTTCTTGCCCAGCATTTTGCTCTTTTATTATCCTAATAGCTTCAGCCAATCCATACCAACAATTTAATACAAATTCCG